>SWCH01000481.1_pt1 | contig 115494 bp, 123 predicted proteins | sample 4690051 | NCBI WGS metagenome assembly SWCH01 (sample SAMN10267282, study PRJNA491770) | bioreactor metagenome | isolation source: DHS bioreactor inoculated with | place: Japan: off Shimokita Peninsula
CTATCTAAAATTTCTTCTTGAAATGGCTGTGTTTTTAATTTCAGTGTTAGAATAAAGTTTGACAAAATACTCACCTCACTTTCTAATATCCCTTTTTTTGACTCTCTACATATTTTTTTATTGTATCACTGCATAGTTTTAGTTCTTCTATAATTATTTTCCATATATTTATATTATTTCATTTTGTATATGTTATCGATAAATTTATACACAAAATTTCAATTCACATTGAAAGTGCTATCCACCCCTCACCTAAAGGAGTGGGCTTTCCGCACATCCTTGTAAAAAGCTTTCTAATATTCTCAATGCAAATTTAACCCCCCTGTAAAACAAACCAAAATCTGCATAGTCCTATAATACTTTAAGATTCTTTTTATTAATTTTAAGCTTAACTTATAGAAATCTAATAAAAACTTTTATGGTTTCTTGTTCTGACATGGAATTCCAACTTGACATAAGCCACACCCTATTTTATAGTCACCTCTTTCAATGTCTGATGGCCAATATTTTTGAGAGAAGACAGTTTCATAAGCATCGCAATCATTTTTATTGTGCCCTTCAAATGTAATTGCATTGACTGGACAGCGATTAATACAAACACCACAGCTTCCATTTTTGTAGTAGAGACACCATTCATTATGAGAATTATATGGCCTCTCGGTTGGGGTAAGAGGAGCTTCGATTATCAACGATGAAATACGGACCGCCTTTCCCTTTTCTGTAATGAGCCCATCAGAAAGCCCAAAAGTTCCTAATCCAGCAAAATGAGCAATATGTCTATGAGACCATTTTGAAGCCAGACCTAAAGATTCTGATACTTCTACTTTAAATTCTGACTGTAAATCAATAGAGACACTTCGTATACCTAATTTTTCTAATCTATTTATTAATTTTGTACTAAATTCCTTCATTAACGGTTCCCACTCCCCTCTGGAAACAATCCACTCTCTTGAAGGGCATTTTGTTTCTTTTTTCTGGCTTCGCTTTGTTTCCATTGTTTGAGGGAACACCATAGATATTACTCTTAGACTTTCTTTTGATACATGTTCTGGATATTTTAATCGAAAGACTTCTACTGGATTCCAGTGAAACTCCCCTATGTGTTCCTTTAGAAAATCATAAAATGGGTCATCCCCAATTGCTATTCCTATAATAGGCCTTTCCCACATAGGTGAATTTGATTTATCCAAGGTTGAAAAGTTATTTTTTTCTAATGAATCAAATATCTCATAAATTATTTGCTCTATATTATTATTATAAATTTTAATAATAATCTCCCCCTTCTTAATGTTTTATTGAGTGAAAATATAAAACATTCTTTATGTTTAATAGAATATTACTATAATTAGAGTAAATTTTCAAATTGTATATCCTTTCTTAAACCATTCATTTTATATGGGATTTTCTCTTTTCTTCACACACATCACTATAGATTAAATAAAGTTAAAGAATATCTCAATGTATAACCACCTATTATTCCAAGCAAAGTACTAAAAAGAGTTCCTAGTAGGTAATATTCTGCAAAGTCTTTATCATTTAGCAAATTGAAACGAGCTAATGATTTAGCAGCTAAAATAAAGGCAATTGAACCTATTGAATCATTCAAAATAAAAGTAATTATCATGATTCTTTCTAAAATACCAATATGTTTACCAGAGGCATTACTACTTATATTAACGTTAGATGAAGGTGGTGAAAAGAAATCGAGATATTTCCGAATAAAAATGGCCCCACCAAAACCAATACTTAAATATATAATGGAAGTAAGTATTATTGTATTTATTGAGGGGATAATTATTTTAGCCGTTTTTAGATTTGTATTAACTATTTCAAAAGAACTGAAAGCTGCTATATTTTTAGGTTCTATAAGATTGGTAACCCATGAAAATAAAAGATTATTTATTTCAAAGTTGAATTCTTTCCATAAAGCTAGAATTATTATTATATGGATAATTTGATCTGTTACAAAACAGATTAAATCAAATAACTTATTTTGAATATCTATGATAAAACATTTTAGATAATCTATTGCTATATGAATTGAAGTAATCAATAGAGTATAGATTAGTATTGTTTTTAGATTATAAAATATAAGTAATATAAACAACGAACTAAAAATAATTAATCCGTGTAATAGAAAACCTAAAAACTGTTTATTGTTTTTCATATAAACTATATTGTCACTTTGTAAACAAAAATCAGCAATTACATGTGCTAATACAGATAGTAATAGAACTGTCATAAATCAACCCCCTAAAGGTTAAATTTTATCAATGATATTTTTAGATAGGCTCTCTTCCCCAGATAATGCAATATCAGGCTCTAAACCCTGATATGTTCAACATCAGGGTTTAGAGCCTGATATTCAAAAAATTATCATAAAGTCGCTAAGATTATAAATAAGATAGGAGTGCACACAGATTTTTTTCTGCATCATTTACTGTATTCCAATTGGCTTTTATACAGTGCTCATTAATTGTTTGAGGGGCTAATTTTAGATTTTCTGATGCCTTCTGGTAAGTTCCTGCCTTTTCATATGCATGTACAGAATCCCATTGTATATCTGACCATGAATTTGTAATAACATCAATAAGTGAATATATAGTATTAATAGATAAATCTAAAAAGTCTTTATTAGTTAATATATACGTATGAGCTAACTTTTTTCTCTTTTCTAAACTATAAATATAATCTAAAGACTGTCTTGCTAAATGAAAGGATGAGCCATTCATTTCCCATGAATTGTTAGTGCTCAATCTATTGTCATCTATAGCCCCTATTCCAACTCCGATTCTTAATTTATAAGGACGACATGAATATCTTAACCATCTTATAAGGATAGGCAAATAGTTGTAATTATCAATCACAGTTTGAATTTCATCACCTCTGTAGCATCTAAATGGACTAATAGTAAGTACATTCGAAAAATCTTCATTTAAGGAATGAAGTTTTTCTTCTAATTTTTCCTTGGTAATCCCATATTTTTTTGAATCTATTATATCAGCAGTAATAACAATATAGTTTTTAATGAAAATCACCTTCTTGTAATTTATTTTTAAAGAATAGAATCAAATATTTCTGTATTTATTCTTAATTTATCATAGATAATTTTGTATTACTATGATAATTATACTTTAATATAACATTACTTATTTCTATCACGCCTTTTAAAATTCCTGCAAGAACGTTAATTTTTATGTCGAATATATAAACGGTAGTTCGGAATAATTTATGACAATTTTCATCATTTCTTAAATTATGTCGAATTATATAAAATGCTTTATTCGACATAAAAATACTCCTACTTTTAACGTGACTACTGAACAAATCAAAATAGTATGACAAACCCTTAAAAATGTAATTCCAGGTGTAGCAATCATCTTAGTATTTTAGTAGTGTTCAAGATTCAGGATGACAAAAACAAAGATTTTTTTCAGTGTTCTATTTTAAACAAAAGTATTTTATTATTGAGATAAAACTCAAGTGTTCGGTATACATAAATTTATTATGTATACCGAACACTGTTATACTTTCTGATCTATTTTAAGTCCTCTTTATTTCTCTTGGTTTCTGTATGTAGATACGATTTAAAGTCTTAAAACACATAATAATTTTATTTTAGTCTATATGCATATATCTTAAATTACATTCGTAATTCTTTCTTTTTTTAATTTCTGCCCTTGATTACTAAAAATGCATTCAGAATTATTCCTAAAGTAAACCCTTTTATATCTGTATTACTTTCTGGTAAGCATATTAAGATACCAGATATAATGCAAAGTGTTCTTTCTACTTTGTTAAGATCTACACCAAGATATCCAGCCAATCCTATAGTTAACATAATAGTGCCAAATGCTAATGTACCAATTGCAATAACTATCTCAAAAAAAGATCCTATTAGAAGGACTCCTGGCTGATATACGAAAATAAATGGTGCGAAAAATGCACACATAGCAAATGCAAAAGCTTTCCATCCTGTTTTCCATGAGTCAGAGTTGGCAATTCCAGCTGCTGTATAAGAAGCCACGCATACTGGAGGGGTAATCTATGCAAAGATACCAAAGTAAAATATGAACAAGTTTGCAGGTAATACCTGAATACCTAATTTTAATAGAGTAGGCATAAATAGCACATATGCAGTTAAATATGCTGAAACTGTTGGCAATGCCATACCTAGGAGCATACATCCAAACATAGTAATCAGTAAACCAATCCAAAGATGCTCGTTTCCAACTGACGAAATAACAACGGACATTCTTGCTGCTAGTCCGGACATTGTAATAATACCAACAATAATGCCTGTTCCAACAAGGGGCATACCTACTGTAGCAGTTCTTTTTGCTGCGAGCATTATCATCTCAAAAACTTCTATTGTACTACGTCTTCGTTCTTTTTTATCAATATAGTTTAAAAGAAGAACTGAAAAAATTCCATATAATGCTGATCTTTGAATTGTGGCCCCTAAAGCCATAGACCCTATTAATATTGCTATAGGTTAAAGGAAGCTACTGCTACTTTGGCTGGTGCAGAGACATCTTTAGACTTTACTCCTGCCAACAGGTCAAGATCAATAAGAACCTTTTCACATGAGCCACCTGAGAACAGACCACCAAAAAGCATCATCCAAAACAAGAATCAAAATCAGGCTCTTCGATTCCTAGACTTATAACTTCTTTTCCTTGAGCTTTTAACTTCTCTACCTCTGAAAATATCTTTCTTATGGGCGAAAATGGAATTAAATCAAGCTTTTCTGACTGTTTAATCGCTACTTATAACCTCCTGCACATTTTAGTTCAACTTTTACCAATGAATACTTTCAAGATTTTTATTTGTAATTCTTAGTAATAAGGTCTTGATATACAGATCCATCAACAACTGCTTCGATGATTACAGGACCAGCCTCGCCGAAAGTGTTAACTAAGGATTGCTTCATTTCGTATCTATCGCGAGCTTTTAATACTGGGACACCTAGGAAATGATCTGCATTGAAATACTCACCTTTAGTGACAAAGGTACCATATTGTTCAACTTCCTTCCATCCCTGTTTAACTTTTATTAGGCTATAATCACTGTCAACAAATACAACAATTACTACATTTAATCCTAATCTTCGTGCAACCATAAGCTCCCCACAGTTCATTATGAATCCACCATCTCCTGTTACGCATGCCACAGTCCTTGATGGTTTGCATAGTTTAGCACCAATAGCTGATGGTATTCCGAAGCCCATGGAAGACCAACCATTTGTCATTAGAAATTTTCCAGCTTCTACTTTCCATAATTGGCCTAGTAAATGTAGATGAGCTGCCACATCACTGGTCAAAATCCCATCATTTGGCATTACTTCTCGTAATACGCTAATAGCGTCAGAAGGATTAAATCCCTTTGTCTTTGGTTTTATAGCTTCAAAAACTTTTACTTTGTTCTCTTGAACTTCCTTAATATCCCAGGCAAAGCTAAATAACTTAAGTGAATTTAGGTATGCCATGGAATAGTTTACTCTTCCTAGGATTTCACAAGCAACATCATATTCAGATGATATATCCACAGGTTCCATTTCTATATGAATTAGTGGTACTTTTTGCATCCAAGCTTCATAGTTGAACACTATGGAATCGTAGCCAATACCTATAATTAAATCTGCATTTCTATATATTTCAGCTACTTGATCACTTTTAGCATGGAATATAACTCCCACATAACATGGATGATCTTCAGGAATAATCTCTTTTGCCATAGGCGTCACAACCACAGGTATATTATTTTTACTTGCAAATTCTCTAATTGATAGATGTAATCTATTCCATTATTTCTCATGGCTTCCATATAGGGAATGGAAGGTCCACCCGGTATACCGAATGCATATCTTACTCCCATTGCACATAGTGATTTTATCAGTTCTTCTGCTATTTTTGCCATTTTTCTCATCCTCTCTATAATAAATCTTTTTTATTATCTTGAAAACTTATAGCCTCTATGAATGTTTATTAAATCTCTTAATACAGATGCAGCTGCAGGAGTAACTCCTGAGGCTCCTCCTATTACTGTTAAATCTCCTAAGGTATCTGAGGTATATCTTACGGCTTTATTTTTACCTTCTACCCCATATAAAGGATGATTAGAATCAAGCTTTTCAAGCTTAACATTCATCTTTAGCTCTTCCTCAATCTGCTCAGTTTTTCCAACTAATTTTAACTTCTTACCTTCTGCTGTAGCCTTCTTTATATCTTCAGGTTTAACACTTGTAATTCCCTCAACACTAATATCATCTAGTGTCTTATCTAGATTTAAATGAACTTTGGTCAGTATAAGAAGTTTTGTAGCTGTATCCCAACCCTCTACATCTAGAGTAGGATCTGTTTCTGCAATTCCAAACTCTTGGGCCTTTTTCAAAGCTACCTCGTATGTAATTCCTGTATCTTCCATCTCTTTTAGGATAAAGTTTGTTGTTCCGTTTAACACTCCCTCAATAGATAGAATTCTTGACCCCGCCATATCAATCATTCCACCATTGATAGACGGTAGTGCTCCTCCAGTGGTGCATCCAATACCTAGCTGAACATTATTTTTTACTGCTAATTCATTTAACTTCTTATATGCTAATAATATAGGTCCTTTGTCTGAGGTAACTACATTAATACCATTTTCCAAAGATTTTGAAATAAATGTCATTCCTGGCTCCCCAGTTTTCTTGTTAGTCGGAGTCATTTCAATAACTACATCTACATCCTTATTTGCAAGCATCATATCAAAGGTTACTTCCTCGCTACCGCCCTTAGGATATTTAGCCAAGTTCCTCTCATTTTTAGAGAATTCAAGTACGTCAATATAGTCAACTCCATCGGGGTTATAAATACCTCCACCTAAATCAATAATATAGTTTACCTTGGCGTTAATACCTTCACCAGCTAAGTATTCTTTCTTGTCATTTAATAGCTTTAAGAAGGCTTTTCCTACACTAACTTTATATCTACAATTACGAAGTAAGTCTATTATTGATGTTCAGAACTCTCCTATTTCCACCATCCTTTTCGTTTAATTTAGATTAACTTTCACATAAATAGAGTGCTGCCTAAGTTAGCATATAATAGACACAATATTTTCTGCCATCTTTCCAAATCCTTAATTATGACAAACTTCAGCACCTTTTTGCTTGCCTAGTCCAATTGCAAGCATCTTCATTAACCCGCTTTCATACTTTCCTGTAAATCCCACATGAGGTTTAATACGGTTTATAATAACAATCCCATCAGCCTCATTAGCAAACTTATCAACAAAGACTGGCAAGCCACTATCCGTCACCCCAATTTGAACAACTTCCATTGTAGCTCTAATAGGTGCCCCACAAAATTCTTCTGTAATACCCATCCCATGGAGAACCTTTGCCTGCCCCTCTGCATTGCTACTCCCATGACTTCCCATGGCAGGTACTATAAAGGGTTCCCCTCCTACGGCTTTAATCATGCGAACAATTTCTTTGGTCATTACTGCAATGTTTGCTACCCCTCTGCTTCCCCCCGTTATGGCTATTTTCTGTCCTGGTTGAATGGTTGAAAATAGTCCCTTTTCATTAATTTGTTGATTAATTTCCTTTTCAATATCTTCGATAATAGGTCTAGGAAAAATCTGTCTAATTTTTGCAAACTTAGGTATGGTAACGTCATCAAGCAGTTGATAAAAAATATCCATTTTTTCAGTCCCCTTTCATTTCAAAACGAGAGTACTGGGAAAAAACTCTCATATAAAACGTCTCTCTTATTAATGCAAATTTCATGCCATGTATAACCAACCTATAAGTTAATAAATTTGTATTAATATATAAAAAAACAATGGCCCATGGATATTCTTGGTATCTATCCATGGGCCATTTGATATTATACTTTTTATTATTGTCTTATATTTTTTATGTCTACTATCTCTTTACTAGAATATTCTTCCTCAAATACAAAGCATTCTCTTTCATCATCTTTTACTATGATCTTATTTTATACTACATTACTATTAAGCATTGCTTTGAAAACTTTAGAGTAATGCGTCAAATAATTCTCTCCTTGGACTAGGGATAACTACTTTATTTACCAATGTGCCAGAATCCATGGCAATTCTAGCACCTGCTTCCACCGATTCATTTACTGCACTTACATCCCCTGTTAATGTAATAAAAGCTTTTCCTCCTACTCCCAGTCCCAAACGTATATCAATTAAATCTACAGAAGCTGTCTTTAATGCTGTATCTGCTGCAATAATTGCTGTTGCTACACTGAAAAACTCTAACACTCCCAATGAATTTAGTTCATTAATCTTTGATACCCCATTAATTGCATCAATCAACTGATAATGCACATTTGGGATCACTAGATTATCAACAATAAATTCTCTTCCTACTTCTATTCCTGTTTCTACGGAAGCATTTACAGCAGCTACATCTCCCGAAATTAATACTATATATTTTCCTGGACATATTGGCTTTGTTTGTAGTAATTCCACCTCAGCAGCTTTTGTCATATAATCTGCAACTTCTATACCTTTGGCGATACTATTTAGTTCTATTAATCCTATGGATCTTAACATTGAAAATCACCTCATTCCCTACAAATAATTATGCTGTTATCATATACTTCACTTACTATTCCGTCTATACTTGAATGAACATTTGCCCCTAGTGTATCTATTTCTGTCTCTCCAATTAATTGCCCTCTAAAGACTCTATCTCCAACATCTACCTTAGGTACGGCTTTGTTTCCTATATGTTGTTTTAAAAGAATACATACCTTATATGATTCAATTTCTACAGGTTCACCAATCTTAACTCCTGTATATTTAGTTAAATCCAATCTAGCTATCAGCCTTTTAACTGGTATTTTTCTATATTCTCTTATCTCTTTAGCCTCTATATTTTCCTGTTGTTTTTCATAAACCATACCTTTTTTTCTTAATTCTTCTTTCAAATAGGCATTTATGGTTCTCGGAGATAGACCCATAGGACATGCGTACAATTCACATACCCCACATTCACAACAAATTAATGCTTCTCTTATAATTTCTTCATTACCATTAGGAAAAGCTATGCTCCTCATAATCTTATGGGGTCTTAAGCTATGTCCTATTAAAGATCTAGGACATAGCTCCGTACACATAGAACACTGAATACAGGCTGATTTACCTTGATTGACCATATGTTTGATGGATTTTTCCTTGCTTTTTACAATGTAATGATCCTTAGGAACTATAATAAGAGATGCTGTTGTCTTTGTTATTACTTCTCCTGCTATTTCACTGGAATGAACAACTCTTCCCATCATTGGCCCTCCTATGATAACAGCAAAATCTTTAAGCCTTACACCCCCAGCTCCTTTTATGCAACTTTCCAAACTTATACCAATAGGAACTTTAAAAATACCAGGGTTATTTATTTCCCCCACTATAGTTATAACTTTATCTATTACAGGATTATCCGATAAAGCATCATAGATATTTATTATAGTTCCTACATTTAATACAACAGCCCCCACATCTAAAGGAATTCCTCCAGCAGGTATCGCTCTTTTTGTAACCTCATAAACTAATACTTGTTCATCTCCAGCAGGATAAAAATCATCTAAAAAAAATAATTTGATCTTTGATTTTTTTTTGATTTCAGCTTCTAATTTGGCTATTTCAGTAATATATTTTCTCTTTAAACCTAGGAAAAGCTTTTTTGCCCCAATTTTTTTTCCTACTATCTCCATTGCTTTAATAATTTCTAAACTCTTATTTCTCATCATATACTTATCTGTTTCTAACAGAGGTTCGCATTCAGCTCCATTAACAATCAAATACTCCACCTTATTACTTAATTTTTTATGGGTTGGAAATCCTGCTCCTCCAGCACCAACAACACCTGCATCAAAAATTTTCTGGATAAGATCCATTGCTTTCCCCCTTTCTCAAACCCTATTTTTCTTTATTTACTTCAACTTCGTCAATAATTGCAATAACAGTGGAATCCACTGGAGCTTGAACCTTATCAATTGCCTTTCTAGCTGAGCTGCCTTGCACAACTAAAACTTTTTCCCCAACCCCTGCTCCTATCTGATCTACAGCTACAAATGTCATATAGTCACTATTAGAATAAAAATCAATAGGTTTTATAACTAGTAATTTATATCCATTCAATGAATCATCTTTTCTAGTAGCCCAAACATTTCCTATAACTTTTCCGATTATCATATAACTCTTCCTTCCTTCAAGGATAAACACAGTTGCTTATGGAAATTTTTCTCATCTAGGTTCTAATCAATTGGATATTATTTGCTTTTATATAATCAATTGCCAAGGGAGTAATAATAGACTTCTTTGGAATAAGTACTTTATCACAACTTTTTGTAAAATTTTGGCAAATATCACGTTCACAAATTACTTTTTTATTTAGTGAAACCTCTTTTGATTTATCCTCTATAGTTTTGGAAATGGAATTCATCGGTACTGTTTCTTGCCCTTGAATCAACACCTGTCCAACTGTCTCATTAGTATACCCCACAGCATTAGCTTCATCTATATCAATATGCATAGAAAGTTTATAGTTCTTGTGAACTCTCACAACTACATCCTCTAGTATCACAGGTCTTTCACTCATAATTCTTACACTTACCATTTGTTTATCCATCACATTGAAATTTTTAGCATCCTCTGGTTTCATATGAATATGTCTTTTGGCTACTATAGCAGCTTCCCTACATTCAATCACTCCATTTTCTGTTGCTATATATATAGATGCACTATTACTTAATTTTCCTGACTCTCTAACAGGAGGATTTATTCCTAATACTCTAGCATCTGTGTTTGATACTTCCACCTGGGTATGTTCTCTAGCTGGTCCTAACACAGCAACCCCATGAATAGTACCCTTTGCCCCTATTAATGTCACTCGTTCATTACATTGGTATTGACCAGGTTGTGATAGGTCTTTCTTCTTTGTAAGTTCATAGTTTTCGCCAAATAATTTCTTAACATCATTTTGACTTAAATGAACATGCCTTGCGGATGCTTCTACAGGTATTGTCCCTCTTACATTATTTAAACTCTTAAGTACTTTTTTAACTACTTCTCTAACCAGGTTTTCTTCCATATTTCACCTCATTTTGCATAAAAGCCTGTATGATATCTACACATCATTATATAAAAACAACTGCTTAACCTATTTAGCGCTTTGATAATATCTGTTCTTTCAATAGTAGCTTTTTTTCTAAATGCACCCACGGCTACCAATTCCGCTTCTCTTGCTTTGGTTCTGAGTAAATTCAACCCTATAAATATTTCTCCCATTTTATAGTTTGGAATTATATGTTCAGTACCAAAATATTTTTTAGGATGATGGGATATTTCCCTAAGCTCTGCCTCATCTAACCCTATTACCTTCCAAATATTAAATTCTTCACCTAGCACTTCAGCTCTTAATACTTGTCTGCAATAATCTAGGATTTCCTCTAACTCACGGGTCAATTTGTTTATTTCTTTTTTATGGGTTAGTATTTGCATTTCCAATATAGAGGCTTGAAGACTATCTAGTTTTCCTCTAAAAGCAATTCTTAAATCATCCTTTAAAACCAGTTTTTCTTTAGAGAGATGGGTCATATACTCTGGTTTTTCCAGTTTCATGTCTTTATTTTGAATTTTTATTCCCTTTTCTTGAATTATGAGCTTAATATTTTTATCTCTAAGATATTCTCTTGCAGCGGGGGTAATTAGAGTCTTAGAGTTAATTAAGTACTCATCTGTTGCCTTGTTTTTTAATTCTATCCTAAGAGTAGTTTCAGTAATTAGTTTCATCAAATCACTCCCATGCAAAAAATTTAGAATGTAACCGGACCATTAATAATGATCCGGTATTTTTTGTACTAAGCTTCCTTCTTAGGTAGAATTATTTCAACTTCACTATGAGGTCTTGGTATTACATGAACTGAAATTAATTCGCCTACTCTTTCAGCAGCAGCGGCCCCCGCATCAGTAGCAGCTTTAACTGCTCCTACGTCCCCTCTAACTAAGACTGTTACTAATCCACCACCTACCTGTACTTTGCCTACAAGTGTAACATTTGCCGCCTTCACCATTGCATCTGCAGCTTCAATTGAACCCACCAATCCTTTAGTTTCAATCATTCCTAATGCGTTCATATTTGACATAACAATTCCTCCTTATTTATTAATTAGTTTTTAGTTGTTGAAGAACTAATTTACATATAGTCTCAATGTCTTTTTCATTAATTTCACTTACATTTTCCTTCTCTTCACTCTCTAAACACTCATTTTCAATACCATATGCCATTCTTCTAATATTAATTAAATTCATAGGACCTACATTATCTGATGTAGCACTTCCCCCAACTGCTCCACACCCTAAGGTTAGTGCTGGTGCTAGATTTGTACTTAAGCCTATAGCTCCTTGAGTAGATGGTGTATTTACTAAAAATCTCGAAACTGGTTTTCTAAGAGCAAATTCTCTGATTATATCTTCATTTTTTGAATGAATAGATAAGGAGTGCCCTAATCCACCATTCTGTAGAAGCATATAACATAAATCACAGGCTTCCCTCCAATTTTCTACTGTATAAAACCCAAGGAGTGACGTAAGTTTTTCTTTAGAAAATGGATACTCTCTTCCTACCCCCTTCTCTTCACAAACTAAAATTTTTGTATCCTCTGGAATCTCAATTCCTGCCAATTGGGCTATATACTGAGGTGATCTTCCAGTAATTTTAGGATTCATACCTCCATTGGGTTTTTCCATGATTTTGACAACTCTTTGTAACTTTTCTCCTGTTAGAAAATACCCTCCCTTTTTTACCAACTCTTCCTTTACTTTATCAGCTATACATTCTTCTGTTACAACTGCCTGCTCAGAGGCACATACAGTGCCATAGTCAAAGGTTTTGCTATCTACTATTTTTCCTACCGCCTGTTTAATATCAGCACTTCTTTCTATAAACACTGGTACATTTCCGGGCCCTACTCCTAAAGCTGGCGTTCCTGAACTATATGCAGCTTTTACCATGGCTGAACTACCTGTAGCTAGGATTAGGGATACATCATTATGCTTCATTAACTCATTGGTACTTTCAATTGTTGGTAGTTGCATACAACCTAGCAATCCATTTGGTGCACCCTTTTTTTCGATAGCATCACTTAGTATCTCAACTGTTTTCTTTATACACTTCAATGCATTTGGATGAGGGCTAAAAACAATTGCATTTCCTGACTTTAGAGCTATAAGTGCCTTATATATCACTGTTGATGTAGGGTTTGTGGAAGGTATTAGCCCACCTATCACACCAACTGGAGTTCCAATTTCTACAATTCCTTTTTCTTTATCTTCATTTATAATTCCTAATGTTTTCATATTTTTGATATAATCATATAAATTCTTGCTAGCAATTTTATTTTTAATTAATTTATCTTGCCACTTTCCAAAGCCTGTTTCTTCTACAGCCATCTTTGCAAGACTTTCAGCTTCCTTTAGCACAGCTTTATAAGCTTCTAAAAGGATTTCATCCATATGTTCTTTTGTAAGCTGGACATATTCCTTTTGAGCTTCTTTAGCCATTCGAACCAAATCTCTAACTTCCTGTATTGATTGCAAATCCTTGTCAAGCAATATCTATTCCTCCTTTTTATTTATTTATCAAAAATTAATAGGATTATCAGCTACAGTAATAACAGCATCCCTAAAAGCCTCACAAGCAGCTTTGCATGCTGATTGACTCCCCGTTAATAGCCCTCCTGCAAAATTTGTTTCTGTTGGAGGCCCATAAAACTGTACCATTTTTACATCTGCTGCCTTTATTGCATTATCCAAAGCGTATATTGCTTCCAATGGAGGTGCGATAAGATATGCAATTGCTTCGCCTTCGTTTATTCCTGCGATTTTCGACAAATATGAACCTGTTTTGGAAATACATTGTGCATAGTAAACGATTGAATTATCATCATTTGCACTATAAAAGCAAGCATTTTTTTCAATGTAATCAACCAGAGCATATATTCCACTTTTAACTTCTTCAGGATCTTGGGCAGATAGTATTCCTACAAATTCTCCTGCTAATTTTGTATTTGCATTTGCAGAGCCTGCATATAATGACTTTGCATATACCACTTCTACATCAGCTTTCTTAGTTGCCTCATCCAGAGCTGAATATCCTACATCGTCACAGTCTGTTGTAATAATTCCCAAACTTCTATGTTCTGATTTTAATTTAAGTTCCTTCGCCATATCAGAATTTACATTTGGAATTATTCTTACACTCAGTACATTAGTACGTATTGGATCTCCTCTCATATTAAACCTCCACTGTTTATGTTTTAAGACTTAATCCACTTTTTTTCTGTTTAAGAATCCTCTTAATAATATCAGCAATATGGGCTCCTGCTTCTATTGCCGGTGTACCCTCCTTATGAATATTGGATATTACTGTCCTATTTGCTTCAGGCATACCCACCTTTGCATGATATGCCATGTAACAGCTCATACTACCCGCTGTTGCAAGCCCTGGTCTTTCTCCTATTAAAACCACAGTAACTTCAGGTTTTAATATTTCTGAGATCATATCCATTGCGGGAACTCTACCATATTTAACAAAAAAGGGTGTACCCACTTTTATATCATCCTCTATTAAGCCTTGTTTAATAGCAGCCAATGTATCTTCTCCATTCTCTTCAATGGCTGTTGAACTAAGTCCATCAGATAAATATATCTGAACCCTAGGATTTTTTTCACACCTTTCTTTGATTTTTTCTATTGCCTTTTGTTCAAATTTTCTTCCAAAATCAGGTCTTGTTAAAAATTCTTCTTTATCTTTACACATTGTTTCAACTGAAAATAATTTCATTTCATCCAAAAACTCCTGTGAAACATCAGAGAATACTGCATTTTGAGCAATGGCATGATCTGCTTTAAATCTTAGTTGAGTTTGAGTTTTATATCTTGAACCTGCCCTTCCAATTCCGACTCTAGCAGTAGTTGTGCTTTTAAACTTTAGGTAGGCATCTTTATTCTCTGGATTTTCAATCATCAGTTGTTCTCTTAAATCAATTTCAGTAATATCCTTAAGTTGACTAAAGTCTTTTTGTTTGTTTTTATCTAGTAAATATGTTCTATCTTCACTTTTTCCCTTGTTCTCACCTAGTTCAATCAAAACCTTTTGTACTACTTTTTTTATATCATTTTCAGAAAGCACACTCATTCCCCCTTAACTTTCTAAACCGTCTCACTTAATAAACAAAGAAGCATCCCCTGACTTTTTGCTTAATTTTCCGTCTACATATATTCCCATTTTTTCAAGCCAGATTTCAAACTCCTTAACGGGTCGTAAGTTTAGCAGTTCTCTTAATGTGGGTGCTTCATGAAATCCAAGGCACTGATAATTTAGCATGATATCATCTCCGTGGGGAATACCCATAAAATAGTTACAGCCTGCTGAGGATAATAAGACTCCTAAATTTTCAATATCATTTTGGTCAGCCTTCATATGATTTGTATAACATGCATCTACCCCCATTGGAACTCCTGTTAATTTGCCCATGAAATGATCCTCTAGACCTGCTCTAATAACCTGCTTATTATCATACAGATATTCTGGTCCAATAAATCCAACAACTGTATTCACTAAAAAAGGATTGAATTTTTTTGCAAATCCATAGCATCGAGCCTCTAATGTAACTTGATCCACACCATGATGAGCCTCAGAGGATAGTTCTGAACCCTGTCCTGTTTCAAAATACATAACATTAGGCCCCATAGAAGTTCCTTCTTTAAGTACCAATTCTTGTGCCTCTTCTATAAGCTTTGCATTTATTCCAAAGGCTAAATTTCCTTTCGCCGTACCAGCTATACTTTGAAATATCATATCTGCTGGTGCACCTTTTTTTATAGCCTCCATTTGGGTTGTTACATGTGCTAAAACACAATTTTGTGTTGGAATTTCCCATTTTTGCTTGAAGTCTTCAAACATTTTTAAAACATTAGTTATATTATCAACCGTGTCATTTACAGGGTTAAGTCCAATAACTGCATCACCGACTCCATAGCTTAGACCTTCCATCAGCGAAATCATAATTCCATCTAAATTATCAGTTGTATGATTTGGTTGTAATCTAAAGGATAATGTTCCCGGCAATCCGATGGTAGTATTACAATGGGCAGTTACATGAATTTTTTTTGCACCATAAATAAGATCTAAATTAGACATGATTTTCGCCACAGCAGCTATCATTTCACTGGTAAGCCCCCTGCTAATCCTTCTTATATCTAAGGAAGTAGTCTCATGTCTTAAAATCCATTCTCTTAATTCAGCAACTGTCCAGTTTTTTATTTGTTTATATATTGTTTCATTTACTCCATCTTGAATGATTCTTGAGACCTCATCCTCTTCATAAGAAATTACAGGATTATTTCTCAGATCATTTAAAGTTATATTACTCAACACTTCTCTAGCTGCTATCCTTTCCATTTCTGATATAGCTGCAATACCAGCTAGCCTATCACCAGATTTTTCTTCATTTGCCTTGGCTAAGACAGCTTTTATATCTTGAAACTGATAAACGACTCCAAAAAGCTTTGTTTTAAGACGCATTCGTTTTTTCTCTCCTTCATGATTAATAGCTAAACAATAAAGTTTTAACTACCACAGGTACGACTGTACCACTTGCTAAAGGCTTCCCAATATCAATGTAATCTCCATTTTCTACTTTAATAGAATCAATACACACAACATCCTTTTTATAATCTAAATGTGCTTTGAGTGTTTGTCCTAAGACTTTTGCCATATCTCTTTCTACAATTACTATTAAGGGCATATCTAAGGTCAATTTTTCCTTCATTCCTTTTATAATACATTTAGATAATTCTTGTATATCCTTAAATCTGTAATTCTTACATCCTTTAAAGGCCAATGCCACTAGCTGATTTGTATCTTCTAAATTAAACCATTTAAGTTTTTCTGTAACCACTGTACTTAATTGCTCCACTGGAAGCATTTCATCTGACTCATTTAACTTTAGAATTGGGACGTTTTTTAAAGGTAACACTTTCGAACTAACAGTTATTGTACTTCCACTAATAGCTGTTGTATGAGAACCTGCACCTATTACTGTTGCTCTTATAGTTTCATCAGGTTTTAATACATTAAGATCTTTAAACAAGGAAGAATTTCTTATAAACTCTCCTAAAATAACTCCTAGATCGTCATACTTAAATAGTTCCATTTTTTCAGTAGTGTATATACAGTCGGCTACTCCACCTGAAAATGTAACAAAATCTATTTTATAATCCCTTTTTAGATCATTGTCCGTTATCAATAACTCTAGTTGTGAAGATTGGTCCTTTAGTCCCATGACCTCTTCTAATACCTGTGTCATACTCAAAGCTATTTGTCTTACCTCATCTAAACTTATTTGCTTTCCTACAAAAATTTCTACCCCCACATTATGAGCTGAATTTTTTAGCTTATCAGAAACATATGATACTACTAAGGTATTTTCTTCAAACTTAATTAATCTGCCACCAATATCAAGACATGCAGTGTCAATAACTTCTCCATTTTTGAATACTGAAATATTGGTAGTTCCACCTCCAATATCCAAGTTAGCAACAACACATCCGTGCTCCTTTGATATTTGGTCAGCCTTTGTACCCTTTCCAGCAATAATACCTTCTAATGCTGGACCTGATGTAGCAACTACAAATTCTCCTGCAAAACCGCTCAATGTTTTTACTACCTCACTAGCATTTTCCTTTCTTGCTGTTTCTCCTGTTATAATCACAGCCCCAGTATCCACATCACTAGGCTTAATATTTGCTTTTAAATATTCACTCTCGATAATCTTTCTAATCCTTTCTCCATCAATTATTGAAGAAGAAATCAATGGTGTAAAATATACATTACTTCTATATATTACTTCTTTGTCTATAATTTTTATCTGGGGTACTGTACTAACTGAGGCAGTATTATCAATGAGTATATTACTAAATATTAACTGAGTTGTTGTAGTGCCTATATCTATTCCAACACTTAAAATATTTTCTTTCATACTTTAATGCCTCCGTTTATAAAGCAGAGCTATTTTTATCACTTTCTTCCGTCAAAAATTTCTTTAGTTCTTCCACTCCGAATCTATCTATGGAACTTACTAGAAAAACTTTGTTTACCCCTGAATTAATCAAACATTTCTCAGCAAAAGCTATCTTTTTCTCTTCTTTGTCTATCTTAGATATAATCCCTATGACAGGTCTATTAAACATAGTTGCAAAACCAGGAGGAAATATACAGAAGCTGCTACTACAGTCCTGTATTAGACCTATAATCTCACAGCTAAATGAAGTTGTGAGTAGTGCATTAAAAAATCTTCTGTTTTCAATATACTCTCCAGGAGTATCAAAAACACTGTTTAAACATTCAATTGTTTGGGTTTTCTTATATTTCTGAATAGAACTATTTAACGTCTGAGCTAATGTTGTTTTTCCACTGCCTGTTGAGCCGATCAATAGAATTTTTTTCATTTTATCACCTAAGACCTTGTTATCTTTGTTGGAGTAAAGGATAAAATACCCGACAGTATATTTAATACTTCTTTTAATGCAGCTTCAACACTTGCAACATCTCCAGTAATTATTAAAGAACCACTAAATCTATCTAAAAATCCGATTTCTATATCTGCCGACTTAGTAGCAACATCAGCCGCAATAATAGCTGCTTCGCTTGGAGTAATGGTCAGTATTCCTATGGCATCCGTGTATTCATCTACCAGCCCCAGCTTCCTATGAATACTCTTTTGAGGATTTGCAATTAAATGTGCCAATGTTACCTGCTTACCTGGAACATATTCCTGAACCATTCTTTGTATTTCTTCCCGCTTATCATTTATGGCTCCCATGTCTCTAATCAACTCCTAAGGCTAACTTTATCCATTTTTTCTTCATTTAACTTGGTTTAAATATTTATATTAATTTTATAACTATTTTGAATCTCTAAATTTTCCCCTTCCGACACCTATTGGACAGTCTGAATTGCTCTACTAAAACTTTGAGTATTTTGGAATTATTTTTGGAATTATTATAGATAGCTAAAAAATCGATTAAGAAAAGGCTACGTATGCAAGGATAAAGTAAAATGAAAAGTATATATTTTGAAATCATTCTCATCTAAATAGTTTCTATAGTGAGGTGCACAGTACTTTTATGTTACTTATACACGTTGTATATGGAGTTGGTTAAATTACTTAAAATGGTTTATAGCTCAGCAGTTATTGCTTAATAATCAAGAATAGTTGCATATTAATCAGCTTCTTGGAGATATTACAATATTATCAAAATAAGTAAGGGTAGGTATTCTAAAAATACCCACCCCAGCTATTGCATTGAGCTGATATCAATACCCTCTCAGACACTAGTGTCATAAAGACCCTCTTATACAGTTTGTTCTATTAATGCATTGGTCTTGTTAGTTGGTACTTATACCCCAAGCTGCACAAGCTTCCTCTCCAAACTTTTGTACGAAATATTCACGAACTTCTCTTGTGGAATCGACAAATGTCTGTCTTTCCCCTTGACTAAGCTCTGTTATAGTTATACCATCTTCAATAAACTGCTGTTTAATATCTTTTTCTTGTTTCTCCTGAAAATCTCTTGCATACTCAGCAGCTTCAATAGATTTTTCCATTAATAATGTCTGAGTTGCTTCACTAAAATTATTCCAGTCATTCCCATTTGCCATAAACCAATAACCATCATACTGCCAATTTATTTCTGTAATATAGGGCTGAACTTCCTGAATACTAGCAGACCAAATCGTCTGATAGCTATTCTCATGACCATCTATCGTACCCTGTTGTAGAGCTGTATAAACTTCACTCCATCCCATGGATATAGGATCTGCACCTAATGTTTTTAATGTATTTATGGCAACTTCTCCCCCGGGAACACGCATCTTTTCATTTTTTAAATCCTCAGGGGTTTTGATTGGCTTATCACCATGAGTGAACTGCTTTAAACCGTTATGGAAAATGCCCATACTCACTATACCAATATTGTCCATTAATTTCTTGTAATACTCTCCTCCTGTTCCATCAAGATACTCATTAACAGCATCATAGGAATCGAAAGTAAACGGCATTGTATGGGTCAAAAACTTTTCGTCCACATTTGATAAAACTGCACCGGACAAAATAGCCAGTTCATAACTTCCTCCTTGCATCAACAATTCAATAGCTTTTGACATATCACCGCCAGCTAGTTGAGAGTTTGCATAAAGAGTAATTTCGATATTCCCATTACTAGCTTCTTTTACAGTGTCTATGAAGTAATTTGCTGCAATAGCATCAATACCTTGTTCTGTACCAGAAATATCCATTTTTAATTTTAACTTTTCGTATTCTCCGTCTGCTACCGTATCTGTATCGTTTGAAGGACTACATCCCGACAATAAACTTATTATCATTAACATAGCAATAAGTAAAGCCAATATTTTTTTCATATTATCCCTCCTATTTATTTAGTGTATAAACATCTGGTCTTCGATTTATCCATACTGCCAAATTCTCCTGAACTTCTTTCTGATAATCTAGGTCAATAGATCCATAAACTATTCCAGCACGACCACTAGCACTAGCTACTACTGTACCTCTTGGGTCTACTATAGCTGACCTACCAAATGGATTATCTTTATGAACAGAACCAAACTGATTAGCAGCTACGACATATGTAAGATTAGTTAATGCCGCACTTCGGACCAATAAATCCCAATCATCTACTCTTGGAGGCAACGGCTGTCCTGATGGGAACATAGAAGGAACAATAATCATTTGAGCACCTTGTAAACACATGCTTCTAGCTTGCTCTGGGAAGCGAAGGTCATAACAAACCATCAAACCAATCTTACCAAAATCGGTGTCAACTATACACATCTTATCTCCTGCAGAAACATAAGCTGATTCTTTGTAAGCAGCTGCATCCATAAGGTGAATTTTTCTATATTGTCCAATTATCTCACCTCCACGATTAATAAAAATAGCAGTATTATGAACTCTTCCATCTTTAGCCTTTTCAACAAAGCTTCCAGGAATAAAATTTACTTGATATTCTTTTGCTAATTCTTTCATTTTTTCAACAAACTGGTGACTTTCATTTAGGTCAATAGCTACTTTCTTAGATTCTTCCATATTCACAGGAGAATAGTATGTATATTCAGGGAAAACGACTAAGTCTAAATCACTTCGAGTCTGAACAGCTTTTAAAAACATTGAAATCATCATTTGTAAATTTTCCTCTGTTGTTCCAATGCTAGCACATTGACAAATTGCTACATTTACCATTTTTATGCCCCCTTAAACAAAGTATTAGCCTTTCATATACTCCTTTATATAACTACAAATTTCATTCAAGCCTCTATCTACAATAATCTTTCCTTTTTCAGCAGTTGCTACAGTTGCATCTCCCATAGTTCCTGTTACAGAATATTTGTCATATGTTGCATATTTTGTGATATTAGGAAAATCATCTTTGAACAAAGATGGACTATTAGGAGCTTTATCCATTTTTACTAATTCAGGAAATAAGTGCAACAGTACAGATGTTCCAGCTTCACTTGCATGCCCATGAGGATTCGGGGTTACAAAGACACCTTCACAAATCTTGCCGATATATTGCCACCAACCTACTAAGCCACATGTTACGCCATATTCTTCTTCTAAATCTTCTAATAGCTCATTTAATGGAAAAGTATTATGTAAATGAGTATTAAGAACAAAAATTTTGTCAAAACCCCACTTAATAAAACTTTCACATATATCTCTATAAACTGCCTTTAGATTTTCAGGCCTACAATACATAGTCCCAGGAAAACCGTACAAAGTATGGGATTGACCAATTTCAAGACAAGGAGCAACAACTCCATCAACTCTTTCAGCAATCATCTCTGCCAATTTATTAGCAACAAGGATATCACTTCCCAAAGGAAGATGGGGGCCATACACTTCAACGGCTCCACTTGGTATAATTACTGTTTTGGTAGTTTTCCTCCTCTCATCAAACTCTGTCCAAGACATACACTTTACTCTGTTTTCCATTTCTAAAACCCCTCTTTCATTTTTATTTATATCGTCAACATTGACGTATTTCTTATTAATTGTTACCTCCAAATCAGTCCATCAAGTTAGGTAAAAATGTACTAGTCTGCGGAAAGTAAGTTACAATGAGAAGTGTGATAATTGATGCTATTACAAAAGGAACTACTGCTTTGGAAATTTCTTTTATTGAAACGTTACCCACTCCACAAGCTACATATAAGTTTACACCTACAGGAGGAGTTACCATACCTATTGCAAGATTCATAACCATCATTACACCAAAAGCTACTGGGTCAATGCCTAAAGACATGGCAACCGGATAGAGAATAGGTGTGAAAATGTAGAAAGAACTATTTCCATCAAGAAAACAACCTGCAATTAGTAAGATTACATTGACGATCAATAAAAAGATAATGCTATTACCACTAGATACAGTAGTAAGTAGGTCTGTAGCTGCCTTCGCAATTCCTTCAACAGTAATCATATATCCAAATATGCTGGAGGAAGCAACTATAAACATGACTATTGCCGTCTGACTAGCAGAATCAATAAAAATTTTGTATAATTCTTTCTGTCGCACTGTTTTGTAAACAAATGTACCTACTAAAAGCCCGTATACACATGCTACAGCAGCAGCTTCCGTAGGAGTAAATATACCCCCATAAATCCCTCCTAAAATAATCACTGGCATCATTAATGCCCAAACTGCATCTTTAAAAGCTACTGCTTGTTTTTTTCTAGTTTCTTTTGGAAGAGTTTTAAGTGTTAGTTTTCTAGAGACAAACATCATCGCCAATACAAGAGTTGTGCCCATAATAAGTCCTGGAATAACACCACCCATGAACAGTTTTCCAATTGAAACACCTGTAATAGATCCATATAAAACAAAACTGATTGATGGAGGAATAATAACTCCAATAGCTCCCGATGTTGCCATCAATGCTGAAGATGATGCTGGAGAATAGCCAACATCTGTCATCGCAGGAATAAGAATCATACCTAAAGCTGCAACTGTAGCAGGACCCGAACCAGAAATTGCTGCAAAGAAACAAGCCACCATTACACACACAATTGCAAGACCACCACGAATGTGGCCCACAAAAGCTTGAGCCAAATCAATAAGTTTCCTTGAAATTCCAGCTTTCTCCATTATATTTCCGCCTAAAATGAAAAATGGAATGGCTAAAAGTACAAACTTATTGCTAGCTGCATAATAATTAATTGGAATGGAGTTAAAACTCATTCCTAAACTTAAGTATGTAAATACACTAGATAACCCAAGACATACAGCTATAGGTACATTCATCAAGAGTAACCCAAAAAAAGATATCATTAATGTAGCTGTACTCATAATCTTCCCCCTTTACTATGAGACTAAAATAATTTGTGTAATTCATCATTCCCATTAGCTATGTCTTATTTAAAACAACATCACCAAAATTCCCTCCTTCAAATTATTGTTTGCTTTATATGACTCAAATCAAAAATTAGTTGATTACAACATCTATTCTTGAATTCTTTTAATTTCTTTGAACCTACAGATAGCTACCTGTCCAAAACGAATAACCATAAAAAGTGCTCCAATTGGAAGAAAAGATCCATAAATCCATCCAGGCCATTGTAATGTTATGCTCTTTGCATTAATTTGAAATTGATTTAATGCCATTAATGTACCAGTGTAGAATAGTACACCACTGAATACTGCTGCTAGTAGATTTGCAACACCTGCTAAAACATTCTCTGTTTTTTTAGATAAATGTTCTGTAATAACACTTAATCCCAAATGAGCACCTCTTTTCGCAGCAATTGCTGTTCCCAAAGTACAAAGTAAAACAAATAGACTAGTTGTTATTTCTTCTGTAAAAGAAATAGAGGCATGTAAAAAATATCTACTTATTACATTGGAAAAAGCAAGTGTTAACATTATGTTTAAGATTAGAAAGCAAACATTTTCTTCAAAATTCGAAAAAAATTTTTTCATTTAAACAAGTCCCCTTTCTTCATATAAATTATTTTTTAATTAAATATATAATATAAAATTTCAATATGTGAAATTTAATTTCACTTTCTAAAATAATAATAACATGGTATAATATATACGTCAAGATAATATTCTGACTTTTATAAATATTTAAACATTGAAATTTCTACAAACTTCAACAAAAGAAAAAGTATTTTCTTTTGTTGAAATCTCATCATCGTATATAGAAAAAATATTATATTTTTAAAAATAACATTTGGTTTAATGCCAAGGGGAGCTGATAATTATGACCGCCAAACTTAATAACTCTAATTTATCTGTGGAAAAAGCACTTAGAATAATAGAAATTATGGCCGATAACTCTGACTCTATGCGATTGCAGGATATTGCAAATTCAGCTGGTTTACCGGCTAGCACTGCACTAAGACTGATTGCTACATTAGAAAAGCATCAATATATTCATCAAGATCCAATTAATAAAAGATATTACCTATCTTTGAAGCTATTTTATCTAGGAAGCTTAGTAAGTTCTAATATTGAGATTCGTAGTATAGCCAATCCATATCTTAAAGAATTATCTAGTCAATTAAATTGCTCCGTTAACTTGGCCATTGAACAAGATAATGAAGCTTTCATATTAGATGTTGTAGGTGGTTCAACGGAGCCAACAGAAATAACTACACAAATTGGTAGAAAAGTCCCTTTGTACTGTACGGGTATTGGAAAATCTCTTCTACTTGACTTTGATGACGAGCGCTTAAATAACTTATTTTGTACTAAACCACTTATTCGCTATACACCTCTTACCATAATTGACAAGAAAAATATATTGGAGGAACTTAAACAAATTAGAGGAAAAGGGTTCTCGATTGACAAAGGTGAATATCGACCAGGAATTATTGGCGTTGCAGCTCCTATTTTTAATAGAACGGGACATATTATTGCTGCCATCAGTGTTGCTGATTTAGCCTCCAATATCAATACTGATGTATTAAGAAAAAAATGCACTGCAATTATTAAAACAGCAAATGAAATTTCAAAAAAAATATGATTTTTTATTAATATATGAGATCCGAATTATATTTACTTTCTAATAACAGCCTTTTTTTGTCGAATATAAAAATTTATATCTGAACAATTTACAACAATTTTTTATCATTTCTTTAAAAGTGTCGAATTTGATAAAGTATCTTATTAGACATAAAAATACTCCTATTAATTAATAGGAGTATTTTTATACTTCATTTGGTATACATAAATTTATGTTTACCGAACACCATTATACTCTTAAGTCTATTTCAAGTCCTAATTCATTCTTATACTTATCTAAAATTGGGTCAATATGTTCTTCTATAAATTCCTCTACTTGTTCAGGCGAACGTCCAATAAATAATCTAGGGTCCATTAGTTCTGATATTTTATCAGGTGTAAGTTTAAAGGTCTCATCCTTAACTATTCGTTCAAGTAAATCATTAGATAAGCCTAACTCTTTAACTTGTTTAGCTGCTTCCATGGAATGAACACGTATCTTTTCATGTAGCTCTTGTCTGTCTCCTCCATTTTTAACTGCTTCCATAAGTATATTTTCTGTTGCCATAAATGGTAGTTCGTTCATAACATGCTGTAAAATTACTTTATCATAAACTACTAAATCACTTGAAATATTAATCAATATATCCAATATAGCATCTATTGCTAAGAAGGTTTCAGGTGTAGATATTCTTCTATTTGCTGAGTCATCTAAGGTTCTTTCAAACCATTGAGTAGAAACAGTCATAGCTGGATTCATTAACATTGAAATAACATATCTGGAAAGAGAGGCTACCCTCTCGCTTCTCATTGGATTTCTTTTATAAGCCATAGCTGAAGAACCTATTTGTGTAGACTCGAAAGGTTCTTCTATTTCTTTAAGATGTTGTAGTAAACGTGTATCATTAGTCATTTTGTGAGCAGTTTGAGCAATACCACTTAAAACAGATAAAACCTTAAAGTCTAATTTTCTTGAATAAGTTTGTCCAGTTACTGGGAATGTTTTTTCAAAGCCCATTTTTTTAGTTACCTTTTTTTCAAGTTCCTTAACTTTTTCATGATCTCCCTCAAATAAGTTTAAAAAGCTTGCTTGAGTTCCAGTAGTACCTTTGACTCCTCTAAGCATCATTTTATCTAATAAATCTTCAATATCTTCAAAATCCATTAGCATATCCATCATCCACAAAGTTGCTCTTTTACCTACAGTAGTCAACTGAGCTGGTTGAAAATGTGTGAAACCTAGGGTAGGTAGTTCTTTGTAATCTAATGCAAAATCCTTTAACTTATCTAAAAGATTAATAAGTTTTTTCTTAATAACAAGGGTAGCTTTTTGCATAATTACAACATCTGTATTATCACCAACAAATGCACTTGTAGCTCCTAAATGTATAATTGGTTTTGCTGTTGGACATTGAACTCCATAAGCATATACATGAGACATTACATCATGCCTTGTTTCCTTTTCTTTTGCAATTGCTACATCATAGTTAATATCATCTTTATAAGCTTTCATTTGGTCTATTTGCTCTTGTGAAATATTTAGACCTAGTTCTTTTTCAGCTTCAGCTAAAGCTATCCATAGACTTCTCCATGTTCTAAACTTTTCATCTGAAGAAAAAATTTCTACCATCTCTTTACTTGCATATCTTTCAATCAGAGGATTTTTATATGTACCCATCTTTATTTCTCCTTTCAAGTTCCTAAATATATATTAGTATTATACATTAATCAGTTTTAAATAACAATTAACATAAAAAGAACGAAAATAGGTACGAATGAATTCGTACCTAAAGTAAATCTAAAATTTAACCCATCATTAAAAAGGTATGGAAATTATCCATACCTTTTATACCTATTTTAAAGCTTTTTCTATTCTTTTTAAACCTTCTTCAATATTCTTTAATGAAGTAGCATAAGATAATCTCATATAATTGTCTGTACCAAAGCCTATACCTGGAACAACAGCTACATTAGCAGTACTAAGTAAGTAATCTGCTAAATCCATAGAATTCTTTATCTCATAACCATTAAAAGTTTTTCCTAATATTTGAGTTATATTAACCATTACATAAAATGCTCCTTCAGGCATTCTACAAGATAACCCATTTATAGAGTTTATTTTTTCAACCATATAATTTCTTCTTTCAACAAAAGCCTTTTTCATATTATCTATTGGCTCTTGATCGCCTTTTAATGCAGCAACACTTGCATATTGTGCTATAGTATTTGGGTTAGAGGTTGCATGACTTTGTATATTAGTCATAACCTTTGCAAGTTCTTTATTAGATGCTGTATAACCAATTCTCCAACCAGTCATTGCATAAACCTTTGACATACCATTAATTACAATAGTTAAGTCTTTAATTTTTTCATTAAAAGATGCTATACTAATATGCTTTCCATCGTATAAAAGCTTTTCGTATATTTCATCAGATAGTATATAAATATTATTCTCTACTGCTAAATCTGCAATAGCCTTTAATTCCTCTTCTGTATAAAGGGTTCCTGTAGGATTGCTAGGACTGTTTAAAATAAGTGCTTTTGTTTTACTTGTTATTGCTTTTGCTAATACATCTATATTATATTTAAAACCATTACTTTCAGGTGTTTCTACAAAAACAGGAGTAGCATCTGCCATTTTTACTAGTTCTGGGTAGCTTACCCAATATGGAACTGGAACAATTACTTCATCTTCTGGATTACAAATTGCTTGAAGTATATTAAATAAAGAATGCTTGGCTCCATTTGAAACAACGATATTTTCAGGCTTATAATCTAAGTTATTATCTTTCTTCAATTTTTCACATATAGCCTCTTTAAGCTCTGGTATACCTGCAGCTGCAGTATACCCTGTAAGTCCTTCATTGATAGCTTTAATAGCAGCTTCTCTAATATGTAATGGTGTGTTAAAGTCTGGTTCACCTGCACCAAAGCCAATAACATCAATACCTTCTGCTTTCATTTTTTTAGCTTTTGCTGTTATTTCTAAAGTTACTGATCCTGTAACAGCCAAATATTTTTTTGATAAGTTTTTTCCCATTTTAATTCTCCTCTCAATTTCATGATTACACACTATGTATAATTGTATATCTTTTCTAGTGTTACTTCAAGATGTTTTATGCTTTTTGTTTAAATTTTCACGTTATTTTATATATTCTTTTATAGACTCAAACGATACGCCTATACTGCCTATTGTCGGCACTCCATCTATAAATTGATCATGAAAATCTGTTCCCCCTGTAATAAAAAAATTCATTTTTTTAGCCATATCTAAAAAATGTTTTGTTTCATTATCAGAATGTTTAGTATGATATACCTCCATTCCTTCTATACCCATCTCACAAATTTCATTTATATTTAAAGCTTTATCAAGAAGTCCTGGATGAGCTAATACAGGAATACCATTTGCTTCTTTTATAATTTTAATAGATTCTTCTACAGAAAGCTTAAATCTAGGAACATAGCCTGGTTTTCCTTTGATTAAATATTTCTCAAATGCTCCCTGCATTGATTTAACGTATCCTTTCTTCATTAATGCTCTTGCTATATGCGGCCTTCCAAAAGAAATTTCTTCATTGTCAAGATTTAATATATCTTCAATATAAATATTAAACTTCTTTAATTTATTAACCATCTCCCTTGCCCTATTTGTTCTATATAATTTTATTCTTTCTGTAATATCTAATAGTTCTTTATTTTTATAATCTATAAAATATCCTAGGATATGAACTTCTTTTTCTTTATATAATGTACTAAACTCTATTCCAGGAATAATATGAAGTTTTTTAGTGTCATAAGATTTTTTAATAGCTTCTTCTATACCATCCACAGTATCGTGATCTGTAATAGATATACCTTTTAACTCCAATTTTATTGCCCATTCTACAATTTGAGAAGGAGTTAATATCCCATCAGATTTTGTAGTATGAATATGCATATCAATACGTTCCAAAAAAACACCTCGTTTTTAAATTTAATATTAGTATTCTTATAATACACAATTCTTATTAAATTTTTTCCAATAAAAAACCTGCAATTAGCAGGTTTAATTAGAACTATCTTGGTTCTACTATTAACTTAATTGCAGTTCTTTCTTCTCCATCTATTTGTATATCAGTAAAAGCTGGTATACAAATTAGATCAACACCACTAGGAGCAACGAATCCTCTTGCAATCGCTACTGCCTTCACTGCTTGATTTAGAGCGCCCGCACCTATAGCTTGCATTTCTGCCCCTCCACGTTCTCTTAAAACGCCTGCTAATGCACCTGCTACAGAATTTGGATTTGATTTTGCTGATACTTTTAATACTTCCATGATCATAGCCCCCTTAAATAATTAATTATTGGTTGATTTTTACATCTTCTAAAATATAATATTCTACATATTAATCTAAAATCCTTTTTAAAATAAAAATAAATTAGAAAATTTAAACAAATATTATTTCGTTATTATAAGGGGTAGAGATAGCTATAGTTTTTCAAAAAATAAAAGAGGCAGCGCCTCTTCTATTTTGCATATTCAATTGCTCTAGTTTCTCTTATTACATTTACTTTTATTTGTCCTGGATACTCCAGTTCATCTTCAATCTTCTTAGTTACTTCTCTGGCTAAATATATTATATTTTCATCTGCCATTTCTTCTGGTTTTACCATAATTCTTATTTCTCTTCCAGCTTGGATTGCAAATGATTTTTCAACACCTTCATATGAGTTAGCTATTTCTTCAAGTTTTTGTAAACGCTTTATATATGTTTCTAATGTCTCTCTTCTAGCTCCTGGTCTTGCAGCAGAAATTGCATCAGCAGCAGTTACTAACACCGCCTCAATTGTTTGAGGTTCATAATCTCCATGGTGTGTTGACATCGCATGTATAACTTCGTTTGACTCTTTATACTTCTTCAATAAATCCATTCCTATTTCTACATGAGTACCTTCTATTTCATGATCAACAGCCTTACCAATATCATGTAGTAATCCAGCTCTTTTAGCCAGCTTTACATCCACTCCTAATTCCGCAGCCATTAAACCTGCTAAATGAGAAACTTCTGTAGAGTGATTTAAAACATTTTGTCCATAACTAGTTCTATATTTTAGTCTACCTAATAATTTTATTAACTCTGGATGAATACTATGAACACCAGTATCAAAGGTAGCCTGCTCTCCTGCTTCTTTAATTATGTTATTTACTTCTCGTTTTGCTTTTTCTACCATTTCCTCTATTCTAGCTGGATGTATTCTTCCATCTACAATAAGTTTTTCTAAAGCTATTCTTGCAACTTCTCTTCTTATAGGATCAAAGCCTGATAATATAACAGCCTCTGGTGTATCATCAATGATTAAATCAATTCCAGTTAGTGTTTCTAAAGCCCTTATATTTCTACCCTCTCTACCTATTATTCTACCCTTCATTTCATCATTAGGTAATGCCACAACAGATACTGTAGTTTCAGCAACATGGTCTGCTGCACATTTTTGAATAGAGTAAGTGATGATTTCTTTTGCCTTCTTTTCGCCTTCTTCTTTAGCTTTTTGTTCAATATCTTTAATCATCATTGCAGCTTCATGTTTAATTTCTTTCCTAATATCATTTAATAATATGTCTTTAGCATCTTCAGATGTAAGACCTGAAATTCTCTCAAGTTCCTCTACTTGCTTTTGATAAAGAGCAGTGATTTGTTCACTCTTATTTTCAACTTCTTTAATTTTTCTGTTTAATACATCATCTTTTTTCTCAAGATTATCGGATTTTCGATCTAAAGATTCTTCTTTTTGAATAAGTCTTCTTTCTGATCTTTGAATCTCATTTCTTCTTTCTCTGCTTTCTCGTTCAAACTCACTTCTTAATTTATGAACTTCTTCTTTAGCTTCCAGTAATACTTCTTTTTTAGATGTTTCTGCCTCTTTTTCAGATTCAGCTATGATTTCTTTTGCTCTTTGCTCTGCAGTACTAATTTTACCTTCAGCAATATTTTTTCTAACAAAATAACCTATAAAAAAACCCAGTATTGAAGCTATTATAAATGAAGCAATAGTATATATTATTATGTTGATACTCAAACACCTCCTCTGTCGTATAATTATCTTTAATAAAAGTATTTTACAATGTAAAGTAATGCAGGTATTTCCCTATACATTAATAAAGCCGAGAAATCTCGGTTTTTTAAATCTTGCACTATGTTATTATAGAGTAAAATTTAAAAATCTACTAGATCTCTTATTTTATACATTGATATACACTATTATTTGTTTTAATTTTATATCTTTTTTATAATACTGTCAAGTTGTTATTCATAGCATGACATCAACTTGACAGTATTATTTAACATTATTATCCATTCTATTATTTTTAAACAAAAATAGTATATTCTTCTCAATTAATACAATAACACCTCTCTTAAGAGAGGTGTTATTGTATTAATTATTCTTCAGATTTTGTAGGATTCACATCTTTAATCAATGGTAGATTGTTTAATTCTCTTACTTTGTTTTCAACTTCAAACAATATGTCTGGATTCTCTGATAAAAATTGTTTAGCATTTTCTCGTCCTTGACCTAATCGCTGCTCTCCATAGCTATACCATGATCCAGCTTTCTTTATTACATCAGAATTAGCCCCAGCATCTAAAACACATCCCTCACGGGATATGCCCATACCATACATAATATCAAACTCTGCTTGCTTAAAGGGTGGTGCTATTTTATTTTTAACTACTTTAACCCTTGTTCTATTTCCTATTATACTGTCCCCTTGTTTTATTGATTCAATCCGTCTAACATCAAGTCTAACAGAAGAGTAAAACTTTAGAGCACGACCTCCTGTGGTCGTCTCTGGATTACCAAACATAATTCCAATCTTTTCTCTTAATTGATTAATAAAGACACAAGTTGTTTTGGATTTATTCATTACACCTGCAAGCTTTCTTAATGCTTGTGACATGAGTCTTGCCTGCAGTCCAACATGACTATCTCCCATTTCTCCTTCAATCTCCACTTTAGGAACTAATGCAGCCACAGAGTCTATAACAACTACATCAACCGCACCACTTCTTACTAGCGCTTCACAAATTTCCAGAGCCTGCTCTCCAGTATCTGGCTGGGAAACAAGTAATTCATCAATATTAACTCCTAGTCTTTGTGCATAACTTGGATCTAATGAATGTTCTGCGTCTATAAAAGCTGCAGTTCCCCCATTTTTTTGGGCTTGTGCTACTATATGTAGGGTTACTGTTGTTTTCCCTGAGGATTCTGGCCCGTATATTTCAACAATCCTTCCTCTTGGAACTCCACCTATTCCAATTGCAATATCAAGATCTAGTGCACCTGTAGAAATAGATTCTATATTCATCCTAGAAGCATCTTCTCCTAACTTCATTATAGAACCTTTACCAAACTGCTTTTCTATTTGATTCATAGCTGCTTCTAAAGCTTTTTTCTTTTCCTGCATATTCACCCAGATATATTTATCTGGTTTTCACCTACCTTTCAATAATTCGAACCTATGTTCTAATTGAATTATACAGCAATTATAATTGATGGTCAACCTTATTGTCATTATCCAAAGCATTTTTTAACATATTAAATGCTAAGAGGCAAGAATAGTTCCTTATTCTGTTTCTATCACCCCAGGTATTATACCTATTACATATTACCTTATCTTTAAAAGCTAACGCAATATATACTGTTCCTACAGGTTTATCATCGCTTCCACCATCAGGACCTGCTATACCTGTTATTGCAAGACAGACATCACTATTAGTATTCTTTTTTAATCCTAAAGCCATTTCTCTTGCAGTTTCTTCACTTACTGCTCCAAACTTATCTAAAGTTTCTTCACTAACTCCTAATTCATTAACTTTAGCCATGTTACTATAAGTAACTAAACTTCTATCAAATGAGCTTGAAATTCCAGGAATTTCAGTTAAATATGCTGCTAATAAACCTCCAGTACAGGATTCTGCTAGTGATATAGAAAGCTTATTAGAGATTAATTTTTTAGCTACTACTTCTTTTAATTCCTCATTATCATAGCTGTAAATAAATTGTCCTATTTTTTCTCTGACTTTTTCTATAGTGGGGTTAATTACTTCAATTGCCTCTGATAAATTTGTTGCCTTAGATGTCACTCTAATACTTACTTCACCTTCTTTGGCATATGTCGCTAAGGTAGGATTAGTTTGATTAGTTATCAAATCATTAAGTTCTGTTTCTACCTGAGATTCACCCATTCCAAAGACTCTTAATATCCTTGAATAAATTACAGATGAAATCTTTTCACTTAAATGTTTTTTAACATGCCCTTGGTACATAGTTTTCATTTCTTTTGGAGGTCCAGGTAAAGTAATTATAATCTTTCTATTTTTTTCAAGTAGAAATCCTGGTGCTGTTCCACAGCTATTATCTAAAACAATGCATCCTTTAGGAAAATAGGCTTGTTTTATATTATTTTCAGTCATAGGTTTATTAAACTTAATGAAAGAACGACATAAATTTTCATAAGATGGTTGGTGTAATTCCATAGGAGTACCCATGGTCTCGGCTATTGTTTCTTTGGTAAGATCATCCTGAGTAGGACCTAATCCTCCTGTGGTGATAATAATATCAGATTTTTCCATTGCCTCTTTAAGAGTAAGTTCAAACCTTGATTTGTTATCTCCTACAGTAAAATGATATAGTACACTAATACCTAATTCATTTAACTGCTGAGATAAATACACTGAGTTAGTGTTTGTTATCTGACCTATTAAAAGCTCCGTACCTACACTAATTATTGAGCAATTCATAAAAAAACCCCTTTCGAAATTAGTTAGTGGTTAGTAATTAATAATAAAAAATTTAAAGCCAACAAATTACAGACTGTTCAAAATTCTTCAGATTCAAGGCGCAAGAAAAGTCAGCGAACGCAGCGTATATAAAAATACGTAAGGGTGCTGACTTTTTAAAGCAACGAAGAAGATGAAGGATTTTCAACAGTCTGAGTCAGCTGGGCTGACTTTATTGACAAAGTAGAACTAGTTTTATTCACTTTTTAGTACGCTTTTATTTAAATATAAATAGTCAATGCCAGACCAAATCGTTAATATAACAGCTACCCATATTGCTATTGTACTGAATGGAATATTTATAAGACTAAAAGGATAATTATCTATAAGTATAGAAATAATCGCAACAATTTGTGCTATAGTTTTTAACTTGCCCCACCAACTAGCAGCAATAACTACTCCTTCTGATGCCGCCACAGCTCTTAAAATACTAATGGTATATTCCCTAGAAATAATTATTACTACAATCCAAGCTGGTAATTTTCCCATTTGAACCAAAGACACAAGGGCTGCTGTAACAAGCAATTTATCGGCCAGAGGGTCCATAAATTTACCAAGTTTAGTGATTTGATTTCTACTTCTAGCAATATACCCATCTAATGTATCTGTAATAGCAGCAATTGTAAATATAGCAGCTGCTATATACATACCATAATTGATTTTATTCAAAAGTACAATCATGAAAATAGGAACTAGAAAAATACGGGCTATTGTTAGTTTATTAGCTAGATTCATCTGCCATCTCTCCCAATAAGTCATATTCTAAAGTATCAGTGATTTTTGCCTTTACAAAACTTCCTTCAAGCAAGATTTCATTAGTATGAAGAAAAACAACCCCATCTATTTCTGGAGAATCGAACTCAGTTCTACATATATATATATCTTCATTTTCTAATTTTTCTTCTACAAGTATATCATAAATTTTACCTATTTTCTCTTTATTTTTTTCATTAGAAATATCCTTTTGCAAAGACATAATAATTTCTTGCCTTTTTTGCTTTTCGGACTCCGGTACTTGATTTTTAAATTTAGCAGCAGGTGTTCCTTCTTCTTTAGAATATGCAAAAGCTCCTAGTCTTTCAAACTCTACATCCTGTACAAACTCTTTTAATTCTTCAAACTGGGCTTGAGTTTCTCCTGGAAAACCTGTAATTAAAGAGGTTCTCAAATGTATTTGTGGTACCTTTTCTCTTAATTTTTTTATAATACCTAAAATTTCTTCTTTGCTTGTTCTTCTATTCATACTCTTTAATATTTCATTATTACAATGCTGTATTGGCATATCAATATATTTGCAAATTTTATTTTCTTCAGCTATAGTATCAATTAAATCTTGCGTGATTTGTTCTGGATAGCAGTAAAGTAATCGTACCCACTTTAAATCTTTTATTTTACATAGTTCTTTTAAAAGAGTTGGGAGTTTATATTCATTATATATATCTATTCCGTATCTTGTTGTATCTTGAGCGATAATTATTATTTCTCTTACCCCATTTTCAACCATATTCTTAGCTTCATTTATAATAGCTTCTATCTTTCTACTTCGATATTTACCTCTTAGTTTTGGAATTATACAGTAGGTGCAAAAGTTATCACAGCCATCTGATATCTTTAAATATGCAAAGTATTTTGGTGTGCTAAGTATCCTAGGCAGTTCTTCTTTTATTTCAGCATCTACATTTCCAGCTATAGCTTTTCTTTCCCCTTTAAATGTATTATTTAAAACTTCTATAATCTGTGGAAAGTCTCCTGTTCCCACAATAGCATCTATCTCTGGCAACTCATTCAATAAATCCTTTGAGTATCTTTCAGCAAGACATCCACAGACAACAACCATTTTACATTTCCCTATTTTTTTATATTCTGCCAGTTCTAAAATACTATTTATTGATTCTTGTTTAGCACTTTCTATAAATCCACAAGTATTTATAATCATTATATCTGCTTCTAGTTTGTCCTTAGTAAGATGATAATTATTTTCACTTAGTAATCCCATCATTATTTCTGAGTCTACAAGGTTTTTGGCACAACCCAAAGACTCTATTAATACTTTATATTTCATTTACTTTTCCTCTCAATCCTATTTTCTACAAGCTTATAAAAATCCATAAGCGTAGGTATTATATCTTCAATTTTATTATAATCTAATGTTAAATCATAATCCTTATATTGGTCAATAGAATATTTATATAAAGGATCATAATATTTTTCTATTAAAATTCTAACAACATAATCATAATTCTTTTCATGTATGCTATTTACAAGCTTCTTTACTTGTTCATTACCCAACTTCTTTTTCAAGTGGTATATAGCCTCTATAATTTTTTCATCTTGATTTGCCTTAACATAATCATGTTTAATTACATTTATTCTATTATTCATATTAGTATTTATTAATACATGAGTTCCTTCAATAATTTTCCTATATATTTTACCAGGTACTTGTGTAGAGCCAACCCGTTTACTTTCACTTTCCACAAAAAACACTTTTCTTTTTGAAAAATATAAAGTATTAAAAATATATGATTCAAACATTTTTTGAGATGGAGGTTTTTCTTTAAAGGCTATATTTCCAAAAACTGATCCACTGTTCTTAGCCAAATATTCTAAATCTAATACAGGCTGATCCTTCTTCTCTAATTCATTAAGAATATGTGTTTTTCCTACACCCGTTAATCCATGAAGTACAATGAAATTTATTTCATCAGATTTTTCGAAATAATCAAGAATATAATTTCTATAAGCCTTGTATCCGCCCTTCATTTGATACACATTATTTAAACCTAAAGAGTTAAGAAAAGCACATACAGATTTACTTCTCATACCACCTCTCCAACAAAAAATAATTACATCTTTACCTTGTTGATGGTATTTGTTTATTTCATTATATATTTTAGATAATTTTGATGAGGCATAGTTAATTCCCAGTTCAGTAGCCTTTTCTTTACTTTCATGCCTATATATTTTTCCTATTATAGATCGTTCAGTATCTTCTAACACTGGAATATTAATCGAACCTGGTATTGTAGCTTCTTCAAACTCAGATTCTGATCTTACATCAATCATCACAGTGTTCTTTATATTTAAAGAATCTTGCACACTTATAATTTTCAAAACAGCATCCCCTCGTCTTAACTTTGTTCTACTCAATAGTATTAACAATAACTGTATATAATAGAACAAGTAATAGAAGAGTAGATTTAACTTCTACTCTTCATTTCCTCAAGCTCTTCTTTTGATAGTAGCACCTGTCTTGGCTTACTTCCTTCATGACCGCCTACTACACCTCTTTCTTCCATTGCATCTATTAATCTAGCAGCCCTATTATATCCTACTCTAAATCTTCTTTGGAGCATAGAAACTGATGCTTGTCCTATCTGCACTACTAAATCAATCGCCTCTTCTAATAACTCATCTACTGAATTATCCACTTCTTTATAATCATTTTCAAGCTTTTCTACTATTTCATCTTCATATGATGTTTCTATAGATTGGTCTTTAATAAACTTCACTATTCTTTCAACCTCTTTATCTGAAATAAAAGACCCTTGAACTCTTTTAGGTTTGGCTGCACCTACTGGATAAAAGAGCATATCTCCTTTGCCTAATAACTTCTCAGCACCTCCCATATCTAAAATAGTTCTTGAATCTGCTTGTGATGATACTGAAAAGGCAATACGTGATGGAATATTAGCTTTAATAACACCTGTTATTACATCAACAGAAGGACGTTGGGTAGCAACTATTAAATGCATCCCTGCCGCTCTAGCCATTTGAGCTAATCTGCATATAGAATCCTCTACCTGACCTGGTGCTACCATCATTAAATCAGCCAATTCGTCAATTATAATTACAATTTTAGGTAGGGATTCTTTTTCTTCTCTTATCATTTTATCATTATAGCCACCAATATCTCTAACATTGTTTTCAGCAAATAACTTATACCTAGTAGTCATCTCCTGAATTGCCCAATTTAAGGCAGAGGATGCCTTTTTAGGGTCAGTTACAACAGGTATTAATAGATGAGGTATACCATTATAATTATTTAATTCTACCACTTTAGGGTCTATAAGTAGCAATTTTACTTCAGATGGTTTGGCTTTAAAAAGAATACTAGCAATTAAAGAGTTAACACAAACACTTTTACCAGAACCCGTTGCACCTGCTATTAATAGATGGGGCATTTTTGCTAAATCAGCTGTTATTGGATTTCCAGCTATATCCTTCCCTAAAACATATGTTAATTTAGAATTGCTTTCTGTATATTTATCAGATTGTATTACTTCCCTAACAGTTACTGTTGCTATGTTTTCATTAGGTATCTCAATACCTACAGCAGCTTTTCCAGGTATAGGTGCTTCAATTCTAATATTAGTTGCTGCTAAATTTAATGCAATATCATCTGACAAACCTACTATCTTGCTTACTTTAACTCCTGGGCTAGGCTGTAATTCATATCTAGTAATAGTAGGGCCTTTGCTAATTTGTGTGACCTTTGCCTCTACTCCAAAGTTTTTTAAGGTATCCTCTAAAATCTTAGCTTTATTTAAAATGTCCTTTTTATCTTTTCTTGTACTAACCTCCACCCCTTCATCTAGCAAGTCAATTGGTGGAAGTTTATAAGCATTATCTAGGGTTGTACTACTATCTATATGTAATTCAATATTTTCAAAATCCTCTTCTCCTTTAGCTTTTGAATTGTCATTTTTTTGCTCTTTATGATTAATCTCATCACTAACCTTTGTAGAATCCACCTGTTCTTTTGTAAAATCAAGTATTCTAATCTTTTCTCCTAATTGTTCACAATTATTATCCTGCTGTTTAAAATCATCTTGATTTTCTAATTGAGAGACCGCTAAACTTTGTTCTATAATAGAAGATTTTGTTTTAGGTTTTTTTGATTTCCTTCTACTATCTTTAACCTTAGAACATAGTATTGAAAAAACAGAGCTAAATTTTTTATTAAGCTTAGTAATAAGCTGCGTCATAGAAATTTTAGTTAATATTATAAAACACACTAACATTATGGTTATTGACATTACATAACTTCCTAAAACCCCTAAATATTTTATACTTACTATCCCTAATGTACTTCCTATTACTCCACCTCCTGATCCTTCAACTCCTAGATTAAATAAAAACTTAACTCCTAGATATGAAAATGGATTTTTAGGAAATATATCTTTATAAGATATGGAGTGGATTATTAAATAAGCTATGTATATACCTACAGCTGAAATTTTCGACTTGTAATCTAAAATATTGGATTTACCTAACATATTAGTAATGCCTACAAAGATCACAATATATGGAAGTATATTTGCAGGAGTAGACAATAATCCATAAAAAGTATTTTTTATTAAAGTTCCAATTTGCCCTGTTGAATCAGTTTGTAAACTAATAAGAATTAAAATTCCAATAGAAATAATTAATAAAGAAACAATTTCATTTTTTAAAGCTTTATTCGAATTTTCTTTAGATTTTTTTTTCCTTGCCATTATATATCCCCCATAATGATTTATTACATCTGAACAAATTCACTAGAAAAAGCACAGTTATTCTGTGCTGACTAAATTATATAAAAATAACCTTATATATAAAAAAATTTTAAAGAAGTGCTATTAAAATAACACTTCTTTAAAATTATATCATAAAATATATTTTATTGTAAATTTTTATTAATACCCGGACTAACAGTTTCCCTCTTATCATCTAAACCAATAAGCTCATTAAGCTTACTCATAGCATCCTTTAAACCACCAACTTGATCTATTAAACCTAATTCAACTGCTTGCTCTCCAATAAGTATGGTTCCAACATCGTTAGCTATTTCATCAGTTTCATTCATAAGTTTTATTATATCTTCCCTTTTAACTTTTGAATTTCTAGCAATAAATTGAATTATTCTATCCTGCATTTTTTGAAAATATTTAAATGTCTGAGGCACACCTATTACTAATCCATTCATTCTAATAGGATGAATCGTCATTGTTGCAGTAGGAGCTATAAATGAATAATTACTTGCTGTAGCTAGTGGTACACCAATACTGTGGCCTCCTCCTAATACTAATGACACTGTAGGCTTAGACATACTTGCAATCATTTCAGATATAGCTAAACCAGCTTCCACATCGCCACCTACTGTATTTAAAATCATCAATAATCCTTTTGTATTTGGATTTTCTTCCGCTGCAATCAATTGAGGGATAATATGCTCATACTTTGTAGCTTTATTTTGTGGTGGTGAGATATTATGACCTTCAATATGTCCAATGATAGGTAAATAATGTATATGGCTAGGCATATCTGGCACACTATTATTTCCTAAATTTTTAATATTATTTAACTTAGCATTTAACTTTACTCGTGGCTTTAATTCTGGTGTTGTTTTAGGTTTTGGTGTAATTTCAGGTTTAGTAGTAGGTTGTATTTCAGGAGGAGACACATTTGCTCTTTTATCAAAATTATTAAACACATTAATCACTCCTAATATTATTAAAATTAGTCAAACTTTTTTATTTAGAAAATTTATTGTCATAATTATCTTTACCAATTAAAAAACTACTATACTCAAATTAATATAGTAGTTTTTTAATTTATAATGAAATTTTTTTTTTGCCTTCTGTTTCATCATCTAATTCAAGTATTATCATATCATTTCCAATTTTTTTAACACATTCCCAAGGTATTTCTACATAAGACTTATCATAGAAAATTGAAAATTGACCTTTAAAGTCAGGAACTAATAATGCCTTAATCTTGCCATTTCTCTCATCCACTAGTAAATCTGACTCAGCTAATACTCCTAATCTGCCTCCATCATTGAGATTTACAATTTCCTTACCTCCCAGTTTACTAAGCTTCATAGTAAAAATCCCCCTTTGAACCTGTCTATATACTATACTATGTTTTGTCCGAGTCAATTATTCTATATCTTTGGATAAGATTAAATTCCTGTATGTCCGAATCCACCATCAGCTCTTTGTGTTTCATTAAGACTATCGGATAATATTATATTTACTTTTTCATATTTACATATTACCATTTGAGCTATTCTATCCTTATTATTCACTGCAAATTTTTCACTACCCCAGTTTATTAGTGGGATCTTTATTTCCCCTCTATAATCACTATCTATTGTTCCTATACCATTTACCAAACCAATTCCATACTTTATTGCCAATCCACTTCTAGCTCTTATTTGAGCTTCTAAGCCCTCTGGTAGCTCTAAATATATACCTGTAGGTATTAAGGCTCTTTCACCAGGTAATAGAATTACTTCTTTCCCTATAGAGGCTCTTATATCCATTCCTGCAGAGCCCTCAGTTTCATACTTTGGTATAATAACTCCCTGCTTTACTTTGATCTTAATTGACTTCATAGCTATTTCCTCCAAAAACTTATCTTCACTACCTTAGCAAGTTAGATAAATTGTACTCTGAGTCAATTTTGCCTACTAATGCTAAAGATGCTTTTTCTAAATTAAAAATCTTTTGTATCACCTTATTAATTTCATTTAGAGTAACCTTATCTATTTTTTCAATTATATCCTTTTGAGAGTTTACCTTATTTAATAAAAGCTCTGACCTTCCTATGGAGCTCATTCTGCTGCTTGTACTTTCAAGCCCTAAAATATAATTACCTTTCAACTGTTCTTTTGATTTAGATAGTTCCTCTTGGGATAAACCAAATTTTTTCATAATGTCTACTTCATTTTTTATTAATTTACCTACTTCTTCTATTTGATCAGAAGCTATGGCACAGTAGATAGTATAAAGTCCTTGTTTTTTGTAAGTTGAAGGATAAGAAAAAACAGAATAAGCTAAGCCCTTATCCTCTCTAATATTTTGAAATAGCCTGGAACTCATACTACCCCCAAAAATATTATTCATAAGTAGCAAAGGATAGAATTCTTCACTTGAAGATGATACCCCTTCTAGTCCAATACATAAATGCAGTTGTTCTGTATCTTTAGTTCTAATTGCATTTTTGGATGTAAATTCTGGATAAAGCTCTTTTCTATTATTAGATCCTTTATTGTTAAAATTACTTAGCTTTTCATTTAAAAGATTTATTACTTCTTCAGTATTAAAATTTCCAGCTACAGCTATTACAATATTTTCAGTGGTATAATTATTATTCATATATTCCATTAGCTTATCTCTATCAAAGCTGTTTATAGTATCTTGAGTTCCTAATATAGGCAGTCCTAAGGAATTGTCAAATATTGTTTTTGATAATAAATCATGTACTAAATCCTCTGGGGAATCTTCATACATATTTATTTCTTCAACTATAACACCTTTTTCCTTCTGTATTTCTGAAGGTGTAAAAGTAGAATTAAATATCATATCACTTAATACATCTATAGCAATTGATAAGTTTGTATCTAAAACCTTAGAGTAATAACAGGTACATTCCTTTCCTGTAAATGCGTTAAGCTGTCCTCCAATATTGTCTATAGCCTCTGCAATCTCTTTTGCATTTCTATTATTAGTTCCCTTAAAAAGCATATGTTCAATAAAATGAGTAATACCATTGTTTTCAGTAGTTTCATGTATTGATCCAGCTTCTACCCAAAATCCTACTGAAACTGACCTTACATGGGGTATATACTCTGTAATTACTCTAACTCCATTTTGTAGTATATGTCTACAGTGCATTTCTTCCTCCTATTAAACCTTTGTAAGTATGTTCAATATCTATTATAGCTTTACCATAATTTATAATCAAGATAGCTATTCTCCTATAAGCTGTGATACAGTTCCTATAGCTATACCTTCTTTACTTATATTATTAATTATTACAGGGAGTGCTTCTACTGTTGCTGGCTTAGGGTGCATTAAAAGAATTGCCCCTTTATGGGGTTTTTTCATAACGCGATTAACTATTACCGAGCTTGTAGAATCTTTTCTCCAATCAATAGTATCCACACTCCATAATATAGTTTTATAACCTAGTTCTTTAGCTACAGCTACTGTTGTTTCATTAAAATCGCCAGATGGTGGTGCAAACAATTTAGTTTTATATGCTAATACTTCTTTTATAATATCTTCAGTTGTTTTTATTTCATTAATATTTCCTTCTCTACCTATTTTACTATGCATTTTATGTCCATAACCATGGTTTCCTATTTCATGGCCTCTATCATAGATTTCCTTTAATAGCTCTGGATTATTTTTAGCCCATCTACCAGTTATAAAAAAGGTTATTTTAATATTGTTTTTATCTAATATATCAAGTATTTTAGGAATTTCTTCATTACCCCAATCAACATTACAGGTAAATGCCATTTTATTAAGATTAGTGTCTCCACTTCTGATAGGTTCCTCTTGATTTTGGATAAAAACATTTTTCAATCTATTATTTTGAAGCCCCAAAAACAAACTGGCAAAAAAAACAATGATAATTAAACAAATACTTATTACCAATCTTTTTTTAATAATTATAATTTTCAACTTTTCCCCCTCCTTCATACTACAAGCATATTGCATCCAGAGGGTAAATATTCATATTAGAATAGTAGAAAAAAACATAAACCTTATTGGTTTATGCCTTTTACTTGTTTTCTTTTTCTTTATCTTGTTCACTATCATCAGGCAGTGCAGCTTTTCTGGAAAGATTAATCCTTCCTTGCTTATCAATTTCTAAAACCTTAACTAAAACTTCATCTCCAACTTTTAGTACATCTTCAACCTTTGCAACTTTTTCTTTTGCAATTTGAGAAATATGCACTAATCCTTCTTTTCCAGGAAGAATTTCAACAAATGCACCAAAGTTCATAAGACGAACAACCTTACCCATATAGATTTCTCCTGCTTGAGGATCTTTTACGATTCCTTCTATAATCTTAATAGCTTTTTTGCTATCCTCAATATTAAAGGCCGATATAAATACTCTTCCATCATCTTCTATATCAATTTTTACATTTGCCTCATCAATTATTTTGTTTATAGTTTTTCCACCTGGTCCAATTAACGTTCTTATCTTATCAGGATTAATTTTCATGCTTATTATTCTAGGAGCATAAGGTGACATTTCAGTTCTTGGTTGAGATATAGCCTCATTCATTTTTCCTAGTATAAATAAACGTCCTTCGTTAGCTTGAGCTAAAGCATTTTCCAAAATTTCTTTACCTATTCCATTTATTTTTATATCCATTTGAATTGCTGTAATACCTTTCGCTGTACCTGCTACTTTAAAGTCCATATCTCCTAGGAAATCTTCCATTCCCTGTATATCACTTAAAATAGCCACATTATCTTTTTCCTTGATAAGACCCATAGCTATTCCAGCAACTGGTGACTTTATTGGTACTCCTGCATCTAACAGTGCTAATGTACTACCACAAACAGATGCCTGAGAACTACTTCCATTTGAGCTTACAACCTCAGATACTAATCTAATAGTATATGGGAAATCAGTTTCTGATGGAATAACTGGCACTAATGCTCTTTCAGCTAAAGCCCCATGACCTATTTCTCTTCGTCCTGGACCTCTCATAAACCTTGCTTCTCCAACACTATAAGGTGGAAAATTATAATGGTGCATATATCTTTTACTTTCTTCATTCCCTAGTCCATCTAATATTTGTGCATCTCCTATTGCTCCTAATGTTGCAACTGTTAGAACTTGAGTTTGACCTCTTGTAAATAACCCTGTTCCATGAGCTCTTGGTAATAGTGATACCTCACAAGAAATTGGTCTTATTTCATTATGAGCTCTATCGTCAGGTCTTATTTTATTTTCTAAAATTAGCTTTCTTACTTGTTCTTTAGTGATTTGTTGAAGTACAGTATTTATACCTTTTAAATCTTCTGGATATTTTTCACCAAAGTATTCTAAAGCTTCAGCTTTTACTTTATCCATTTTTTCATTTCTTTCTAATTTCTCAAAGGTTTGAATAGCATCAAACATTTTATCAGTTGTATATTCTCTTACTTCTTTTTCTAAATCTTCACTAGCTGAAAACAGTACTACTTCTTGCTTTGGTTTGCCTACTTCTTCCACTATACCTTCTATAAAGCTTATTATTTTTTTAATTTCTTCATGAGCAAGCATTATAGCTTCTAGCATAGTTTTTTCTGAAACCTCATTAGCACCTGCCTCAACCATCATTATAGCATCCTTAGTTCCAGATACTACTAAATGTAGTTCACTTACTTCTCTCTCACTAGCATTAGGATTAACAATGAACTTACCGTCAATTAATCCAATTATAATTGAACCAGTAGGACCATTAAATGGTATATCTGACATTGATAGTGCTATAGAAGAACCAATCATTGCAACTACATCAGGTGTATGATCTTGATCAACTGACAGGACTGTTGCAATTATTTGAACATCATTTCTATATCCTTTAGGGAACAATGGCCTTATTGGTCTGTCAATTAACCTAGAAGTCAGAACAGCCTTTTCTGTTGGTCTACCCTCTCTTTTGATAAATCCTCCAGGAATTTTACCTACAGAGTATAAACGTTCTTCATAGTCTACACTTAGAGGAAAAAAGTCAATTCCTTCTCTGGGCCCTGAAGATGCAACAGCAGTAACTAATACAACTGTATCTCCATACTTTACAATTGCTGAACCATTGGCTAGTTGTGCAACTTTTCCTGTTTGAACTTCAAATGCTCTTCCGCCAAGGGTTGTATTAAAAATCTTTTCCATTATGTACCTCCTTTTTATTTTTTTCTAAAGTTAAATTTCTTCTATGTAGTTAATATTATTTCCTATAGTTGAAATATTATATTCTTAATATATCGAATAAAACAAATAGAGCGGGAAAATACCCGCTCATAATTATTTTCTTAATCCTAATTTTCCAATTACAGTTCTGTATCTTTCGATATCACTATCTTTTAAATAGTTAAGCAGATTTCTTCTTTTACCTACCATTTTTAATAGACCTCGACGAGAGTGATGATCTTTTTTATGAATCTTTAAATGTTCATTTAATTCGTTAATTCTAGATGTCAAAATTGCTACTTGCACTTCTGGAGATCCAGTATCGTTTTCATGGACCTTATATTCACCTATAATATTTTGTTTTCTGTCTTTATTCATTGACATATGGTTCACCTCCTCTAAATAATATATCCCCATTAGCCAAGTAACACGTTGGAGATTCGAGCTACATAGCGTAAGGTTCCTTTACAACTTTAAATTTTATCATATGATTAATATAATGTAAAGAAATGTTTTAAGAACGAAAAAATTTTTTAGCCTTTTGGATATCCATATTAACCTGATTTATTAATTCATCAACACTTTCAAATTTCACTTCATCTCTAAGTTTTTGATAAAAGAAGGTTTCAAGATGTCTTCCATAAATATCCTCATTATAATCAAATAAATGAGTTTCTATGCTAATAGGATTAATTCCTAATGTGGGATTAGCTCCTATGCTTGATATTCCATTATATATTTGCCCATCAAGGAGAGTTTTAGTAACATATACTCCTGAGCTAGGTATAACAAATCCATCCTTTAATGCTGTATTTGCTGTAGGAAAACCAAACTTTTTACCTAGTCCTTTTCCTTTCACTACATCTCCATTAATAGAAAATTTCCTACCTAAAAACAAATTTGTTTTATGAATATTTCCATTAGCAATATGTTGTCTAATTCCTGTACTGCTTATAATTTCATCTTGAATACTTATTTGTTCTATAACATTACATTCATATGAATATATATTTCCAAGCTGTTGTAAGAGCTTAACATTGCCTTTTGCTTTAAAGCCAAAACGATAGTTAAACCCTACAGTTACATGTGCTACATTTAATTTTTTTATTAAAATCTCAGAAATAAAACTTTCAGGCTCTAGTGTTCGTTGATATTCATCAAAATCTATTAAAAATAAATAGTCTACTCCTAGCTCTGCTAAAATCCTAAATTTCTGTTCATCTGAGAGAATCCTTTTAGGAACAGAACTTTTAGTAGTTAGATTTTTAGGATGATTTCTAAAAGTGTAGATAACACTTTTTAAATCTTTTTTTCTACACTCTTCTATTAAATTAACTATTAGGGTTTGATGTCCAATATGAACGCCATCAAAATTGCCTAAAGCTACTCCTGTTTTAAAACTACTAAATTTTATCTTTTCAAGTGAAGTAATTATTTCCATACTCTAGCCCCTTTAGCACTTAAATACTCTATGTATATCGATAAAAGGGTATTTATCAGCTTTTACTTCTCCTAAAGCCATTAGCTTATCGTTAAGGTATAACCTGACAATATTCCCTTGAATAAATCCCTCTTTTTCTTTAACATTTTTTAAGAGGATATTATTTCCATTTAATAAATATTTACCTGAATCTTCTTTAACATTAATTCTAGGTAAATGTTCTAATGGAAAATCTATTTGAAATAAATGATTTTTTTCAATCTCCTGATAAGTACTATTAGATAATTCCTCTAAAGTGGTGCTGTTTTTTAAATTAAAATTCCCACTTTTTGTTCTTAATAAAAAACTCATATGTCCACCGCAATTTAACCTATTGCCAATATCTTCACACAAGGTTCTTACATAAGTACCTTTTGAACATTCCACATCAAACAAAATTCTATTATCTAATATTCTAAGTATTTCTATATTAAATATTCTAATAGTCCTTGTTTTTCTTTCTATCTCTACGCCTTTTCTTGCTAGCTCATATAATTTTTTTCCATTTACTTTAATAGCTGAATACATAGGTGGCACTTGTTTTATTTCACCTTTAAATTCATTAAAAACATTATAAATATCCGACTCTGTTACGCTGACAGTTCTTTCTTTTATTACTTGTCCCCATCTATCTTGAGTATCAGTGTTAAACCCTAAAATCATCTCACAACGATACTTTTTCCTTTTATCCATAAGAAATTGACTTACCTTAGTTGCCTCTCCCACACAGATAGGTAATACTCCTGCTGCCATAGGATCTAGTGTACCCGTATGACCAATTTTTTTTTGCTTTAACAATCTTCTAAGATAAGATACTACATCATGAGATGTCATGTGAGGGGGCTTTAAAATATTTATAATTCCATCCATATTATCACCTTAAAATGTTTTTTATTTCTGCAACTATTTTTTTCTTAGCATTTTCAATGTTTTCAAACATTGTACATCCTGCTGCCTTAGAATGTCCCCCACCATCAAACATCATTGCTATTTTACTTACATCTATATTATATTTTGATCTTAAACCTATCTTTATTTCTTCTTTTTTTATTTCCTTTAAAAGAATTCCTACCTCAACACCTTCTAAATCTCTAGCTAGCTCAATTAAACCATCAGAATCTGTAGAATTAGCTCCAACCTTATCCATCATTTCATTTGTTATAGATATTAATCCTACTTTTCCATCACAATAAAATTCCAATGTTTTTAAAGCCTCAATCATTAATTTCATCTTATATACTGGTTTATTTTGATATAGTTCTACACTAACTTGATTTAGATTAATTCCGTACTCTAATAATTCAGCTGATATTAAGTGAGTTTTAGGAGAGGTATTATCATATTTAAAGCTTCCTGTATCAGTGGAAATAGCCACATACAAAGCTGTGGCGATTTCTTTAGATATAGAAGCTTGTAGTGTTTTAATTACTTCATATATTATTTCTCCTGTAGCAGCTGCCTTAGAATCTATAATATTTACCTTTGCAAATTGAGTATTTGTTTTATGATGATCAATATTTAAAGTATTTTGTGTGTTTAATATATATTTTTTTCTTGTACCTAATCTTTCTAAATCACTACAATCAATTGATATTACAAGATCAATTAGAGAGCTTTCATCAAATGTTTGAGCTATACTGTCCTCTGGAATAAAGAATTTCAAGTTATTTGGTATATCTTCATCTAAAAGAATACAAGGGTTTTTCCCCAGTTTTTTAAGAGCCAAATATAGTGCAACTGAAGAACCTAGTGTATCACCATCTGCCATAATATGTGGCAGTATTAGTATATTATTTGCAGATAAAATAACTTTAGAAACATTACTCTGATTTTTCATCTGAAGAATCCTTTGCTTTATCATCTTTTGAATTAACTTTACCTAATAAACTTGATATATATATACCATTCTCTATAGACTGGTCAATTTTAAATAAAGGTTCAGGTGTGTACCTCAACTTTAGCTTTTTTCCTATTTCTTTTCTAACAAAACCTGCAGAATGCTGTAATGCTTCTAGGGTGTCTTTCTTATTCTCATCATTTCCATATACACTTACAAAAATATTTGCATATCTCAAATCTCTAGTAACATCTACCTCTATAATACTTGTTAATGGTGATATTCTGGGATCTTTTAATTCATTCATTATTAAATTACTAACTAACTTTTTAATTTCTTCTCCAATTCTTTCTGTTCTTGGATATCCCATTGTTAAAACACCTTTCTTTCTCTAATCTAAGTTCTTTTTATTTCTTCAATAATATAAGGCTCAATAATATCTTCTTCTTTTATATCATTAAAGTTCTCTAACCCTATTCCACACTCATAGCCAGTATTTACTTCCTTAACATCATCTTTAAATCTTTTTAAGGATGAAATACCTCCTTCAAAGATAACAATACCATCTCTAACAAGTCTTACTTTTGCATTTCGTGTAACCTTTCCTTCTTGAACATACGCTCCTCCAATAGTACCTATTCCAGGAACTTTAAAAGTTGCTCTTATTTGTACTTTACCTAATACTACTTCTTTATATTCAGGATCTAATAAACCTGTCATAGCAGCTTCTACATCAGCAATTGCCTCATAGATTATTCTATATGTTCTTAGATCTACAGTTTCCTTTTCAGCTAAGCTGGTAACATTTGATGAAGGTCTTACATTAAATCCTATAATTATTGCATTAGATGCAGATGCCAACATTATATCAGATTCAGTAATAGTACCTACTCCACCATGGATAACTCTTACCTTTACTTCATCATTACTAAGCTTTGATAAAGATTGTCTTACTGCTTCAACAGAACCTTGAACATCAGCTTTTACAATAATATTCAATTCCTTAACTTCGCCTTCTTGAATATGCTTAAATAAATCTTCTAAAGATACTTTTGCTGTTCTGTTTAGATTTTCTTCTCTTAGTTTTTGCTTTCTCTTTTCTCCAATTTGTCTTGCTATCTTATCTTCCTTTGCAGTGTTAAATATATCTCCAGCTTCAGGAACATTATCTAACCCTAGTATTTCAACAGCAGTAGATGGTCCTGCTTCTTTTATAGACTGTCCTTTATAATTATTCATTGCCCTAACTCGACCATAAGCTGCACCAGCTACAATTGCATCTCCAACTTTTAAAGATCCATTTTGAATTAGTACAGTAGAAACTGGCCCTCTGCTTTTATCTAACTTAGCCTCGATTACAATACCTGTTGCTAACCTATTAGGGTTTGCCTTTAATTCAAGCATTTCAGATGCTAACAATATCATTTCTAGTAAGTTTTCTATACCTTCACCAGTTATTGCTGAAACTGGAACACTAATAGTGTCCCCTCCCCATTCTTCTATTATGACTCCATTATCTGCTAACTCTTGTTTTACTTTATCAGGGTTAACATTTGGTTTATCTATTTTGTTAATAGCTACTATAATTGGAATATCTGCTGCCTTAGCATGGTTTATTGCTTCTATAGTTTGAGGCATAACTCCATCATCTGCAGCTACAACCAATATTGCAATATCAGTTATACTAGCCCCTCTTGCTCTCATTGAAGTGAAAGCCTCATGCCCAGGAGTATCTAAAAATGCTATTTTTTCACCATTTACTTCTACCTCAGATGCTCCAATATGTTGAGTAATTCCCCCAGCTTCCTTTGATGTAAAATTTGTCTTTCTAATTGCATCTAAAAGTGAAGTTTTACCATGATCTACGTGACCCATTACCGTAATAACAGGTGGCCTTTTTTGTAAGTCTTCAGGCTTATCAGGTTCTTGCTCCAACTCTATTTCTATAGTTTCTTTTGACTCCTCTTTCTCTATCAATATACCATAATCCATAGCAATTGCTTCAGCAGTTTCAAATTCTATTTCTTGATTGATATTAGCAAATATACCTAAAGCCATAAGCTTTTTTATAACCTCAGCTGAATTTTTTCCTAACTTTTCAGCAAAATTCTTAACGGTTATTGACTCATCAATTTTAACAACTTCCTTATCCTCTATTTCTTTATCTTCCACTTCCTTATATTTCACTTCCTTATCTTCTACTTTCTTTTCTTCTTTAACTGACTTTTTCATTTCTTTTTGTGGTTTATCTTGTTTTTTTTCACTGCTTGTTTTTTTATCCTTTGATTTTTCCGGTGAAAAATACTCTTTTAAAATATCAACTTCTTCTGTTTCCAATGTACTCATATGGTTTGTTACAGATATATCAAATTCCTTTAGTTTATTAATAAGGTCTTTACTTGTTAAATTTAATTCTTTAGCCAATTGATAAATTCTTATTTTTGACAATTACCTTCACCCCCTGATTTATTTGGACTTTCTTTGTATTCTTCTAGTAATTCATGTAATTTATGGGCAAATCCTTTATCTTTGATGGCATAAACAGTTCTATTACTTTTTCCTATTGCCTTAGAAAGCTCTTCCCTATTGCTTAAAATTACACATCTAATATTTTTATTTTTAGCCATATCTTTAAACTTTTTCTGGGTATTATATGAGGCATCACCAGAAATCAAAACTAATTGAACTTTATTACTTCTTATTAATCGTTCACAGGTATCTTCTCCGCTTATTAAATTACCCGAGCGTTGTGCAAGACCAAGAAAGGATAAAATTTTATCATTCATATTTTGCTCATTTCCTCACTTAATTGCTCATAAACTTCTTTTTCTACATCCTGCTGGAAAGATCTATTAAATGCTTTTTTCTTTTCCGCTTTCTTTAGACATTCTTGATCTTTACAAATATACGCACCTCGTCCAGCAGCTTTACCCGTAGAATCTAAACTAATTATTCCATCCTTTGATTTTACAATTCTAACTAATTCCTTTTTAGGTTTTGCTGTCATACATCCAACACATTGCCTTAGGGGTATCTTTTTTTGTTTCATTTGTATAATACCTCCTATTCTTCTGAATTATTAATATCTTTTACTTGTGACTCACTTTTAATATCTATTTTCCATCCTGTTAATTTAGCAGCAAGTCTAGCATTTTGACCTTCTTTACCAATAGCAAGAGATAACTGATAGTCTGGCACTATAACCAAAGCTGATTTTTCATTTTCATTTACAGTAACCTTTATAACCTTAGAAGGACTTAAAGAGCTGGCTATATATTTTACAGGATCTTCACTCCAGTTTATAATATCTATTTTTTCACCCTTTAATTCATCTACAACAGCTTGAACTCTAACACCTTTATGACCTACACAAGCTCCTACAGCATCAACATTTTCATCCTGTGAATAAACAGCTATTTTGCTTCTTGAGCCTGCCTCTCTGGAAATACTTCTTAATTCTACAATACCATCATGTATTTCAGGTACTTCTAATTCAAATAATCTTTTAACTAAACCTGGATGCGTTCTAGAAACTTGAATTTGTGGACCTTTAGTTGTTTTCTTAACTTCAACAATATATGTTTTTATTCTATCATTGTGATTATATGCTTCTCCTGGTATTTGTTCAGTTGGTCCTAAAATCGCTTCTGTTCTACCTAGACTTATAAAAACATTGCCTTTACTAATACGTTGTACAACTCCAGTTACAATTTCACTTTCCCTATTTATAAATTCGTCAAAAATTATACCTCTTTCTGCTTCACGAATCCTTTGTACAACTACCTGTTTAGCTGTCTGAGCTGCTATTCTTCCAAAGTTTCTTGGTGTAACTTCCTTTTCAACTAAATCACCTATAGAGTAATTTGAATCAATTTCCTTTGCTTCCTCTAAAGATATTTGAAGTAAATCATCCTCTACATCCTCAACTACATCCTTTAAGGAAACTACTCTTACTTCCCCAGTTTCTCTGTTTATATATACTTTAACATTTTGTGCAGAACCATAATTTCTTTTATAAGCTGAAATTAAAGCTGCCTCAATGGCATCAATAAGGATTTCTTTGGATACTCCCTTTTCCTTCTCTATCTGACTAAGGGCTTCAATAAACTCCCCGTTCATCAACCTAACCTCCTTTTTTATATACTTATAATGGGTTTTGCTTTTGCTATATTAGTTTTTTCTATAGTAATATTATTTTTTTCACTTGATATTTTAATATAATCTTGATCAAAGTCTTCAAGTATTCCTTCAATGGTTTTCTGCCCATCTACAGCTTCATATAAACTAACTTCTATCAAATTTCCTTTATTTTTTTCATAATCCTTTTGATTTTTAAGTGGTCTTTCTAACCCAGGAGAAGAAACCTCCAAAAAATACCCCTGTTCAATGGGGTCTAGTTCATCAAGCCTTTCACTAATAAATTCGCTAACTAATTGACATTTATTCAGTGAAACACCCTCTTCATCATCTATGTATATTCGTAAAAACCAATCTTTTCCTTCTTTAAGAAATTCTATATCAACTAATTCAAGATTTTTTTCATCTAAAAATTGTAGTAATTGTTCTTCAACTATATCTACTACTCTTTTTTTTGCCATGATATTCCTCCTCATTATTTATAAAACTCTATATATACATATTTTCTCGAAAAAACCATTCATTATTCTACATTAAAAGTAAATAAATAACAGGAAAGAGTGGGAAGTCCGCCCACTCTTTTAATAGTATCCATATAACTTTCAGTAAGATTATAGCACAAGAAGAAAAAATATGCAACTTTAAAATAATGATAGCTGGTTAGTTTGAGATAATCCATTTAAACATCCATGGTTTTGTAAAGCCTCTATAGCTGTTTTGTTTATCTTTGTTCTTTGTCTTAAATCTTCAATAGACATAAAAGATCCATTTTCTCTGGCATTTTCTATACTCTTAGCTGCATTTTCACCAACACCTTGTAAACCAGTTAACGGGGGCAATAAGGTTTCATCTTTGATTGTAAATCGATCTGCACTAGACTCATATATATCCACCTTAGAAAAATTAAGACCTCTACAATACATTTCCATAACAACCTCTAGTACTGTATATAAATCCTTCTCCTTTTGAGTTGCATTATTTCCTAAGTTTTCTAACTCTTTCATCTTATTATTTACATTAGACTTACCTTTTATTACTAAATCTGCATCAAAATCAGATGCTTTAGTTGTAAAATAAGTGGCATAGAATGCTAGAGGATAATGCACTTTAAAAAAAGCAATCCTAAAAGACATCATTACATAGGCAGCTGCATGGGCCTTAGGAAACATATACTTGATTTTATTACAGGAATCTATATACCATCTAGGCACATTATTTTTTTTCATTATTTCTTCGTCTTCTGATGTTAAACCTTTTCCTTTTCTAACCTTTTCCATTATTTTAAATGCTAGTTTAGGTTCTAAGTTTTTATATATTAAATAATTCATTATATCATCTCTTGTAGAAATAACATCTTTTAGTTCTGCTACTTTTTGTCTTACTAATTCTTGAGCATTATTAATCCAAACGTCAGTACCATGAGATAAACCACTTATTCTCACTAGTTCTCCAAAGGTTGTTGGCATTGTATCCATAAGCATTTGTCTAACAAATTTTGTTCCAAACTCTGGAATACCTAATGTCCCCACTTCACATTTAAAGTCCTTATCTACAATATTTAATGGTTCAGGTCCAGTAAATATTTTCATAGTCTCCCCATCATCTAATTGTATATTTGTAGGATCCACTCCAGTTAGGTCTTGTAACATTCTTATTATTGTAGGGACATCATGACCTAGAATATCCAGCTTTAAGAGCCTTCCACTAATAGAATGATAATCAAAATGTGTAGTTATAACCCCTGATCTTCCATCATTGGCTGGATATTGAATAGGAGTAAACTCAAAAATATCTGTATAATCTGGAACGACCATTACTCCTCCTGGATGCTGACCAGTTGTCCTCTTTACTCCTGTACAACCTTTTGATAATCTAAGCACTTCTCTATTGTTTATAATTATTTGTTTTTCTTCAGAATATTTTTTAACAAATCCAAAGGCAGTTTTATCAGCTATTGTTCCTATAGTACCCGCCCTAAAAACATATCCTTTACCAAATAACTCCTCAGTATACTTATGAGCTACAGCTTGATATTCCCCTGCAAAGTTAAGGTCTATATCAGGTTCTTTATCTCCTTCAAAGCCTAAGAAAACCTCAAAGGGAATATCATGGCCATCTTTTATATATACAGTATTACACTTACTACAACTTTTATCTGGAAGATCTGCACCACTGGGAATTGAGCCATCTAATATAAACTCAGAATGTTTACAGCTAGGACAAACATAATGAGGTGGCAGTGGGTTTACCTCAGTTATATCACTCATAGTAGCAACAAAGGATGATCCTACAGATCCCCTTGAACCTACTAAATATCCATCTTCTAGTGATTTAGTTACTAACTTTTGAGCAATTATATACATTACAGCATATCCATTACTAATTATAGAGTTCAGTTCTCTCTCAAGCCTTTTTTCTACAACTTCAGGTAATGGATCACCGTAAATACTCCTAGCTTTAGTATTACACATTTCCCTTAGAGACTGTTCAGAGCCTTCAATTTTTGGTGGAAAAGTCTCTTCTGGAATAGGTATTACAGACTCTACCATTTGGCTTATTAAATTAGGATTATTTACTACAACCTCATAGGCAGTATCTTCTCCTAGGTATCTAAATTCTGCCAGCATTTCATCTGTTGTTTTAAAATATAAAGGAGCTTGATTATCAGCATCACTATACCCTTGACCTGCCATAAGAATCCTTCTATACGCCTCATCCTGAGGTTCTGTAAAGTGTACATCTCCTGTAGCTACTACAGGCTTATTATATTTTTTACCTAAGCTTATAATTTTTTTATTTATTTCCCTAAGGTCCTCTTCAGAATTAACAAGCTTTTTTTCTAGTAAAAAATAATTATTTTCTATAGGCTGAATTTCTAAATAATCATAAAACTTGATTATTTTTTCAATATCTTTATCCTCTTTATTTTTTAAAACAGCTTTATATAATTCTCCTGCTTCACAAGCTGTTCCTATTATTAAACCTTCTCTATATTTATTAATCAAGGATTTTGGTATTCTAGGCTTTTTATAAAAGTAATCTAAGTGAGAATGAGAAATTATCTTATATAAATTCTTCAATCCTTCTTGATTTTTAACTAATATGATAATGTGAAAGGTATCTAATTTCTTCACATCTATATTTTGAATAAATAAGTCATTTATCTCATCTAACTTTTCTATTCCTTTTTCATCTAACATTTTTATAAATTTCATAAAAATCTTTGCTAAAGCCACTGCATCGTCTACAGCTCTATGATGATTTAAAAGTTCTACCCTTAATTCCTTGGCTATATTATTTAGCTTATATCTTTTTAAGCTGGGTAAAAGCACCTTAGCTAAGGATAATGTATCCAAAATAGGATTATTAAAACTTAAATTTAACCTATTACAGCTTTCAATAACAAAAGAAGTATCAAAAGAGGCATTATGTGCCACAACAGGGTCATTACCAATAAATTCTAAAAAACTAGGCAGTATTTCATCTATTGTTGGCTCATTTTCAACCATTTCATCTGTAATTCCAGTAAGCTCTACAATTTTTGGAGGTATTGGTGTTTGAGGATTAACCAGTTTGTGAAATCTATCAACAATAGTACCATTACTGATTTTCACTGCACCAATTTCTGTGATTTTATTATATCTACTAGATAAACCTGTGGTCTCTAAGTCAAAAACAATATAATTTCCATTGACATCTTCCCCACTACAATTAAGAACAATAGGTTCTCCATCATTTACTAAATATCCTTCTACTCCATAAATAACTTTAATACCAAATTTTTTACTAGCAGACATTGCCTCTGGAAAAGCTTGAACTACTCCATGGTCAGTTATTGCTATTGCAGGATGTCCCCACTGGGATGCCTTTTGTATAATATTCGTAGTTGAAGAAATCCCATCCATAGCACTCATATTTGTATGCGCATGCAATTCTACTCTTTTAGTTTCAGAAAAGTCCATTCTATACTCTGGACTAATAGCATTTATATCATTAGGATATATGACAAGCTCCTTTGAAAAGGTGTCATATCTGGCCTCTCCTCTAAGCTTTATAAATTTTCCACATTTCAAAACTTCTAAAAGAGTTTCAATTTCTTCACTTTTACCAAATACTTTTGCACCAATGGAACTTTTATAATCTGTAACTGATATGGTCAGTAATACTTTTCCACTTTTCAACTCTCTTGTTTCAACATCAAATATTTCTCCCTGAATAGTAGCTGTTCCTGATTCTTCACTAACTTCAGATATAAATATGCTTTCACTTGAAATTGATTTACCCTTTAATACTTTGGAGTTACCAGGCTTTGCTATGCCATTCTTTTGGGGAGATTTTTTTTCTGTGTCACTAATTATATCTTTTATTAGTTCTTTAGTTTCATTTTCTTTTTCTATTAGATAATTTTCATAGTTTTCTTCTACAGCATTTTCCTTTAATTCAAAGAATACCTTAGCTTCTATCTCAAAGTTTTCTCTTATTAAATTTCCAATTATAGACTCTGTATTTTTTGCCTTTAAACTATCTATACCTAGTTGGGAGTTTACACTAATAAAAATTGATGTATTATCAATTTTAAATGTAGTATCCTTTAGCCAAGCTTGACAAGATGGGAATCTTTTATTTAATTCATAGAGTATGTTTTCCCAAAAGCTTATCATTATATCTTGAAGATTTTTTGAATGGTTTTTGTAAATTGTTTTAAAAAATATGTCATTTAAATATGGGACATTTTGTTTTATAGAACTTTCTAATGTATCCAATTTGCTAATATCTATTATCTTATCAGGTATTAATATTATTTTTAATTTTTTCTCTTTTTTATAATATACAATTTTTTCAACGATTGCTTCGTCTTGGAGAATTATGTTTGGTGTTAACGAACTAATAACATTACTTAATAAATTAGTCAAAAGCAACCTCACCCCTAATCCATCATTTAACAATATAAAGGCATTATCTTCTTATCTCAAAAGATAACACCTTAACTATTTGCCAATACATTCTTAATCTTAAACTAAAACCTTTTATAAATCCTTCTTTTTCTTCTTTCATAACATGAGACATATCTTTTAAAATAACCTTTTTCATCCCATATTTATTTTTCTTTATATAGTTTGTAATAGCAACTTCAAATCCATATTTAGTAATTTCTAAATTGTGAAATTCGCCCAAAATATCTTTTTTTATGGCTCTTTGCCCTGATAAAAAAGGTGCGATTTTTTGAGCTAAATCCGTAAAAAACCTACCTGAAGAAAAGATCCCTACTGTCGTATCGAAATCATTATTGATAATAGGTTTTATTAAGTCATGTATATGACGGGGTTTCAAACCTATTAAATCTGCATCTAAAAGTAAAATTATATTACCAGTAGATCTCTTTATTCCTTCAATAATAGCTCCACCTTTTCCTAGGTTTTTTTCCAGATTCACAACATTTTTTGTATATTGAATAGCCACATCATAAGTATTATCATTAGAACCATCATTTACTACAATGATTTCTTCTACAAGATCTACTTGTCCTAAAACCTCTAGCACATTATGAATTCTTTTTCCTTCATTAAACGCAGGGATAATAGCTGTAACCACAGGATATCCTCCTAACAACTACATTTTTATTATTTCTTCTATTAAGATTTCTTCTATTTGATCTTCTTGAATCTTTTTTATTATTTGTCCCTTTTTAAATAGCAAGGCTGATGATTTTCCCCCTGCAATACCTATATCAGCCTCTTTTGCTTCTCCAGGACCATTAACTGCACACCCCATTATGGCAACAGTAATTGGTCTTTTAATATTTTTTAACTTTTCTTCAACCTCATTGGCAACCCTTATTAAATCTATTTGACATCTTCCACAAGTGGGGCAAGAAATAAATTTGATTCCAAAGTTTCTAATATCTAAAGCTTGTAAAATTTCCTTTCCAACTAATACTTCTTCTACTGGATCACCTGTTAATGAAATTCTTATTGTATCACCAATTCCATTTAATAAAAGGGAACCCACTCCTATGGCAGATTTTATAGTACCTTTTTTAATAGTACCAGCTTCTGTTATACCAACATGTAGAGGATAATCTACTTTTTTAGATATAAGCTTGTAGGCATCTACTGTTAGTCTTATATCAGAAGCCTTTAAAGAAACTACAATATCATAAAAATCAAGCTTTTCTAATATATCAATATGTTTTAAAGCACTTTCGACTAATGCTTCTGCACAAGGCTTTCCATACTTATTAAGTATTTCTTTTTCAATTGAACCTGCATTTACTCCTATACGAATAGGAATTTTTCTTTCCTTAGCTTTCTTTACAACTTCATTTACCCTTTCTACACTACCTATATTACCAGGGTTTAATCGTAGTTTATCAATACCATTGTCAATACATTCTAAAGCTAATCTATAGTCAAAATGTATATCTGCAACAATTGGAATTTTAATTTCTCTTTTTATGTCCTTTATAGCCCTAGCTGCGTCTATATCTGGTATGGCTACACGAACTAAATCACAGCCAGCATCTTCAAGTTTTTTTATTTGAGCAACTGTTGTTTCTACATTTCTAGTATCTGTGTTGGTCATTGATTGTATTGAAATAGGAGAATTCCCTCCTATTTCAATATTTCCACACTGAACTTTTCGTGTCTGTGTTCTTGTATTCATAATTACACCAGCCTTAAAAAAATCTTACTATATCTTTGTACACAATAAATATCATTAATCCTATTAGAAGGACAAATCCAGTGAAATGAATAAAACCTTCTTTTTCAGGATCTATTGGTCTGCCCATAATTCCCTCAATTATTAAGAATATCAATCTTCCGCCATCAAGAGCAGGAATTGGAAGCAAATTAACCATTCCTAGGTTTATACTTATTAAAGCGGCTAAAGAAAGCACATTATATATATTAGTTTTTGCAGCCTCACCTACAAGGTGAATTATTCCAACTGGACCTACTACATCTTCAGTAGAAGCTTTTCCCGTAAAAAGTTGCCCAAAGAAGTTAAACATTTCTTCCAAAACAAATACCATTCGATCAATACTGACTGAGAAAGATTGAATAAAGGACTTTTTATAAGCAGGAGTAATACCAATTACCACTCGATTAGTTTCTTTATCCATCAAAGGATTCACTGTAAGCTCTTTCTCTGAGTTGTTTCGCACAACTGTTATACCAATATTTTCACTTTCTTCACTTTCGCCTATTGTCTTTTGCAAATCATCCCATGAACTAATTGGAGAATTATTAATTTCAACAATTTGATCTCCCTTTTGTAACCCTGCCAGCTCTGCAGGATAACCAGGAGTTAATTCATCAATAGTTGTAGTAGCAAAGCCAATAGAATAAAAAATTACTACAAACAAAAGAATAGCCAATATAAAATTCATCAATGGACCTGCAATAATAACTAATATTCTTGTAAGGATTGACTTATTATTAAAGCTTCTTTTATCAGTAGAGGCTTCATCTTCACCTTCCATTTTAACATATCCACCAATTGGGAAAATCCTAATTGAATACTCAGTTTCTTTGTCTTTTAATTTTAATATTCTAGGTCCCATACCTATGGCAAATTCATGGACTTTTATACCTGAAAGTTTTGCAACACTAAAATGTCCAAACTCATGAAAAATAACTAGCACTCCAAATACTATTAGAGCAACTATTATTGTTCCCATATGAGCACCACCTTTAAAAAGTTATTTTTGTGTAAAGTCTCTAGCCCATCTATCTACATCTATAATTTTATCAATATTTAAATCAGTTTCTAATTTGTGTTTTTCTAAGGCAGTCTCTATTAGCTTAGGAATATCATAAAATCCTATACTACCTTCTAAAAACATTTCTACAGCTACTTCGTTTACAGCATTTAAAACTATAGGGAGACTCCCTCCTATTTTAATAGCATCATAGGCTAGCTTTAAACATGGAAAAGTATCCATGTCAGGAGCCTCAAATGTTAAAGCTCCAAGCTCTGTTAAATTTAATCTTCTATCATTTCTTTCTCTTTGTGGATAGCTTAAAGCAAACTGTATAGGCAATCTCATATCAGTAGCAGCCAGTTGGGCTATTATAGAACTATCATTATATTCTACCAGAGAGTGTATTATACTTTGAGGGTGAACAACTACATCTATTTTTTCAACGTCTATATCAAATAGCCATTTAGCCTCAATTACTTCAAGTCCTTTATTCATAAGTGTAGCAGAATCAATGGATATCTTTCTTCCCATATTCCATTTAGGATGCTTTAAAGCTTTTTGCGCTGAAACATTTACAAGATCACTTTTTTTCATACCCCTAAATGGTCCACCTGATGCAGTTAATATTATTTTATTAACTGTATTAAAATCATTGCCCATAAGACATTGAAATATAGCATTATGTTCACTATCAACTGGAATAATTTTAACATTTCTTTTAATAGCTTCTTTCATTACAAGCTCTCCAGCTGTTACTAGAGTTTCTTTATTTGCCAAAGCTATATTGATTTTATTTTCTATAGCTCTCATAGTAGGGATTAGACCTGCTATTCCCACCACGGAATTTACAACTAAATCAACTCCTTCTATATCAGTCAATGAAGCTATACCCTCAATTCCAGACAATACTTCAATATCTAAATCACTCACACGACCTTTTAACTCTTTAGCCAATGAGTAATTTTGCACTGCAACAAGTTTAGGCTTGAATTCTCGAATTTGCTCTTCCATAAGCTTAATACTACTTTTACAACTTATTCCTAATATATTATATCCTTTTGGATTGTTTCTTACAACATCCAGAGTTTGAGTACCAATAGATCCTGTAGACCCTAATACAACAATGTTTTTCAATCCTTACACCCTTTCTTCTGAAGTAATTCTCTAAAACTATCTAGTTTTGTAATACAAGTAATATATAGTAATAAACTAAAGGAGCAGTGAAAAGAATACTATCGAATCTATCTAAAACACCACCATGCCCAGGCATTATTTTACCATAATCTTTAATTCCTACATATCTTTTAAAGGATGATGCAGTTAAATCTCCCATCTGTCCAACTATACTTCCCAAAAATCCGATAATTACTCCATGTATTAATAAATCAGGATAAATAAACTTCATAAATATCAAACTTATAACTATACTACCTATAATACCGCCAACTGCACCTTCTACTGTTTTCTTAGGGCTAATTGTAGGACACAGCTTTTTTTTACCAAAGAAATAGCCTGTAAAATAAGCAAAGGTATCCGTTGCCCATGCAGCTATAAATATTAACCAAATAAGATTAGAAAATTGTCCTAAATTTGAAATGAAAACTATATGATAAAAAGAAAAAACCACATAAATTATACCAAAAATAGTTATAACTGATGCCCAAACTTCTTCTGTTTTTTTTGACAATCCATAAAACAAAGCTAATAAAGTACTTATAAAAAACCAAGCCATTATGTAATTAGGATTAATATCCTTCAATGTAAAAATAAACATAATTAAAACACTTACTAAGCCCACTATTTTTGAAGCCTTTATATTTACATTTTCAAAAGCATTATAAAATTCATTTAGTCCTAGAATTGCTACAACACCTACAGCTAATTTTAGCACCAATCCGCTTGTAATAACAACAATTAAGAGAAGTGGTATTGCAATTAAAGCAGATAAAACTCTTTTTAACACAGCTTCACCACCTTTGTTTTATAGCCCCATATCTCCTGTCTCTTTTCTGATAGTCATAAATAGCATTAAGTAAATCTTCTCTCTTAAAATCAGGCCAAAGTATATCTGAAAACCAAAACTCACTATATGCAGACTGCCATAAAAGAAAATTGCTGATTCTCAACTCTCCACTTGGTCTTATAATTAAGTCTGGGTCTGGAATATCCTTTGTATATAAATACTGCTCAAAAAGATTGCTGTCAATCTCATCTACAGTAAATTTGTCGTTTTCTAAATCTGAAACAATACTTTTAACTGCATTAATTATTTCAGCTCTACCACCATAATTTAATGCTATATTAACATTTAGACCTTTATTTTCTTTAGTTAGCTCTATTGCTTTTTTTATTTCTTGAATAGCTATAGAAGGAAGTTTATTTATATCTCCAATAGCCCTAATTTTCACATTGTTTTTATGTAACTCTTCAATTTCCATGCGTAAATAATTCACTAACAATTGCATCAAAGCAGAAACCTCTTCTTCAGGTCTTTTCCAATTTTCAGTAGAAAAGGCATATAGTGTAAGGAATTCTACATTTAATTCAGAACAAACCTTAATAGTTTCTCTTAATGCTTCTACTCCCCACTTATGACCAATCGATCTAGGAAGACCTCTTTTTTTTGCCCATCTGCCATTTCCATCCATGATAATTGCTATATGACCTGGAATATTACTTTTATCAAGGTTTTCATCTGTAATTTTATTTTTTTCAAAGAAATCCTTTATTATATTCATTTAACAGCCTCCAAATTCTTCTGAAGAAATATTTTAAAAGCCCCTTTAAACTCGGGGCTTCAAAAAAAGCTAACTATTAATTCTAATTTATCATTAGTTTCTCTTAAATGAATAATTCTGCACTCTCCATCTTTATTAACCCCTTTAGGAGAGAGGGTTTCTATTATGGAGTATTTGTAGTTATTCTGATCTAGTATTTGTAATGCACTGGTAAGCTCTAAGCCTACCACATCAAGATTTTTTTGCAATATACTAAACCTCCAACATTTCCTTTTCTTTTTTTGCGATTAAATCATCTACAATTTCTATATATTTATCTGTTAATTTCTGCACTTCACTTTCTGCTTTTTTAAAATCATCTTCTGTTAGTTCACTACTCTTCTGCATTTTCTTTAGCTTATCGTTTGCATCACGTCTTTCATTTCTCAATGCAACTTTAGCTTCTTCTCCATTTTTTTTAACAACCTTTATTAATTCTTTTCTTCTTTCTTCAGTTAATTGAGGAATTGCAAGTCGAATTATTTTTCCGTCATTTGAAGGATTAATCCCAAGATCAGACTGATTTATTGCTTTTTCAATTGGTTGAACTGCTGATCTATCATAGGGTTGGATAATTAATGATCTTGGCTCTGGTGCTGATACACTTGCGATTTGCTTTAATGGAGTAGGTGTTCCATAATAATCCACATTAATACGATCTAATAATGCTGGATTCGCCCTGCCTGCCCTAATACTTTGCATATCTTCCTTTAAAACTCTTACAGTCTTTTGCATCTTTTCTTCAAGTTCCTTATGTACCTCTAATAACATTTTCTATTCCTCCCTCACAATTGTTCCTATATCTTCACCTAAAATTACTTTTCTTATATTTTCTGGTTGATCTAGCGCAAATACAATAATAGGTATCCCATTATCCATACATAATGAAGTAGCAGTTGAATCCATAACTCCTAATCCTCTATTCAAAACATCTATATAAGTTAGTTTTTCATATTTTTTAGCTTCAGGATTTGTTTTAGGGTCAGAGTCATATACACCATCTACTTTTTTAGCTAATAAAATAACCTCTGCCTCAATCTCAGCTGCACGTAATGCTGCTGTTGTATCCGTAGTAAAATAAGGATTACCCGTTCCCGCAGCAAAGATAACTACTCTTGCCTTTTCAAGGTGACGAACTGCCTTTCTTCTAATATATGGTTCTGCAATTTGTCTCATCTCTACAGCAGTTTGAACCCTTGTAAGAATTCCTATACTTTCTAAAGCATCTTGCAAGGCCAATGCATTAATTACTGTTGCAAGCATTCCCATATAATCGGCAGTAGTTCTATCCATACCTTTTCCACTTCTGCCCCGCCAAAAATTTCCACCACCAACAACAACGGCCACTTCGACCCCCAAGTTTGAAATTTCTTTAATTTGATCTGCAATAGAGTCTAAGGTGTTTTCATCTAAACCAAAACCTTTGTCAGCTGCTAAGGCTTCTCCACTCAATTTTAGTATAATTCTTTTGTACTTAGGCCTCACAAATTCGCCTCCGTTCTTAGTATTCTACACAAGTTTTAAAAAACCTTTATATTATATATCCATATATTTTAAAAAAGAGAACACTTACTGTGCTCTCTATCTTTAGTTTTTATTTTAACTATTAATTTGTTTTGCCACTTCTTCTGCAAAATTTTCTTCTTTCTTTTCTATTCCTTCGCCTACTTCATATCTAACAAATCGTCTAATTGATAAGTTCTCACCAATTTTAGCTATTTTTTGATTTAGTAAATCTTGAACAGTGATTTCAGGATCTTTAATAAAGTTTTGCTCTAATAAGCAAACCTCTTTAAAATATTTATCAATTCTACCTTCAACCATTTTATCAACTATTTTTTCCGGCTTACCTTCATTTAAAGCCTGAGCTCTTAAAATTTCTTTTTCTTTTTCAATAGCGTCTGCTGGTACATCTTCTCTTTTTATGTACTGAGGATTTGATGCTGCAACTTGCATTGCTATATTTCTAACAAATTGTTTAAACTCATCATTTTTAGCAACAAAGTCAGTTTCACTATTAACCTCTACTAATACTCCAATTCTTCCACCATGAATATATGAATCTACAAGCCCTTCTGATGCTATTCTTCCAGATTTTTTTGCTGCTTGAGCTAATCCTTTTTCTCTTAATAGCTCTATAGCTTTTTCCATATCACCATTTGACTCTATTAAAGTTTTTTTGCAGTCCATCATACCTGCACCAGTTTTTTCCCTAAGTTCTTTTACCATTGATGCTGTAACAGCCATTTAAATGCCTCCTTTATCTATATCGTGAAAGTGAAAAGGGTAAGAGAAGTAAGGGATATCCCCTTATTACCCTTACCCTCAGAATTATTCTTCAGTTTGTTCCCCTTGTTTTCCTTCCATAATAGCATCTGCAATCTTAGCAGTAATTAATTTTACAGCTCTGATAGCATCATCATTTCCAGGAATAACAAAATCAACCTCATCTGGGTCACAGTTTGTATCTACAATACCTACTACAGGGATACCTAGTATTTGAGCTTCTTTAACAGCTATTCTTTCTTTTCTAGGGTCCACAACAAACAATGCTGCAGGTAGGTCTGGCATATCCTTTATACCACCCAAAAACCTCTCAAGCTTTTCTTGTTCATGCTTAAGTTCCATAACCTCTTTTTTAGGTAGTACATCAAACATTCCTTCTTCTTCCATTTTAACAAGATCATTTAAACGATCTATTCTTTTTTGAATGGTTTTAAAGTTAGTAAGCATTCCACCTAACCATCTTTGGTTAACATAGTACATTCCACATCTTTTAGCTTCCTGCTCAATAGATTCTTGAGCCTGCTTTTTTGTACCAACAAACAGAATTGGCTTGTTGCTTTCTGCAGCTTCCTTAATGAAAGTATAAGCATCTTCGATCTTTTTCACAGTTTTTTGAAGGTCTATAATATAGATACCATTTCTTTCTGTGAAAATGTACTCTGCCATCTTAGGATTCCATCTTCTAGTTTGATGTCCAAAATGCACACCAGCTTCTAATAATTGTTTCATTGATATGACTGACATAATCTTTCACCTCCTTGGTTTTTCCTCCACCTTGTTCATCTTCGAAAACACCATTAGGACCAATTTCCGAAATTCCAAAGTGTGTGTATTTATCACCTTAAGTAGTATAACATAAGGATAATACATAATGCAACAAAATATTTATTTATATTCTGAGAGTAATACTTTATATATTATTACCATTAAATTACATGATATACCTATTGTGTCAAGGGGACGGTTCTTCTGACAACAGAAGAACCGTCCCCTTGACACCCTTTATTGGCTCCCTGATATTATGGTTTCAAAAATATCTTCTATATTATCTTTTGGAGTAAATTCATAACTACCCCATTTAAGTTTATTAGCACCTTCATTTGTAGTAACAATATCTAAAAACTCCTCTTCTGAATTAATTAAACCATTTTGTTTTAATATTATGGCTATTTCTTCACTTGAAGAACCTTTAGGAATATCTATTATTATTCTTTTATTTTCTTCTTTCTGAATTTCTGGTTCTTTTGTATCTTCTACTGAAAATAAATCTTCGGGGTCAATCATACCTAATTTTTTTGCTTCATTTTTTATAAATTCTGAGTTTGATTTTAAATTTTTATTATTATCAGTAGTAGCTATAAAAAAGGTAGAGGATATAATTATTCCTATCCCTATACCTAGAAGTATTCCTAAAGAAAGTCTACTTTTCAAAGCTTCACCTCTTCTTTAAATTCATAATTAAATTGATTTCTCCAATACCTTTGTTAAGAAATTTTGCAATCTGAGAAGAGTTATACCCTTTGTCTTGTAATTCTATAATTTTTTCTAGCTCTTTATAAGGTAAACGAGAATTTTTTTTAAGCTCTATTTTTTTTATATTATCTTCTTTTATATATTTTTCAGCTGTTTGCTCTTCTGGATTTTGTATTTCAGTATTTATAATTTTTTCTTTTTCATAACTCACTGTTTTTTCTTCTGCTTTTTTAAGCAAATCATTTATTTCAGAAATTTTTCCATCTAATTTTTGAATTATACTATCACTAATATCATTTAATTCCTTTATAATGTCATCAGCTATTTCTATATTTTTTAATAGTTCATCTTCTTTCTGTTCAAAAACCTTACTGCTATTTGAATTGTTATAAACGTCTTTTTTAATTAAAGCTAAAGCCATTACAACTATTCCTATACCAGTAATGAATAGTATATAACTAGACATCATATTTAAACTGCCTCCAAAAAAATTAAATTTTTATATCAATTTTAGAGCCTAAAATTACTTCATTATTTTCTTCCTTACAATTTTCCTTGTTAGAGTCTCTTTTTTTCTTTTGGTGCTTTTTTTGACGTTTATCAGGATTATTATTATTATTATATACAACATTCTTGTTTTCAAATTTATTAATTCTACTAAACTGAAGTTCAGAATGTGTTTTATCCTGTTGTACAATTTGCTGATGTTCCACTTTTACTTTATCATTGTTTTGTTGATTTACTTTGGACTGTTCTTGAGATTTGGGAATAAGCATTTGGAAGTCTAAAGATCGTATAGACATTACAATCACTCTCCAGTATTATTCATATATACAGTGGTTTTTATCTCGCTTTCTTCTTTTAAAACAGTTGTATGTTTAATATTTTCTCTTATATACAGTGAAGAATTACCTATTGTAATTTGAACTCCTGAATAAATTGTATTTTTCCCATGAATTTTGCCCATTGATAAAGATTTTAAAAACTCTTCTAGTTGTACTAAAGATTCGTTAGATGTTTTTATCTTATCCTCTAAATATGCTCTAGTTTTAATAGATTTTTGAAGGATTGCTTGTTTTTCTTCTGGCAATTTAGTTGTCTTAGAAATTTTAGACAACAAATCTATTGCTTTGATTACACTTTCTTTATTTTTATATAATGTTTCCAGCTCAGCCTTTACACTTTCATATCTTTGCTTTATCTCAGGGTCTATACCCACTTCAAGCTTTGTTTTTGTTGACATAGGTGACCCAATGCTATTAGCCCTTATTTCCGTAACCGCCCTAGTTTCTCCTCCTACAAGCATTCCTTTTTTACCTAGAATTTGAATTTTACTTTTAGATTCAAGCACACTGTGGAGTACTACATCAGAATAAATGATGCCATTGGCACAAACATATGAATTCTCTATATAACTAGCTGTTATACTTTTTTTGCTATATAGTTTTCCAATATTATTACCTTGAATCCCTTTGCGAAGAATAATATCTCCTTCTGCAATAATTTCTGCACCTTCAACTACACCATGAACTTCTATATCCCCATCACACTGTATTTTAAAGCCAGTACAGACATTTCCTTTAACAATAATTTTACCATTAAAATATATATTCCCTATAGAATTATCAACATTTCCATTTATCTCATATATTTGCAAGACTGTAACCTTACCATCAATTAACTTAGGACAACCATCTTCATTTGCTATAAGTTTCATTCCCTCTTCATCTTCTATAACATTTTTTCCCAGCTTTAAATAAACAGGTTTTCCAGGTTTAGCTTTTATAATATCACCCATAATCGTCTTTCCATCTGTTCCATTAGTAGGTAATATTTTTTCTGCTAAAACTTCACCTTTGTTTACATTTTTTATCATATCTAATTCCTTGAAATCTACTTTGTCGTTTTCTATTAATTTCGGCTTAAATGAAGAATTTATTTCAAATAAATAACTTATTTGCCCATCTACTCCATTAATTGGTGCATCACCTTCGGCAATTAATATCCTCTCATGAAATTTAGGACTATCAATAGTATCTTGAATATTTTCATGTAAAATTCCATAAGTAATATTTCTTTCTTTTAATATATTATCTACCTGTTCATAATTAATCATTTCACCACCATTAGGAGGAGTCAATGTTAAGTAGGCATGTAATTTATTACTATCTATATAAAGTTCAGCTTTAGCATCTATAGGTTCTTTATTTTCTTCAACCCTTACTTCAGCTTTATTAGCCATTCTAATTCTATATGGTTTTAATACTATATTTAAGATTGATTTACCCTCTTCTATAACTTCATAATCCACTTGATCTATTGTTAAATTCATTTCTTTTAAGCCGCTTTTAACAGCTTCCTCCAAGGTATCTCCTGTGCAAATTATATTCTTTAACATTTTAATTATCACTTCTTTCAAAGAGATTTTTCAAGCTTAGATCTAAGTTTCATAATCGCCTTTGTATGAATTTGTGATATTCTTGACTCTGATACCCCCATCACTAAGGATATTTCCTTATATGTAAGTTCTGAATTATAATAGAGACTAATGACAGTTTTTTCTTTTTCTGGTAGCTCTTTTACGATTTCTTTTAAAATTTTTTTTGTTTCTTCTTCTTCCAAGTGACCTTGAGGATCATTTACTTCATTTTCATCTACCAATGTAAAGTTTGGATTATTGGTGATTTTTTCATCTAAAGAAACTACAGAAAAAGAATGAATTTCAGAAAGAATATTATGCAATTCATTTATTGAAATTTCAAGATAACTAGCTATTTCATCATCATTAGCACTTCGTCCGTATTGACTTTCAACTTTTTTATAGGCATCTTCAACTTTTTTATATTTTTGTCTTATAGATCTTGGAATCCAATCTAAAGATCGTAGTTGGTCTATTATAGCACCTCTTATTCGAATATAGGCATATGTATCAAACTTTACATTTTTTGAAGGATCAAACTTTTCTATAGCATCTAAAAGTCCAAAAATTCCATAACTAACTAAATCATCAAAATCCACATTATTCTTATAAGTGCTATATAATCTTCCTGCTATAATTTTTACTAACTCTATATTATTAATTATCAATTGTTCTTTTATTTTATTATCTCTAGTTTTTTTGTACGTCTCCCATATAGTTGAATTACTCATTGCCTGTTAACCCCCTAGGGTTGTTTTTAATCTTTATATTTTTACCATCTACATCTTTATCTATTTCATTAAACTCTAGTGGCTTAAAATCTTCATCGTGTATATTTTGTTCTTCACTTAAATTACTATTTCTTAAGTGGGATTTTTGATTAGATAACTCTTTTATACTTATATCTAAAGTTTTCATACCTATAAATAATAAAATAAAATATATAATGGATCTTTTAAAGAAAAGATAGAAGCTTATTTTACTAAAAAATGCTATTATTAAACTTATTAGAAAAATTATATAAAATGAGATTAAAAATAGCTTCTTCATTATAAAACTCCATTCATATCTGTTTTGTACCATGACCTATAGTTTTTACTAACAAACTTCCAGTATCAGCATAAAACTCAATTGTTCTTCCAAAATTTCCACCTGTGTCTTCCCCAATAATGGGTATTTTCAAACTACTTAAAATTTCTTTTGTGGCAATAACATTTCTTTCACCAATTCTTAAAATATCATTTTTCTTCTCAAAAGAGAACATTTGAGCCCCACCTGCTAGCTTACACACTAATCTATTTTTATTCCCACCAATCTTTACTATTTCTTCTAATAAAACATCCATTCCAGTATCAGCAAATTTTGCAGGATTCGTATTATTCCGTATTGATTTACTTGAAGGCAACATTATATGTAGAAGGCCTGCTGCTTTGGTCAAAGGATCATAAATGGCAATTCCCACACATGAACCTAGTCCTAGTGTGGTTAACATTCCATTACTTTTTATAACCCTCATATCAGCCATTCCCACTTTCACTATATCCATTATTCCAATGCTCCTAAGCTATTTAATAGTATCTCAAAAAAATCCGGATCTGGAATAAGAAAAAAGAATCCTTTTACATCATTATTGCCTTCTCTGAATTCTGTTTCTATTAATAGTACCTTGTCCCCCATTTGTCCATACTGTATTATTGGTACACTTAGAATTGCACCTGCCATATCAATTGATAATGATGGCACTGAAATCTTCATATTTAAATTAGTTAAACTAGTTATAGAAGAAACATATGCCCCTGAAAGTATATTGCCTATTTCTTGAAGGGCTGACTGATCTATCTCATCAAGAATATCTGAAGTATCATCTTTTCCAGTAAGCATATTAGTAAGTTTTTTTGAAGATTTAAGACCTAACATAAACATTATGTTACCAGTCAAATCTCCTTCAAACCTAAAATATATACCTGAAGCAGGTATTTCTTCTCCTCCAAATAGTTCAACTACTTCTTTAAATTCTAGAATTTCTACCTTTGGAACATTCATATCTATTTTTCTGTCAAGAATTTTTGCTAACGCTGTAGCTGCATTCCCAGCACCTATATTACCTATTTCCTTTAATACATCTATTTGGACACTGCTTAACTCATCTAATCCCATTCCCATTATTTTTCCCACCTTTATACTACTAAATATTATCGTTGTTTTCTGTAAATCCCAATACTTTTCGTGAATCTAATAACATAATGATCCTATTTTCTTTTTTACCTATGCTTAGTACAAATTGATTTTCAAAATTATTTGATAGCTCTGGAAATTCTTCTATTTCATCACTACTTAATTGTACTACCTCTGAAGATGAGTCTACTAACAATCCTACCAGCACATCATCTACATTTACTATTATAATTCTAGTATCATCGTTATTATCTATCTCAGAGAAGCTAAACCTTTTTCTTAAAGATATAACTGGAACAACATCCCCTCTTAGATTTATAACACCTTCCACATAAGATGCTGCATTAGGAATTCTTGTTATATCCATAATTTTTTCTATAGTTTCAACTTGTAAAATATCTAAACCATAGATTTCATCAGCAAGTTTAAACAGTACATACTGATTGTCAGATACTTTTATATTTTCACTCATAATATAAAGTCCTCCTAGTATATAAAAATTTACCCTATGGCTAACAACTCTAAGACTCCCTATTCTTCAAGAGGACGATAAGAGTTGTACAGTCTTTGGATAGGTTTAGCTAAAATTTAGCTAAAGGTTTAATTCCTTCTGAATTAAGTTTCACTTTATAATAGTGAATTAGTGTCTACAATCAAGGCAACTTGACCATTTCCTAAAATAGTTGCCCCTGCAATAACTTTTATGCCTGATAAAAACTTACCTAATGATTTGATAACAATTTCCTGCTGTCCTATTAAATTATCTACTACAAAGCCTGCTGTTTTATCACCTTTTTTAACCACTACAACAGTCAATTCATCTTCTTCGTCAGCTTTAACATCAACACCTAGTACTTCATTCATTCTTATAATAGGTAAAGTAGTATTTCTATATAAAGTAACTTCTCTTTTTTGTATATGTTTAATAGTAGATTTTTCTATTGTAATAATTTCTTTAATTGAATTTAATGGTATAGCATACTTTTCAACTCCTATATTTACTAATAGTGCTTGAATTATTGCTAATGTAAGTGGGAGTCTAATAATAAATTTGCTTCCTTTATTCTTTTCCGTCTCAATCTCTATATTTCCTCCTAGGGATTCAATCTTTGTTTTAACAACATCAAGACCTACTCCTCTTCCAGATACATCTGATATTTTATCTGCTGTAGAAAATCCAGGATTAAACAGCATCTGAACAGCTTCTTGATTGTCCATATTTTGAGCTTGATCTTTTGTGATAAGTCCTCTTTGAATAGCCTTATCCTTGACTTTTGGGATATTTACTCCTTGTCCATCATCATCAACCTCAATAACTACACTATTGCCATCTGGATATGCAGCTAATCTAACAATACCATTTTCTTCTTTACCAAGTTTTTTCCTATCCTGTGGGTATTCAATGCCATGATCAATAGAATTTCTGATTAAGTGAATTAACGGATCACCTATTTCATCTATTACAGTTCTATCTACTTCTGTTTCTTCACCTGACATAATTAGAGATATTTCTTTCCCCAGTTCTTTTGATAGGTCTCTAACCATTCTTGGGAATCTATTAAAAACTCTTTCAACAGACACCATTCTTACCTTCATTACAGCATCATGAAGACTTGTAGTGATTCTTTCTAAGTATTCTGTAGCCTCAGCCATATTACTTTTACCAGTATTATCTATATCTTCAAGTCTTGTTTTAATTATTATTAGTTCACTCACTAGATTCATTAAATTATCAAGTCTATCTATATCTACTCTAACAGTTTTTCCAACCTTAGGTTTGTGGGACTTTTCCTTAACTTTATTATCTCCTTCATTTATATCTTCAGTATCTTCATCATTTTCATGTCCTACTCTTTTCGGTGTATCTTCAACACTTTCAGATATAATTTCTACATCACCTGATGCAAACATTTCCAATTCTTCTTTGCTTACTTCTTCTATAATTACTTCAACTATCTCTGATATATTTTGTAATTCTGCTTTTAATTTCTTTCCACTTGATTTAGAAATAATAATAATTTCAAAGGAATCTTCAAACTTTTCATCCTCTATATCTTCTACTGGAGGATTAGCTTTGATAATTTCAGAATTTTTTTCTAATGTATTAAAAACTATAAAAGCTCTTGCTGCCTTTAACATACATGCTGGATTTAAACTAACTTTTATTTTATAGGATTTATAACCCTCGTGCATAGCATTTAGGATAGTATTTTTAGAAAACTCTTCTATATCAATATCCACTCTATCTTCTGAATTTAAGCTGTTTTGAGAACTTTCTTCTTCTACTGTTTTGTTTTGGATATTTTTTAGTCTTTTAATAATTTCAGTAGCTTGAAAGTCTCCTTCTTCCCCCGAGTTTATAATTTCATTTACAAAGCCTTCTAACATATCAAAACAGTCAAATAAAATATCAATAATATGACTCGATACTTGAATTTCTTTACTTCTTAGTGCTTGAAGTACATTTTCCATTTCATGGGTAAGGTTAGCCATTTTGCTAAAACCCATAGTAGCAGACATACCCTTAAGAGTATGTGCAATTCTAAAAATCTCATTTATTAGATCTAGATCCTCATAATTGTTCTCTAAATCTAGTAAACACTTATTCATATTTTGCAAGTTTTCTTTTGATTCTTCAATAAATATTTCTACATATTGACCCATATCCATATTTACACCCCCACAACTTTTGTTATTTCCATTGCTATCTTATCAATCGGTAGTACAGTATCTATACAACCAAGTTTTATTGCAGATTTTGGCATTCCATAAACTACACAAGTACTTTCATCTTGAGCTATGGTATAGCCTTTTTTTTCTTTTATTTTTTTCATTCCTTGAGCCCCATCGGCTCCCATACCAGTAAGAATAACTCCAATTAAATTTTCTATATTTAGATCAGTTAATGAGTTCATCATCATATCAACTGAAGGTCTATGTCCTGAAACAGGATTTTCTTTAGTTAATTTAATTTTATATAAAGAATTGGATTCTTTATATAACTTCATATGATAGCCCCCAGGTGCTATATAGGCATAGCCAGCTTTTAGAATTTCATCATTTTCCCCTTCTTTTACTTTTATTTGAGATAAATTGTTTAATCTCTCAGCTAAAGATTTTGTAAAACCTGCAGGCATATGTTGTACTATAAGAAAACTGGCAGAAATGTTTTTGGGTATAAATGGTATTATCTCTTGTAGGGCTCTGGGACCTCCTGTGGAAGTACCAATTGCTACAATTTTTTTAATTGAACTATCCTTCCTAGAATAAATAGGGCTAGCATTATTGAAATGAGTTTTAGGAATATTCCTTTTACGCAAGGAAGTTATTGTAACCCTTGAGGCAATTTTTATACTTTCTCCTATTTGGCTAACGATTTCTTCCTCATTCATTTTAAAAATATTATTAGGTTTTGTGATAAAGTCAACGGCACCTAGTTCTAATGCCTTTAATGTAGCATCAGCTCCCTCTTTTGTAATAGTGCTAAGCATTATTACAGGCAAGTGAAATTCTTCTATTATAATCTTTAATGCTGTTAACCCATCCATAACAGGCATTTCAACATCTAAAGTTATCACATCAGGTTTTAATTCTTTTATTTTTTCTATAGCTTCTTTTCCATTACGTGCAGTACCTATAACATTTAATTCTTCATCCAGCTTTATTATATCTGAAATTACTTTTCTCATAAAAGCTGAGTCATCTACAACTAATACATTTATTTTTTTCATTTAAATCAATCCTTTTTTCCTCATTTTTCTTTGCTCCTCAAAAATAAAGGAAATTATACTAGAACGGACAGTTTCATTAATATCCTCAAATATTATCCCTATATCAAATTCATTCTCTCCATAGGGGAGACATCTTATGACTCTACCTTCTAATAAAATCGGTTCTTTTTTTGTCTCTATATTTAATGTTACTTTTTTTTGCAACTCTAATCTTTCTTTACTTATTAAGCGAATACCTCCTCCACTTATATCCTTAGCAAATGTAGTGAATGTTTTTATTTCTCTTGTATTACTATTTTTATAGCTGATTAAAACATTTAATAGCATTTCTAGTCTAAAAAAATTTCTTCTTTGTTTTTTTGAAATTTCTTTGAGTCTTTCAATTTTCATATAAGAAATATTGTTAACAGTTTTTCTACTTAGAACTTTAGCATTAAACCCATACACCCCTAAATCCTTTTTGGAATACTTTATTTTAATAATTTCTCCTGGGGATATAGGTACAAGCACATTGTTAACAATAGGCATTGCTATAAAATAATTTTTTTCATCAATTATATCCATAATTTGACTAACTAAATGTTTATTATAATTACCTCTCATATGTTCAGGCGTTTCTATATCTATTTTATCTCCTATTTCTGGTGGATGAATTTTATTCATTAGTAAAACCTGCCTTTACCAATTAAATGTCCTATTATTTAACAAATTTTGTTAATAGTCTTTTTTATATCTATTCATTAATTTATTAATAAATCTTTTTAAGCCACTTACTTCACGCACTTCAAAATTCAATTCATTGACAAGCCTAGAGGCTATAGCTTCTACTCCTTGACTTATAAGGCTATTGGGATAACTTAATAAAAATGGTTTTTGACTTTTAACTGCCTTTGTTACTAATGGATCATCATATAAATATCCCAATCTTTGAATAGATACTTTAAGGAATCTTTGAGCGGCAGTATTTATATTATCATAAATAGAGATACCCTCTTCATTACTTTCTACTCTATTTATTAAAAGCCTTATAGTTTTTTCTTTATCTTCAGAAATTATATTTTTTAGTATTGCATAAGCATCTGTTATTGAAGTAGGTTCTGGTGTAGAAATAAGTATTACTTCTGTTGCAGCATCAATAAAGGTTAACACAGAATTGCTTAATCCTGCCCCTGTATCAATTAGTATATAATCAGAATATTTACCTATAGTTTTTAAATTGCCTACTAAATTTAATAGTTGGGCTTCTGATAAATTTACTAACTCTGTAAGTCCTGATCCTCCAGAAATAATCTTAATCCCATTAGGTCCATCTACTATTATTTCTTCAAGAGTTTTTTCATTTCTTATTACATGTAACAAAGTATATTTAGGGACTAAACCAACTACTACGTCTACATTTGCTAAGCCTAAATCTGCATCTAATATTGTAACCTTCTGTCCTAGCTTTGTCAGTGCAATACCAAGATTAATAGTAAAATTTGTTTTGCCTACTCCTCCTTTTCCGCTAGTTACTGCTATTACTCTTGTATTATAGTTATCTAGATTATTTTGAGAATTCATACTAGAAATTTTATCAGTTGTATCTTCTTTGGCCTTTTTAGAACCAACTATATCTCTTAGTTTCTGTGCTTGGTCCTTCATATCATTCACCTACTATTAGATCTACAATTTTTTCAGGACTTGCAATTTCTATATCATCTGGAACTATTTGACCTGTTGTAAAATATGATAAATCTTTACCAGTCATAACCTTAGTATTTAATATGTTTCCTGCAGTTGTTGATTCATCCAGCTTAGTAAATATTAATTTAAAATCCTCTATAAAACTATAAGACTGTATAATACTCTTAATATCCTTATAAGTTGTAGTAGCACTTATTACTAGAAAAATTTCAGGATTAGGAACATTATTAATTATACTTTTAGTTTCTAGCAATTGTTCTTCAATTTTATGATTTCTTCCAGCTGTATCTATAAGAATTACTTCTTTATCCCTTAATTCATCTATTGCTTCTTTAATTTCTTCAGGGTCATAAATAACCTTTAAAGGGATATCTAAAATTTCACTGTAAGTTCTAAGCTGTTCTACAGCTGCTATTCTATAAGTGTCTGATGTAATTAAACCTACTGATTTATTATCTTTTATAGAAAACTGAGCTGCTAATTTAGCTAAGGTGGTAGTTTTACCTACTCCTGTAGGCCCTATAAATAAAATGATTTTAGCTAAATTTTCACTATCCCTTACTGGACTAGGTGGTCCTAAATACTCTTTGATAATAACTCTTATTGCTTTTTTTATAGCTTCTTCGTTTTCTGGAGTAAATTTAATTTGCGTAACCATATCAGCATATGTATTCATCCATGCAGGACTGCCTTGCTTAGATTCTTCTTGACGAGGCTTTCTTCTCACTTAAGCTTCAACACCTTCCTCTTCTCCTTTTTCCATGTCTTTTCGTAATTCAGGAGCAAGGAAGGCTTTTAGTTTTTCTTCAATTATTCTAGGGTTTTCACCAGCTTGTATGGATAAAAGTCCTTCAACCATAATTTCTTTAATTAAGACCTCTTCCCTACTCCGTATTTGTAGTTTTCCAGCTATAGGAATAAAAATAAGATTTGCAAATACAGAACCATAAAATGTGGTTATAAGAGCTACAGCCATTGCAGGTCCAACAGATTTTGGATCGTCTAGCTGTTTAAGCATACTAATTAGACCTATAAGAGTACCTATCATACCAAATGCTGGAGCTTGAGTTCCCATCATATCAAATATGCTTTTTCCTGAGCTATGTCTTTGTTCTAAAAATGAAAGCTCTGTTTCTAAAATATTTCTAACCAACTCAGGGTCAGTTCCATCAACAATCAACATAATCCCTTTTTTAAGAAAATCATCTTCTATTTCTTCAGCAGCCTCTTCTAAAGCCAATAGACCTTCTCGCCTAGCTACATTAGCTATTTCTATTATTTTTTTAATTATATATCCTGGTTCAAGATCTTTACCAGAAAAAGCTTTTTTAACAATTTTCAAGGTTACTAAAACTTTTTTTAAAGGGTATGCAACTAATGTAGATGCCATAGTTCCGCCTAGAACTATTATAATCGAGGGTAGATTGTAAAAATCTAATATATTTCCATCTAATACAATACCCATAATAATAAAGCTTGTACCTACAATTATTCCAATGATAGTTGCTAAATCCAAAATCTACACCTCGTTCCTTTTAGGCATCACACTCTGTATGTATTGATAATAAATTTTCTGCTTATATTGTATTATTTTGTCGATAACATCGTCAACACTTTCTTTTATAATAATTTTTTTGCCTGTAGTTAAAGTAATAATAGTATCAGGTGTTGTCTCTATATATTCTATTATGTCTGAATTTAAAACAAATTCTTTTCCATCTAACCTACTCACAGTGATCATTTTATCCATCCTTTTAATTGGGGGCTTTCTAAGAATTCACTAAAAAATTACATTATATAACAAATATCTAAAAATGTCATTCTGAGTGTAACGAAGAATCTTAGTATTTAAGATAGTTTAAAGATTCTTCATTCCACTACGTTACATTCAGAATGACAAGACAAAAAACTTTTTTAGTGGACTTCTTTCTAGTAGCTCACAATTACTTTCTTATCTCTTTAAATTAGCTAATTCTTGAAGCATCTCATCAGTTACAGTAATAATTCGTGAATTTGCCTGAAACCCTCTTTGTGTTGTGATCATAGTAGTAAATTCCTTAGACAAGTCAACATTTGACATCTCTAAAGAGCCTGGGCTAAGATCAGCAAATCCAGCATCTGCAGGTTTTCCATACATTGGATTACCAGAGTTTGGCGTAACAGTAAAAAGATTCCCTTGAGCCTTCATTAGTCCAGAAGGATTTTTAAACTTTGCTATTCCTATTCTACCTAATGCTGATTTTTGATTATTACTAAATGAGGCAGTAATAACACCATCAGGTCCTATTTCAAAACCGTCAAGGCTACCACTTTTATAGCCTATTACGTCAGTTGCAGAAGCATCTGATGCATTAGAATACTGAGTAAGCTTTGATAAATCCATTCTAAATTTAAAGGCATTTGCCCCATTTGATAATTCAGCTGTGTCATCATTTGGATCTCCAGATATATTAATATCTATGGTAGCACCTGAAGCAGGCTTTTTAGTGTCAGAATCAAACACTAGATCAGATGGGGCTTTATTGATACTCCCATCTTTATCTACTATAGCTACGCCAAATGTATTAGAATCTTTTTTTATAAAGGCTACTCTAATTTCATGCTCTCCTCCAAATTCATCATATACAGTATAGGTTGTATCTCTAGCTATGGAATCTTGGGGCTCGATATCTGCTATATTAATAGGGTATGTTGCTGAATCTAAATCTGTTGTTGCTTTAGAAATTTCTGCATCTAAATTCCCCTCAAATGTAACACCAGCAGAAGTAAGAGTTTCATCATGTTTTATTCCTGTAGATTTAGCTGGGTATACAGTTGACTTATCAATTTTAAGGCCTTTAAGTTCATTATCATAAACTACATTTTCTTGACCTATGCTAGACTCATTGACTCTATATCCCATTATACTATAGCCTTCTTGTGTTAAGAAATTTCCCATCTTATCTACTCCAAAATTACCAGCTCTTGTATAAAACTCTGAACCATCTGAAACTATAAAAAAACCTTCTCCATTAATCATTAAATCTGTAGGGACATCTGTTCTTTCTACAGCACCTCTAGTATGTATAGTCTCAATTGCACCTACATTAATACCTAAACCTATTTGCATAGCATTTTGACCACCACGACCATTTTGAGCTGCTGAAGCTCCTTTTATAGTTTGATTAAAGGCTTCTGCAAAAGTAACTCTTCCTGCCTTATAACCAACGGTATTTACATTTGCTATATTATTTCCTATTACATCCATCTTAGCTTGGTGAGCACTAAGACCTGAAACAGCTGAAAACATTGAACGCATCATAATTTTTGACCTCCTAAATTTTTTGCTGTTAGTATATCCCATCAATCAGTCAGAGATATTTAGCTTCCTCTTTGAGGTCCAGCTATATTATTACAGCACCATCTATATTTGAAAATACACTATCTTTAAGTTGTTCTTCCATTGTTGCAGTAATAATTGTTTTGTTTTTTACACTTGCAACAAAAGCTTTATTATCCATTAATATTAATGTTTCTTTAATCCCCTTTTTATTAGCTTTAGAAAGGGCATCTTTTATTCTATTAACATCATTGTTGTTTAATTGTATGTTTCTGGACTGTAGTCTTTCCATAGCATGCTTAGAAAACTTTACTTCTTGTTGCCCAACTATGGTATCTAAAACTTCATTAAATGTTTTTTGAGGTTTAATATGATTTTGTATTTGTTTAGAATTAACTTGTCTTTGAATCTGATGATTAAGTATTTTATTCATATTATTTAAACCTCCTTAATCTCAATACCAGGATCTACATTGTCCTCAGTAGGCATGTCATATTTTTTTATTGCATTGTTTAAATTTATAAGCTCTTGTAATATTCCTTTATTTGTTTCTAGCATTTTATCACTTTCAGAGCTTATTTGATCTAAAACTTTAATACCTACTTGTGCTATTAATTCATTTGTTTGCCCCATGGTCTTATCCATATTTTGAATCTGTTCTAATGTACTAAATTGTGCCATTTGTGCAATGAATTCTTTATCCTCCATAGGCTTTAAAGGATCTTGATTACTTAATTGAGCAACTAAAAGACTTAAGAAAGCATCCTTATCTAAGCTTTGTTTTTCAGATATAAGCTTAGAGTTACTTGAGTTAGTACTTATATTATTAATTGTTGTCATTACAATTCACCTCCTATGCCAAAAAATCTATACTTGAGTTTTGTAATCCACCAGAGTTATTAAAATTACTTACGGAAATATCATCTACAGCATTAAAAGCATTATTTGTTTTAATATTTTTAAACCTTTTAAACTGTTGGAAATTATTTCTGTTTTTAAAATTAGGATTCTGACCTACACTTACACTTAGCTCTTGAACACCTAGTCCCTTTTCATTTAATGAATCTCTTAGTAAATTAAAATTACTTTCTAAGGTTTCCTTTACAACTTGATTTTCTGCAACAATTTTTGCTACCACTATCCCTTTTTCTATTGCAATTTTTAAAGAAAGACTTCCTAGATTATCCGGCTTAAGCTGCAAGTGCATTTCTGAATCATTTTCTCTAACATGAATATGTGCCTTATTAACCTGATCTAGGATATTATCAAACATCTGTTTTTGAATAGGAGCTTCTTGTTTACTTTCAATCCCACTATAACTTATTGGCTTTGAATCTTTAAAAGTAATATTTTCCTCACCTATTATTTCTTTAGAAGAGTTTGATAGGTTTAAAGTAGTTTTATTTTCTTCTACCCCTAAAGACTGCTCATTTTTCACAGAGATCTTAGTTTCATTTTCAAATTTTGAGTTTTTATTTTCGCTAATAAAATTTTCTTTTAAACTATCATTTTCATCTAATACTGCTTGCCAGTTTTTTTCAAGTTCAGTGGCATTTATATTATTGTTTATATTAGATTGAGTACTCCCATCAGATAATTTAGTCTTTAGTTCATTATTTTGAACTGGTACTGATGTTTGCTTTAAATTGTTTTTCAATTCAGCTTTAATCTGATTTATTATAGGGCTTAAGTTTAAATCGCTATTTTCTAGTTGGCTAAGAAAATCTACCATAGCATTTAAATCCTTTTGGTTAATTCCTTTCTCACCACTTAACAACTTAGAACTTATATTATTTAACAATTCTTCTACTTGTTTAAGATTATCTGTTTCTACATGGTTGAAATTAATATCTGTTTCTGGAGAATCCAAATTTTGAATAATAGAAAAAAGTGATTGCAAAGATTCTATAAGCTTGCCATTATCAGTGTTTTCAGGTTCAGTTTGTTTATCATCATTTTTTTCTACTACCTTACTTGGAATCTTTTCACTAGAAGAAGCATTAGTTTTACTAGATTTTTTTGGAGAAGAAGTTTTAATCTCTTCTTTATGTTTACTCCTCATACTTTCATTTAACATTTTTTCAAAGCTAAATTCTTCCTTTGATGGTTTTGATTTAAAGATGTTTAAAATATTATCTTTTTTACTTTGTGACCCTAAAAGTATTTGGTTGTTAATCATTGTTTTCACCCCCTTTCATTTATTAATATATTTAATTATATTATGGCAATGAGATTTTTTTTGATATCTCTGATGCCATACTTGGTTCCATCTTTGAAAGTACCTCTGCTCCAATCCTTGGTTGTAATTCACTTAAAATTCTAATAGCTAAATCTTGATCTGTTATTATAATGCTATCTTCATTATTAATATCATATTTTTGCGCAGACTTAGAGCTATTATATAGCTTATTAATCATTTCTAATATTTTATCCTTTTCCATTTTCGAGGCAATATTGGTAAATTCAGAAACCTTTTTATTGTACTCTTCAAAGATACTAGTTCCTTCTATAAGTTCAGGAGTTAAGGAATCTACACCCTTATCAAATATTTCATCTTTTTTTATCTGTTCTATAAGAGAGTAAACAAATTTTTTGTCTTCTATTTGAGATAAAACTTTGGCAACTTTGATTTTATCCATATTTCTGTATATAACTGATAACTCATCAACACTATACTTTTTATTAGAACCTAAATCTTCTAATAAAATTTTTTCGGACTTTTCTACATTATATATTTGAGCTAAATTAGCTAATTGATTTTCCCTATTTTCCATTGTATTAAGTAACTCTTCTAACTTTATTTTTTTACTCTCAAGTTCAATATTAGAAATAATTTTTTTGCTCATATCTAAATCTAGTTCATTTAATATTTCTGCAGCATTTTCTTCTTTCATATGAGATATAATAGCAGCTATACTTTTATATGAATTTTTTTCAGCTTTCAAAGATGCGTCTATATCCAATACAGCATTCATCAAATCTTGTTTTTCATAATATTGAGCCTTTTCTCTAAGTAAGGATAACTCATCATTTTCTATTTGACTAATAGTAGACACTAGTATATCCTGCTTCATTAAGCTTTCCCTTGTCCTCTCTAAAACTTTTTCAGCTTGACGAGAATCTTCCTTGCTCATTAAACCAATTAAATCAGAGTAAAGGGCAGAATCTGTTTTTTGAATAATTAAAAGCTTATCAGTAGCACTTGATACATCAATATCTACTAAATATTTTGCTACTTCTCTCTTTTGTGTTTCTCTCTCTTCTCTTGTGGGAAACTTATCAAAATACTGTCCTGCTGAACCTGGTAGAGTACTAAGATAATCATTTGCTGTAAATTGAAAATCTTTATTAAAAAAATACAACATACTCATAATAGTTATTGGTATAAAAGTAAAAACAACAGCAACTATTAAAATGATTTTCCCTACTCCTAGTTCTTTTTTTTCATTACCTGCTTCTTTAAGTTTTGCCATTATTTTCACCTACTTGCTTATATAGCTTTTATAAGTTACTAGCTGATCTGTTAATTTCTCTTCTTCCTTTGATTCTTCATATATATATTCTTCTTTATAATTTTCTTTAAGCTTTTCAAAAACCTTTACTTCTTTTGAAGTATTTAAAAGTTTAAACCGGATGCTTTTAACCTCAGTATTTTGCTTATGTATAATATCTAAATTAACCTGTATTTTTTTGTCTAAATTTAATATATAGGAATTATAATTTTTAAGTTGTTCAACACTAGTACCAACTGTTACTAATTCTTCAATATTTTTATAACAATCTACCTTATTTGATTTTAATTGTACTAGCCTCTTTTCTTTATCCTCTAAGACTTTAATTGCATTACTTAATTCACTTTTAATTGAACTTTCTTTCTTTTTTTTGAACTCTAAAATATTATTATATCTGTAATCAAATTTTTTCAAATTTTACACCTCTATGAAAGTATACTTTCCATTAGATTTACTACTGTTTTATAATCAATTTTTTCATTTGTATCTTGTTTTAAAAATTCATTTATATAATCAATTTTTTCAACTGCATAATCTACTTCTTTGTTAGTGCCTCTAACATAAGCTCCAATATTGATTAAATCCTCTACCTCTTTATATGTAGCTAAAATATTTTTCATTTTGTTAGCTAGTTCTATATGGGTTTGGCTCACTAAGTTTGGCATGATTCTACTTACACTAGCCAAAACATCTATTGCAGGGTAATGGTTTTTATTTGCTATTTTTCTTGATAATACAATATGACCATCTAGTATTCCTCTAACTGTATCTGTTATAGGTTCATTTAAGTCATCACCATCTACTAAAACAGTATACAAGCCTGTAATAGAACCTTTTTCAGAGTTCCCCGTTCTTTCCAATAGTTTAGGAAGTACTGCAAAAACTGAAGGTGTATAACCCCTTGTTACTGGTGGCTCTCCTACAGCCAAGCCTACTTCTCTTTGGGCCATAGAAAATCTTGTTAAAGAATCCATCAAAAACAACACATTTTTACCTTTATCTCGAAAATATTCAGCAATGGATGTTGCTATTAATGCTCCTTTCATTCTAATTAAAGCTGGCTGATCAGAAGTAGCAACTATTAAAATAGATTTTTTAAGCCCTACTTCTTGTAAATCTTTTTCTAAAAATTCCTTGACCTCTCTACCTCTTTCACCAATTAGTGCAATAACATTTATGTCTGCATTTGTATTTCTAGCTATCATACCCATTAAAGTACTTTTGCCTACTCCACTGCCTGCAAATATACCCATTCTTTGTCCTACACCACAGGTTAATAATCCATCTAATGTTTTTATTCCTAAAGATAGGATTTCATCTACTCTTTTTCGTTTTAAAGGATGTGGTGGCTTATTGTTTACAGGATATCTCTCTGACAAGATTGATTTTTCTAAATCATCAATTGGTTCTCCTAAACCATCTAATATTCTTCCTAACAATTCATCTCCAACATTAACTGATAACATCTCATCTGTAGCCATGACTTTGCTTCCAGGTCCTATACCATCCATTTCCCCTAAAGGCATTAGTAATACTACTGAACCTTTAAATCCCACTACTTCTGCCTTTATTGGAGTATCTTTTTTTAATGGATATATATGACATATTTCACCTAGTTTAACTGCTGGACCAATAGATTCAATTGTTAGTCCAATAACTTGTGAAACCTTACCACTGTATTTTATAAGGTTAGAATTTTTTATGGTAATTTGATATTTTTCCAAATTTATCATTAAATAAAATCACTCATTTCCAAGTAGTTCCTTAAACAATTTTTTAATATTATCTAATTGGGTTTTAATACTAGAATCAATACTTCCTGAAACTGTATCTAATATGCAAGCACCTTTTTTCAATGATCCATCTTTTTTAATCGTAATATCTTCTATATTCTCAGCAAGAGAAAGGATTTTATCTTTCACTTCTACAACATAATCATAGTCTTGGGGGCTTACTCTTAAAATCAAAGAATCTGTATAAGTGCATTTATCTAAACCCTGTTTTATTAAGCCTAAGATAGTATCCTCTTCTTCATCTAATTTTTTAGATAATATTTTTTCTACACTATCAATTACTAACTCAACAATTTGATGTTCTAACTTTCTTGCCATTTCTTTTTTGGTTTTTATTAAATTTTGTTTTATTTCTAAAGCCTCCTGTATAACTTTATCAGCTTTAACTCTACCTTCGTCTTGTCCTTTTGAAAATCCCTCCTCATAACCTTCTTTTTTGGCATTTTCAAATATTTTTTTAGAATCTTCATAGGCTTCACTTATAATAAGCTCTGCCTGCTTATTAGCATTAGTTAATTTTTTATTTATATCTTTTTCTGCTTCAAGGATTTTTTTATCTATTTCATTTTTAAATTTATTATGTTTTTCCTTGTTATTGTCCTGAGTCTCAAAATAACTCTCTCCTAAATTCTTTATATCTACCATTGAAATGTCAGAGGATTTTACTATTCTACGCAATTATTTCATCTCCTCCTCCTCGAGATATAATTATTTCGCCAGCTTCTTCTAGATTTCTTATAATACCTACTATCTTTTGTTGGGATTCTTCTACATCTCTTAGTCTAACAGGACCCATAAACTCCATATCTTCCTTTATCATCTCTGCCATACGCTTAGACATATTATTAAATATAATATCCTTTACTTCATCAGTAGCGCCTTTAAGTGCTACTGCCAACTCATTATTTTCAACTTCACGAATAAATCTCTGAATTGAAGTGCTATCAAGATTAACAATATCTTCAAATACAAACATTCTCTTTTTAATTTCTTCAGCCAATTCTATATCTTTTATTTCTAAAGTTTCAATAATGAACTTCTCAGTTCCTCTATCTACAGAATTTAGTATATCAACAATAGACTCCACTCCACCAGCTAAGGTATAGTCTTGAGTTACCATCGATGACAACTTTCTTTCAAGAACATTTTCCACTTCTTTAATAATCTCTGGTGAAGTTCTATCCATAATAGCTATCCGTTGGGCGACTTCACTTTGTTTTGATTGTGGCAGAGCAGATAAAATCTGTCCTGCTTGTTGGGGTGTTAAATAAGCTAATATTAATGCGATTGTTTGAGGATGCTCACTTTGTATAAAATTTATCAATTGATTCGCATCAGCTTTTCTAACAAAATCAAAGGGCCTAACTTGTAAAGACGCAGTAAGCTTGTTAACTATGTCAAATGCCTTTTGAGAACCTAAGGCTTTTTCTAAAATATCCTTGGCATAATTTATACCTCCCTCAGAGATATACTCCTGAGCAAGACATATTTGATAAAATTCTTCCAATACCTTGTCTTTTTCCCCAGGTGCTATTTTTCGCATATTTGCAATTTCTAGTGTCAGTTCTTCTATTTCATCTTCTTGTAAGTGTTGAAAGACTCTTGCGGACTTGTCTGGTCCTAAAGCAATTAATAACATTGCAGCCTTTTCTTTTCCACCTATTTCCCCTTTACGACTCATTAATTACACTCCTAATCTTCATTTAGCCATGTTTTTAATAACTGAGCCACTGCCTCAGGATTCCTATCAACAAATTTGTTTATTTGCTTTTTGTATTCTGATTTTTCACTTAGCTCTAAATCAATTTCATCAATATCTTTTTGTTCATACTCAGTAGTATTACTTGCAAAATCCTCAACTTCTTTTTTTCTTGATCTTATACTATATATAGAAAAACCAATTCCACCAATTAACATAGCCCCAATTATTCCTAATGACCACAATGGAATATTTCCAAGAATATTATCATTAGTGGTAATTTGTTGAGCTCTTTCAAATTCATCAGCTAGAGTAGTGTCAAAGTCCTGTGCCATAACTTCTACAACCTTAGTACTAAGCCCTGAAGCTGCAGATACTAAGTTAATAATTTTTTCTTTATGCTCGTCTGTTAGTTCCTGATCAACTAATGATTCTCTATTAAGAATTACAGCTACAGTTATATCCTTTACTTGGCCTTGGGCCTTAACAATTTTTTGGTTGATTTGGTTCAATTCATAATTTATAGTTTTATTTGCCTTATCATATGTAGAAGCATTTTCATTATTTTCTATATACTCTGTAATATCCTGAGTATTTGTATCCGTACCTGGTGCTCCACCTGTAGCTCCATTTATCACTTTTTCTTGTAAGTCACTCATACTTCTTACTAATCCATTTGTTTCTCCTTCTATTGGCGGAGAAAATGCTTGTTTCTCTGTAACCTCACTATCAAAGTCTAAAGCTACATTAACCATTACAGCAACATTTCCTTGACCATAAACTGTTGATAAAAATTGATTTATACTATTAGTTAAATCCTTTTGAATTTGTTTTTGCATAGTCAGTTGGGTTGATGCATCAAAAGAAGCATCTCCTTTTTGATCATTTAAAACTATTCCTCTATTATCTACAACTGATACGTTATCAGACTCCAGTCCTTTTACAGAATTAGAAACTAAAGCGACTATTCCATTAACCTGCTGCCCATCTAAAGTTCTACCTGCATCTAACTCCACAAATACAGAGGCTTTAGATTTTTGGTCATTCATTAAAAAATTACTATCTTCTGCAACACTTAAATCCACCCACGCAGCCTTTATGCCATCTATTTCTTCTATTGTACTAGCTAGTGAATTTTTTTGCGCTATAAGAAGTCTTTGGTTTTTTTCTTCATTAGTCATTGTTATACTACTGTTATTTAAAAAATCCTCATAGGAGAATCTTTCTCTTGGAAAGCCTTCTACTGCTAGATTCATATTTGCTTTATTATAATCTTCCTTTGCCACCAAAATAGAATTTGGAGATTCACCACTTTTCCATGATATACCTAATCCATCAAGGGTTTGAGTAATTTCTCCAGCTTCTTTAGATGATAGATTTTGGAACAAAGTCACATATTCTGGTCTTGAAGTAAAATAAAACAGTAATGTCATGCTAATCAAAATCAGTATAATACTAGCTCCAATTCTAATCTTTTGTTTTGTATTTATGGATTGATAAAATTCATTTAATTGTCCCTTTATCTGTTCTAAAGTGCTGCCCATTTTGTCACCTCATTCAACTTCTAAAATCTTATACTTGTAGTCTCATTATTTCTTTATACGCATCTATTACTTTATTTTTAATCTCCAAGGTGAACTGTAAAGCTATTTCAGATTTTTGAGCAGCTATCATTACCTCATGAATATTATCAACCTTTCCCGCAGCAAAAAGTGCATCCTGTTTTGCTGAGTTTATTTGAAGATCATTTACTTGTGCAATAGAACTTTTAATAAAGCTTGCAAAGTCTCCCTCTTGTTTTTTATTACTCTTTACTAATGGAGATTCAAGTGTATTTAAAACCCTGTTAATATTCATTAATAAATCCTCCTAATAATCCTTTATCTTCCAATCTCAAGAGCCTTTAAAGCCATACTCTTTGTAGAGTTCATTATTGTAACATTTGCCTCATACGCTCTAGTAGCGGAAATCATATTGACCATTTCTGTAACTATATCAACATTGGGCATTTGAACATAACCTTTCTTATCAGCATCAGGATGTCCAGGATCATATACTTTTTTAAATGGTGTTTTATCTTCTTTTATAGCAGTTACTTCAACTCCATTTCCTATGCTTTCAGAATTCATTGCTCTCTTTAAGCTTTCTGAAAAAGTTCTACCTGAAGAGGCCTCACTAAATATTGGTACTTGCCTTCTGTAAGGACTACCACTACTAGTCCTAGTCGTATTTGCATTAGCAATATTTTTAGAAATTATATCCATACGCAATCTTTCAGCTGATAACCCAGATGCACTTATATCTATAGACTTAAATAATCCCATCTAAACTACCTCCCATCTTTAGTTACAAGCCTTAACTTATTAAAATAGCTTGATACTCTTTGAGATACTGTATTATAATACAGAGAGTTTTTTGCCAATCTAGCCATTTCCACATCAATATTTACGTTGTTTCCATCTTTTCTTACTTTACTGTTAGAATCTGTAACTACCACTGGTTGGTTTTTGGAACCTCCGTTAATTTGTATATGCTTACTATTAGTAGTCCTAGCTTCAATAGATAAATTTGATATACTTTCACTTAGATATTCTTCAAATTTAACTTCTTGTCTTTTAAAGTTAGGAGTATTCACGTTTGCAATATTATTAGATACTACTTCATTCCTTAACCAGGACCCGTTTAAAGACCTTTCTAGCAAGTTAATATTTTTAAATGATTTATCCAGCATATTAATACCTCCATAAAGTACTCCCAAACACAATTCACCTAATTATAACATTATTCGTCATATTTTTGTATTTTCCTTCAAGTAGTAATTAATTTCACACTAAATTATACCGCAAGATACTGTGTTCTCTTGTCGTATTTTGTCTTTTTTCCATTTTTAGGACTAGAGTCCCGGTCTTGGTTAGTAGTTAGTAGCCCCTAACTTTACTGCATATAAAAAAGGCAGTTACTTGAACTGCCTTTTAGGTATACATACATTTACTTTTTCAATTTATTAAGTTCATCAGTTAATTTTTCATTTAGTATTTTTATATGGGTTCCTTTCATTCCTAGAGATCTTGATTCAATAACTCCAGCACTTTCAAACTTTCTTAAGGCATTAACAATTACTGATCTAGTTATTCCAACTCTATCTGCTATTTTACTAGCAACCAAAAGACCTTCAGTTCCATCTAATTCTTGGAAAATATGTTCTACGGCTTCTAGCTCAGAATAAGAAAGAGTACCAATTGCCATTTGTACAACTGCTTTTTTTCTAGCTTCTTCTTCAATCACTTCACTTTTAGATCTTAAAATTTCCATTCCCACAACAGTAGCACTATATTCTGCTAAAACTAAGTCTTCATCTGTAAAGCTATTATCATGTCTAGCTAAAATTAAAGTTCCCAATCTAGCATCACTAGAATTTATAGGTACTACAGTAGCTAGCTTTTTATAACTCTCTACATCATATTTAAATATTAGAATTAAGTCATCTCCAGTAATATTAGCTTTTGTTTCAGTTATTTTTAATAGTTCATCATTATACTCTTTTGGAAAAACATCTTCACCTGTTTCTGGATCTTTTATTACTGGACAGTCTGAACTATCAGACAAGCTTGCACCTAAAACCTTTCCTTTTTTACTTGCAACGTAAACATTAGAGTCTAGTACCTCACTTAAAATTTTACATATATCCATAAAAGATACGGGTTCATTTCCTGTTTGTTGAAGTATACCATTTAATTTTCTTGTTTTTTCTAATAATGTATTTGCCATTTGTTAATCCTCCTCAATTCTTCTTAAGTACTTTTATATATTTTTTATAATTCTCTTTCTTCTTCTCTTTTATATTTACACTCTTTATTAGGACATTGTATTACTACTTTGTCTTTTTTCACTCTTTGTTGAAGTAGTGAAGCACACTCAGGACATTTTTCATTTATTGGTTTGTTCCAAGAAACAAAGTTGCAATTTGGAAAGTTACCACATCCATAAAACAATCTTCCTTTTTTGGAGCGCCTTTGAACGATATCTCCTCCACAATTAGGACACTGCACTCCTATTTTGTTTACAATAGGTCTTGTATGTTCACATTCTGGATATCCTGAGCAAGCCAAGAACTTTCCAAATCTTCCATATTTTATAATCATATTTTTGCCACATTCTTCACATATTTCATCTGTTTCTTCTTCAATTTCAATTTTTTGAATCTCTTCCTCTGCATGTTTTAAGGTATTGTAAAAAGGTTTATAAAAAGAATCTATTACTTCAGCCCACTCTAGTTTTCCATCCTCTATTAAATCTAGCTTTTCTTCTAGCTCTGCTGTAAAGTGGTTATCCACAATATCTTTAAAATATTCTTCCAACAATTCATTTACAATTATACCCAACTCTGTAGGCTTTAATGCTTTATTTTCTTTTTCAACATAACCTCTACTAAGTATTGTAGATATTGTTGGTGCATAAGTACTAGGACGACCAATGTTTTTTTCCTCTAATTCTTTTACTAATGTAGATTCAGTAAATCTAGGTGGCGGTTGAGTAAAATGTTGTTTAGGAACAAAAGATTCAAAGGATAATTTTTGACCTTCTTTTACTTCAGGTATTTCATTATCTGTTACAGAGGCATAGGTATATATCTTTAAAAATCCTTCAAAAATAAGTTTTGAACCTGATGCTTTAAACAAATAATCATTATTGGTAATTTCAACAGAATATGTATCATATACTGCATGTTTCATTTGACTAGCAAGAAAACGTTCCCAAATCAACTTATATAATTTATATTGTTGATTACTCAAAGAATCTTTAATTGTTTGGGGGTCTTTTATTATAGCAGTTGGTCTTATTGCCTCATGGGCATCTTGGGCATCTTTATTCTTTTTCACAATCTTTTCTTCTTCAGCTAAATATTCTTCTGAAAGTTGAGTTTTTATATATTCCTTAACCTCATTTTTAGCATCTTCAGAAATTCTCGTGGAATCTGTTCTAATATAAGTAATTAGACCGACAGAGCCTTCACCTTTAATGTCAACACCTTCATAAAGCTGTTGGGCTATAATCATTGTTTTTTTCGTGCTAAAGCCTAATCTATTGGCAGCTTCTTGCTGAAGACTACTTGTAGTAAATGGTGGATATGGATTTCTTTTCTTTTCTCTTCTTTTTACTGAAGATACTATATATCCATCTTCATCAATTTTTCCAAGAACATCTTCAACCTCTTGATAATTATTTAACTCAATTTTCTCATTTGCTGTTCCATGAAACTTTGCTTCCATTTCACTTTTTTCTTCTTTTGAAAAAACCTTTAATAATAAGCTCCAATATTCCTTAGGTTCAAACTTCTCAATTTCTTTTTCTCTATCACAAATAATTTTTGTTGTAACTGATTGAACTCTACCTGCACTTAAGCCTTTTCTTATCTTTCTCCAAAGCAAAGGGCTTATACTATAGCCAACCAATCTATCCAGTATACGTCTTGCTTGCTGTGAATCAACCAAATTCAAATCTATTTCTCTAGGTTTTTTAATAGAGTTTTTAATAGCATTTTTAGTTATTTCATTAAACTCTATTCTACACTTTTCTTCAGGATTTATATCTAAGATATTACTTAGATGCCACGAAATGGCTTCTCCTTCACGGTCAGGGTCAGTTGCTAAAAGAACCTTTTTCGCTTTTTTTGATTCTTTTTTAAGTTCCTTTATAACTGGACCTTTACCTCTAATCGTTATATAGTTAGGCTCATAATTATGATCAACATCTATACCCATTTTACTTTTTGGAAGATCTCTCACATGTCCAACAGAGGCTACAACTTTATAATTTTTCCCGAGAAATTTTTCTATGGTTTTTGCTTTTGCTGGCGATTCAACAATAACTAAGGATTTTGCCACATTTCCACCTCCATCTTACAAAGCAATTGTAATTATATCAAAATAAAAAACAAATTTCAAAATATTTTTAAAAAACTATTTTAATATTATTATTTTTCCCGGCAATTGCTCAATCAATCCTTTTAATTCTAATATAGTTATTATACTGCTTAATTCATTAATATTAAGTTTAAATTGGCTAAAAATCACATCAAATGGAATTGGCTGTTTTTCTTTAATAAATTTATAAATTTCATTTTCTTTACTGCTTAATTCTACTTTATTTTTTTCACTTTTTTTATTTTCTACAATCAAGTCTAGCTCTTCTAAAATATCCTCTATAGTATTAACTAGCTTAGCGCCTTCTTTTATTAACTTATTAGTTCCTTTACTTAAAGGGCTATTTATATTTCCAGGGACTGCAAAAACCTCTCTTCCTTGGTCTAATGCAAACTCAGCAGTTATTAATGAACCACTTCTTTCTGCTGCCTCAATAACAATAACCCCTTTCGCAAGCCCACTAATTATTCTATTTCTTGCTGGAAAATGACCTGCAACAGGTTGAATTCCCATGCTATATTCAGAAACTATCGAACCTGAATTAGGAATATTTCTCATTAAGTTGAAATTGCTTTTGGGATAACATATATCTATTCCACACCCTAAAACGGCAATGGTCCGACCTCCTCCTTCAATAGCACCTTTGTGGGCAACTGTATCAATGCCATATGCCAAACCACTAATTATTGTTATACCTATTCTTGCCAACTCACTGGCAAATTTATAAGCTGCCCATTTTCCATAAGGTGATGGATTTCTAGAACCTACTATAGCTATTGCATTATTATCTTTTTCACTTATATACCCTTTTTTATACAATATATAGGGAGGGTCATAAATATTCTTTAAATTTTCAGGATAATCTTCTTCAGTCTTAGATAACACTTCTATAGAATTCTTATTAAAATTACATTTAAGCTTTTCTATATACTCAACATTTTTATTTTTTAATATATTTTCAATTGTAGACTGGGGTATTCCCTTAAAAGAGTAGAGATTATTTGTCGATGAATTAAAAATATTCTTTCCACTACCATAATATCTTATTAGTTTTTCTAAAGTTTTAACTCCAACTCCTTCTACATTACTTAACCACAAAATATAATCTTTTTCATCCATTTTATCACCCATATCAATTATTCCAGAACTTCTTATCCAGATTTCTATATTGAATAGCTTCTGCTAAATGAGATACATCAATGGTTTCCTTTTCTTCTAAATCTGCTATAGTACGTGAAAGTTTAATAATCCTGTTATGAGCACGAGCACTTAATCCCATTTTATTAAAAGCTTCTTTCATTAGACCTTTTTGTGAACTACCTAGCTTACAATATTTTTTTATTAACCTTGGTGTTAATTGAGAATTAAAAAGTATATTATCATTCTTATACCTTTGGATTTGAATTAAACGCGCTTTCTCTAATTTTTCTTTTAATTCAGCTGAAGTAGCTGAATTAATTTCTGAATTTAATTCTTCATACTTTATTGGAAAAACCTCTATATGAATATCTATCCTGTCTAATAAAGGACCTGAAATTTTTGATAAATATCGCTTTATTTGAATAGGTGTACAGCTACATTGATGAGTAGAGTCACCAAAATATCCACAGGGACAAGGGTTCATACTGCCCACTAAAATAAATTTTGTTGGAAATGTTGTAGAGGCATTAACCCTAGAAATAGTCACATATTCATCTTCCATAGGCTGTCTTAATACTTCCAGGGCATTTTTCTGAAATTCTGGTAATTCATCTAAAAACAAAACCCCATAATGTGCTAAAGATACCTCCCCAGGTTTGGGTATCCTTCCCCCACCTACCAGTGAAACATTTGATATAGTGTGATGGGGAGACCGAAAGGGTCTACGGATTATCAAAGAAGAATTATTTAACTCACCTGCAACACTATATATTTTTGTTACCTCAAGACTTTCCTCATAAGACATAGTTGGTAATATGGATGGCATTCTTCTAGCTATCATTGTCTTACCTGACCCGGGAGGACCTATCATCAGGATATTATGTCCTCCTGCTGCTGCTATCTGAAAAGCTCTTTTAACACTATCCTGTCCAATAATATCGGAAAAATCTTCAGTATCAAGTTCCTTGATTTTATCTTTTATTTCAGCATTAACCTTATAAGGTAAATACAAATTTGGCCCCTTTTGGAAAAAATCAATTATCTCATTAAGATTACTAAAGGGGTAGACCTCTATGTCCTTTATTATAGCCGCCTCTCCTACATTTTCATAAGGAAGAACTATTTTTTTTATACCTTGATTTCTAAGTGCAATAACCAACGGTAGTGCACCAGTAATCCTATTTAATTTCCCATTTAATGACATCTCCCCTATAAAGGCAAATTCTCTTATAAAGCTTGAATTAATCTGATTTGAAGCCTCTAATATTCCAAATGCCATAGGCAAATCAAAATGTGTACCTTCTTTTTTTGTATTAGCTGGTGCTAAATTTATTGTTATTCTCCTCATAGGAAAATCAAAACCTGAATTTTTTATAGCTGATCGTATTCGTTCTTTTGACTCTCTAACAGCAGTATCTGGTAGTCCTACTATATTAAGAGCTGGCAAACCATTAGAAATATCAACTTCTACTTCTGTAATACTTCCATCTAATCCATTTAGCACGCAACTTTGTATCCTTGAAAGCAAATATTTTACCTCCCCGCCTTACAACTATATACTTACATTATATTTCAATATTTTTCTTTTTTCTCCTTTATTTTTTTGGAATAATATTAATTTTCTGTTTATTTTTTGCAAAAAAATTTTTATAGGTCTATATTTTCTATATGATTTATCTTAAAGTTTGAAGTTGCTATAACTTCTATAATATCAAATCTAAAATTGCATCCCTTTAATCTGTTTTTTTGTATAAAATATTGAGCTACATTATACAAATGCTTTTTCTTAGTATAATCAACAGCTTCACAAGGTCTACCAAAGAGTAGTGTTTTTCTTGTTTTCACCTCTATAAAAACATATGTATTGTCTTTATAAGCTATAATATCTATTTCTCCCAATCTGCAACTAAAGTTTCTAATAATAATCTTGTAATCCTTGTTTTCCAGATATTTTGCAGCTATATCTTCTCCTGTTTTACCTAAAGTTTTCTTATACTTAGACATTTTCACTACCTCTTAATTCATCAATATCTATAATAAAAGCCAGTACCTCTGCCACTGCCTGATAAAGATCTGAAGGGATTTCTTGTCCTACAGATAGACTCATTAATTGCTTTGCCAGCTTTTCATCTTTATAGGATGGTATATCTGACTCTTTAGCCTTCTCTGTTATTCTCTTTGCAGTTTCCCCTTGTCCCTTGGCGAGAATAATTGGAGCATCATCTTTATTAGAATCATATTTAATAGCTGCAGCAAGCTCTTTTTTTTGAGTCATCTAAATCACACCTTTACATCTATAGAATTCAATTTATATTGACTATATTTTTCTTCAAAAGTTAACAGATTCATTTTACTATCAGTTACAGTAAAATCAATATTTGCGTTATCATATCCTATATTCCCTATTATAGATTTCAATTTGTTATCAAATTTCAAAAAAAATTTTTTATCCTCTTCGTTATCTAAAAAAAACTTTATATTCATATTTTTCAAGTCAGTTTCTATCATAGCTTGAACGGTATTTAGATAATTGGTGTTTAAAGATAGAAAAATTTTGAAATTTTGATTTAATTGTAGCTTGGAATTTTTATTGTTTTTTAAAACATATAATTCTAGCTTTTTTTGTTGGTTCTCTAATAAAAGAGGTAATTGTAAAAATGTCTGAAATTGATTAATTTTTCCAATAAACTCTAAACTATTTTTTACACTATCTAATTGAGCAGAAAGATTTTCATCACTTTTTCCTTTTTCAATATTTGCTGATATGTTCAATATATTGTTTGTAAGTTTTTTAAAGATTTCCCCAGCATCTATTTTTTTATCAAAAATCATATTCCTAAGCTCAGTTGAAATTTCTTTTAACGCGTTAGCCATATGAATAGTTGACATATCTTTTTGTAGAGTATGTATCAGAGAATTTATTTGCTTTTCAAAAGAAAATTCTTCTAAAATTATATTTCTTATCTGATCTAAATTAGATAAGTTCATGGTAAAATTATTTTTTTGTAAAAAAGCTAATTTATTATAATCTATATTGTATGTATCAAAGCTTGTGGTCTGAGTTCCATTTTTTTGTACATTATCTTTTGAAATTTGTGTTTTATCGTATTTAAGTACTTCCTTTAATACTTCTATAATATTTGTATCTCTAAGCTTATCTGTTAAAACAATCTTATTATTATTAAAAATTTCCAATGTCTTTGTAAAAGAGGTTTTTATCTTCTGCATATAAGTAATATTATCTTTCGTAAGAGGAAGTCCATATTTTATAAGCTGTTTAACTAAATCTATATTATCTTTATTAAGTTTTAAACCCATATCCCTTAATAAGGTTGATATTTTATCATCATTAGTACTGCTTTCTTTAGATAACATTTTTATGTATACAGTATCATCTTTAATATTAGTAACAGTAAATTCAATATAATCCGACCCAGAATTATATATATTTAATTCACTTTTAGCATTAAATATATTTCCATTTGTATCTTTCAGTATTAAATTGTTTTCACTAATTACTTCAACTATTTTAGCACGAATAAGCTGGCCTAGCTTATAACTAGTGCCTTCCTTGTTTTTAGATTCTCCTACTTGCTTTGAATTAATAAGATGTTCTATTTTCATAGCCCTTCACCATACTTTTTAAAAATGTTTTTCTGTGGATAGGGGTGATTCCATACTTTCTTATAGCCTCATAATGTTTTGCAGTGCCATAGCCCTTATGAACATCAAAATTATAATCTGGATACAAATTACTGTATTCCACCATTGCTTTATCTCTAAAAACCTTGGCTATAATTGAAGCTGCTGCAATTGAAATACTTTTACTATCTCCTTGAATAAGAGGTTTTTGGTCTATAGCAATATTTGGCAACTCTAAAGCATCAATTAATAAAAACTCTGGAGATTGGAGTAATTTTTTAATTGCTTGAGTCATAGCCAGTTTTGTGGCATTTAAAATATTTATTTTATCAATAGTCTCATTATCTACTACACCTATACCCACGCCTATAGCTTCTTTTTGTATGATATTATAGATATTTTCTCTTTTTGTTTTTGATATTTTTTTAGAATCATTTATTCCTTCTATAAATAAGCCCTTTGGAAGAATTACTGCTGCTGCAACAACAGGTCCAGCTAAAGGTCCTCTTCCTGCTTCATCAAGACCGGCAACTAAATTATAGCCATTATCATAAACATAGTTTTCATATTTCCATAAATTCATAACTCTTTCATATTCTTCATGATATTTCTTATAATTATTTTTAAACTTACTACCCAACTTTTGAATTGATTGTCTTTTATCTTCTAATAACTTAGGAATATATTGAGGGTAGTCTAAAACATCCACTTCTTTCATAAACTTATCTATTTCTTTAACACTTAATTTTTCTAGTTCCATAAAAGCTCCTTATGTTTTTTTTACTATTTTATCACAAAAACTATAGATGGCATAATTTGTAGAAAAAGAAAAAAATATCTTTTAGGAGAAAGATATTTTTTTTATGTTGAAAGTTGAAAGAAAAAACCTTAAACCTTAAAAGAAGATCCTTCGTATTCACTCAGGATGACAGATCAAAATAAACCTCCCAAATGTCATCCTGAGCGAATGCGAAGGATCTTGCCCTTGATCTTGCCTTTGATCTTAACATTCAACCTTCAACTTTCAAGCTTTATCCGGTAATTCTAAAGATATTTTTCCAATTTTCCCACTCCGAAATTCATCTATAATAATATTAGATACCCTCATATAATCTATCTTCTGACCACCAAGAATACAGCCTCTTTTCTTTGCGATCATTTCCATATTTTCTAAAGGAGTAGGTTCGATTTTATCAAGCTTATATCTTTCCATTATCAAATCTCCAAATGTATTGCCTAGATATTCAATTAGCTTTAATGCAATTGTCTCAATATCCAAAACTTCATCCTTAATTGAGCCGGTAAAAGCTAGCTTAAGCCCTACCTCTTCATCTTCAAACTTAGGCCACAAGACTCCTGGTGTGTCTAGTAGCTCTATATTTCCTTTAAGTCTAACCCATTGTTTTCCCTTGGTAACACCTGGCCTATCTCCTGTTTTAGTACTTTTCTTTTTAGTCAATTTATTTATCAAAGAAGATTTTCCCACATTGGGTATACCAACAATCATAATACGAATTGGACGTTTTCGCATTCCCTTGCTTATTAAATGTTCCATCTTAGGTCTAGCTACCTCTTCTACTTCCTTTAAAAGAGTATCCAGTCCATAACCTGTAATTGAATTTATAGGTATGGCGTTTATACCGTTATCCTTATAATAGCTTATCCAGCTTGTGGTAACAGATGAATTTGATAAATCACTTTTATTAAGGGCTATAACCTTAGGCTTATCCCCAACAATATTATTAATCTTGGGATTTCTACTACTATTGGGAATTCTAGCATCTAAAAGCTCTACTACAACATCTACAAGCTTTAAATTACTTTGAATTAATTCCATTGTTTTTTTCATATGTCCAGGATACCAATTTATATGCACAATTTACACCTCATTTATTCACTAGCGTATTTTCCGTATATTTTCAAATGGCCAAATTACATACATTGCCTTACCTTTAATAAGTTTTTGAGGAATAAAACCTATATCTTCAAATCTACTATCCTTACTATTGTTTCTATTATCCCCTAATACAAAAATAGTATTTTTAGGCACAGCTTTCCTTCCAAGATTCTCTAAGGTTTCTTCTCTTATGTAATCCTCTGACAGTTTGACCCCATTTACTATAACCTTTCCTTGAATTATTTCAATGGTATCACCTTCTATTGCTATAACTCTTTTTATCATTTGATCTTTCTTATCTAAAGGATACTCAAAAATAATAATTTCGCCTTTTTGAGGCTCTCTTAATTTATACACTACTTTATTAAGCAGTAGCTTTTCTCCATCCTTTAATGTATTAAACATAGATTTTCCATCTACTTGTATAAAGTCTATAAAAAGAACTTTTAAAGCTATGGCTATAATTAAAGCTATAATAAGATTTTTAATTAATTTAGTTAATATATTTTTATCCATAACCCATATTTTACCTTCCAAAACTTTATGATTAAATACATAAAGGGACTGAAATCAGCCCCTCTAGTAGTAAATTAATATCTTTTCTTTTCTTTAATTTTAGCTGCTTTACCTGTTCTTTCTCTAAGATAGTTAAGCTTAGCTCTTCTAACTTTTCCTTTTCTCACAACTTCAATCTTTTCGATTTTTGGAGAATGTACAGGTAAAGTTCTTTCAACACCTACACCGTAAGAAATTCTTCTTACTGTGAAAGTTTCTCTAGCTCCACCATTTTGTCTTTTAAGAACAAAACCTTCAAATATCTGAATTCTTTCTCTAGTACCTTCCTTAACCTTTAAATGCACTTTAACAGTGTCACCAACATTAAAATTAGGTATCTCAGGCTTTAACTGTTCTTGCTCAATAGCTCTTATAATATCCATAATGATTCCTCCTTCCTTCTTAGACGTTCATATTCTTAATAATAGAGGACCGTCCGTATTACACCCATAAGATTATATCATAATAATAAACATCATACAAGTCTATTTTTTTGCATTGTTTTCTATAATAGAATCAATAATCTTTTTTTCTTCTTTTGTAAGCTCTTTACTTTTTATGTATTTTTCAAATAAATCTGGTCTATTGATCTTTGTTATTTTAAGGGATTCTTCTTTTCTCCATTCATCAATCACTTTGTGATTTCCAGATAGCAATACACTAGGTACTTTTAATCCATTGTATTCACTTGGTCTAGTATATTGTGGATATTCTAAAAGTCCAGAAAAAAACGACTCATCTTTAAAAGATTCTTCTTGTCCTAACACACCTGGTATTAATCTAACAATTGAATCAGTTAAGACCATCGCTGGTAGTTCTCCACCAGTCAAAACATAATCTCCTATGGATATTTCATCTGTAACCCAATGATCTATTACCCTTTGATCTATACCCTCATAGTGGCCACATATAATTGTCATATTATTTTCTTTTGATAACTTGGTAGCAAGCTCTTGATTTAGAGTCTTTCCCTTTGGTGACATATAAATAATTCTGCCAGATTTAGCATCAATTGATTCTAAAGCCTTAAATAAGGGTTGTGCCTGCATTACCATTCCAGGCCCTCCACCATAGGGATAATCATCGACGCTTTTATGCTTATTATCACTATAGTCTCGTATATCTATTAAATTTATTTTTACAAAACCATTATCCTCAGCTCTACCTATTATGCTTTCTCCCATTGGGCCATTAAACATTCCTGGGAAAAGTGTAAGAATATTTATTTTCATTCTATTAAACCTTCTATTACATTAACTATAATTCCCTTTTCCAGATCAACTTCTTTAATAAATTCCCCTACTGCTGGAATTAATATCTTTTTTGATGGATTATTATAGTCTATAATCTCATATATATCATTACCTGCTGACTGAATAACATCATTTATAGTTCCAATTAATTCGTTTTGTTCAGTATATACCTTTAAACCAATTAAATCAGCTACAAGGAAAGTATCCTCAGGTAATTTTCTTGAATCAGCTCTATCTATAAATATATATTTAGTTTTTAATTTTTCTGCATCATTTAAACTTTCTATTCCCTTAACTTTAAGAATTACTATATTGTTCTTATATTTAACATTATCTATATATATTTTTTTATGAGCTATAGAATCTTCAAGATATACATACTCTAGTTCTTCAAATCGCTCTTTATAATCAGTTAAAGGATACACTTTCATTTCCCCTCGTACCCCATGAGTATTTATTATCTGTCCTACTTTCAGAAAGTTTTCTTTCATTATAAGCACCTACCAATACAAGGTAATTAGTTAGTATTTTTTTCATAATATATACTTTTTATACATAATAATTAAAGGACTAGGTTGTCCTAATCCTTTAATTATTATTGAATAATCTCAACAACCACTCTTTTATTTTCTTTAGTTGCCGCTGCTTTAACAACAGTCCTAATAGCTTTAGCTATTCTTCCTTGTTTTCCAATAACTTTTCCCATATCTTCAGGAGCTACCTTAAGCTCTACAATTAAGGACTGGCTACCTTCAATCTCGGAAATAAATACTTCATCTGGGTTATCTACTAGAGCTTTAGCTATTACTTTTACAAGTTCACCCATAATATTTTACACCCCCCGAAAGCATTATTACGCTTTCTTAGACTGCTCAAATTTTTCTATAACACCATGCTTTTTAAACAAGCTCTTTACGGTATCAGTTGGTTGAGCACCATTTTTTAACCATTTAATAGCCTTTTCATCATCAATTTTCACTTGAACTGGTTCTGAAATGGGATTGTAATGTCCTATTTCTTCAATAAATTTACCATCTCTTGGTGAACGTGAATCTGATACAACAAGTCTATAGAAAGGTTTTTTCTTAGCTCCCATTCTTTTCAATCTTATCTTTACTGCCATATATTTCACCTCCTTTTAATAATTGTGTTACTATTTTCCAAAGAAAGGTAGTTTAGGTTTTTTACCTTTTTTCATGCCTTTATCCATATTTGAGAACTGTTTCATCATTTTTTTAGTTTGCTCAAATTGTTTTAATAAGTTATTTACTTTATTAACTGTCATTCCACTACCCTTGGCAATTCTTTTTCGCCTACTACCATTAATAACACTAGGGTTCTTTCTTTCTTCTTTTGTCATAGACTGTATCATTGCTTCTACATGTACGAATTCTTTTTCATTTATATCTAAGTTTTTTAATTGCTTAGTGTTTGCACCAGGTATCATTTCTAGTAGTTGACTTAAAGGTCCCATGCTTTTCATCTGTTGAAGCTGCTCTAAAAAATCATCAAAAGTAAACTCTTGAGTCCTTAGTTTCTTTTCTAACTCTCTAGCTTTATCTTCATCAAAATTAGCTTGGGCTTTTTCAATTAGACTAAGTACATCTCCCATGCCTAATATTCTTGAAGCCATTCTATCTGGATAAAAAGGTTCTAAATCATCTAGTTTTTCACCCATACCTACAAATTTTATTGGTCTATTTGTAACAGCCCTTACTGATAGAGCTGCACCACCTCTGGTATCACCATCTAGTTTTGTTAAAATAACACCATCTATTCCCAGCTTTTCGTTAAAGCTTTCTGCCACATTTACAGCATCTTGACCAGTCATTGAATCTACAACAAGTAAAATTTCTTGAGGACTTACCCCAGCTTTAATACTTTCTAGTTCATCCATAAGACCTTCATCTATATGAAGTCGTCCTGCTGTGTCAATTATTATTATATCATTACTATGCTTGTTACCATGCTCTAAAGCGGCTTTTGCAATATCAATAGGACTGATTTTATCTCCCATAGCAAATACAGGTATATCTAACTGACTACCTACTACCTGTAGCTGTTTTATTGCAGCAGGCCTATAAATATCTCCTGCAACAAGCAAAGGTCTTTTACCCATTTTCTTTAAATATCCACCAAGTTTTCCTGCTGTTGTAGTCTTACCTGCTCCTTGTAATCCTACCAACATAATTATAGTTGGGGGTTTTGGAGAAAAAGTAAGCTTAGTATTGGTAGTTCCCATCAAAGCTGTAAGCTCTTCGTTTACAATTTTGATTACTTGTTGACCAGGGGTCAAACTTTCCATTACTTCACTACCTACAGCTCTTTCCTTAACTTTATTAATAAAGTCTTTAACAACTTTAAAGTTAACATCAGCTTCCAATAAAGCCATTTTAACTTCTCTCATAGCTTCCTTTACATCATTTTCTGTAAGCTTACCCTTACTTTTTAATTTTTGTAAAGCACCTTGAAGCTTATCTGCTAAACCCTCAAAAACCATTTTATCACCTCTTAAAGGGTTATTTTTCTAATATATCCTGAGAAATCTCTTTTATCTTTTCCACAACTAACAATATATCTTCAGTATCATTTGATAATCGAAGAATTTTTTGTTCTAATTCTTCTGCAGTTTCAATTATCTTTTGTGTCTGTTTTTTTGTATAAATAGATGCATTTACTAAGTCTAATTTTTTCTCATATTCAAATAATAGCTTTTCAGCTCGTTTCATTGTGTCAAATACAGCTTGTCGACTTATATGCAGCTGCTCTGAAATTTCTCCTAAAGATAAATCATCTGTATAATAAAGCTGCAATATATCCTGTTGTCTTTCAGTTAATAGCTGTCCATAAAAATCAAGCAACAAATTTATTTGGAGTATTTTATCAAACATAGTTTGCACTCCCTTATATAACTTCATCTGTAAAGGTGTTTTACTTTACAGATGTTATTTTACATTACTTTTATAAGTATGTCAATGCTTTTTACTTGTCATCACCAAATAAGGCGTTAACAAAATCTATAGCATTAAAACTTTGAAGATCATTTATCCCTTCTCCTACACCAACTAGCTTTACAGGTATATTAAGTTCATTGCTTATAGCCATTACAACTCCACCCTTTGCTGTACCATCAAGCTTAGTTAACACTATTCCATTAATATCTGTAACATCTTTAAATATTTTTGCCTGCTGTAAGGCATTTTGTCCAGTTGTAGCATCTAGTACAAGGATTATTTCCCTAGTTGCCTCAGGAAATTCCCTATCAGCAACCTTTACAACCTTACCTAATTCATTCATTAAATTTTTCTTATTATGAAGTCTTCCAGCAGTATCACAAATTAGCACATCAGTTTTTCTTGCTTTGGCGGCTTGAATAGCATCAAAAATTACTGCAGCAGGATCAGAGCCCTCTTTATGCTTAATAACATCTACTCCCACTCTCTCACTCCATATTTCCAATTGGTCAATAGCAGCTGCACGGAATGTATCCCCAGCAGCTAGCAAAACTTTTTTGCCTTGCTGTTTAAGATTATGGGCTATTTTCCCTATGGAAGTAGTTTTTCCTACTCCATTAACGCCCACAACTAGAATAATTGTAGGTGAAGTAGCTATATTTAATTTATGGTCTTCACCTTTATCTAAAATCTCAATCATTATTTCCTTAAGCAATCCCTTTAGATCTTCTGACTCTGTTATTTTTCTTTCTAAAGCTCCTTTTCGTAGCCTATCAATAATTTCTAAAGAAGTATTTACTCCAACATCTGAAGTTATTAGAATTTCTTCAATTTCTTCAAATAAATCTTCATCTACCTTCTTATAAGATTTTAATACATCATCCACCTTATCAGCAATACCTTGCTTAGTCTTACTTAACCCTTGTTTTAATTTTGAAAAAAAACCTTTCTTTTCTTCGTTATTTTCATCAATAGTAATTTCTTCTTCAGATAATGTTTCATTGATTTCCTCAACAGTTTCCTCATCTTTGTTTTCTAACTTAATCTCTTCACTTTCAATTTCTGTTAGTTCACTTTCGTCTTTTTCAACATTTTCTTTAGGCTTGTTATTTTCTTCCTGTTTAAACTTTGAGATTATTTTCTTAAACATTTTATCCTCCAATCTAGCTAGCTTTTTCTGTTAATTTAACTGAAACTAATGTTGATATTCCTTCTTCCTGCATGGTTATTCCATACAATACATCCACAGCTTCCATAGTACCTTTCCTATGAGTTACCACTATAAATTGAGTTTCTGTTGAAAACTCCTTGAGAAAATCTGCAAATCTATATACATTGGCATCATCAAGAGCTGCTTCTATTTCATCAAGTATACAAAATGGAGTAGGCTTTACTCTTAAAATAGCAAATAACAAGGCTATAGCTGTTAATGCTCTTTCTCCTCCTGATAAAAGCAAGAGATTTTGAAGCTTTTTACCTGGTGGTTGTGCAACTATCTCAATTCCTGTTGTTAAAACATCTTCTTCATTTTCAAGTTTAATATCTGCTCTTCCTCCACCAAACATTTGCCTGAAAACTTCATCAAAATTAACTTTAATCTTTTCAAAGCTTTCCATAAATTGAATACGCATTGTATTATCCATTTCTTCAATAACTTTATCAAGAGAATTTTTAGCATCTATCAAATCCTCTTTTTGTGTAGTTAAAAATTCATGTCTATTCAGTACTTCTTTATATTCTTCAATGGCATTTAAATTAACATTACCTATATCCTTTAACCTGTTTCTAAGCTCTCTTATATGCTTTGATGCTTCATTAATATTTATATCATTGTTTTTATACTCTATAGCCTCCATATAACTTATTTCATAATCTTCCCATAACTTGTTTAAATGAGATTCTTGTTGAGTTTCTAAACGAGTTAATTTCATTTCAATTTTATGCTTACTTTCTTGAAGCTCTCCTATATCTTCATTTATCTTTTTAAGATCAGCTTCTATTTCACTATAGTGTGTATCCAGATTTTCTTTGTTTACTTTCATTTGTGAAAGATTAAATTCATATTGTTGTTTTAATACATCAGAATCTTTCAATTCTATTTGAATTTCTTCAAGATTTTTTTGTAGATTATCAATAGATTTTTTAATCTCATCAAGCTCATTTATCTTAAAAGTTCTATCACTAGCTAAAGACTCTTCTTTATTTAAAATCTCCACTAAATTTCTTTCCATATGGTGCTTTTTTTCTTTTAATTCTGCATAAGATATCTTTAAGCCTGTAACCTCATCTAATAACTTATCCTTCTTGGTTTTCTGTTCATCATATATTGTTTTATTATTAAAAGTAGAATCCTGTATATTATCTCTATGTTTTTCAAATTCATTAATTTGTTTAATTATATTTTCTATAGATAATTTTGTTTCATATCCATCATTGCTAAGCTCTTTTATTTCCTTTTCCAAACGATTAATAGTTTGATTAATATTAGCTAATTCTTTTTGGATTTGAATCTTACCATTACTTGCATTGACTAAATCTATTTCTCTTTCTTTAAGAATTTGCTCAGTTTCTTTATATTTTTTATTTTGTGATTCTAATTCTAAATAATAGTTTTCTGTGATTTCCTTTTTCTGATAATACACTTTTGTTTGGGATTCTATAATCTTTTCTATATCTTCTATCTCTCTTTTTCTGCTTAATATACTTGTAGTTTTAGATCTATAGCTTCCTCCCGTTATAGAACCTCCAGGATTAATTACATCCCCTTCCAAAGATACAATCTTATACTTGTTGCCAGTTTTTCTTGCTAATTTTATTCCATTTTCAATCTTATCAACTATAATAACTCTACCTAGTAAATACTCAAAGATATTTTTATACTGCTCTGAAAAGACTATAGAATCAATAGCTGTATTAACAATTCCGTCTATAGTATTCTTAATATGATTAATATTTGCTATATTACCTGATTTAATATTGTCTAAAGGTAAGAAAGTCACTCTACCAAAATTGTATTTTTTTAAATCTGATATAGTTCGTTTAGCATCCTCAGATGTATAGCACACTATATTTTGCATTGAACCACCTAATGCCACTTCTATTGCCACTTCTAAACCTTTGGGGACTTGTATAAGCTCTGCTACAACTCCTACTATTCCCTTTTTTATTTCCGGGTTTTTTCTCCCATGAATCAAAGTATTCTTTACACTTTGATTAAAACCCTCATAGTCTTTTTCCATTTCAACCAATATTTTTTTTCTAGTTTTAGATTCTTGAATCACATTTTTAATATTCTCAAGTTCCTTGTTAATCTCAAAAATAAGGCTATTACTTTCTTGGATTTTTTGTTCTAATATTTTCTTTTCTTCTTTTTTTTCAGTAAAAGCTATCTCAATTAATTTTTCATTTTCTATAGCATTTTCTTCTTTTTTTACTAGCTCTTCTTTTTTAGTATTATATTGAGCTAATTCTTCATCAACCTGCATCTGTCGTTTTAAAAGGCTAGACCTTAGTGTTTCCAAACTATTTAATTCGCTTTTTTTACTTGCAATACTATTTAAAAGCTCTATCACACTACTTTTAGACTTTTCCATTTCTTCTTCTTGATGATAAAGTTGATTATTCACTTCTTCTAATTCACTTGCCCTACTATTTAATGTTTCTTTTTTAATATCTAACTCTTTATTTAGTTCATCAAGTTTTTCTTTTTCTTCAAAAGATTGAGTTTTAAAAATTCCTATATTTTTATCTATTGTTGAAAGTTCTTTTTTTATCCTAAGACTATTATCAGTAAAATTATTTATTTTTTCTTTACAAAGTGTTATTTCTCCATTTTTACGATCAATTAAATGCAAGGTTTCATAAATATTATTTTGCACTTGACTTATAGAGTCCTCTAAATCCTTTAATTTGATTTTTGTAGAGTTATATTTTTCATCAATACTAGACTTATTTATTGAATACTCATTTAGCTGTTTTCCAATAATTGTTTTTTGCTCTTTTAAAGTTTCAATATTATTTTTTAACTGTTCTAGTTCTCTTACAATAAGATTAATTTCCAGATTTTTTAGCTTGCCCTTTATTTCAATATATTCATTCGCTTTCTTACTTTGATTTTTTAAAGGTTCTATTCTAGCCTGTAGTTCTTCAATAATATCGTTGACACGAACAAGATTTTGATTAGTACTATTTAGCTTTTTCTCAGCTTCTTCTTTTCTTGTTTTATATTTTACTATACCTGCCGCTTCTTCAAAAAGAATACGTCTATCCTCTGACTTATTACTCAATATCTCATCAATACGACCTTGTCCAATTATTGAGTAACCATCAATACCTATACCTGTATCCATAAGTATTTCTTTTATATCCTTAAGTCTACACAAAGACTTATTTATATAGTATTCACTTTCCCCCGACCTATAGACTCTACGAGTAACAGATACCTCTGAGTAGTCAATAGGAAGTTTTCCAGAGGTATTATCTAGTGTTAGAGTTACTTCTGCCATTCCAGTTGGTTTTCTCTTGGTAGTACCAGCAAAAATTATGTCCTCCATTTTACTTCCACGAAGGGTTTTTGCACTCTGCTCTCCTAAAACCCACCGTATAGCATCAGAAACATTAGATTTACCGCTCCCATTAGGCCCAACCACACCTGTTATACCATTTTCAAAATCAATTTCAGTTCTATCTGCAAAGGATTTAAATCCATGTATTTCAACCTTTTTTAAGTACAAAAACAAACACCTCTTTTTTACAAAAATCACTTCTAATAATTCTATCATATATATTTCATTAATAGAATACACTAACATTCAAAATACAAACACTTAAAAAGCCGTATTTTCTATATATTTATAAAGATCATAAACTATTTCTTTATCATTAAAATTGATAATCGCACTATTATTAGGCACTCTATTATTTGGTATAATTTTTATATTTTTTATATTAAAATGAGTCTTTAAAAAAATAATATTTGTTTTTTTTTGTCCTACCAGATTTGAAACTAATTGATTTTTTATTTCAATATTAAGTGTAGTATTTATATTTTTTATATTGTTTTTAGAAAAGAGATATTTTAAAGAATCTTTTATTATTTCACTTTCAACTAATTGTCTAAAAGATGGATGAAATGGACCGGCAATAACTGAGCCTTTTAATACTAATTCTTCTGTAGGCTGTAGCCCAATCCGTATAACAGGCATCTTATTTTTTATGAATTTTTTTAATAAGTCCTTAGAAATATCTACTGCTTCAGATAAGGATAAAGGTGTATATCTTCCAGTTAGGTATAATTGTTCTAGGTGAGTATCTTTAATAATTAATGTAGGATATATTCTAACAAAGTCAGGGTTAATTTTAATCAACTTCTCCCCTGTCATTAAAGCTTTATCTTTAGAATCTCCTGGTAATCCTAACATCATTTGAAGTCCCAATTGAATCCCATACTCCCTAATTAATTTGGAAGCATTTATCACATCCTCAGCGGTATGCCCTCTACCACTTTGAAGAAGTACCTCTTCATCCATTGATTGTACCCCTAATTCAACTATGGTAACTCCATACTTTATTAAAACCTCTAATATTTCATGGCTTATATAGTCAGGTCTTGTAGAGAGCCTTATATCCTTTACTAAGCCCTTAGACTTCCATTCATAGGCCTTACTTAATAATTCTTTTTGCATTTCAATATCTATACCTGTAAAGCTACCTCCAAAAAAAGCTATTTCTATCTGGACTTTTTCTTTATCTGGAATAGTATCATAGTAATCTTTTATTTGACCAGCTATTAAATCACCTGTTAGTTCAGTTTCCAAACCTGTAATTTTCTTTTGATTACAAAAAACACAGTCAAAAGGACATCCTTTATGGGGTATAAAAATTGGAATTATATAATAATTTTTACCCATCTTAAACCTCTTTTAATGCTTTATTAGCCGCATTTTGTTCTGCTTCCTTCTTGCTTTTACCATAACCTGTACCTGCTATTTTATTGCCTATTAAAACATGTACATGGAAAATTTTATCATGATCTGGTCCTTCTTCTTTAACAACCTCATAGGTGATTTTTTCCGAATTTTGACTTTGTATTACTTCTTGCAAATGAGTTTTATAATCTTGAAAAAGTCGTCCTTCAATAGCATCTTCTATAATATCATGAAGACTATCAAGAATAAATTTCCTTGCGCTCTCCACTCCTCCATCTAAATAAATAGCTCCAATTACAGCTTCAAAAGCATCTGCTAGAATTGAAACTCTTTCTCTACCCCCTGTAGATTCTTCTCCTTTTCCTAGCCAAAGATAATTCCCTATATTCATTTCCTGAGAAGATTTTGCTAAAGAAGGTTCACAAACAATATTAGCACGAATTTTAGTCAAATCACCTTCTTGTACTGTTTTTAATCGTTTGAAAAGATACTCACTTATTACTATACTTAAAACAGAATCTCCTAAAAACTCAAGTCTTTCATTATAGGCAATATTTGATTTTTTATTTTCGTTTGCATAAGAACTATGGGTCATTGCTTCATTTAAATACTTTATATTTTTAAAGTCATATCCAATTCTTTTAGATAGCTCTAAAAGTAATTTAATCCTTTTTTCATCTTTATGTATATTCATCCTAAGCCTCCCTTAACTATTTACACAAATTTAAATTCTTAAGTTATTGTACACTGTTTTAGCTATTTTTAAAAGTCTTTACGCAAATGAATAGATATAGGTACGAATTCATTCGATCCTACAGCAATTCTAGAAATTAAATTCTCTTAACCCAGTAGGTACGAATTCATTCGTACCTATAGTAAATCTAAACTGAAACTATATACTATTCCTATGCCAGGCACACATTAATTAAGAAGGAGAAATATTTCTCCTTCTTAATTAATAAACCGTTTATTTCAACTCTCTAAAGAAATTAGTGGTCAAAACATTTTTTTGCAGAGATAGACTCTGTTTACTTGTTGTGTTTATAATTATACTTTTCTTAAAAAACAGGTGCTTGATAGAACAATTCCTTCAATCACCTGTTTTCCTTTCTTCCATCTTTTTCACTAACTTAATGACATTGGGCATAGAAATAGTTTTCCATGTCGGTCTAGTTAGATTCAATAGAGCCTTTATAGTGAGTATATTTAAATTATCGCTATAAATTTTCAAAACTATAGCTCTTTGCTACTACCTAAGATTATCTTTTGTAAATATGGCAAGCGGGGACGGTCCTTGCTTGCCCAGGCGATTCCCCACTTGCAGACACGATTTCAGCAGTGTCACTTTATATCTTTAAATATGGCAAGCGGGTATGGCAAGCGGGGACGGTCCTTGCTTGCCCAGGCGATTCCCCACTTGCAGACACGATTTCAGCAGTGTCACTTTATATCTTTATTTACCAGTAGTTTTACTTGGTGGATTCATGATCAATACTTCATCGGCAATTTTCTCACATTCTAAAACATTTTTATCTTTAATGATGTAAATTTTATCTTTCTCAACAAGAATATAGCTATTATCTATGTGTAAATTATCAATATCTAAACGATATAAATTTGCATTATCAGTACTTATATAATTTCCTTTATATTCAAAATCCAACTGTTTATAATAAAAAAATATATTTTTCCCTGATTCTTTTATTTGAGAAAATGCTAAATATTCTGCATTACCAGGTGCTTCTCCAACTGTCTTATATGTTCCCTTTAGAAAAAATCCAGTTTTATATCCCCTCAAATCTTCTTGTATCATTAGAGTATAAACTACAAAACATATTACAATAGCAATCCCTATATACTTTTTCTTTTTCATTTTTATCCTTCCCTCTTAAATTGGAGTTTTCAATTTAATTGAGTAAATTTAATATTCCTTAATCGCTAATTTTTCTAACTTTCAGCAGATACAAAAAGGAGTTTAACCTCAATATGTGAATTAATATAAGCTTTTCTTTGACCCTTTCTACATAAAAGAATGCTCTTTTCTGGTTTTAATTACATCCTACCTTTTACCACAAAAGAGCATTGATTTTTACTCTAGTACAGATTCAATTCCAATCTCTTATATATCCCTATCATTTCTTTTTTATTAATGAATATATCCAATAAGTTATACTAATAAATACTACGATGTTTAGTGCTAAAAAGATAATTGTTGGAATGCTGATTTCATATATACCTTTTGCCATAAGCTATTTACCCCTATTTATAATTTAGTAACTTTATGAGTAACGCTTGTTAACCCTTCCCCTACTTCGTATTTAGCAGTTATAATGTCACGCTCTGAATATAATGTAGTACTATAATGTGTACAAGTGGGGATGGACCTTTCTTGCACCCACTTGCACTCACAAATCTTCAACAACAATATTTATCCCTCATACATTTTTAAGTTTAATTAAGAAGGAGAAATAATCTCCTTCTTAATTAATAAACCACGTATTTACAACTCTTTAAAAGGAAATAATGGTAAAATCATCAAAGGTAATTTCTTCTTCAGATTTTATCATAAAAATGTACTTGCCTTCCGCTACACTATCAATTGAATATGTTTCCATAGGGTAATCTTCTATCTGTAATCCCTAAGTAAATATTTGAGGACTGCATCATTGAATGCCACATATAAAATTGAAACCCCAGAAAAACTACTCCATTTCGAATGTTTTCATCATCGTTATAATAATCATAGTGATCCCAAAACCCTTCGACAGAAGTCATATTATTAGGGTCAACTATGTATTTTTTTTCTACATAAGGTATATACGCCATATTAAAAGGTGCAATGGCTTTACTTTTAACTGTAGAAAAATTTACTGAAGATCCATCAAAGTATACAATGTATCTTTCTTCAATTTTAGGAGAATCTTCATTGCTAAATACGCTAAATATTATTTCATCACTGCCTATTATATTTACTAATATTTTCTCATAATATATATTTGTCATGACACATATCAGTATATATATTGTTATTGTAATTACGATGATTTTTCTTTTATTGATATTTAACATGAAAATACTCCCTTTTACAACTTTTTTTATTAAATTCCTGGTATTGAATATAGTTCAGTAAAGTATGGTAGATTTACTGATACAGGGTTTCCACCATCAATAGAATAATCTAGTGTTCCAATTAAGTAGAAGTAACAGTATTAGTGGTTAAAACTTAAAACAAATATATTTTCATGCATATTTAGTCTTTATAAGCCACGGTTCTGATTAAAGACTTAATTAGAACCGTGACCCTGTTTGATAACCGACACTTTTAATTTTTTAGTAATAAATTAATCGTTGATTGCTGAAATGTGCCAGACTACGAATAATACTAGAATACTTAAGTCTAAGGCAATCATTTTCTTAATTCCAAAACCTCTAAAGTCAAATCCTAGTTTGTGCATAATAATATTTTTCACAATGTTCACTATAATATATAATTCTGCAAAGTAGAATACAGTAATCCCTGGAAATTTATATATTAAGAATAGTGTCAAAAATAGTGTTGCACCCATAAACATTGAATTATAGTAGCTTAATTTTTTTTCATTCATAATTAATCATTCCCCAAAAATTATGTAATAACATAAGCTTTCATTAACTATTATATCATTTTAAACAAAAGTTTCATAATAACGGTTAAGGCTACCAGCTTCCTCGTTAAAGTTAGGGTCCCAGTACCATTGTACTTCCCATAATGCAAGTAGGGACGGACCTTGCTTGCCTAGGCAATTTTTCCACCCAATACCTTCAACTTATTTTATCCATATATCTCTGTCACTCTAGCAAGAAAGGACTGTCCCTACTTGCACTTACAATTCCAGCCTTCACCGGATTTTGATGGATATACCTAAGAACATTAATAAAGTAATTATTATCCTCTACACATTCACTTTTAAATCTTTCTTGATACAAATGTCCTACCCTTTCATATTTTTTATTGTACCAATATACATAACTAGAACATATTCTTTTGATTACTGTAGAGATGACATCTTCTCCCTCATGTATTAATAGATGAACATGATTATCCATTAAACAACAGCCGTAAACCTGAAACTTTTTGGATTTATTATACTCTCTAATTATGTCAATATATCTACTTTTATCATCATCATTTTCAAATATAGGTTGCTTGTTAATTCCTCTTAGCATAACATGATAGATATCTGTCTCACTTCTTCTAGCTCTTCTTGGCATAACAGTCACCCTTAATTAAATATAGAGAAAATTGTAAGTGAGTAAATTTATGAGTTTTATATTAAATTCTCTTAACTATAATTGTATTATAATGTTTCTGCATTATCAATATGAATAATTTAAGTGCCAAGGTTCCTGTCCCCTTGGCACTCTTTACTATCCTTTCTTTTTTATTAATGAATATATCCAATAAGTTATACTAATAAATACTACGATGTTTAGTGCTAAAAAGATAATTGTTGGAATGCTGATTTCATATATACCTTTTGTCATAAGCTATTTACCCCTATTTATAATTTAGTGCAAGTGGGGACGG
>SWCH01002858.1_pt1 | contig 105888 bp, 129 predicted proteins | sample 4690051 | NCBI WGS metagenome assembly SWCH01 (sample SAMN10267282, study PRJNA491770) | bioreactor metagenome | isolation source: DHS bioreactor inoculated with | place: Japan: off Shimokita Peninsula
CCCCCCCCCGACGGCCCCCGGATGGCCCCAAGCCCGGCCCGTCGCCACCCTTTTGGAAGGGAGGCGGGTTCAAGGGATCACGATGTCGGTTTCCTGCGCATAAATCTCCGTGTTCGAACAGGCCCTGCCTAGCAAGGCGGGCATCGATTTTCAACCGCGTCAGCGCCTGGTGGATCGTCTCGGGGCAAGGCCCCGCGCCTCGCGCGAGAAACGCCGCTGCGCATGCCATGGCCTATAGGGTTCCCGCACCGCGAAATCGAGCAGAACCCTAGCCGGCCCATCCCTGCTCGCCGGGATAAACCGGGCGGCTGCGCTTCCATGCCGCGCCAGATTCCGTCCGGTCACCACCGTAACGTTCCGGTTCGGGCATGGATTTTTCCAGGAAGCATCCTCGATCACCAGAAGTTGCGCCATCGTGCAAAGCCGGCTCCAGTCCGGCCGGCTTGCGGCATCCCCCAACGGTCCGGCAACATGGGCGATCATCCCGCCGCCCGCTTCGCGCGCAAGGCAGACGGATCCGTCGCACACAAACCCGCCCCCGGCTTCCGGCAAGGCCGGAAAGTTCTTCGCCGCCCGATCCGGCTTCCGAATCGCCGGGCTTTGCAGGGCCCGCAACCAGTTCTGTGTCGTGAACGCACTCGGTCGATTTCGATTGACGCCAAGCATGCCATCCGCGGTGCGCACGCCCACGAGCCGAGCGTCCTCGGAAATCAGTGCATCGGGCAAGTCACGAACGACCAGCAGCAAAAGCCCACCCGCCAGAAGCGGCAGGGCCAGAAGGCGAAGCCGGCTTGTCACCATGGTCACAAGCACCAGGGCACCGGTCAGGAGCAGCGTTGCGGACAGAGGCAGCAATCCGGTGGCGTCGAAGGGCGTATGCGCGGAAATCCATTTGGCGACGGCGATGACCTGCGCTATCCCCCATCCCATCACGGCCAGCGGCAGCGCATCGAGATTGAACGGCATAGCCAGAACCGAAACCACCGCCGAAGGCATCACAACCAGAGAAACGAGCGGCATTGCCGCAAGATTGGCGGCAAGCGCCAATGGCGAGGCGCGTTGAAAATGCCACGCGCCGTAGAGTGCCGTCGCTGTTCCGGCGATCAGCGAGGTGAGCAGGAGACCCGCCATATAGAACAGCACCATATGCGCGACCTTCAGCGGCAGTATCTGCCCCGCATTGACCGGCTGACGGCGGCTCAGCGCTCTTTGCCTTCGCGTATTCCACATCGCATATCCGGCAATCAGTGCAGCAGTCGCTGCGAACGACATCTGAAATCCCGGACCGACAATCTCGTGCGGCGCGACCGCCAGAACCACGAGCGCCGCAAGTGCCAGATTGCGCATGGTCAGCGCCGCCCGGTCGAAAAGGAGGGCCACAAGCATGATGGCCAGCATGATGAAGCTGCGCTGGGCGGCCACTGCGGCGCCCGAAACGAAAAGATAAAGGAAACTGACCGCCAGGGCGGATGCGGCCGCATATTTCTTGACCGGATGACGGGCGCAGAAACCGGGAAAGAACGCAAAACCGAGACGGATCGATCCCATCACCGTCACGGCCACCAGCGCCATATGCAGCCCCGATATGGCCAGTACATGCGCGAGGCCCGAACGCCGCAAGGCCTCCTGCACCGTTTCCGGTATGCCGCCGCGCATTCCCGTGATGAGTGCCGCCGCCACCTCACCCTCCGCACCGGCCACACGGGCTTTCAGCCGCATCGCGAACGCCTCGCGAAGCCCTTGCAGCCACACGCTCATTCGGTCAAGCAACGACAATGGCGTGGCAAGTTCGGCGCGCTGGGGATCGCGCAGGAAAAACCCCACGGCGCCGATACCGTCGAAATAACTTTCGAATGAAAAATCATAAGCCTGTGGCCGGACAGGACCGGAAGGCGGCATCAGGCGAACCGTGCCGCTCACCCCGTCTCCCGCCTGCAACCCATGGGGGACGTCGCGGGCGCTCAGCCGGGCCCGCGCCGGCGGATAACGCAATACCGGACGCTTCGTGGTCTCGATGGCAATCGTCAACCGCACGCGCCCGTCCGCGCGCGGCTCGACGGCGGCCACCCGCCCCGTGATATGGGTGGTCACGGGTGAACCGAGCATTGGCGTGTTCACCCGCCAGGTTTCGATCTTGCCGGCGGCAACGCCAAGGAGAAACACGATCCCCGCAAGAAGAGTGGCGGCGGCCAGGGGGTGCCGTCTTGCCGCGAACCGCGCGACCGCCAGCGCCGCAAGCCCCGACACAAGCGCATAAAGCGGTGGTTCGACCGGCAAGGAAAAATAACACAGAGAGCCCGCGCCGATCAGCACCGGCATCCAGAGAAATGCCGTGCCGCGCGCCGCTTCGCGCTCCACATTCCGCCGCAGGCCCGCCAAAAATTGTGCACCGTATCGTCCTGCAGCGAGGCTGGAGGAACGTTCCGCCTCGGTCGGGGCCATGGCTCGGGCGTTGTTTCCAAGCGCTTCCAGCGCGCCGGATTTGCCATCCGTCGCGAACTGGGCACGCTCGTCTCGCACGACGATTTCCGCCACGCTCCCTATGCCAAGCTCCCTCTGATCGCCCCAAGCTCCACCATCCGCGCGCACCATCCCGATTGATGCGGCTTTCTGCGGAATGCTTGCACCCCGATTGTTCTATGCTACATGACAGCCGACCGAATGCCACCCGCGGTTTCGCGCTCGGTAGCCTATACCGCGCAAGACTCCTGGAAACCTCCCTGGGAACCCCCATGACCAAACCCGTTGTCACCCGCTTTGCCCCCTCGCCGACCGGCTTTCTGCATATCGGCGGCGCGCGCACGGCTCTCTTCAACTGGCTCTATGCACGCCACACGGGCGGCAAGATGCTGCTGCGGATCGAGGACACCGATCGCCAGCGCTCCACGGATGCCGCCACCGCCGCCATTCTGGAGGGCCTCGCCTGGCTCGGTCTCAACTGGGATGGCGAACCCGTCTCGCAGTTTGCCAGGGCCGAGAGGCATCGCGAAGTGGCCGAGGAACTCGTGGCAAAGGGCGAGGCCTATTATTGCTACGCCTCTCCCGAGGAGCTGGACGCCATGCGTGAAAAGGCCCGCGCCGAAGGCCGGCCTCCACGCTACGATGGCCGCTGGCGCGACCGCGACCCATCCGAGGCGCCAGCCGGCATAAAGCCTGTCATTCGCATCAAGGCGCCGCAGGATGGCGAGACCGTGGTCGAGGATAAGGTGCAGGGCACCGTGCGTTTTCCCAACAAGGACCTCGATGATTTCATCATCCTGCGTTCCGACGGCACGCCCACCTATATGCATGCGGTGGTGGTCGACGATCACGACATGGGTGTGACCCATATCATTCGTGGCGACGACCATCTGACCAACGCCGCGCGCCAGACCATCATCTATAAGGCGATGGGCTGGGACGTGCCGGTGATGGGGCATATTCCGCTCATTCACGGCGCCGATGGGGCCAAACTGTCGAAACGTCACGGAGCGCTTGGCGTGGAAGCCTACCGCGCTATGGGTTATCTGCCTTCGGCCCTGCGCAACTATCTCGCCCGTCTGGGCTGGAGCCATGGCGACGATGAAGTCATGTCCGACGAGGACATGATTCGCTGGTTCGACATCGCTGATGTGAACAAGGGGGCCGCGCGCTTCGATTTCCAGAAGCTGGAAGCCCTGAACGGCGTTCATATGCGCCAGATGGCCGATGACCGGCTGTTTGCCGCCATTCTGGACACGCTGCCCCATCTGGACGGCGGAAACGATCTCCTCGCCAAACTCGACGATAGGCGTAGATCGCAGTTTCTGGCAGCATTGCCCGGTCTCAAGGAGCGAACCAAAACGCTGGTGGAACTCGTTGATGGCGCAGGCTTTCTCTTTTCCGAACGGCCTCTTTCTCTGGACGAGAGGTCCGCAGAACTTCTCAACACGGATGCACGCCAGCTTCTTGCGGAAATCGCGCCCGTATTGCAGAATGTCGCCGATTGGACCCTTGTGAACATCGAAGAAGCCGTTCGCGAATTTGCGGAACGCACGGATCGCAAGCTCGGAAAAGTTGCCCAGCCATTGCGCGCAGCACTCACCGGGCGCACCACATCCCCAGGCATCTTCGACGTTCTTTCCGTACTCGGGCGAGAGGAAAGTTTGGCGCGTATCCGCGATCAGGCTGCCTAAGCTGCACTTTAAATTAAGTGTTCGGGCAGCCTCTTGAGATGGATGCTGCCCAGCCCGCCCGCCTCAAAGCAAGGCCCGCCAGTCGTGGCCGCCGGTTCGCCGGATCGGTCCAGAGACGCCAGGGTGTTGTTGCATCGCAATATTGCATGCTGCTCATGCTTGGCACCACGGGGCAAATGCGCTAGCAAAGTGCGCGCGCGACGCCCTGATATCCTGTGGCGGCAGAGCACCGGCGCCAGGTTCTTAATAGTGTGAGAGGTGATTGCGATGACCAAACCGACAGCGAAACTGGAGATCGGCGGCGAGAGTCCGGAGCACGAGTTCGATATCCTGAAGGGCAGCGTCGGCCCGGATGTCATCAACATTGCCTCGCTCTACAAAGACACGGGCATGTTCACCTACGATCCGGGCTTCACCTCCACAGCGAGCTGTGAATCCAAGATCACCTATATCGACGGCGACGAAGGCATCCTGCTCCACCGCGGCTATCCCATCGAACAGCTCGCCGAACATGGCGATTTCCTCGAAGTCTGCTACCTCCTCCTTTACGGTGAACTCCCCACCAAGGTGCAGAAGGAAGACTTCGACTACCGCGTTACGCACCACACCATGGTGCATGAGCAGATGACGCGCTTCTTCACCGGGTTCCGCCGCGACGCCCATCCGATGGCAGTCATGTGCGGCGTTGTCGGCGCCATGTCGGCATTCTATCACGACTCCACCGATATTTCCGATCCGCACCAGCGCATGGTCGCCAGCCTGCGGATGATCGCCAAAATGCCGACCATCGCGGCCATGGCCTACAAATATCACGTTGGCCAGCCCTTCGTTTATCCGAAGAACGAGCTCAGCTACGCCGCCAACTTCCTGCATATGTGCTTTGCGGTGCCTTGCGAGGAATACAAGGCGAACCCGGTTCTGGCTCGCGCCATGGAGCGGATTTTCATCCTGCATGCCGATCACGAGCAAAATGCATCGACCTCGACCGTGCGTCTTGCGGGTTCTTCCGGTGCCAATCCCTTCGCCTGCATCGCTGCCGGCATTGCCTGCCTCTGGGGTCCTGCCCATGGCGGGGCCAATGAGGCCGCGCTCAACATGCTGTCCGAGATCGGTTCCGTGGATCGCATTCCCGAATTCATCGATCGCGCGAAGGACAAGAACGATCCGTTCCGCCTGATGGGCTTCGGACACCGCGTCTACAAGAACTACGACCCGCGCGCCAAGATCATGCAGAAGACCTGCCATGAAGTTTTAAGCGAACTGGGCATCAAGGATGATCCGCAGCTCGATATCGCCATGGAGCTGGAGCGCATCGCACTGACGGATGAATACTTCATCGAGAAGAAGCTCTATCCGAACATCGACTTCTATTCCGGCATCACGCTCAAGGCGCTGGGCTTCCCCACCACCATGTTCACGGTGCTTTTCGCACTCGCGCGTACCGTCGGCTGGATCGCCCAGTGGAAAGAGATGATCGAGGATCCCAAGCAGAAGATCGGTCGTCCGCGGCAGCTCTACACGGGCGCCCCCCACCGCGATTACGTGCCGATCGCCAAGCGCTGACCGGCACCAGCGACAGCAACCACATGGAAACCCCGGAGCCGCGAGGCTCCGGGGTTTTTTCCTGCCTGTGACATTGAGAAAAAATCAGCTGCCTTCTGCGATACGCTTCAGAACCACGCCGGCGGCGATCTCACCGGCGGGCTCGTCCGTTTCAAGCCTGCGTGCAACCTCGGCAAATCCTGCCATCTGCGCGGTCCTGGAGGGCGTATCGCGCCACAACTGATCGATAAGCCGCGCCAGATAGCCCGGCCGCACGAACTGGTTGAAATGCTCCGGCACCACGGGCCAATCGGCGATCAGGTTCGGCAGCGCCGCCGACCACACCGAAATCAGGGGAATGAGCGCCCTGGCAATGAAGTCGGTCTTGTAGCAGATCGCCGAGGGAACGCGCGCCAGAGCCAGTTCCAGCGAAACCGTTCCAGAGCAGGCCAGCGCGGCATCGGATTCAGCAAAAGCCTGCCATTTGCGATCCCTGTCCAGGATGATTTCCGGACGCACCGGCCAGGCTGCGACCGCCACCTCGACCATGGGCGCCACATGAGGAACCGTGGGCAGGAGAATGCGGAAATCGCGGCCCATATCGACCAGATGACGGGCCGTATCCCCGAAAGGCTCGATAAGCCGACTGACTTCCCCCCGACGCGATCCCGGCAACATCAAAAGCGTGCGCGGCCCTTCAGCCTCGGACTTCGGAACATCGAGATGCGCGGCAGCGGCTTTCAGAATGTTCGGTTCGCTTGAAAGCCTGTGGCCAACGAAAGTTCCGCGCGGCCCATCAAGCCTTTGCAGCGCTTCGGGTTCAAAGGGCAGGAGACACAGGACGTCGTCCACATAGGGCCTCATGGCCTTGGCACGCGACGGTCGCCAGGCCCACACGCTCGGGCAGACATAGTGGACGATGGGGATTTCGGGGGCGAGCGCCCTCACCTTCCTGGCGACGCGCAGGCTGAATTCGGGACTGTCGATCGTCACCAGACAATCCGGCCTGGCAGCAACGATGGCGCGCGCCGCCTCGCCGATCCGACGAAGGAGTTTCGGCAGATCTTTCAGAATTGCCGAAACGCCCATCAGGGCAATTTCCTCGCCCGAGAAGAGGGAGCGCAGCCCCTCTGCTTCCAGATGATGCCCCCCCACGCCGGTCAGTTCGACTGCGTGGCCGGATTTCCTCCTAAGCGCCGAAATCAGATCGGCGCCCAGAAGATCGCCCGACTCTTCGCCCGCGATGACAGCAAGCTTGATCGGTCCCTCGCGCAACGTCATTCGGGCCTCTCCAGGCCGATGACGAATATGCCGAGCTTGTCGGCCCGCCTCAGCGTTTCGTCATGATCCATGATCAAGGAGCGTCCGGCCTCCACTGCGATTCCTACAAGCCCCGCAGCATGCACGGCATCCACCGTCTCCGGCCCTACACTGGGAAGATCGGCGCGCAACTCCTGTTTCGGCTTGACGCATTTTACGAGAACCCCGCGCTTCCTGCCAGCAAGGCGACCATGATCGCGCATATCGCGCATGCGCGCCAGAAGCCCCGCCGTTCCTTCTATTCCTTCCAGCGCAACCGCGCGGCCCCCAACAGCGATCGCCGCCTGTCCGATATCGAGAGCACCGATAGTGCGCGCGGCCTCAAGTGCCGCAGCGATATCGGCCTCATCGGCTTTCGTGGGCTTCGAACGCGTGATCACGCCAGCCGGAGCCAATAGATCCGGCGCGATCTCATGGGCTCCGACGACCTTGATACCGTTTTCCTCGATATAGGCGATAACCGCCCGCAACAAACCATCGTCGCCACGCGCATAGGCCGCGACCAGCCTTGGCAGAACCTTCAAGATGTCGAGGCCGAAACGCACCTTCAGGATCGGGGGCCGCTGGCTTACCCCGCCGGCGAGAACCAGATGCGTCACCCCTGCGCGCTTGAGCTTGGGCATAACGAGCCCGAGCCGCTCCACGGGTGTGGGCCAGACATCGAAATCATCCGTATTTACAGGAAGATGATCGGCATCCTGCTCGATCGCGATAACGAGAGGCCTGTGGCCCGCCCGCACAAGCGCAGCAACCACGTCGCGCGGAAGGCTGCCGCTTCCGGCAACCACGGCAATGCGCGCGCCCTGAGGCAACGCGCAAGCCGGTTTCTCAGTCTTCGTCATCGTCCTGCGCAGCAGCTTTGCCGCGCAAAGGCAGCGTGAAATGCCGCCTGTCACGGCCACGCACGAACTCAACGAGATCGGCAACAAGCGCGGACGAAGGAAAGGCCCTCTCCACGGCCGCCGCATTGTCTTCCAGTGAATTTCCTTCCGCAAAGATCATCCGATAAGCCTTGCGCAGGGCCATGATGTCATCACGGGCCATGCCCGAGCGCTTGAGGCCGACGATGTTCAGGCCGCGCAGGCAGGCCCGGTCGCCAACAGCCATGCCATAGGGAATGACGTCGCCGACAACGGCCGCAAACCCGCCGAGAAATGCGTGATGGCCAACCCTCACGAACTGATGGACAGCCGAATAACCCGACATGATGACATGGTCGCCGATCTCGGCGTGACCGCCAAGTCCGGCATAATTGGCCATGGTGACATGATTGCCGACGGCGCTGTCATGGGCAACATGCGAATAGGCCATGAACAGGCCATGGGAGCCCACCGTCGTCCTGCCGCGGCTCGTATCCGTTCCCGCATGAAAGGTCACGCCTTCGCGGATGACGCAGCTCTCGCCGACCTCCAGCGTGCTGTGGCCGCCCTTGTGCTTGAAATTTTGCGGCGGCGCGCCGAGCACCGCCTGAGGAAAGACCTGGCATCCCTTGCCGAGCGTGGTATCGCCCATAATGGTAACATGCCCGATCAGTTCAACGTCGTCATGGAGCTTGGCGGCGCCCGAGATATGACAAAACGGCCCAATCTTCACGCCGGCGCCGAGTTCGGCGCCCGGTTCGATGATGGCCGATGGGTGAATAGAGGTCTCGCGCGCCATGATATTCCTGACTAGAGCATCCTGCGGTCAGGTGAAATCACCTGAGATGGCATAAATGCAGATAAAACGATTGGCTGCATCGCTTCGTCATTCTCGGCGAAAAGATGAAGCGAACTAACTTGCCTGCTCGACCGACATCATTGCCGAAATTGTTGCCTCGGCAACCTTTCCGCCGTCAACCTTGGCCTCGCATTCGAATTTCCAGATGCTGCCGCGTTGCTTGACCTTCTTGACGTGGATTTCAAGCCGGTCGCCGGGCACCACTGGCTTGCGGAATTTCGCACCGTCAATGGTCATGAAATAGACAAGCGAAGGACTGTCGTCGCCCGCATTGTTGATGCAGATCGCGCCCGCTGTTTGCGCCATGGCTTCAACGATAAGCACCCCTGGCATCACCGGCTGCGTGGGAAAGTGGCCGGTGAAATGCGGCTCGTTGACCGTCACATTCTTGATGCCAATGGCTGAACGGTCACCGTCGATCTCGATGATCTTGTCCACGAGCAGGAACGGATAGCGATGCGGCAAAAGACGCATCAGGTCCAGAATTTCCAGGCTTTCCAGTTGGGTCGCAGACGTTTCGCTCATCCCCGTTCCTCTTTCTTTTTTCGCTTCCCATCCACGAGGCCGCGCAAAGCCGCCAGTTCGCGGAAGGCCTCCCGCATCGGCTGGGCAGGCGAGCCCGCCCAGCGTTCGCCTGCCGGCACATCCGTCATGACGCCGCTGGAAGCGGCAAGCTGCGCACCCGTTCCGATCTTGATGTGGTCGGCAATGCCGACACGGCCACCAAGCATGACGAAATCCCCGAGTGTCACCGACCCCGAAAGCCCGCAATGGCCCGCGATCACGCAGCTACGGCCGATCTTCACGTTGTGAGCGACCTGCACGAGATTATCGATCTTCGTGCCCTGCCCGATGATCGTGTCCGTCAGCGCGCCCCGGTCAACGGTCGTGTTCGCGCCGATTTCAACGTCGTCCTGCACCACAACACGTCCGATCTGCGGGATCTTTTCCAGCCCTTTGGGGCCTGGCAGATAACCGAACCCGTCCTGCCCGATGCGCACGCCGGCGTGCAGGATCACCCGGTCGCCGATCATGGCGCACTGAACAGTGGCGCCGGGGCCGACATAGCCGTCGCGGCCGATACGCGTCCCCTCGCCGATCACGGCATTCGGAGCGATCACGGTACCGCGCCCGATCATGGCCTTCGCGCCGATCACGGCGCCGGCCTCGACGATGACCCCCTCCTCCAGAACCGCATCCTCTGCGATTGCCGCGCGCGGCGAAACACCCGTCTCCCCGGTGACCGGGCCGAGCTTGACGGCGCTGGGAAAAAGAAGGCGGGCTATCGTGTTGAACGCGGCCTGCGCCCTGCCCGCGCCGAGTGCCGCCACGCCTTCAGGGACGAGCGAGACAAGATCCTGCGGACACAGGACGGCTGACACGGAAGTGTTTTCAAGAAGATGCGCGTTGCGCTTGCCATCGATGAAAATCAACGCGCCGGGCGCGCCTTCAGAGGCGGCGGCGATGTGATCGATAACGATGTCGGCATGATCTGGGTTGGCGAGCGTCGCACCGGTAAGCGAAGCGACCTCACCTGCCGTAACGGCGCGTGCCGGTGCAAAAAAGTCCGGGTCCTTCATGAAAACCTTCCGTCCGGGCCCAAAGGGCCCGGACCACTAAGATCGCTCGAAAACGGTCGGACGACTAGAACCGCGTGGAGATGCCGAAGTTGAAATTCTGCACCTTGTCCTTCTCTTCCTTCACGACCGGGTAAGCGTAGTCGATACGCAGCGGACCGAAGGGAGAAGCCCACAGGAGACCGGCCCCCACCGAAGCGCGCCACTTCAGATCCGTGCCGATGGCACCGGCGACATCGCTGCCGTAAAGCGTCGCGGCGTCGGCAAAGACTGCACCGCGCAGGCCAAGGCTTTCCGGCAGCACCGGAAGCGGGAACTGCGCCTCGACAGATGCGTTGAAGTAGGTCTTGCCGCCCAGATGATCTCCGGTCGCATTATCGTAAGGCCCGATACCGTTGTAGTCGAAGCCGCGAATGATGCGATCATTGCTGGAGAAGTGATCGAACACGCGCAGATCGCCCGAAATCGCCTGGATATGGCCAGCCCCGACGCTCAGCAGGCCGACAAGGTCAAGCTCGTCGGAAAGAGTCTGGTAATAGGTGCTGCGTGCAGTCGCCTTGATGAACTTGGCATCACCGCCAAGTCCGGCAACCTCAAGCGTAAGGTTGGCATAAAGCCCCGAATGCGGGTTCTTCATGTCATCAATCGTATTGTAGATGAGCGATCCACTGACAGAAGACTTTCTCCAAGTCCCCTCATTGATGGCATCAACCAGCGCATTAGACAGGCCACAACCATAAACTGCCGGATCACAAGAATTTGTACCGCTGTATTCTTCCTGCGTGTAGTTATACGCGATCTGGGTCGACAGGGCTTCGGTGATCGGCAGGCCGAAACGGATGGTGCCGCCGGTGATGTCGCGATCATACTTGTCGAAGCTGCGCGTGCGCTTGAAGATATCGAAACCGGCAGCAATGCGGCGTCCGAGGAAGTACGGCTCCGTGAAGGACAGCGAATAATCGCGCGAATCCTGACCGCCGCCGGCCGAAACGCGGATGAACTGCCCGCGACCGAGGAAGTTGCGCTCGGTGACCGAACCCTCGACGGAGAAACCGGCACCGCTCGAATCGGACGCACCCGTCGAATAGCCCGCACCGATGGAGAACTCGCCGGTGGACTTCTCCATAACGTCCACCACCAGAACCACCTGATCGGGCTGCGATCCCGGAACGGTCGTGATGTTGACGGTCTGGAAGAAGTTCAGGGCCTCAAGGCGGCGCTTGGCGCGCTGCACGAGCACCTGGTTGAAGGCATCGCCTTCCGAAAGGTCGAACTCACGGCGAATGACGTAATCGCGCGTACGCTGGTTGCCGCGGATCTCGATGCGCTGGATATAGGCTCGCGGCCCCTCGTCGATCGAATAGACGACGTCGATCTCATGCGTCTCGAAATTACGGTCGCCACGCGGCGAAACCTGCGCGAAGGCATAGCCCTGGCCTGCAACGGTCTCGGTGAGGCCGATGATTGAATCCTCGACATCCTTGGCGCTGTAGGTGCTTCCCTGACGGGTCCGCAACTCGGAGCGGAGCGCTTCGGAATCGATGCCGGAAATCGTGCTCTCGACGCCGATATTGCCGAACCGGTAACGCTCGCCTTCCTCCACGGTGAAGGTCACCGTGTAGGCGTTCTCTGCTTCATCCAGATCGGCGGAGGAAGAGATGACGCGGAAATCCGCATAGCCGCGATTGTAATAGAAGCGACGCAGCGTCTCCTCATCGGCGCGCAGACGATTCTCGTCGTAGATATCGTTGCGCATCAGGAAGGAGAGGAAATTCGACTGCTTCGTGGTGATCACGTCGCGCAGACGCGCGCCTCCGAAGGCGCTGTTGCCGACGAAGTTGATCGACTTGATCTTGGTGCGACCGCCTTCCTGAATATCGTAGATGACATTCACACGGCCATCGGCCAGCTCCTGCACCCGGCCCGTAACGGTCGCGTCGTCGCGTCCGATGCGGCGGTAGGATTCGCGAATCGCCTCCTCGTCGGCCTGCATGAGCTGGTTCGAGAAGGATTTGCGCGGCTGAAGCTGCACGGCGGCAGACAGGTTGCGGTCCTTGATCTTCTTGTTGCCCTGGAAGATCACCTGATTGACGACCGAATATTCCTCGACCGAGACGACGAGCGCACCGCCCGACTGGGTGATCGAGACATCCGAGAACAGCCCGGTGCCGAACAGGCGCTTCACCGCCTCGTTGACATCGTCATTCGAGAACGAGCGTCCCGGACGGATCGCAATATAGTTGCGAATGGTATCGGCGTCGACGCGGCGATTGCCTCGAACCTCAATGCGGCTGACCGTAGCAGCCGTCGCCACCTGCGTGGCGGCGAGTTCAATGGCGATAGCCCCCGTCATCGCCACGCCCGCCGAAAGAGCCACAGCCGAAACGGCGTTCATAAACCTGGACGTTGCCTTCATTGGGTTTAAAAACCTCTATTCTCTTTTGTCCCCGCGGCGGAAAATCGGCGCATACTGATAGACAGCTACCCTAATAGCCAGATTTCCCCTACACGCAAGCCTTCCGGTTAATTTGCGTTTACGAACCCACACACCGTGGCATTCGGGTCACGCCAAATTCGAAGCCATGGTAAATATCGTCTCAATTTTTACCCATTTCGCCTTTCCCACGTCCTCAGCAGCCAAACAGGTCGTTCCAGAAAACGAATCCCATGAACCCCAGGACCGCCAGGAAACCGACGCGGTAAACCGCTTCCGCCAGTTTCTCGGACACGGGACGGCGCATCACAGCCTCTAAGGCGTAGAACAGCAGATGCCCGCCATCAAGGGGGGGGATGGGCAAAAGATTGAGAACGCCGATTCCGACGGACAATAAAGCCACCAGTTGAATCAGCCATTCAAATCCCTTTTGCGCCGCCTTTCCGGCCATGTCCGCAATCTTCACGGGACCGCCAAGCTGACAACGATCCTCGCGCCCTGCGACAAAGCGCTTCAGAAATTGACCCGTACGCGCAATCACATAGCCGGTCTCGCGAACAGCCTCGCCGACGGCCTCAAGCGGGCCGTATTCCACAACCCGTGGTTCCCCCACGGTCTGATCGTTGACGACGCCGATCACCCCCATCCGCACGGTATTGCCAAGCGCATCCGTCTGTTCCCTCAGATCAGGAACGACGCTCAGGGGAATTTCCTCGCCATTTCTGTTGACGACGATTGTCAGCGTATCGCCGGCCCGACCGGAAACGAGCCGCTGCACGTCGCCGAAAGTCTGGACCTTGGTGCCGTCCACTGAAACGAAACGGTCGCCCTTCTCGAAACCCGCGCTGGCTGCGGGGCTGTTCACCTGCACATCCGCAACCATCGGCTCCATGACGAAACGGCCGAAAGTCCCGAACATCACCGCAAAAACGGCAATGGTCAGAAGAAAATTGGCAAGCGGTCCGGCCACCACCGTGGCCGCGCGCTTCCAGACCGGCTGGGTATGGAACGCAACCTTGCGCTCCTCCTCCGACAGGCCTTCATCCGCCGCAGCGTCGGGACTGCTCGTAACGGACATATCGCCCGTGAACTTCACATAGCCGCCAAGCGGAATGGCCGAGAGCTTCCAGCGCGTTCCATGCCGGTCGTTGAAACCGAAAAGCTCGGGCCCGAAGCCGATGGAAAAAGCCTTAACCCCGATTCCGCACCAGCGGCCAACCAGGTAATGCCCCATCTCATGAACGAAAACGACGACCATCAGCACGAACAGGAACGGGATGATCGTCCCCACGAGCAGGCTTTCCGTGCTGAAAATGGAAGTCAGGATTTCTGTCACGTCTGCTTTACTCGCTCGTTTCTGGTTCCGCCGGCCGGGTCGAAGCAGCGATTCCGAGCTTTGACTGGCAGCATGCTTATATTCAACAAGGTGTTCTCTTGCACCCTGTGCAAATCAGAAAATCCGCACATTATGGATTTACCCGCTTTCTCTTTGCGAGAACTCCACGCCATCGCGGCGAATCCAAGGCAGTTTCAGGGTTATCAAAAGCGGAAGAATGCGTGTGCAGGTACATCAGGCCCGGCAATAAGCGCCGCCACAATATAAAGAACAAGAGCAGCGATCATCAGCCCGTCGACCCGGTCCATGACGCCACCATGACCAGGAATCAGATTACTGGAATCCTTCACGCCCTGCCGCCGCTTCAGGGCCGATTCGAAAAGGTCTCCCACCTCCGAAACGATAGCCAGCACCAGTGCGACACCCCCGACGATCAGCGCCCCGTGAACCGCATTGTCATGAAAAGCGAAAGCCACGCCCGCCAGAACTGCGAAAAGCGCGCCGCCAATTGCCCCGCTCCAGGTCTTGCCGGGCGAAATGGAAGGAGCAAGCTTGGCCCCGCCGATAGCCCGCCCCGTGAAATAGGCCATCGTATCCGTGGTCCACACCACGGCGAAGAGAAAAAGGATGACCAGAAGTCCCGCGACGTCGTCGCCGCGCAGATATGCAAGCGCAAGAGCCGGCGCCGCCGCATAGGCCAGCCCCGCCGTCGTGGCCAGCCCCGCTCCGAACACCAGCCCATGGATGGCCAGAAGAAAAAGCCCCCCCAGAAGAAGAAGGATGACCATCACTGCCGGCTGCGCAAGCACCATGGCGCACAGGATTACCGCGAGAAGAATCACGGCAATGGCAAGATGCACGGGTGGAACCCGGTCCCGCCGCATGGCCATCCATTCGTAGAGAATCGCGGCCGCGATTGCCGCCGAGAAAATTCGAAAGGCAATCCCGCCGAAATAGGTGACGATGAGAACCAGCGCGGCCAGAACGAGCGCCGACATGATTCGAAGCTGCAGATTGCTGCGCGCTGGCTTTGCGCCCTTGCCTTCCGGCGCCGCGTTCATACGACCGCTTCGCGCGCCGTCACGCCGCCGAACCGGCGCTCGCGTTCGGAAAAAGTGGTCATGGCTGCCCGAAGCTGCTCCTGATCGAAATCCGGCCAGAGGCAGGGAAGGAAGACGAACTCCGCGTAGGCCGCCTGCCACATCAGAAAATTCGAAAGCCGTTGTTCTCCGCTGGTCCGGATGATGAGATCCGGATCGGGAATGCCGGCCGTATCGAGATAGGCGCCGAAGCGCTCGGGAGACAGTACGTCCGGATCGGCCCTGCCTGCCTGAATATCCTCGAAGGCAGCGCGCGCTGCCCGCATGATCTCGTCGCGCGAACCATAATTGAAGGCGATCACCAGATTCATGCTGGTATTGCCTTCCGTCAGGCATTCGGCCTCTTCGAGCAGGGAGCGGATATCGGGGGCCAGATTGACCCGGTCGCCGATAATGCGCACCCGCACGCCATTGCGATGAAGCTCGGCCATATCGCGCCGGATGAAGATGCGCAGGAGCCCCATCAGGTCGTTGACCTCCGATTGGGGGCGTGACCAGTTCTCAGAGGAAAATGCATAAACGGTGAGCCAGGAAACTCCCAGTTCGCCAATGGAACGCACGGTCTTGCGCAATGTCTCCACACCGGCACGGTGGCCGGCGCTGCGCGGCAGTCCTCTGGCCTTGGCCCAGCGGCCATTGCCGTCCATGATGATGGCCACATGTTCGGGCTTCATCGAACCGCCTCCATTGCCGCAGCGCCGCAGCTTCCTTCCGGAAACCGCTAAACCTGCATGATTTCTGCTTCCTTGTCCGTAAGGAGCTTGTCGATGGCGGAAATGGTCTCATCCGTCATCTTCTGTACGCGATCCGACTGCGAACGGGCATCATCCTGACTGATGTCACCGTCCTTTTCGGCCTTTTTGAGATACTCCATGCCGTCGCGGCGCACATGGCGGGCGGCGACGCGGGCGCTCTCGGCATATTGATGCGCGATCTTCACCAGTTCCTTGCGGCGCTCCTCATTGAGCTCCGGCAGCGGGATGCGCAGTGTCGAGCCGTCGACGATCGGATTGAAACCGAGATTGCTCTCGCGGATTGCCTTGTCCACGGCCTGAACCATGCTCTGGTCCCACACCGCCACCGAAATCATGCGCGGCTCGGGAACGGACACGGTGGCCACCTGATTGACCGGCATGCTGGCGCCATAGGCTTCCACATGGATCGGATCGAGCAGATTGGCGGAGGCGCGGCCTGTCCGCAGCGAAGCCAGGTCATGCTGGAACGCTGTCGCGGCACCGTCCATCCGCCGCTTCAGATCCTTGAAATCAATGCCATCGGCCATATCAGATCTCCTTACGCACCCGCACGCTGTTCTGCATCGGCATCATCGGCCACAATGGTGCAATGGCCGCCGCCCTTCAGGATGGCGTTGAAGCCACCCTCTTCATGAATCGAAAAGACGATTATCGGAATGTGGTTCTCGCGCGCAAGGGCAATCGCCGCCGTATCCATAATCGCCAGATTGTCACGGATAACCTGCGCGTGGCTGACGCGCTCAAAGCGCTTGGCATCGGGATCGAGGCGCGGATCGGCTGTGTACACCCCGTCGACCTGCGTCCCCTTGAACAGCGCGTCGGCACCGATCTCAGCCGCCCTCAACGCCGCCGCCGAATCCGTGGTGAAGAACGGATTGCCCGTTCCGCCGGCGAAGATGACCACCTTGCCGGCATTCATATAGGCCATGGCCTGCCGCTGCGAAAAACTCTCGCAAAGTTCGGGCATGGCGATGGCCGAAAGCACGACCGCCTCCACACCGAGCTTTGTCAGGGAGGTGCGCAATGCAAGCGAATTGATGACGGTGGCGAGCATGCCCATATGATCGCCCGTAACCCGGTCGCCGCCTTTCGAGGCAACGGCCACGCCGCGGAAAATATTGCCGCCGCCGATGACGACGCCCACCTCGACGCCGAATTTGCGCGCCTCTGCAATGTCGGCCGCGATGCGGTCGACCACGGAAACATCGATCCCGAACCCCTGCTCACCCATGAGGGCCTCGCCGGATGCCTTCAACACAACGCGCCGGAAGCGGGGGGTATCGTTCATTGCAAAGTCTCCAATATGCGCATTTGCGTTACACGAAGGGCGCCGCGTTGTCACGCGACGCCCTTCGTTATCAACGGCGATACGAATATCGCTTATTTCTTGACGGCAGCGGCCACTTCGGCTGCGAAATCCGACTCCTCGCGCTCCACGCCCTCACCGAGCGCAAGGCGTACGAAGCCGGTGATCTTGGCCGGAGCGCCAATGTCCTTCTCCGCTTCGGCCAGAGCCTTCTCGACCGTCAGGTCGGGATTGATGACGAAAGCCTGCTTCAGGAGAACGACCTCCTCGAAGAACTTGCGCATGCGGCCCTCGACCATCTTCTCGATGATGTTCTCGGGCTTGCCGGACTGCCGCGCCTGATCGGAGAAGATCTCCTTCTCGCGGGAAACGGCAGAAGCATCCACCTCGGCCTCGGTCAATGCCATCGGGTTCGTGGCGGCAACGTGCATGGCCACCTGGCGGGCGAAGGCACGGGCTGCATCGGCGTTACCCGTGGTCTCGATCGCCACCAGGACGCCGAGCTTGCCCAGGCCATCCGTCACGGCATTGTGGATATAGGTCGCCACGGTGCCGTTGGAGACCGAAAGCTTGGCCGAGCGGCGCAGCGTCAGGTTCTCGCCAATCGTGCCGATAGCATCCTTGACGGTGTCGGAAACCGACTTGCCGCCGGTCGGATAGGCAGCAGCGGCAACCGCATCGAGGCTGCCGTCCGTGCCAAGCGCCACGGTGGCGATGTTGCTCACCAGTGTCTGGAACGCATCATTGCGCGCAACGAAGTCGGTCTCGGAATTGACCTCGACCAGAACGGCGCTGCTGGCATCCGAAGCCGCGCCGATGAGGCCTTCAGCCGCCGTGCGGCCAGCCTTCTTGTCGGCCTTCGCAATGCCCTTCTTGCGCAGCCAGTCAATGGCCGTTTCCATGTCGCCATTGGTTTCGGTCAGGGCTGCCTTGCAGTCCATCATGCCTGCGCCGCTCTTCTCGCGCAGTTCCTTGACCATTGCTGCTGAAATGCTCATCGTCGCCTCTTCATCGTTCAACTGGAGCATTTTCCGACGCGGGGCCGCACAAATGCTCATCTCATCGTCACTACGCAATTTCGCAGGCGTGAAAGTCCGTATCTTTCACTGAAATCGCCCTTTATCACCGAGCGATTTCGCGAGCGTGAAAATCCACGACTTTCACTGAAATCGCTCTAAACAAAACGGCCGCGAAGCCTGTGGTCTGCCGCGCGGCCGCCACGGAGCGTTTGCGCTCCGCACTCTCATACGGAACAGCGCTTCCTAGGCGTCCTTGTTCTCGCTGGACCCCTCGTCGAGGGCCGGCTCGGACGGTGCCTCGGCGGACGCGCCGATGTCGATGCCCATGGAGCCCTGCTGACGCTCGATGCCGTCAATGGCGGCGCGCGAGATCAGGTCGCAGTAAAGAGCCAGCGCGCGCGCGGCGTCGTCATTGCCCGGAATCGGGTAGTCGACCACATCCGGGTCGCAGTTCGAATCGACGATGGCGACCACCGGAATGCCGAGGCGCTTGGCCTCCTGCACGGCGATGGCTTCCTTGTTGGTGTCGATCACGAACATCAGGTCCGGCGTGGAGCCCATGTCGCGGATGCCGCCCAGCGCGCGGTCAAGCTTTTCGCGCTCGCGCTCAAGGTTCAGGCGCTCCTTCTTCGTGAAGCCCTGGGCGTCCGAAGCCAGCAGCTCATCGAGCTTGCGCAGACGCTGGATGGAATTCGAGATCGTCTTCCAGTTGGTCAGCATGCCGCCGAGCCAGCGCGCATTCACGTAATACTGGGCCGAACGCTTGGCTGCATCGGCAACGATGTCCGACGCCTGGCGCTTGGTGCCCACAAAGAGAATGCGGCCGCCCTTGGCAACCGTATCGGACACGACCTTGAGAGCCTGGTGCATCAGGGGCACCGTCTGGCTGAGGTCGATGATGTGGACGTTGTTGCGTGCGCCGAAGATGTAATTCGCCATCTTCGGGTTCCAGCGGTGCGTCTGGTGACCAAAGTGAACACCAGCCTCAAGAAGCTGGCGCATGCTGATATCGGGCAGAGCCATTCTAGTTTCCTTTCCGGTTGAACCTCCACGGACCTTCAGGCGGTAACCCGCCACCGGAGGCGCCGACCGGATGTCTCCCGACCGAAACCAATGATCCGTGTGTGGAATGGGCGCGCATATAGAGGCTTATGGCGCACAATGCAAGGCTTGCGGCAATGCTTGGGGGCAAGGCCCGAGCTTTTTGCGGCCCGTCGAAACCATCCGACATCCGCACGAGCGCGCCAATCTGGCGCGCGGAGCGTCCCCTTCAACCTTCGAAAAGACGCAGAACGCCCCGGCCGAGGGCGGCCCTATTCGGTGCACGACACCCCTTCTTTCTGATCGAAAAGGGTCAGATCGACGAGCTTTCCATTGATGGAGAACTCGCCGTAATTCATCTTCAGGTCGCGCGTCACGCCGCTCTCGTGCATCAGGAAGCTGATGTCGTATTCCGGCGTTTCCTCACCCCGGTCCTTGGTCGGGTCGAAATAGGCAATGGTAACCGGCCAATACGTCCCGTCCTTGAGAACAGAGGCGGCTTCCCGCTCGGGATCGTCTTTCGCGACGCCGCGCGCCTTGCCGATCGTCACGGCGGTCAGCATCACACGGTCCGCATCCTCGGAGCTGTCATAAAGCGTGGTCTGGTAGAAGCCGCCGCCATCCTTCGCCTTGGCGATGGCTTCCTTCATATGAGTGACCGGAAACTGGGTCGGCTCCAGCTTGTAGTTGCGCTTCTCGGGTTTGGAGACATCGACATCCGTGCCGTCCTTGCCGGTCCTGGCGACACCCCTCACCTCGCGGTCGAGCGTGTTGTCGAGATAGGTCTTGTTGACGAACTGGAACGTCTCGCCCTTGGCATCCTCGAACGTCGTGGTCTGCTGATCGGAAAGCCGCGTTGCCTCATCGGTCTCGATCCGCATAACGAAACGGAACGTCGTGGAATAGCCCTCACAAGCCGATCCCGTGAACTCATAGACCATGCGTCCGGAAATGCCGTTTATGCCTGAGCGGTCGCTCGCATCGCCAAGCGACAGATCATAGACCGCCCTATGCGCCAAAAGCCCGGGGCCGGCGAAAGAAAAACCACCGAAGGGGCCGCACAGCGCGGCAAGGGACAACAACGACAGGCGCACAACGCGCATGAAACACCTCCGGTACAATTGCAAGCGGCCAGAAGGCACGCGGCCGATGCGGGAATGCAGCTCATTGAAGCAGAGTCGTGGCGGAAGCGAGGCAAATATGCAACCTCCCGCATCAAGACGCTCGACATCATCACAATGGGATTCGATAGTCGCCCCGAATGCAAGGCCCGTCCGCATCATTGCGCCAATGGGCCCAATCATCCCCGAACAGGAGTGGATCATGACTGACACGATTGAGAAAAAGCTGCTGGAGCTTGGCGTGGAGCTGCCGGAGGCCGCCGCCCCCGTCGCCAACTATGTTCCCTTCGCCCAGACTGGCTCCCTTGTGATGACCTCGGGACAGCTGCCCGTAAAGGACGGCAAGCTCATGGCCATGGGACTTCTCGGACGGGAGCTCGGCGTTGAAGCCGGCAAACTTGCTGCCAAGTGGTGCTCGGTCAACATCCTGGCCCAGGCCAAGGCCGCCCTCGGCGATCTGGAGCGGGTCAAGCGCGTGGTCAAGATCACCGTATTCGTTGCATCCACGCCGGATTTCACCGACCACCATCTGGTTGCCAACGGCGCGTCGGATTTTCTCGTTGCAGCGCTCGGCGAGCGGGGCCGGCACGTTCGTTCCGCGGTGGGTGTCGCAGCCCTGCCGATGAACGCACCGGTCGAAATCGAGGCCATTATCGAGATCGCATGAAGATGAGCGATCTTTCCTGGCTGACGGCGCGCCCGATTGCCCATCGCGGCCTGCACGACATGAACCGGTCGTGCTGGGAGAATACGCTCTGCGCCTTTTCGGGAGCGATCGAGAGCGGCTACGCCATCGAGTGCGATGTCCACCTTTCGGCAGATGGCGAACCGATGGTTTTCCACGATGACGCGCTGAAGCGCCTGACCGGTGTGGAAGGGTTCATCCACGAGCAAAGCGCCGCACAGCTCGCAGAGCTCTCCGTCGGTGGCACGAGGGACCATGTTCCGACCCTGCGGGAAACACTGGCCCTCGTGGATGGCCGGGTGCCGCTGGTCATCGAGCTGAAGGGATCGGAAGGACATGATGGTGCACTTGTCACAGAGGTGGCAAATGCCCTGAAAGCCTATCACGGCAAGACAGCGATAATGTCGTTCGAGCATCGGCTCCTGCGAGACATGGCGCGCCTTGCCCCCGGCCTGCCCCGCGGTCTGACGGCCGAAGGACATGTGGACGACGCCATCGAGGCGCATTTTTCGATGCTTGCCACCGGGATCTCCTTCGTTTCCTATCACGTCATGGAATTGCCCAATCCATTTGTGAGTTTCGTGCGCGAGCGCCTGTCCATGCCCGTCATCACATGGACCGTGAGAAACCCGGAAGCTGTTGCGCTCACCCGGGAACATGCCGACCAGATGACCTTTGAAGGGTTTCGCCCCTGACATGAATTCTGACGCGTCCGAAGGGCACAGAGCCCCCGCCTCCGGCGACATCACGCTGACCGTCTCGGCGCGCTTTTCAGACACATCCCGGTCCGATTGGGACAAGTTGTCGGGCACTTCGCGAAATAGCGATGAAATGCCCTATAACCCATTTGTTTCACATGCGTTTCTGTCGTCCGTGGAAGATAGCGGCTGCGCCGTCCGCGAAACGGGGTGGCTTGGCCAGCACCTGGCATTGCGGGCTGAGGACGGAACGCTGCTCGGGGCCGTACCCGCCTATCTGAAGTCCCACAGTCAGGGCGAATACGTGTTCGACCACGGTTGGGCCGATGCCTTCGAACGTGCCGGCGGGCGGTATTACCCGAAGCTTCAGATTTCCGTCCCCTTCACGCCGGCGCGCGGACCACGCCTGCTGGTGCGCACGGGCGTGGAGCCCCATGCCGTCCGTCAGGCGCTTGCCGAAGGAATCAAGACGTTGACGGATCGCCTGGGCATTTCCTCCGCCCACGTCACATTCGCCGCAGACGAGGATATCGCGGCCCTGCGCGAAGCCGGCTTCCTGATGCGGATGGACCAGCAGTTCCATTTCTTCAACCGTGGCTACGGAAATTATGAGGATTTTCTGGAAACGCTCGCCTCGCGCAAGCGCAAGACACTGAGAAAGGAACGACGCACCGCACTCGAGAACGGGATAGAGATCGACTGGCTGACAGGCCGTGACCTCACCGAGGCCGTCTGGGACGATTTCTTCACCTTCTACATGGACACGGGCAGCCGCAAATGGGGTCGCCCCTATCTGAACCGGCGCTTTTTCTCGCTGATCGGCGAACGCATGCCCGACGATATTCTGCTCGTCATGGTCAGGCGCGGCGGGCGCTATATCGCGGGCGCCATCAATTTCATCGGCTCCGACACCCTGTATGGCCGCAATTGGGGCTGCATCGAGGACCATCCATTCCTGCATTTCGAGGTCTGCTATCATCAGGCCATGGAATTCGCCATCGCACGCGGTCTTTCGACCGTGGAAGCTGGTGCACAGGGCGAGCACAAGCTTGCGCGGGGATACGAGCCGGTGATCACACGGTCAGCCCATCACATTCCCCATCCCGGCCTTCGCCGTGCGGTCGCGGACTATCTGGAAAGTGAGCGCGAGGACGTTTCACAGTTCAACCGTATTCTCGCCAACCACACGCCTTTTCGCAAAGGCTGAGGATCGCATCGCCTCAGATCGCCGACGGTGCTCGCCTATCCCGCTGGACGGCCCTAGTGCGGCGTTGCCTTCGAGAAGAGATTGATGACCCCCACCCCGGTGACGATCAGTCCCATGCCGATCATGGCCGGTGCGTCCAGAGCCTGCCGGAACCATATCCAGCCAATGGCCGATATGAACACGATACCCGCTCCCGACCAGATCGCGTAGACAACGCCGACAGGCAATGCCCGCAATGTGAGCGACAGGAAAAAGAACGCGGCCCCGTAACCCGCCAATGTCATGAGCGAAGGCAGAAGACGGGTAAAATTCTGCGTCTCCTTCAACAGGCTCGTTGCAAGAACCTCGAAAGCGATAGCCATGATGAGATAAAGATAGGTCACCACCGCCTCTTCGTGATGCAAACGACGCGAATCGCCGATATGGATGACGTTGACGGCGGCAAGCTATCCCAGAATTATGTCGCTGCAACTGCGTTAGACGAGAGGTTTCCATGAGCACCACCGCCTATGACAACGATAATGTTTTTGCCAAGATTCTGCGCGGTGAACTGCCGTCCCACAAGCTCTACGAGGACGATGAAACCTTTGCCTTCATGGATATCATGCCACGCGGGGATGGCCATTTTCTGGTAATCCCCAAGAAGCCCTCTCGCAATATTCTCGACGTCGACACCGACACCCTCGCCGCCGTCATGCGCACCGTGCAGAAACTGGGGCGCGCCGCCAAGAATGCCTTCGACGCCGACGGGCTGACCGTGCAGCAATTCAATGAGGCCGCCGGCGGTCAGGTGGTCTTTCATCTGCACGTCCACGTCATCCCCCGTTTCGAGGGCATAGCGCTGCGCCCGCACACGGGCGAGATGGCGGACCAGGCCGTTCTTGCGCAACAGGCCGGGAAAATCCGCGCCGCCCTGTAACCTCCGGCAACGTCGAATAAATCAAGTTGGAGCGCCGTGCGCCGGTTTGGCGAACGGCGCCCTATAGCAGGAAAAGGCCGGAAAGAAGCACGGCTTCCCCGGCCAGAATTCCAAGAAGAATGTTTTTTCTGGTCAGGAGATAGGCGGCAAAGGCGATGACTGCCGCCACAACCCTCAGAAGCAGCGGCGATTCGGCAAGCGCCCCGCCCGGAAAGACCACCAGATTGGCGATAACAGCCGCCACAAGCGCCGTTGCGACACAGCGTACGAAAACCAGGAGGTCCGATTCCTCCGACATCTTGCCGCCAAGATAGACGCCAAGGAAACGCCATCCATCCGTCGTGGCCCAACCCGCGATCAGGATGAACAGGAACGGCCACCACCATGTGTCGATGGCATCGAAGCTCATCCGACAACCTCCTTGCGACGCTGCGCCCTGTGCCAGGCATAAGCCGCGCCGCCGGCGATCAATCCCGCCGCAAGCAGCTCGAAACCGGGCAAAAGCAGCCGAAAAAGCGGACCACTGGCAAGGCCGAGTATCATCGCGACATGCCCCGCCCGCTCACGCGCAGAGCCCCAGAGCGAGGTGAGGAAATAGATAGGCGTCAGAAAGAACAGGGCCGCTGAAACCTGCGGCGGCAGATGTGAGGCGAGAAGGAAAACAAGCGCCACGACGATCATGTTCGCCAGCACGAGCGTCGACCCCAGCCCCGCATAATAGGTGGTCCGCATCTCACGCGGCACCGAACGCAGGCTCTCCATGGCGAGCACCCATGAGGTGATCGCCACGAAATGCGACAGAAGATAAAGAACCCAGGGCCTGGTCTGCGGCGTCCGCATCTCGGGCATCAGCGCAACCACCATCGGAGCAAGCCGCACAGAGGAAAGCGCCACCGCAAGCGCCGTGGCCGGCAGGCTGCTTCCCGCCAGGATTGCGCCGACCAGAACCACCTTCGCCGGCAGCGCCCAGATCATTCCTGTCATGAAAACAGTCTGGGCCAGCGTCAACCCCGCATCGCGCGCCAGGCTCGCAAACCCGATGAAAGCGCTGGTCAACACCAGTCCCGGAATGGAAAAACTGCGCAGAACGCCGCGCAGATACCAATAAGCGCGGCCTTCGCCTTGCTTATGTTCGGTCCGCTGCGGTTCGGATTTTGCGTTTTCACTCATCGAACCACGGACCTAGCACAGCCCGATGCCTTGCGCGATATGACGAAGGTGCAGGGCCTTGGGACACCTGCACCTTCGAAATTGGGCCAAACCTGAAATCCGGATCAGCTTTTGCGCGGCAATTGCGGCACAAGGCTGCGCTTGGGCGGTTCCTTGGGCTTTGGCTTGGCAGCGGCCTTCGGCTTGGAAGCTTTCTTGGCTGCCGGTTTGGCCTTGGCCTTCGGCTTCTTCTTCGCCGGAACCTCGTCGCGCGGCGCGATAAGCGCATCATCGGGAATGGCTTCGAGCTTCAACTTGCTCTCGCCCGTTTCACCGGTTTCCACCGTGACGCGCACCGTGCCGCCCTTCTTGAGCCGTCCGAAGAGCACCTCATCGGCCAGGGGCTTCTTGATATGCTCCTGAATGACACGGCCAAGCGGACGTGCACCCATGCGCTCGTCATAGCCCTTGTCGGCAAGCCAGGCGATGGCCTGATCGGAAAGGTCGAAGGTAACGCCTCGCTCGGCAAGCTGCGCCTCGAGCTGCATGACGAATTTCTGCACGACCTGGTGGATGATCGGAACCGGAAGCGAGCCGAAGGGAATGATCGCGTCGAGACGGTTGCGGAACTCCGGCGTAAACAGCCGGTTGATCGCCTCCATGTCATCGCCCTCGCGCCGTGAGGTCGCAAAACCGATAGCGGGTTTGGCAAGATCGGCAGCCCCTGCATTCGTGGTCATGATGAGAATCACGTTGCGGAAGTCGATCTTCTTGCCGTTGTGGTCGGTCAGCTGGCCATGATCCATGACCTGCAACAGGATGTTGAACAGGTCGGGATGCGCCTTCTCGATCTCGTCGAGCAGGAGCACGCAATGCGGATGCTGGTCAACGCCGTCGGTCAAAAGACCGCCCTGGTCGAAGCCCACATACCCCGGAGGCGCGCCGATCAGGCGCGACACGGTGTGCCGCTCCATATATTCGGACATGTCGAAACGCAGGAGTTCGACACCGAGCGATGCGGCAAGCTGCTTGGCAACCTCGGTCTTGCCGACGCCGGTCGGTCCGGAGAAGAGATAGGAACCGATTGGCTTTTCCGGCTCGCGCAGGCCGGCGCGCGCCAGCTTGATCGCCGAGGCGAGTGCGTCGATGGCAGCCTCCTGCCCGTAGACGACCCGCTTCAGCTCGGTTTCCAGGCCGGCAAGCACCTTCTCGTCGTCTGCCGAAACGGTTTTCGGCGGGATGCGCGCCATGGTGGCGATGGTCGCCTCGATCTCCCTGATGCCGATCGTCTTGCGGCGCTGCGCCTCCGGCAGAAGCTTTTGCGAAGCGCCCGATTCGTCGATCACGTCGATGGCCTTGTCGGGCAGCTTGCGGTCGCTGATGTAGCGGGCCGAAAGCTCCACCGCCGCCTTCACCGCTTCATTGGTGTAGCGAACCTTGTGGAAGTCCTCGAAATAGGGCTTCAGCCCCTTCATGATCTCGATGGCGTCCTCGACGGTCGGCTCGTTCACGTCGATCTTCTGGAACCTGCGCACAAGCGCCCGGTCCTTTTCGAAGAACTGACGGAATTCCTTGTAGGTGGTCGAGCCAATGCAGCGGATCGCTCCCGAAGACAACGCCGGCTTCAGGAGATTCGATGCATCCATCGCCCCTCCGGAAGTCGCGCCGGCGCCGATCACCGTATGAATCTCGTCAATAAAGAGCACGGCGCCCGGATAGTCCTCGAGTTCCTTGACCACCTGCTTCAGGCGCTCTTCGAAATCGCCGCGGTACCGCGTGCCCGCAAGCAGCGACCCCATGTCCAGCGCGAAGATGGTGGCATCGGCCAGAACATCCGGCACCTCGCCATCCACGATACGCTTGGCCAGACCTTCGGCAATCGCCGTCTTGCCGACGCCGGGATCGCCCACATAGAGCGGGTTGTTCTTCGAACGGCGGCACAGCACCTGGATCGTACGGTTGATCTCGTTGGTGCGTCCGATCAGAGGGTCGATGCGGCCGGTACGCGCCTTTTCGTTGAGATTGACGCAATAGGCGGACAGGGCATCCTGCGCCTGCTTCTTCTTGGTCGTGTCCTCGACCTCGGGACCTGAAGCGCCTCCCTGCTCATCCTCGTCGGCACCGCGCGGCGCGCGCGCCTCCGAACTGCCGGGACGCTTGGCAATACCGTGGCTGATATAATTGACCGCGTCGTAGCGGGTCATCTGCTGCTCCTGGAGGAAGAAGGCAGCATGGCTCTCGCGCTCGGCGAAAATCGCCACGAGCACATTGGCCCCCGAAACCTCTTCCCTGCCCGAGGACTGCACATGTATGACCGCGCGCTGGATGACGCGCTGGAAGCCCGCCGTGGGCTTCGAATCGTCGTCATAACCGGTCACGAGATTGTCGAGCTCGCTGTCGATATATTTGACGACGGTAGTGCGCAGAGCGTCGAGATCGACATTGCAGGCCCGCATGACGGCGGCCGCGTCCGTGTCGTCGATCAGCGCCAGCAGGAGATGCTCGAGCGTTGCATACTCGTGATGGCGCTCATTGGCGAATGTAAGCGCCTGATGCAGTGCCCGCTCTAAGCCTTGCGAAAAAGCCGGCATTCAATACCTCATTTCTTTTCCATCACGCATTGTAGCGGATGTTGGTGCTGGCGCGCAAAATCCATGACCTGCGCAACCTTGGTTTCGGCCACCTCGAAAGTGAAAACGCCGCATTCCCCCACGCCGTGATTGTGCACATGCAACATGATCCGTGTCGCCGCCTCACGATCCTTGCGGAAGAACCGCTCCAGAACGTGAATCACGAATTCCATTGGCGTATAGTCGTCATTCAGAAGCAGCACGCGATAAAGGCTCGGCTTCTTGGTCTTGGGCTTCGTACGCGTGATGACGGCGGTCCCCCGGTTGGAGCCGTCACCATTGTCTTCGCCGTCCTGCATACGCAGTCCATACCGGCTCGTGGATTTAACCAAAGAATTCAAGAATGCCATTTCCTTGCCAAGCCCTAGCCACTGTCATGTAGGGATCCACTTTATAATTTTAAGACCTTCTCCGCCGCTGACAATATGGCAGTGCGGCTTTTGCCGCGAATTTGATGAACGTCTGAAAATGCAACGCGCCGCAGCCCCCCGCGTACCGCCCCCTGTCTAAAATTAGAATAAAAATTAACGATACGCCGAAGTCCTGCGCTTACCATAAACGGATTGGTAACACCGTGCCGACTAAGTTCATTTGAAAGGGCGCGCCGGTGAAATTCGGGCGCCGCAAAATATCGGTGTAAATAGGTGCGGTTGTGCGTCACGGCTTAGTTGCTACTGCGAATCTTGAGCGCTTCTCGGTCAAGGTTCTGACAACACTCTTCCTGTGTGGCCTCATGATGGCCGGCGGTATTGCCCCCTCATCGGCCAACTCGAAATATGCCGGCCTGGTGATGGATGCTAAAACTGGCGAGGTTCTTTATGAATCGGGCGCCGACGCGCTGCGTTATCCTGCCTCGCTGACCAAGATGATGACGCTTTACCTCACCTTTGAGGCGCTCAAGGCCGGTCGCATATCGACGAACACCCGTGTTCCGGTTTCACGCAATGCAGCCGCAGAACCGCCGACCAACCTTGCCCTTAAGCCCGGTCAGACCCTGACGGTCGAACAGGCGATTCAAGGACTGGTGACGCGCTCCGCGAACGATGCGGCAACGGCTCTTGCGGAATTCCTGGGCGGCTCCGAGGCACGCTTCGCATCCATGATGACGAGCAAGGCACGCCAGCTCGGCATGTCCCGCACGACCTTCAAGAATGCCCACGGACTGCCCAACAGTGCCCAGAAGACCACGGCGCGCGACATGGCGCGGCTCGGCATCGCGCTGCGTGAGCATTTCCCGCAATATTACGACTATTTCTCAACGCGCTCCTTCACCTACAACAAGCGCCGCTATGGCAACCACAACAACCTTCTCGGTCGTGTGAAGGGCGTTGACGGCATCAAGACCGGCTATACGCGCGCTTCCGGCTTCAATCTCGTCAGCTCCGTGCAGGCGAACGGCCGCAGCATCGTTGCCGTGGTGATGGGTGGGCGCACGGCCCGCACCCGCGACGCTCAGATGGTCGAACTCATCGACCGCTATCTGCCCAAGGCCTCGACCGGCCGCGACCGCATGCTGATCGCCAAGGCGCCCGGCGGTGCCCGTACGGCCTTCGCGTCGATGGTTCCAGGCAGCCGCGTTCCGGTCCCGACCGATCGTCCCGAAATCGAGACGCTGACTGCCTACGCATCCGAAGAAGAGCCGCGTTCCGTTGCTGCCGCCGTTGCGGCAGCCCCTGCCCCGCGTCCGAAGGAAGTCGTGGCAAGCGTCGATCCGATGCCGACCGCATCCACCGCGAGCGCGTCGAAGAGCGACGGCTGGAGCATTCAGGTAGCCTCTCTCGGCAGCGAAGACGAAGCGATTGTCTTTCTTGCGGAGACCGAAAAGAAGGCGCCGCAGGTTCTGGCAAGCGCCGTGCCGATCACCGAGACCTTCGACAAGGGCGGCACGCGCTATTACCGCGCCCGCTTCGTCGGCTTTGCCAGCAAATCCGCAGCCTGGGGAGCCTGTGCTTCTCTGAAGAAGAAGAATATCGCCTGCTATGCCACGCAGCAGTAATCCGCAATTTCAGCTCTTGAGAGTGTAATGCGTCCGGGAGAATCAGTGATGATTGGCGAGCAGAATGTCGCGCGCCTGGTTGATACGAGCAGCCAGAAACGAGTTTCCTCCCATGTCGGGATGAACGCGCTGCATCAGACGGCGGTGAGCCTTTCTGATCTGCGCAACGGTCGCTCCACGTTCAAGACCAAGGATCTCATAGGCCTCCTCCTCGGTCATGGGGCCCGAGCCCGTCGCAGCTCCCTGCCCCCGGTCAAAATCCGCCTTCGCGCTGTCGCGCCAGACGGGAAACTCGCCGTCAAGATAAGCCTCAAGTAGGCGAAGACTTTCCTCATCTGCGGCCAGTTCCGCATGAAGATCGGACAGCTCGGCGAGAGACATTTCGCCGAGCTGTTTTCCTTCATGCCTCCCGGCAAGCACCATTCCGGAAAGGCGGCCGCTATCGTGATCGAGTATCATTTCCAGCGCGGCTGAACGAACCTGCGATCTCTGGCCCCGGCTGCGTTTTGCATTCCGGCGCATGCGTCCTGATCCGAACCACGCAACGGCCGCCGACAAGAGCATGCCGCCGAGGCCGGCACGCCCCGCGATCATCATCACCACCCCGACCACGCCGACGATCAACGGCCCGATCAGCCTCAACGACCCGGCAAGCGCTCGGGCGTCCGCCTTTAAAAACCCGATGGCAGCGATCAGGAGCAAAAGAGCAATGGCAAAGAAGACGAAGGGATAAATCATCGCTTTCCGCCGAGATGCTCGATGAGAATCCTGTCTTCGGGTCTGTCCCGCGCGTTCAGCGCCTTCAGACCGCCGGTCGCATAAACGGCAATGGCTGACAGCAACCGGCCAAGTTCGCCCGCCGAATTGCGGTCGAAACGGAACCAGGCTCCGCGCGACAGGCGCGCGATTTCGCGAAAGGCTGTTTCGGCCGCGGGGTCCCGACCTTCCTGGAAGACGAAGACCGGCGTGCCGGCGAGGCCAAGCCGCCCCGCCTTGTCGGCAAGCAGATCGACATTCTCCTCCATGGCATCGCCGATATAGACGAGCGCCTGCACCTTCTCGCGGGTCGTTTCCTTGAGACCGTGCGAAAGAACCTTGCCGATCTGGGTCTGGCCGCCCCGGCAATCGATCTTGGTCATCAGTGTCTTGAGCGCCTCGGTATCACGCACGAAGCGAGACGCCCGGCATTCGCCCAAGCCCCGGAAATAGACGAGCTGAACGCTCAGCCCACCAGACTTTCCCCCGGCCCTTCCGACCGCATCGAACATTTCCGCTTGCAGCCGGCAGGCCATGTCCCATGTGGGCTGGCGGCTCATCGTGGCATCGAGCGCCAGCACCAGCCGCCCGGCATTTTCTCCGCTCGCAGGCGCCATGGCGCGCGCTTGCCGGACGAATGCCTCGATGGCATCGGAGGTGGATTTCTGCCGTGCCACGCGCTGCGAGGCGTCGGGTCGCGATACGGGTGTCTTGCGGTCGCTCATCACAGGAAGATGTGGCGCAGCGCTGAACCTTGCAAGCCCTGCAAACCGCACTTGTGCTGGTAGCCTTTACAAAAGTCCGAGTTCCGCCAGTTCCCGCCGCAGTTCGGCGGGCATTTCCGCCGAGGAGGAATCCGTTCCCAGATCGGCCGGCGCCTCTTTCGCGTCCAGATAGCGCCAGCCCTGGAATGCGCGGCGCGGCTGGTACTGGGTGCGGACAACCTTCGGCTCAAGAACGAGATGGCATCGCGAAATGCCCTCGCCATCGCGGAACGGCCTGATGTCCAGAATACGTTGCCGGCATTGCACCGTTCCCTTGATCACCCAGTAGAGGGAGCCGCCATCGGTCAGTTCCTCAACGCGCTTGGGCACCATCCGGGTGGTGTGAAATTGCTCCGCCGGTTCCCCCCGCGCTGCTTTTTCACGCAGGCGCAGCGCGATCCATCCTTCCAGGTCCTCGACGCTCTCGCAGCCGACGCACAGTTTAATGAGATTGAGAGACATGGTCGGAATGTCGGCCCTCGACACGGCAAGGTCAAGCCGCCTCGATCAGCACTCCACCACATTGACGGCAAGACCGCCAAGGCTCGTTTCCTTATAGCGCTCGTTCATGTCATGCCCGGTCTGACGCATGGTCTCGATGGCCGCATCGAGCGAAACGAAGTGATGTCCGTCTCCCTTGACCGCAAGCGAAGCCGCCGTCACCGCCTTCACCGCACCCAGCGCGTTGCGCTCGATACACGGCACCTGCACCAGCCCCGCCACTGGATCGCAGGTCATGCCGAGGTGATGTTCGAGCGCAATCTCGGCAGCATTTTCCACCTGCTCGGGCGAGCCGCCCATGACGGCTGCAAGCCCGGCCGCGGCCATGGCCGAAGCGGACCCGACTTCTCCCTGGCACCCCACTTCCGCTCCCGAGATCGAGGCATTGTGCTTTACGATGCCGCCGATGGCCGCTGCGGTCAGGAGGAAATCGCGAATGCTGCGCCGGTCGGCCTCCATGTGGAATTTCTGCCAGTAGCGCAAAACAGCCGGAATGACCCCGGCAGCCCCATTGGTCGGGGCCGTGACGACACGTCCGCCGCTCGCATTTTCCTCGTTCACCGCCATGGCGAAGACAGACAGCCAGTCATTTGCCGCAAGCGGATTGGGCCGGTTCAGTCTGCTTTCCTCATCGAGCTGCGCATGGAGATCGCGCGCGCGCCGGCGCACCTTGAGCCCACCCGGCATGATGCCTTCCTGTGATAGTCCCCGCTCGATGCAGCTGTTCATCGCCGCCCATACATCGTCCAGCCCCTGATCGAGTTCTGTGCGCGAAAGACGGGTTTCCTCATTTGCCCGCTTCATCTGGGCAATGGAAAGACCGCTTTCCAGCGCCATGGCAAGCATCGCCCTGGCACTCGCAAAAGGATAAGGAACGTCCTCGTCCACCACCGGACTATCGGCAGTTTTGAGTTTCTGAAGTTCCTCTTCCGAAACCACGAAACCGCCGCCGACCGAATAATAGATACGGCGCAAAAGAAGCCGCCCCGCGCCATCAAGGGCATTGAAGGCCATTCCGTTCGCATGGCCAGGCAGCGCGACCTTCTTGTCCAGAAGCAGATCCGTCTGCGGATCGAACCGATAAGCGGGATGCCCCTTAGGCGCCACTCTCTTTTTGGCCTGGATTGCCTCTATGATAGCGTCCGAACGGTCGGGATCGACTGTCAGCGGAGTAAAGCCGGCGAGCCCCAGGATGACCGCCCTGTCCGTTCCATGCCCAATGCCGGTAAAGGCCAGGGACCCGTGCAGGCTGACCGAAAGCCGATCGATCGTCGCGCCGGCCGGGCGTGGCCAGTCATCACGCTCTATCTCCCGCAAAAACCGCTCGGCTGCCGTCATCGGCCCCATCGTGTGCGAGCTCGATGGCCCGATACCGATCTTGAAGAGGTCGAAAACGGATAGAAACATCAGCGCGCTTCCGGGATGATCGAGAGAAGGAGCCCAAGGCATACAGCATTTTGCAGCTGCGTGGAAACACCCGGCCTCCAGATGAAAAATCGAAACACCGGCGATCCACCGGCGCCCCAATGCAAAGGGGCGCGGCCTCAAGGCCGCGCCCCTTTATCAGATAAAATCTTACCTGCGGTTTGTTCGATCAGCTCGTTCGATCAGCCGGCCGATGCAACGACCGAAGCCGCTTCGGCGCCCACGAACAGCCATGCCATGAAGATGATCGCCGCAAGGCAGATCACTGCTTTGACGGCAACGCCCCAGCAGGATCTCTCAATGATATCGTCCATTTAAATCCCGTCATTGTCAGGTTCAGTATCCGCACCTGTTTCGGTGCCTGAGCCGTGGCGCAGGGTGATACCCCTTGCGCGTGCGTTGCGCAAGCGAATAACGGCAAAATAACGGCAACGTAATTGTTCGTGATCGATACAAATCAGGAATTACCATTTAAAATCAGCATTATAGCAATTGAAAGGTTTTATCAACAATTAGGGCGGAATGGGGATATTTCATGCTGCAACGCAGCATTCCGATCATTTTAACCGGCAAACGACTCAGTCCGCCGATGCCTCCGGCGCGGGCAGAAATGCCTCTGTTCTGCCGGCATAGCGATAGGCCGCAAGCCCGATCCATTCGCGGATACCGACGGACAGGTTGCGCAGGGAATCGAGTGAATTGTCCTCCGCAGGACCGATGCCCTCATTGCCGGCTGTCTTGTAGTCCACCGGCCACGGCAGGACAGGAAATCCCACCTTTCGGAAAACGCCCATGGCGCGCGGCATGTGAAACGCGGACGTTACCAGAAGCCAGGTTTCTCCCTCGCGCGGCGCGGCGAGCTGGCGCGAGAAAAGCCCGTTCTCATAGGTATCGCGCGAGCGGTTCTCGAGAATGAGCCGGTTCCGGTCCACACCGAGCCCCTCCAGAAGACGCGGCGCCGTATCGGCATCCCCTTCACCACTGAGGAAAACGGCGCCCTGCCCGCCTGAAATGAGTATTTTCGCCTCGGGATAACGCCGCGCCAGGATTGCCGTTTCCACGAAGCGGTCGCCACTGGCGTTGAGTTCATAGCCGCCGCGCGCGAGGTTGACGGAGCCTTCCAGCCCGCCCCCAAGAACAACAATGCCGGCGACATGCTCGGGCGCCGGGTCGGGTTTGCGGAAACGGTCCTCCAGCGGAATCAGCAGATGCGCGCCGAGCGTCGTCCATCCGGAAAGAAACAGAACCAGGAAGGACATCGAACCGGCCGCAATGGCGAGCCTGCGCCAGTGCAGGAGCGCCAGAACAACACTCGCCCCCGCAAGGAGCATGGCCAGCCCGAAAGGCTGGATAAAGAGCCACCCGATCGCCGACACCAGATGAAACATTATGCGACGCGCCTTCCGGGAAACGCCGCGCCCAGCGGCTTAAAAACGGGCTACCACCACGGGGTGGGCTTGAAACGGCCTGCTGCCTGCTCGATCGCGTGAGCGACCGTGAACAGGGTCTCCTCGCCGAAAGGCTGGCCGATGAGTTGCAGGCCAAGCGGCAGTCCGCGCGCGTCGAGGCCGGCGGGAACAGCAATGCCCGGCAGGCCCGCCATGTTCACCGTCACCGTGAAGACATCGTTCAGATACATCTGCACGGGATCGGCATTCATTTTCTGGTCGGCCACGCCGAAAGCCGCCGAAGGGGTCGCCGGCGTCAGGATCGCGTCGACGCCCGCGTCGAACACCTGTTCGAAATCGCGTTTGATCAGAGTGCGAACCTTCTGGGCTTTCAGGTAATAGGCGTCGTAATAGCCTGCCGAAAGCACGTAGGTGCCGATCATCACACGCCGCTTGACCTCACGGCCGAAACCGGCGGCGCGGGTCTTCTCGTACATGTCGATAATGTCCTTGCCGGGCACACGCAGGCCGTAACGCACCCCATCATAACGGGCAAGGTTCGAGGATGCCTCCGCCGGAGCGACGATGTAATAGGCTGGAAGCGCATACTTCGTGTGAGGCAGGGAGATGTCGACGATCTCCGCGCCAGCATCGCGCAGCCAGTCGATCCCCTTCTGCCAGAGCGCATCGATTTCCCCGGACATGCCGTCCATGCGGTATTCCCTGGGAATACCGATCTTCATGCCCTTGAGCGAACGGCCAAGCGCCGCCTCGTAATCAGGCACCGGCAGGTCGACCGAGGTCGTGTCCTTTGCATCGACGGAGGCCATGGATTTCAACAGGATTGCCGCGTCGCGCACGTCGCGGGCAATGGGCCCGGCCTGATCGAGCGAGGACGCGAAGGCAACCGTGCCCCAGCGCGAACAACGGCCATAAGTCGGCTTGATGCCGACAGTGCCAGTAAAGGCCGCGGGCTGGCGGATCGAACCGCCCGTGTCGGTCGCCGTGGCGCCGGCGCACAGAAAGGCGGCGACCGCCGCCGCAGAACCACCGGACGACCCGCCGGGAACCAGATCCTGATTGGAGCCCGTGGCGCGCCAGGGATTGATTACCGGTCCGTAATAGGACGTCTCGTTGGACGACCCCATGGCGAATTCGTCCATGTTCAGCTTGCCGAGCATCACCGCACCGTCGGCCCAGAGATTGGCGGTGACGGTGGATTCGTAACGTGGCTTGAACCCGTCGAGAATATGGCTTGCGGCCTGCGTGTGGACACCTTCGGTCGCGAAAAGATCCTTGATGCCGAGCGGAATTCCTTCGAGCGCGCCGGCCTCGTTTTTCGCCAGCCGCTCATCGCTCGCCCTGGCCATTGCGCGGGCCTGATCGTTCGTGACGGCAACATAGGCATTGAGCTTTTCATTCGCCGCATCGATGGCGCCGAGATAGGCCTCCGTCAGTTCGACGGCGGTGAACTCCCTGGCGGCCAGTTTCTCGCGTGCTTCGGCGATGGTGAGATGGGTAAGCTCGGTCATGGAAAATCCGTTTGGCGAAAATCCGTTGGGTGAAGTCCGCAGGCCCGGAGGCCCGGAGCGGTCGGTGAAGAGCGATTACTCGACCACCTTCGGCACCACGAAGAAATTGTCTTCTGTGGCCGGTGCATTGGCCACGATGTCGGCTGCCTTGTTGCCGTCGGTCACCTGATCCACACGCTTGCGCATTTCCATCGGGATGACGGATGTCATCGGCTCTATGCCGTCCACATTCACCTCGTCGAGCTGCTCGACAAAGCCCAGAATGGCATTCAGCTCGCCGGTCATGCGCTCGGCTTCGCCTTCATCGACGGCGATGCGGGCAAGACGTGCAACGCGTTTCACGGTTTCAATGTCCACGGACATGGGGCTCTCCGGCACTCGGTCTTTGTGTCGTTCCGCTCGGGCAAGCTCTGACGGGGCGCGGCGCGGGCCGGGCGACACATGCTTGATTATCGTGTCACGGCTATAATCGCCGCGCAGGCAGCGCGCAACCGCCTACGCCCTCCCCATGGAGGAAATGCTACACCTCGAAGGCTTCGCCGGCCTTGGGCAGAAGCACCTCGGTCTTGCCGCCGGCAAGACCGTCGACGAATTTCTGCGCAGTCGGGTCAAGCAGCGGGAACGTCGCGAAGTGGCACGGCACGACCTTCTCGAAATTGAAATAGCGCCGGCAGGCAAGCGCGGCCACCGCTCCCCCCATGGTGAAGCGGTCACCCACGGGAACAAGACCGATATCGGGCTGATGCAGCTCCTCGATCAGCGCCATGTCGCCAAAAATATCGGTATCACCCATGTGATAAAGCGTCTTCTCCTCCGGGAAATGCAGGACAAGGCCGGCCGGATTGCCCAGATAAGTGTTGGTCCCGTTCGGTCCGGCCGTGGAGGAGGAGTGCTGCGCGTTGACAAACGTGACGGTGAAGCCGCCGCAATCCACGGTGCCGCCATGATTGCCCGGATTGATCCGATCCCCCGAAGCGCCCTGCCCGACCAGATAGCTGCAGATCTCGAAATTGGCGACCAGCATGGCGCCGGTCTTCTTCAGGATTTTCGCGGAATCCCCCAGATGGTCGTCATGCCCGTGGGTCAGAAGCAGATGGGTGATTCCCTCCGCCGGCCCCTCCCAGCCCTTTCCCCAGGACGGATTTCCGCTCAGAAAGGGGTCAATCAGGATGCTCGCTCCGCCGGCATCCACACGAAAAGCGGAATGGCCATACCAGGTCAGTTTCATCAAAAATCTCCTGTTTCGTCCCTCGGAAGCGCGCCCGCTCGACGGTTCGCGCTTTAACGGCGACCTTGGCACGGATAGAACATATCATCCATATCCGGGGCAATTCCGGTAAGATCCGGTTCAACGAAACTGCCCTGGAATTTTACGTATCCGCATTGTCTGGAGCCGGAGCGACATCGCTTCGGCCTGAGAGGCCTCAACAGGAGCAACCCGCCTTGCCCGTAGTGGAACTTGCAGAACTGCCCGAGCGCCTTGAAAACGGCAAGACGCTTGCCGGCCTCGATCTCGGCACGAAGACCGTCGGTCTTGCCGTTTCGGACCGGGGACTGCGACTGGCGACACCACGCCCGGTGCTGATGCGCAAGAAGTTCACGCAGGACGCAGAAGCTCTCCTTGCCGCTTTCGCCCGCGACACGGTCGGCGGCATCGTGATCGGCCTGCCCGTCAACATGGATGGAAGCGAAGGCCCCCGCGCCCAATCCACCCGCGCCTTCATCCGCAATTTCGAACGGCTGACCGACCTTCCCGTGGCCTTCTGGGACGAGCGGATGTCCACGGTTGCCGCAGAAAGGGTGTTGATCGAAATGGACGTGTCGCGAAAGAAGCGCGCCGAACGCATCGATTCCGCGGCCGCGGCCTTCATTCTGCAAGGCGCCCTGGACAGGTTGAAAACGCTCGGCGAGCGGGATTGAGCCAGGGCATTTGGCATTTATTCGGAAATTCCCGGTCGAAAATGGCGGGCATATTCCTTTGCCATTGATCGATTCTTGCAAATTCAACCAGTTACCGGATTGCGCATGGTGCGTGACCCGATATGTCACGACGGTGACATCCCCATATTTAGTTTACCATTCCGCGAAAACACGCTGTGGGAAATACATCTTGCGGTAGAAGTTTTCGGAAACATGTGTTTCTGTGAGAACCTGGATTTCCGACGTTCATTGAAATTTCGGCTGGAAGAGAATTCCGGCGTCGTTTGTGTTGTTCCTTGGGGGTATCGGGGCCATGCGGGTGGGCTTCTTCTTACGCATCTTATGCGTCACGGCCGGAACGATGGCTGGGATTGCCCTTCCCTCGGGAGCGGCGATGGCCCAGTCGGCGATCTGCCGCAGCCTGACGGCGGAGCTGAAAACCGCGGGGCGCGGCGCTCCGAGCGCCAGCGTCCGCAAGGTGCAGCAGGCAATTTCCCGCCAGACCGCCGAACTGCGCAAGGTCAAGGCGCAGATGAACCAGGCCCGTTGCGGGTTTGGCCTGTTTTCCGGACAAAACGCCCAATGCTCCATGTTGCGCAGCACCGTCGGGAGCATGGAAAACAATCTCTGGAAGCTCAAGCAGCAGCTTTCAGGCAGCGCATCCACCCGCAAGACACGAAGCCGCGCAACCATTCTTGCTGCCATGCGACAAAACCGCTGCGGCGAAAAGGCCACCGTCAGAACGGCATCCGCGCCGGCAAATGCCGGTCGAAACGTTTCAGCATCGCGCGTGACGGCCAAAAATCCGAACAAGTCCGAAGGACGCCCCTCCAACGTCTATCGCACTTTGTGCGTACGCACCTGCGATGGTTATTATTTCCCGATTTCCTTCTCGGTCTCGAAGGACATGTTCGCGCGCGACGCCAAGACCTGCGAAGCCCGCTGCCCCGGCAGCGAGGCAGAGCTTTATGCGCATGATGTGGTGAACGAGGAATCCGAAGCGATGGTCTCCGTGGCAAGCGGAACGCCCTATGCGGAATTGCCGACAGCCTTCAAATACCGCTCGCGCAAGGGGATCGACCGGGCGAGCTGTAGTTGCCGGGCCAGCAAGAACTTCAAAATCGTCGCTGGCACAGCGAAGAAACCGGTCGAGACGGCAGAAAACAGCATCGCGAAAACCGACGAGACCACGAAGGTCGCGCATAACCAGGAAATGCCCGCGTCCCAGTCGGGAACGAGCTTTTATGTTCCCGCCGAGCCCGCATCCCTTGATGCAGGCAAGGCAGAACCTGCCGTTAACGCCATTGATAACGTTGTTGAAACGGATGACGCCCCGAAAGCGACGGAAACGGCGGGTGTGTCGGAGCCTCGCCGTGTCAGGCTAGTCGGGCCTGAGTTTCTGCCCGACCCAGAAGGGGCAATAGACCTGAAAGCTCCGGCCCCGACGCCCGCCCCGTAAGCGCGACCCGCAAGGGCATGAAAAGAGCCTTGCCCTTGCGTCCGCTCGCGGCCTTCACTGCATTTGTCCAGTCACGCCAGGTGTCCTGATCCCAGGGTTCGGCTGGCAGATGCGCGGCTGCCTGCCGGACAAACTCACGATCGTCCGCAGAAAGCTCGCCTGCCGGGTCAGGCCGCTCATGCACGATGTTCCACCAGTCGCCTGCATCCGACATGCGCTCGAGATTACCCTGAACCGCCACCCAGAAGGCATGCGCATTCCCGCCTTCGATGCCAAGCGCTGACAGACGCCGTTCGGCCTGTTCGAAGGTCATTGCCTGTAGCAGATGACGGCTCAGTGCATCGAGCTCGGCGGGATCGAATTTCGCTGCGGACTTGGAGGTCGCCTCCGGGACGAAGAGAGCCGCCAATTCGTTCATATCGGCAGCGGCCACCACATTCTCGGATGTCCCGATCAGAACGGCAAGCGAGGCAACGGCCATCGCTTCCACGCCGGCTTCGCGCAGGCTGGAAATGGAGAGCGCGCCCGTACGTTTCGAAAGCCCTTCTCCCGACACGGTTGTCAGAAGGTTGTGATGTCCGAATGCCGGCGGTTCGGCGCCAAGCGCCCGGAAGATCGCGATCTGAGCCCCGGTGTTGGTAACGTGGTCGTCACCACGGATCACATGGGAAATACCGAGATCGATATCATCGACCACGGAGGGAAGCGTATAGAGATAGGTTCCATCCGCGCGGATCAGCACCGGGTCCGACATGGAGGCGAGGTCGACGGTCTGCGGGCCGCGCACGATGTCGTTCCAGTGCACTTCCGTGCGTTCGGTCGAAAACGGCTCTTCTGAGAAATTTGGAAGCAGAAACCGCCAATGGGGTTTGCGCCCTTCCGCTTCGAAGGCTTCCTTCTCGGCCTGGGTCAACTTCAGCGCCTCGCGACCGTAGACGGGCGGCAGGCGGCGCGACAGCCTTATCTTGCGACGGCGTTCCAGTTCTTCCGGCGTTTCATAGCAGGGATAGAGAAGCCCCGCCGCCTTCAACCTGTCCGCCGCCGCATCGTAGCGCTCGAAACGTGCCGACTGGGCTACAGTCTCATCGGGCTCGATGCCGAGCCATGCGAGGTCACGCACAATTCCCTCGGCATATTCCTTGCGCGAACGCTCGACATCCGTGTCGTCGAAACGCAGCACGAAACGACCGCTGTTCTTTCTGGCAAAAAGCCAGTTGAAGAGCGCAGTACGCGCGTTGCCGATATGAATATGGCCGGTCGGGGACGGCGCGAAGCGTACGGTGACAGTCATGGTTGCGGCGTAGCCAAAAGCTCCCGACTTGGCAAGGAGAAGCGCATGCGATGCGTGGGTTTAGTCCTTGCCATATAGATAAGCATCTGCTTATCTATATTCATGAATGACAGACCGACATCCGAATCGGAAATTTTTCGCGCTCTCGCCGACCCCACCCGGCGGTTGCTGCTTGAGCGCTTGAACGCGAGCGAACGCAATGCGACGGAGCTACGCGAGGGACTTTCGATATCGCAGCCCGCGATCTCGCAGCATATTGCCATCCTGCGCGGCGCGGGCCTCATCGAGGAAGAGAAGCTGGGCCGACAGATACGCTATCGCATCCGGCCCGAAGGGCTCGCACCTGTGGTCGACTGGCTGACCCGTTACCGCGCCTTCTGGCCTGCCCGGATCGACAAGCTCAAGGCACTGCTCAAGGAGATGGACCAATGAGCACGATTGAAGAGGAAATCTCCAAGGAAAACATTGTTCTGGAGTATACTCTCGATGCACCGCCTGAAAAGGTATGGCGCGCGCTGACGGTTCCCGAGCTCGCTGCAAGCTGGCTTGGAACACCGAAAAGCAGGGCCGACGCCCCCACCTATGAGTTGATCGATACGACGCCCTTTTCGCGCGTGCGCTATGCCTGGCATGACGCCGGGACGGACATGCCCGAAACATTGGTCACCTTCGAGATCAGCCCTGCCCCCGACGGCAGCACGCGCTTTCGCCTGATCCATGGCGTTCGCGTTGCGCCGCCAATGGCTGCAAACAACAATCGAGCGCCGATAGCGCGCGCCGCCTGACCGTCCGACAGTTTTTGAATCAATGAAAGGAGATCGCGCATGCGCGATACGATGGCGCTCGTCCCTATGGTGGTCGAGCAATCCCCCAGGGGCGAACGCTCCTTCGACATCTACTCCCGGCTCCTTCGAGAGCGGATCGTCTTCCTGAACGGCGAGGTGAACGACGATTCCGCCGCTCTCATTTGCGCCCAGCTCCTTTTCCTGGAATCGGAAAACCCCAGGCAGGAGATTTCCCTCTACATCAACTCACCGGGCGGCGTCGTTTCGAGCGGCTTTGCCATCTATGATACGATGCAGTTCATCACCTGTCCGGTATCGACCCTCTGCATGGGCACCGCCGGTTCCATGGGATCGTTCCTGCTTATGGCGGGGGAGCCCGGTCGTCGCGCTGCACTGCCCAATGCGAGCGTCGTGCTTCACCAGCCCTCCGGCGGCTTTCGCGGGCAGGCCTCCGACATACAGCGCCACGCCGAGGACATATTGAAGCTGAAGCGCCGGCTGATCGGACTATATGCGCACCATTGCAACCGCACAGAGGAAGAGGTCGAACGCACGCTCGACCGGGATTTCTTCATGACCGCGCAGGAAGCCCGCGATTGGGGCCTTGTCGACCGCGTCCATTCAAGACGCAGCCCTGCCGCCGAAACCGCAGACTGAAACATTGCCGGGGCTGGCCGACAGCCGCGCGGCAGGCAGGCAAAAACGTCAAGCCATCCCCGAAAATCTTTTCAAAACAAAAGGCTACGTTCGGTCCCTGAATCGATTTGTGATCGGGTAACGGCGGTCACGTCCGAAATTCTTCTTGGTGATCTTCACGCCCGGCGCGGCCTGTCGGCGCTTGTATTCGGCGATGTAGAGCAGATGCTCGACACGATGCACCGTATCGCGGTCATGGCCGCGCGCCACGATGGCATCAACGCTCATCTCACCTTCCACGAGACATTCCAGGATATCGTCGAGCACCGGATAGGGCGGCAGCGAATCCTGGTCCGTCTGATCGGGCCGCAATTCGGCGGAAGGCGCCTTGTCGATGATGTTTTGCGGAATGACCTCCCCCGAGGGGCCAAGCGCACCGGGCGGCACAGTCGTGTTGCGCCAGGCAGAAAGCGCATACACCTGCATCTTGTAGACGTCCTTTATGGGATTGAAGCCGCCATTCATGTCGCCATAGAGCGTGGCATACCCCACCGACATCTCCGACTTGTTGCCCGTGGTCACCACCATGGAACCGAACTTGTTGGAAACCGCCATAAGGATCGTGCCCCGCGTGCGGCTTTGCAGGTTTTCTTCCGTCACGCCTTCCTTGGTGCCTTCGAAAAGCTGAGAAAGCGCGTGGGAAAAGCCTTCCACCGGCTCGAAAATCGGCACGATGTCGTAGCGGCAACCAAGGGCGCGGGCGCAATCCTCGGCATCTTTCAGGGAGTCTTTCGATGTATAGCGATAGGGCATCATGATGCAGCGCACCCGCTCTTCGCCGAGCGCATCGACGGCGAGCGCCGCGCAGATTGCCGAATCGATGCCGCCCGAAAGACCGAGCACCACATTCTTGAAACCGTTCTTGTTCACATAATCGCGCAGCCCGAGCATGCACGCCCTGTAGTCCGCCTCTTCCTTTTCCGGAATCTTCGACATCGGCCCGTCGGTACAGCGCCAGCCTTCACCTTCCCGCCGCCAGGTCGATACGGAAACGGCTTCCTCGAACTGGCTCATCTGGAAGGCAAGCGATTTATCCGCACCAATGGCGAAGGACGCGCCATCGAACACCAGTTCGTCCTGCCCGCCGAGCTGGTTGGCATAGAGCATGGGCAGCCCGGTCTCGATCACCTGTGCTATGGCCACCTGATGGCGAATATCCACCTTGCCCCGGTAATAGGGCGAGCCATTGGGAACGAGCAGGATTTCCGCGCCCGATTCTGCCAGCGTCTCGCAAACGCCAAGCTCGCCCCAGATATCCTCGCAGATCGGAATTCCGAGCCTTATGCCGCGGAAATTGACCGGACCCGGAACACTCGGCCCCGCCTGAAAAACGCGCTTTTCGTCGAACTCGCCATAATTGGGCAGATCAAGCTTGTAGCGCTCGGCGATGATTTCGCCGCCATCGAGCACCATGATGGAATTGTGCAAACCGCTTTCCCGCCGCAATGGCAGGCCGATGATGACGCCCGGTCCACCATCCTTCGTATCCGCGGCAAGCTCGGCAACGGCACGCTCGCAAGCCTCCACGAAGGCCGGCTTCAGAACGAGGTCCTCGGGCGGGTAACCGGCGATGAAAAGCTCGGTGAAAAGAACGAGGTCCGCACCATGCCGGGCCGCATCCGCCCGCGCTTCCCGCGCCTTGGCTAAGTTTCCGGCCACATCCCCCACGGTCGGGTTGAGCTGGGCGGTGGCGATACGCAGGATGTCGGGAGCAGTCATATTGCGGGCCATGGTCGTCCTGTTGCGTCAGCGGCGGGTCGTGCACTGCGTGTAACCCGCCCTCCCCGCATGCGCAACACGCCGTTACACCTTCGGTTATCGACTATGCGCTAACGCCGAGCTTGTCTTCCCCGCGATCGAGAATCAGGGGAATGATCAGGTCTTCCTCGTCTTCCAGATGCCTGAGCAGCATGGCAAGAAGCGCCGTGTTTTCCTGGGCATATCGATCGGCTGCAAAAAGCTGCCGGTCGCGTCCCGCCCCAAACGATTGCAGGAAAGCGGAGCCGGTCTCAGCATTGCGCTCCAACGCGTCATGGATCACGTGGTGATCGGCATCGAGCAGATCGAACCCCCGTGACAGGCGGGTTTCGGCAGCAGAAAAGACAGGGAAATAATGCATGTCCTCGATCTGATGATGACCGTGAAGCTGCTGCAGGAAAAAGCGCAGGCGGGGCGCGAACCAGGCTGCGAAATCATGCGGGGCAAGCCTGCCCTCGCGATAGTCGACAATCGAGGTCTTGAGCATGCCGCCCAATTCGCGGAACATATCGTGTCGTTGCAGCCAGAATTGCGCCATTCCGCCAAGATTGGGATGCGCGGTCCAGTTCTCCCGCGGATATTTTCGCAGCAGATAGAGCAGGTCGGCCGGCAGCCCCTTGCGCGTTTCCAGTTTCAGCTCTTCAGGCAGGTCAGCACGCATCGCTTCACGAAATCCCGTTAAAATCAGGTGGCCCTGAATGCGAAGCGGACCGCCCCCCAAAGGAAGCGGTCCGCAAGGAAAACCGAAGAAAAGCCGCCGTCACGACGACCTTCATTGCGATCAGGCGCTGGCAACCTTGCTAGCAGGATGCGAAGCGCGGTCCTTCTTCAGAAGTTCGGCCACCAGGAATGAAAGCTCCAGCGCCTGGTCGGCGTTGAGGCGCGGGTCGCAATGCGTGTGGTAGCGGTCCTGAAGTTCCTCGTCGCGGATGGCGCGCGCGCCGCCCGTGCACTCGGTCACGTTCTTTCCGGTCATCTCCACATGCATGCCGCCCGGATGCGTGCCTTCGGCGCGATGCACTTCGAAGAAGCTCTGAACTTCCTTGAGAATGCGGTCGAAAGGTCGCGTCTTGTAACCGGCAGCCGTGATCGTGTTGCCATGCATCGGATCGCAGGACCACACCACCTTGCGGCCCTCGCGCTCGACAGCGCGAATGAGCTTCGGCAAATGGTCGCCCACCTTGTCGGCACCGAAGCGCGCGATCAGGGTCAGGCGACCCGGCTCGTTCTCCGGGTTCAGAAGGTCGATCAGTTCGATCAGACCGTCCGGAGAGAGAGACGGACCGCATTTGAGACCCAGCGGATTCTTGATGCCACGGCAGAATTCCACATGAGCATGGTCCGGCTGGCGGGTACGATCGCCGATCCAGATCATGTGCCCGGACGTGGCATACCAGTCGCCGGAGGTGGAATCGACGCGGGTCAACGCCTCCTCATAACCAAGAAGCAGTGCCTCGTGGCTGGTGTAAAAATCCGTCTCGCGCAGCGCGTGCGTGCTCTCACCGGTAATGCCGACGGCACGCATGAAGTCGATGGTTTCGGTGATCCGGTCGGCAAGCGCCTGATAACGGCCGGCCTGCGGGCTGTCGGACAGAAACCCGAGCATCCAGCGGTGCACGTTTTCCAGATTGGCGAAACCGCCCTGGGCGAAGGCGCGCAACAGGTTGAGCGTCGCGGCCGACTGGCGGTAAGCCATTTCCTGGCGCGCCGGATCCGGCGCGCGCGAAGCGGCGTCAAACTCGATACCGTTGATGATGTCGCCCCGGTAGCTCGGCAGCACCACATCGCCCTTGGTTTCCGTATCGGAAGAGCGCGGCTTTGCGAACTGGCCGGCGATACGACCAACCTTCACCACCGGCTGGGACCCGGCAAATGTCAAAACGACGGCCATCTGCAGGAAAGCACGGAAGAAATCGCGGATATTGTCCGCGCCGTGCTCGGCGAAACTCTCGGCGCAATCACCGCCCTGAAGCAGAAAACCATTGCCCTCGGCGACCGCCGCGAGCTGCTTCTTGAGCTTGCGCGCCTCACCTGCAAAAACGAGCGGCGGATACGTGGCCATACGCGCCTCGACTTCCGCCAGGGCGTTCAGGTCCGGATAGGCCGGAACCTGCTGGATGGGCTTGTTTCTCCACGAATTCGGCGACCACTTCGTCATCTTGCTTACTCGATCGTTGCTACAGAAATATCCTTCCGGGCCGTTTCAACCATTATAACGGATACCGAAACGCCGCTTATTAACGGATGTAAGGGTTCGATACTACCCCGGAAATGCCCGCTTGGCGACGTTGAAGCCGGCAGTGCCGGGAAGCGCCAGCCAAACCCGCTCTCCAGGCTCGGTTTCAAAGTCCATTCACGGAACGGGCGAAGGGGTCAGCCGACCCGCTCACCCTTCACGATCCGATAGCTTGGCTGATACATCGTCACGAATTCCTCCGCCGCCGATGGATGCAGCGCCATGGTCCGGTCGAAATCGTTCTTGGTCAGCTCCGCCTTGAGCGAAATGCCCAGAAGCTGGGCCATCTCGCCGGCATCAGGACCCAGCACATGCGCGCCGAGCACCTTGCGGCTCTCGCCATCCACCACCAGCTTCATGAGCATCTTTTCCTGCCGCCCCGACAGCGTGTGCCGCATCGGGCGGAAGCTGGCCCGATAGATTTCGAGCCTTTCGAAATGCTTGGCAGCTTCGTCCTCCGAGAGACCGACCGTTCCGATCTCGGGCTGCGAGAACACCGCCGTAGCGATCGTATCATGATCCGGGCTTGTGGGATTGCTCTTGTATTCGGTTTCGATGAAGCACATCGCCTCATGGATCGCGACCGGGGTCAATTGAACGCGGTTGGTCACATCGCCGAGCGCCCAGATATTGTCGACATTGGTCCGCGAATAATCGTCGATCAGAATTTCACCGGCCTTGCCGGTTTCCACCCCTGCCGCCTCAAGTCCAAGACCGGCAGTGTTCGGTATACGCCCGATGGCAAGCATCACCTGGCTCGCCGCAACCGCCTCGCCCGACTTCAGATGAGCGACGAGCGAGCCATCGGCCTTCTTCTCCACCGATGTCAGCACGTCATGGCAAAGAATCCTAATCCCCTTGGCCTCCATGGCGGCATGCAGTTCGCGGCGCAGATCCGCATCGAAGCGCGACAGGATTTCCTTGCCGCGATAGACGAGCGTGGTCTCCACGCCCAGACCGTGGAAGATATTGGCGAACTCCACGGCGATATAGCCGCCGCCCTCAATGACGATGGATTTCGGCAAATCGGCGAGGTCGAAGGCCTCGTTGGAGGAAATGCAATGCTCATGTCCCGGCAAGGCGGAATGCATGTTGGGACGACCGCCGACCGCAATCAGGATCTTGTCAGCCGTAACGCGCCTTCCACCCACATCCAACGTATGCCGGTCGACCAGTGTCGCCCGCGCTTCGATGATCTCGGCGCCGGCATTCTCCAGCCCCTTGCGGTAAAGGCCTTCGAGCCGGGTGATCTCCCGCTCCTTGTTCTCCACAAGCTTGCGCCAGTCGAAACGCGCCTTGGGCACATCCCAGCCATATCCCGCCGCATCCTCGAAATGCTCTGGAAACTGGGAGGCGTAGACGTAGAGCTTCTTCGGCACGCATCCCCGGATCACGCAGGTTCCGCCAAAGCGGAACTCTTCCGCGATGGCCACTTTCTTGCCGAGCCCCGCGGCAAGGCGCCCGGCCCGCACACCGCCCGAACCGCCGCCAATCACAAACAGATCGTAGTCGAAATTGCTCATCCTGCTTCCCTGGCCCCGAGGGCGCTTGCGCACGTGCATCCATGTGGATTTGCGCTCTGCCTGAATTTCACCGCACCAGCGAATCCGGCCAGTCCGGCCGCATAGACTTAGAAACCGCGACGCAAAAATAAAAGCCCGGCGCTGTGGCCGGGCTTTCAAAACTGCGTGTGCGCGCTCTACTGGTTGGCGGTCGCGCCATCGTTGGCGCCATCGCCGGCAGGTGCGGCACCTTCCTTGGGCGCCACCGTGGTCTGGATCTTCTGGCCGACCATCTGGGCGAGGTCGCGGGCGATACCGCGGCGCCAGATTTCGCCGGCCTTGAGGACTTCGCGACTGACGATCGGGCCGTCGGAAAGCAGCTTCTTGCCAGTGGGCGATTCGTAGAACGTGCGGATATCGTTCAGTTCCTGTTCGCTGAAGACGCGGGCGTAAGCCTGGGCGGCCTCGCGCTCGAGATCAACGCGCCGGCTGGCAAGTTCGATCGCCTGCTCGTCGACCGTGGTGTTGATGAGCTCGACCAGATCCGGATTCTTGCGGATCAGCTCCGACTTCAACGCCGTTGCCGCCTGTGGAAGCACATTGTCGAAATCGTCGGTTGCATGAATGGCGGAGATCGCGGCACGCGCGGCAGCGAGATGAGTTTCCGAGATGTCCTGCGCGGAAACCGGCGCAAGCGCCACGGTCAGCGCGACCGCAGCCGAAGCGGTCATGAGGCGGAGGCGAGTTGCCAAAGTCATTTTATTCTCACTCCATTGCAATTCTAGACGGCCCCGACGGCTCGCACCCCGCCATCGCCCGCGATATAGGCGGTGTCGGCGAGATCGAGAAACAGGCCATGTTCCACAACACCGGGGATGGCGTTCAAAGCGTTTGCCAATGCTCTTGGATCGGGAATGCGGCCAAAAGATGCATCGACAATCTGGTGACCGCCGTCTGTGACGAAAGCTTCCCCACCCTTTTCCCGAATGGCCAGGGATCCCTTCAGGCCAAGCTCACGCGCCACGCCCTCGATGGCGAGCATCGTCGCCCGCAAGCCGAATGTATTGACTTCGATGGGCAAGGGAAACTGGCCGAGCGTGTCGACCATCTTGCTCTTGTCCGCGATGACAATCATGCGCGCGGACGCGGCCGCCACGATCTTTTCGCGCAGCAGCGCGCCACCGCCTCCCTTGACGAGGCAGAGGCCCGGCCCGATCTCGTCCGCCCCGTCGATCGTAAGATCAAGCGCGGGCGTATCGTCGAGCGTGGTAAGCGGTACGCCGAGTTCCAGGCAAAGCCGGGCAGTGCGTTCCGAGGTAGGCACGCCGATGACGGAAAAACCGTTTTCGACACGCTCGGCCAGAAGACGAACGAACTCCTCAGCTGTCGAGCCCGTGCCGATTCCCAGACGCATTCCGTCCGTCACCTGGCCAAGCGCGGCCCGCGCCGCTTCGATTTTCAGTTCACGCATGTCTTCCGACATCAGCCCCCGGTCCTGTTCTGTGCGGTTCCTAACCCGTTTTGCCGTGCCCCGCAAATGCCACTTAGACAAGAGGCCCATAAACTTGCGCAGCCTTCTGCGGCAGGCTATCCCAAGAAATCTGCAAAGGGGACACAATGACAGCGCCAATCATCGTCTTCGATCTCGATGGAACCCTGATCGACACCGCGCCGGACCTTCTCGACAGCCTCAATCACTGCCTCAAGGGTGTTAACATTGAGCCCGTCGATGGCAGCGAGATCAACCGCATCGTGGGGTTCGGCAGTCGCGTCATGATCGAGCGCGCCTTTGCTGTACGCAAGAAAAACCTGGCGCCCGGTCAGCTGGATGCCTTGCAGGCGGAGTTTTTCGATCACTATACCAACAACGTACCGGGCCGGTCGCAACCCTATCCCGGCGTTCTGGAAGCCATCGAGCGCTTCAAGCAGGCCGGCTACACAGTCGCTGTGTGCACCAACAAGCTTGAAGGCATGTCGCTCGCCCTGCTGAAGGCGCTTGAAATCGACCACCACTTTCAGGCGATCTGCGGCGGCGACACATTTCCCGTGCGCAAGCCCGACCCGGCCCATCTGCGCGGCACCATCGCCATGGCCGGCGGCAATCCGGAACGGGCTGTCATGGTTGGCGATTCGCGCACGGATATCGACACAGCCAAGGCCGCTGGAATTCCCGTTGTCGCGGTTGATTTCGGCTACACAGACCGTCCCGTGCGTGAATTCGAGCCTTCGCGCATCATCTCCCATTTCGACCAGTTGACGGTGGAAATGGCAGAAGCGCTCATTGCAGCCACGGCTTCTTGAAAAAGCAGCCTCGCCGCGCTTGACTTTCCCCCACGCCGCCTCGTATATCGCGGCTCGCTCGATCATCGATGCGGGCGGGCGCGTAGCTCAGCGGGAGAGCACACCCTTCACACGGGTGGGGTCGCAGGTTCAATCCCTGCCGCGCCCACCATTTTCTTTAATGAAATCAATGGCCGCCCTTTCGATCTCGCACAAGGCGAGATGCAATCTTGCAGCTTATCGCAGGAACATGCGGTGAACAGAATGGGCCAGCCCGTACAAATCCCGTACACGGTTTCAGCGTTTGTTCTCTTTCACACTTGATATTGAGGCGCGGTCGGAACCTTGAATGGTGCGAATAAAGTCCGCACTCGCCGAGCTGCGAGCACTTAGAATCGTCCGTCCCACGCACAGATCGCTGGCAGTGATCCGCTGCGCTTCACTAGATCAAGTCCCCTCCCACCGAATCCGGAGGCTGCACAACAGTCATCTGCCATTCCGTGCCGGCGACACTTTGAACCGCACCGGGTTTGCCGGAGGCTCCAACTTCCAAATAGGATGGAGCCATGACGAGCAAAACAACGAACAAGTTTTCCCCTGAGGTGCGCGGGCGGCTTCCCAGAGGTGGCGACCGACATGACCGTGTAAAAGCCTTCGGCCAGCCCATCGCGCCAGCGGCGCGGGAAATCCTTGTCGAACCGTCGATCGAACAGCGTCACCAGGAGCATCGCCATGATGATGACGATGCCGATCCAAGCATAGGCGCGCAGATGGCCGGAATGACTCAACTCGGCGATAAGCTTGGAGACACCCCCGCCGGCGTTTTCACGCACCATGATGCGTTGGCCCGCAGTCTTGGACTCAATCCGCCGCAGCGGCTTTGGCAGCAAGCATTCGAATCGGCGTAGAAGGCTTGAATGCCGCCAATGGCGGCACCCAATGGCTTCTCTCCTCGAAGTCCGCAAGGGTGCACTGGCTTAGGCCAAGCGAGATATTGTACATGCCGTTGAAGCCACAGCCGAGGAAATGGCCGTCCTTCTGCCCGATTAAACACCCTGCCTCGGAATATCCAGCATCGCCGCTGGTCACAGAGTAGATCCTGAGGCCTCCCTTGTCTTGAACGACCTTGGAGACTGGCTGGTAAGCGCCCACCGACTGCACCAGATCGGCGTAGTCAGTATCCTTGCCGATGAGCCCGACCTGCCAATGGAATGAGTTCTCGCAGGCGTAATAGGACCGTTCTTCGGTCAATCCGGTGGGCTTGTCGTAGCCGAAGAGCTCGATCTCGAAACGACCGGCTTTCTCGACGGTATCGATGTAGTAGAAATCGTTCCCGACGTGCGTCAGCATCAACTGGATGAGGTCCGGACGCATCATCGGGTTGGCCGACCACGGCACTTGGCCATTTGCGAGGACCATGACTTCCATCATTGCTTCCATTGCCAAATCGTGAGCCACAGGCAGTGCCCTTGCGCTAACCAGTTCGTCTGAATCAAGAGCCAGATACGGACGGTGGAAGCCGAGCGTGCCCGTGACATGGAGCTTGCGGTTCACAAAGTTGACTTCTGGGCCCTGCGCTATACCCATCATGAACAAAATCGCACACATCGAATGGCATTCAGCTCCTGCTGGGATGACTGTTCCGACGCCCTGTCTGTAAAACTGCTTTGCGAGCTTCACGCCTTCAAGCACGCTGCCCCCAGCACTGTTGAGGCAGATCGTGTCAGCCGAAGAACTCTCGCCGTCGACCCCTTTGAACTTGGTGGCAGCTAATTGCATAAACCGTTCGAAATCGCCCGCTACGATCTCCCCTTCGAGTTGGAGGACGCAAACGTCATTGTGCGATTCCGTGATCGTAGCGCCGTACGAACCGCCAGTGAAAATGGCCAGCAGCGTCAGGGCTGCAGCGAAAAAGGCAGTCGTTGATTTCAAATGCCCCCTCTTACAGTGCGGACGGCGCGCACCCGCACCAAACCTCTGTCTTTGTAATTGAACGATTTTCGACTGACAAACTATCGCGCAGTCACTCGAATTGTCTCTCGTATTGTATCTCAAATTGCGTACATTTATTGAACCCCATATTTCTGTCTTTCGGCGCCATCTGGTTTTGGAACAACATTATAGGGGTTGGAGGTTCACATACGGCTGACCGCGTCTTGATGACAACTTCCGACCCCATTGCCGTCAGTGGAGACCTGGGTCGGCTCTGTCTGATATTGGCGCAAAGGGGACTTTTAGAGCCCGGGTTGTGAAGGTGTTGGTGTAGACAGGGGCGAAGGCGGTAAGATCGGAGCAAGTGTAAATCGATCCCATAGGTCGCCAATCGAACGCCGAGCGTCTGACAGCACGGCGAGGATAGGCTCTGCTACCGCCATCACTTCGGTAGGATACACTACCCACAAGAGTGCACCAATCAGCACAACATAGACTGCGAACACCGGGACAATCGAAACTCGATAAACCCATCGAGCTCGAGAAATTGGTCGGGTCACCAATTCAACCCACTGCTTCTCGGACATGAAGGCGTAAAGGCGCTGCCGCCATTGCGCGCGCACTTGCTTGGCGAGGACATCAAATCGCCAATTGGAAAGCACCGTGGTCAGCAAGCTCGCAAACAGCAGAGCCGCCGCACCCAACGAGGCAATGTTCACCGCAGAGGAATTGGTTGTAGCCGAACGCAAAGCAAATGCTGCACCCGCGATAGCTGCATCTCGCCAAAGAGCAGACAAAAGATCGCGCGTGGCTGACTGCGATCGCGAGACCTCTTCCTGTAAAGCCTTCCGGAGATCGCCTAAGGATTTGATTGCTTCCTTGCTATCGTCCTGCAGGTGGAAAGAAAAAGCCTCTCGAGCGCTGGCCAACGCGTGGTCCAACACGCCTGCAAGACCCATGGGCCACTTGGCCTTCTCCGGCCAGTACAACGCCAAGTGGTTGTTGAGCAGGTGGAACTTCGTCTCGGTATCACGCCGTTGATCGTAGACCCACCGGACCGCATCCGTGACAATGTCAAAAAGCTGAGATTGCGGCTTGCTGAGGTCGACATCGGCGAAGACAGACCTGGCGCCCTTCAACACGACCTGTCTGGTTTTATCCGAGGCTCGGATTTCGGTTGGCAGGCAAAAGATTAGGTTCCTAACGGCAGCTTCTTTCCAAGCGGCGAAAATACTGGAAGTCTCATCACCTGGAATCATAAGGTACCAGGGTCTGATGTCGGTTGGAGCCAACAGATAGCTCTGGTCCCGAACCAACCGCTGTGGGCTGTCAAAGGTGTCTTCGAGGTGCTTGTGTTCGACCGCGCTCCCCCAGGGCGAATAGACGCATGATCTCGTAGAAAAGGGAAAAAAATCTTCGGCGATCCAGATTTTGCGAGCACCACGCATGAACTCTGCATCACTGAGGGCGGCCTCAAAGCCTCTTCGAGTGACAAAATACGCCGCCTCCGCTTCGACGTTCTTCCTCAGACGAACGGCGACAGCTTCGCCCTCTATGTTCGACACGTCCCCATTTGCGAGGTCAACTTCCCCGCTGATGTTCCCAAACACGGCCAGCTTTCCTCGCTTGGCCTGAGCCAGCGCCGAGGCCAATTCAGATATCCGTTTGAAGTCCGCAGCGGTAATTTTCGAGATTTGATCGACTCGGCAGACCGACGTCGTCTCGGTGAAGACTGCACCTTCCGATGCGGCCAGTCGCTGAAATAAGGCACCGAGTTCGATCATCTCCTCGAGCGTCATAGGTTCATCAATCGGCTGGTCGTGATGGTCACTACGGTGCCCGCTGCGGTCGTACTCGTTTTTACGGTATCCGAGGCCTGCTCCGGTACGTCGATCTTCACACCTTCAGCGGTCTTATATTTCTGAGGGCGCTGCTTTTTTACAGCACCCTTATCGAACTTAAAGACCTCGCCTTCCATGCCTTTTTTGGCCAAACCTTTGTCGAAGCTGGCCCGCACGGCAGCGCTGCCGTGTGCGCCAAAAAACTCGGCGAAGAACTCGGCGGCATCGAACTTCTCGCGCTTCTGGACCGTGTCGTAGTACCGATCACGCACATTTTGCGTGATATCGTTCGGTAGGTCGTTTTGATGCTTTTTGACCACATCAACGACCAGCGCTTCGACAGCTTGGGTCATTTGCTTATCATCGAAGAGGCGCTTGCATGCAAGAAATCCGCGGAAGAAATCGGTGATCTCGTGGCGAACGGTTTTGTCGACGACTACGATGTTGTCATTACCTCCGCCATCGACAATCTCGATCAAGGCTGACTTCTGCAGCGCGTTGGCCGACTTCGTGAACGAATTCGCGATTGCTTTCAGGATTGCCTTGGCATCGTCGGTAATGTCGTAGGTGACTGCCTCTTCGTGGTCGTATTTCAGCACGGACAACATCTTGCGCTGTCCAGTGACCAGCGTCATCAAGATCATCACGCCTGGCTTGATGCGCTTATCCCTGCCAGCGTGAAATGTCTGCGCGAGCGTCTTTGACACCGGCACGAACTGGCTTTCGTCGTCCAAGACCTGCTTCAGCAGTGTCCTAGTTATGGAACCGTCGGCGAACGTGAACCGGTTTCCCTGCAACGTCTCCATCGCCCTCTCGAGGAAGAAATCCTCGAAATCTCCGATGGGCGTCTCATCGAGCAATATCGGCTCATCGTTATGATGATGAACGACATGAAAGATGAACTTGTCGATCGAGAGATTTTCGATCTCTTCTTCTGATAAATGCAATTGCTTCCCCCCCCCAATGAAATCACCCGAAGCGTAAGCTACAGATTCCGTTCAGGAACGCAATTCGTTTATGTTTTGTTCTATCATAGACCGGAAGCGCTGTGAAGGCCTCCGCCTAATGCCAAGCTGGGACGGTGTGAAGGAGGCCTCTGACTGGTTTCGCTAGGGATGGAAAGTCCACCTGTATCAGCGTACGGTCCAGCCATATCAGCCAAAGCGCCGGTCTTTCCGTCCGCTTGTGACGATACCCCGTCGTAAGCGCCTCAAAAATTGCCAGTCCGCTTTCCACCCCTATTCAGTCAGAAATGTCGTGAGGCTTCCGCCCCTAGAGTCCTACATATCAGAAGAGTTCAGTGCTTCTCGACCGCACCATTCGATTTTCAAGCACATGATTATGTTTGCTTTTTCGCGACATTCCCCGCATCGGTAACCTATGGTGCGGGCGTTGAATGTCCCGCCTCTGTTCTTTAGAACGCAAAAACGAGCCTCACCGGCCAATGCCAGAAGGCATTCACTAGCGGTGGGGAAAGTGCATCTGTATCGAAATCGGCCCGCGTACACCCCCGCCCTTCGCTCCGCATTTTGAGCAGCGGAGATAGGGCACGATGGTGTGATGGAGCAGAACGAAGTCGCGACCGAATCGCTTGGCGAGGGCTTCCAGGTCCAGCCTGGCATGATGCCCGCATGTCCCGCCCTTGACCTGTTGGTGACAGTGGATGCTGACGGTGTAACCGTCATCGATCATGTTTGCGAGGATGTTGAGGTTGTAGCTGACGTGTTTCACCATAGGAACAAAAATGGAACAAACACTGGACTCGTCAAGCCGGCTTGGTGTAGGAATTGTTTCTCAGTTCAGACATGGAAGGCATGGAGAGAGCCGTGCAGAAACCCGATACGACGCGCGTCCGGGAACCCGATCCCTATGACGTTGCGGCATCCGAGATCATCGAGGCCTGCGGGGGCGACCCGCGCAATGCGGTGGTCGCGCTTCTGGGCGAACGCGACTATCTGTTCGGCCGCATCGAGGCGCTGGAAGCTTCGGTGAGCTGGGGTTTCGTGCGCGCAGGGGAAACGCGCTGATGATCAGGAAAACGGTGCGGCACTCGATTTCTGGAGCCGCACATGCGACAGTTCAAACCTCGACACCTTTCGGAAGTCGTTCCCTTCACCCCTGACGGCAACATCACCTTCAGGGACATTCCGATCTATTATGTGCTGGGCGGCTTCTGTGTCCGCTGCAAGCACATCGCAGAGCTTGACCGGAATGCCCTGGAACGCCGCTTCGGAAAAGATGCACCGGCGCATCGCCTGTCAAAGCGCATGCGCTGCCGGCATTGCAAAAACAAAGCCGGCAATACAATCTTGGTCATCAATCAGTGGCCAAGGTGAGCGTGCTCCATGTGCAATCTCTACAACATGACCACCACGCGCGAGGCGATCCGCCAGTTCGTGCAAACGACCCGCGAATACCAGTTCAACGAGCCATCCCTGCAGGTCTACCCAAACCGCTATGCGCCAATCGTGCGCGTGGGAGAAGATGGCGAGCGTGAGCTCGTGCGCGCCCGCTGGGGCATGCCGACGCCGCCAATGTTCGTAAAGGGAGCGCACGACAGCGGCGTGACCAACATCCGCAATGTCAGCTCCGCTCACTGGCGCCGCTGGCTCGGTCCCGAATATCGTTGCCTCGTGCCGGCAACCAGCTTTGCCGAGCCCGACCCTGCGAACAAGCCGGAAGGCGGTCGTACGCCGGACGCATGGTTCGCATTGAACGACAACCGCCCGCTCTTCGTCTTCGCCGGCCTATGGACGAAATGGCACGGCAAACGCATGGCGCGCGAGGAACCCGCCGACCACGAGATTTATGCGTTTCTCACCACGGAGCCGAATGGCATCGTCGCACCGATCCACAAGAAGGCCATGCCAGTCATCCTCACCACCACCGAGGAACTGGACACCTGGTTGCGCGCACCATGGGACGAAGCAAAGGCCCTGCAACGCCCCCTGCCCGACGATCAGCTGACCATCGTAGATAAGCCGGATATCCCAGAATGATTGTTCCCCCAAGACGGGCAGAAGGCGATCCGGAACGGACGCGCGAATGCCAACAGGCCCTGCAAGCCGAATTCCGCGCCCTTGCACAACGCGCGCACGGTGCCGGGTGGAGCGAGACCGAAATCGAGCAAGCACTGTTTCGTCTGGCTGTCGAGTATATTCGTGAACACCAGAATGCCGAGCCGGCCTCTGCACCGCGAAAGCATTAACGTGGCTTCTGAGGCACAAGAAAAGCGCTGACACGCTTTCTCATTTCCATCTTTTCACAGTGAGCGGAATAACTATGATGACGCTCAAGGGACACATCATTCGATCAGCGAGAGCTTACCGTTTTGCACTCGCTCCGGTCGGCACATTCAATCGCACGGCTGTGCGACATCGGAGGATGGATGTGGGACGAGAATGCGCGTCAGGAAATTCAAGCAATTGCGGCGACGCAGCAGCAAGACGATGTCGGACAGCCATTCAACGGCACTGTTGAAGACATTTGCCGTTCGCTTTCGCGCCTCCTGAAAGAAAAATCGAACAAGAGCCTGTTTTTCACCCTGGGCGTCGAGGGCAGCGTCATCACAGTAACCGCGAACTTGCGCGGTGTCGGACGGAAGGGTGCATATCTACGACGCGTCGTCAGATACCCCAGCAACCGACCAGTGGCTCAAATAGCGCTTCTGCCGCCGCAGCGGTACATCGTCTCCATATTCCGCGAGCACGCAGAATACACAGGCTTCGAGACAGTTTCAGACAGCGACAGCGAAGGCATCGCCCTACAAGCCAGCTTGAGACTGATCGAAGAATTCATAGCGAATCGAAACATGCACGCAAGCAGCACAAAAGCTGCAAACACTCTGACATTCACTGCCTAGCCGCAGGCCAGGCACGGGAATGATGGAAGAGGAACAATGACCGACAAGCTTGCCAAGCAACTTCTCGAAACAGCAGCCAATTTCGAACAGTTTGCACCGGAAGAAGTTAAAGCTTATCTCAGACGTGCAGCGATCAGGATCAGCAACGCCCAAAGGCCGCGCAACAACATCATATTGCTGTCCGAGGTGACCGAGGTGATGAGCGACTACGCAGAGCAACAGAATCTCACCATCGATGAAGCTGTCAATGCGGCGTTGCTCGACTGGGCTTCCGCACGTGGAATGATCGAAATTCAGGATTTGGGAGACGAAGAAGAATAGGCAGGAGGGTTCGATGGGTTTCAAGCCGCCCCGCTGGGAACGCAAAGAGATGGATGTGCTACTGCTTTCAATTGGGCTGATCATAACAATTGCTGGCGCAGTCATCGTCCTCGCGTTATTCGGACTGATGCGCACAGGGACATAGACCAAGTCCGCAAATGCAAAATGCCCGACCGCTACGACAGTAGCCAGGCCATCAGATTGGATGCGGGAGAGAATCAAGGTGGCGGTCTTCCTGTCAGCCACGTGTACCCGGCAACGATCCAACTCGCGAGCGTTACCACCCCGATGCCGATCCGAATGAGCCATCGCCCGAGTGTTCCGGCGCCGGCAGCCTGAGTGCGCAACTGCGCCATATCATCGGTAACCGGCTTCATGTCGTTGACCGTCTTCTTGGTCGCCTCGACCTCACCTTCAACATGAGAAAGCCGCTCGCTCACCTCATCGAGGCGGCGATGCACTACGGCGCGGCTGTCATCGGCGCGCTTCAGCCGATCATCGATCCCCTTGAGTTCGCCGAGGATTTGCCCAAGGGTTCGCTCTACGCTTGCCTGAGTCATGCCCTGCCCTATTTCCAACAGCCCTGCCGGGCCCCGAATGTGTTGTGAGCGGCTACACCTTCCGCAAAGGGCCGATCATTCCGGATGATAAAGGTGCGGGTCTCTGCCGAGGGCGGCAGCTTTTGCCACCCATCGCATTCACTGGCAGTCGTTGTCGTCTTGCACCCACTGACCGCCAAGAGCGCGGCAAAGCTCAGCGCTACCCATATTGCGTGTCTGCTCATCGACGCGGTTCCTTTCGCGCAGGATTTCAACGGATCGGGAGAGGATGGCCTGTCTTTCCGACGCAGCGCCCCGGTGGTGGCCATAGGCGTAAAAGCCGGTCACAAGAACTACCGCCGCCAGAACACCGCCCACGGCCTTCCCTATGGGTGAAAGGATGAAGGCAAGCATCACGCCAGCCCTTCCCGGATATCCTTCACTGCGTTGACGATATGCCGGCGCAAGAGAACGATCAGAAGCAGCACCAGAATTGCCGCCCCTGCGATCACTGCGAGCGTCTGCCAGTCAACACCCCATAAAAGCCCGCCGCCGACACCACCTGCACCAAAGAAACCCGTGAGCTTCTGCCAGAGCCCGGTCTTTTCCTTAACCTTCTCTTCGACGGTCTCAGGGACAACAGGCTTGGGTACGGGAACTTCCTTCACGTCTGCCGGTTGCCCAACCATTGCAAGCGCATCACGCCGCACATCATCGACACGGCGCGTCCAGCCGTTTCCGAATGTAGGCCAGTGCTTCAGCTTGCGCAGGAACGACATGCGAGCGTCGCAGAGCTTGTTGATGACTTTGGCAGCATCCATGGCAGATACGGCTTCAATAGTCTGCGGACCAACGCGCCCATCGACAGACACGCCAGCGATGGATTGCAGATACTTCGCCGCGCGGGCTGGCCCGGAATTCACGGCAAAATCGAACACCGCATAATCGATCCCAGACGGAAGCGCCTGCGCGTTCACCGCCGCCCAATAGTGTCGATAATAGACGGTTGCCACCTGCTCATCAGAGATGGCGCGCAGATCGGCCTTGCTGGCGTCCGCCTTCACATAGCGGCGGAAGGTGGCCAGCGTGACCCCCTTCATTGTGGCGCCGCCAGGGTCTTTCGGATTGTCGGCCCATCCGCCCTCATGTTTCAGGACAAGCGGAAGCGCCCGCGCGAAATTGCGGTCCATTGCAGTTTCCTTTCATGGTGGAATGGATGTGCGAGAGCGGTGCGCCAAGATGGCGCATCATATTGTGAAGTAATTCATGGATGCGTATAGTTGCCGGAACTGAATTCTAGGGGGCTAGGTTTGGGGCGATTAAGCTTTACGGCGGTCAGCGTCTTGCTGGCGCTAACGCCAATCAGTTCGACGCAAGCGCGCACGCTACTTGATGTTTGTCCGGCAACATCTGTCAGAAAAATGGAAGCTGGAGAAACACTCTGGGTTCCTGAACGAATATCTTTCTACCGTGCAGAAGAAGCCGAACGCTTCACTCAGGACCGAGAGATAGTCGTTTTCAGGAATGCGCCAGCGTGGAATTTGCCAGGTCACCCCACGTTCGATGAAAACCCATTCAACAACCGCACCTGGAAACTCTTCTACAACTCACTGGGGTGGCTACACGCGCTAATCTTTGCCGGGGAACGCATGGACGACCAGTCGATGCTTCTTGAAGCAAAGCGCCTCATATTCTCTTTCATGGACCACTATCCAGCCAACGGCGCCAGCCTGAATGTCAGTCAATGGCTAGATCACCCAACCGCCTATCGGCTGGCGAATCTATCACAGATGCTTTCGCCTCTAGCTGCTGTTCTTAACGAAGAGGAAACAGCTACCCTGGCAGACTATCTGGAAGCACATGCCGAATACTTGATTTCACTTTTCCCGAACCCGGCCTTTTACGGGCATAACCATGGTTTCATGGATGCTATGGCCGTCTATTCGGCTAGCATCGCAATGGCGTCGCATCCCAAAGCAAACGATTGGAGAAGTGCCGCACGAGAAAGATTATCAGAGCTTTTCGGCGAAATGTTTGTCGATGTAGGCGTTAGCAGAGAGGAATCTCTGGGCTATCACTACTACGCTGCTCGGCTGATGTTCGAAGCTGAATGCCTGTCGATCCTCAATAACGATGCCCCAATACCAAGCTTCGAAGAGCGAGCGAAAACGGCTCTGGAGTTTGCCGCACTGGCCTCTCTACCTGATCGAACCATGCCGGCAATCGGTGATACCCGATACGCTCAGGAAACGAGATCCGCAGACAAATTTTACATCGATGAACTGACCACGCCGATTTCCAGCTACATCCTTTCGGATGGGAAAGAGGGCAGCCGCCCGCCTGAACTAACGACCTATCGAGAAGCCGGCTATTCCATCTTCCGATATGACGATCTGCATATATTCTTTGATTTCAGCGCTACGCCTGGACACACGCACGGCCACAACGACGACCTCAGCTTCACTCTTCATCAAGGTGGCAAACCTGTGATCGTGGACCCCGGCGGCCCCTTCGCCTATGGCAGCCGAGAGCAAAAGGAATACTTCAACACTGCACACGCCCACAATGTGATTGTCATCGACGGCGCCGACACGAAGGGCAAAGCAGAATTCATTTCTGACGGGACAGCAGATCGCCTGTCTTGGGTAGTGGCCAAGACGGTACTCGATGGCGTCACCCATGAGAGAACAATCATCACCGTTGATGGAAACGATGTGGTGATCCGTGACCGGTTATCATCAAACGTGGAACACGAATACCGGCTTATCTTCCATCTACCGCCTACAGCCAATGCGGTTCCAAGACCTGAGACCAGCGTAACCAATGGTGACGCGAAATCCATTGTCTCCACATCGCTCGATCAAGCACCCCAACTTTTGCTCGGCCAAACTTCCCCACTTCGTGGGTGGGTGACCGCAAAAACACTTTCAAAGATAGAAGCTCCGACCCTGATTTATTCCACTTATGGGGCTTCCAAGACCATTTATTCAGTTATTGCGCCAGAGGGCGGCAAGGTTGTTTCTTTCAATGATGATCAGGTCCAGATAGGCGAAACCATCTTGGATTTGTCAGAGCCTGAACCGAAGATAATGACGGGATCTTAGCTGCATATTTTCATGCTCCACTTTAAGGTTCTTCAATCGAGTTGAAATATGAAATAGTTGTAGATGAGCTGTTCCGTTTCGAAGCGCTTTCGTAGCCCACATTGTTTTGCCCTTTCATGGTGGGATCGAATGTCCACGCGGCCTCAAGGAGGGCACAAGGATTATTCCTTTGTTCAGATGTGATCGGCTAGCGAGAATGCGCTGACGGGCATCTCAGGCAATGCTGTCGATGATCCGACCCGTTCATCCGACAGCGCTCGTCAGCACCGCTATGGCCAATACGGGCCTGTTGCGAAATCGGCAGGCACGATCTCCGCGTCCTTCAATGCGCGCGCTGCGAATATGTGTGCCTGCTTGTGCTGCATGGCCGCCTGCCCGAGTGCGTAGACGGTCTGGGCGTCCATGGGATGCGGCAGGTTCTCTTCATCGATCCAGACGAAATCGCTGTCTCCGCCGTGCCAACGAAGATCGCCCGGCGACGCACCATTGATGATTGCGCCCAGCGCCGCCGTCGCAGCGCCGGCGATGTTTTCCCGATCTTCCGGACGCGATTGAAAGCGATGCCCATTGAACTCGAAGCCGCCCGCGATGCGGCGGTCGCGCTCGGCATTGATCGCACTGCGGAGAGCATCCTGCTCAGCCGCGCGTTTCATGTCCGCCGTGATGATGTCTGCGGGATCAGGGCTCCACATCTTCAATCTCCTTTGCCGCAGGGTCGAAATCAACGATCACGCCATCCGGTGCGGTTTCCAGCGCAGGCGGAAACGCTTCTATTTCTGTGGGGTTGCCCCCATGAGGAGCGATCAGAGTCAGGTGTATCTCGCCATTGATGCGAAAGACCGGGCCGATGATGAAATCGCAGGGCACGTTCTCCACCGTCGCCCCGTCCGGGATGCTGGAGAAATCATAGGCTTCGCCATTGATGGTGAGGATATCGCCCTGCTTTTCGACCGTAATCGGCGTGTCCCGATACTGCGGTGAAAGACGAATGTGCATCAATACCACCTTCCGATAGCTTGAACGTAGACGCTCTTGGAAATTCCAGACGCCAGAGAAATCGAAGACCATGGCGCAAGGTTCGCAACGGCCAGACTTTGCGAATAGATTCCCACTGCGCTTGGCACATACGATGCCCGCTGAAACGACGCTGAAATCGCGGGCGCCGTGCTAAATGCCGCCGGAAATGTCCAGGTAAGGTAGCTGGCCGGCGAAAAGAATGCGCCGCGGGGCGTCGACATATCCGTGTTGGTCAGATCGATGGTGGACCAACAAATCTGAGTGCCATCACCCAGGCGAACATAGGAGCCGTTTGCGTTGTCGCCGCGAACTGGAATTAACGGCAACCAACGCGAATATACATTGGTCGTGCTCGCCACACGATACCAAATCGAAGGCAATGCTGACGTGCCACCATATCGGTGCGCAGTCTGGTGTTTTGTATCATTGTACAGCTGTCGCTGTGTCTCGATGAACCAGAAAGTCCCGACATCTGGGGGAAACGTTCCGGGATTGGAAATCGAAAACAGTCCTGTTTCACCCGGCAACAGCGTATCGATATTCTTGTTCGCTGAACCGCCGTAATATGTACCGAAGAATGCATTTTTCGCATTATTTGCGCCATCGACGCGAAGAAGTTTTGCATAGAGCGAATTCATGCCATTCTGGACATCGTCTTTATTGTCCTGCACCGGCAGGATATTCATAAGGTCCAGGACGCCGGGTCCAGTGAACAACGGAACCTTGCCAGCCGCTCCTTCAAGCCCGGCAAGCGCCGAGACATTGCCGCTCGCGAGCAGTTTCCCGATTTCCTGCAGCGCCTGCCGGTAGGCAACATGGTAGGGCGTGAAGGAAATCCGATAGGGTGCCGCGGCCTGCGTCGGCCCCGGCCATGGATAGGCCAGCGTGATCTGGGTGTCGCTGTCAACCGAGGCGATGGGGATCGGGCGCCCGACATGCTTGCCGAAATCATCCGCCGAGCGGACCGCCTGCAGCCAGGCAGTGCCCTGCCCCGTCACAACCGTCTGTCCCTGGGCAATCGAGGCGGTCCCGGTGTTGTAGAAGCCACTCTGATATAGCTCAGGCATGGGCTTCATCCTCAACTTCCACCGAAGCATTTTCAGCGATCAGGCGGTCGATTTCTTTCTGCTGGCTCTGGATCACCTGCCGCTGCCGCTCGATCTCATCGGCAAGCAGGAGCGTGCGGTTGCGATAGAAGTCGTTCAGCGCGGCAGCCTCCACGGCGATAGCCGTGTGGCTGACCGCCTTGCGTGGCTGGTCAGTCATGGTGTTTTCCTCTGGTCGAAAGGCCGGTTCAGCGCTTCCAGTAAATCGCCTTCAGCGTCGGCTGGATGCGCGCCTCGTTCGGCTGGGCATAGGAATTCCAGCCACGCGCGGTTTTCAGTGCGTAAGTGTTCACTCCGGAGCCCGGAGGAATCTCGATCAGGAATCGCGTGGCGTTTTCCGTCTTGCCGCCGCCGGTGTCCACGATAACGCGCTCGAACAAGACTTCCTCACCGGAGGTCGTGTTCACAAACTGGAAGCCAAGCTGCATCCAGCCTCCACTTGCGCCGGTAAAGCGCACGAACATGTTGACCTCGACATCCCAGAACAGAGGAAACCCACCCTCATTGTCGACCGTGAACGTGTAGCGCGTGATCCAGTCGCCGGCATTGCCGTTGTTCACATCGGTGGTCGCATAGTCGTGCACCACGACCTGCGTGACGGCGCCGAAGGCAAGGTTGCTTGTTCCCACGACCAGGTCGCCGATATTTGCGCTGCCAATCACCAGATTGTTGACGACCGCGTCCCCGATCTCGGCCCAGCCGATATTGACGTTTTCGATCTTCGCGTAGTCGACATAGAGTTCGTCGGCATAGAGCTTGCCACCCGTGATCACGAACGGTCGATAGACCGTCGCAGGACTGGAGAGAGCTCCAATCGCCACCTGTTCCGCATCAAGCACGATACGGCTGCGCGGCGCGCCTGCCGTGCGCGCATCGATGAAGATCGCCGCCGTCTCGAAAGAGACGCCATCGTCCGCGCTGGCCTCCAGCCCAAGGCGCGCCCAGCTGTCCCCGGGCGAAGCATAAGCCTGCACACGAAACGTTCCGCTCGCCGAAACGTCACCGACTGCCGCATTGACCTGTGTGATGGCATTGGAATTGGCCGTGATGCCGTTGGCATTGGCAACGATGCCCGCATTCAGCAAACTCACCGCGTCTGCCAGAGCGTCCGCATCCAGATAGCCATTCAGCGCAGCCTTCACCTGGGTGAGATCGGCGGTGTTGATCTCGATTGCGTCGGAATTCGTGTCGATGATCGCATAGGCCGCCGAGAATGCGCTCGCCACCGCATCGGCATCCAGATAGCCGGCGAGTGCGGCTTCCAGAGTTTCCTGACGCCGCGCCAGCGCGGAATCCGGCCCTGTCGCAACCTCTATTTCCTCTTCCCAACTGGCCTTTGCGTTCTGATAGGTGACGGTCAGGTCGCGGCGCAGACGCTGGATGTTGCTATACTGAGTGTCGAAATCGCCGATATCGGCCGTGGCATTGGCAATCGCCCGCTCCAGCTCTTCACGCGTGTTGTAGCGCATCCATTCGCTGGACTCGTTGACGAAGCGGTTGATGCCGCCGAGGTCGACATCCGCATAGACATCGAAGCGGATATCCGGTGTGCGCACGGCAAGCCATCCAGACCACAGCGTCGGGCGGCTGGAGAAGGGCAAATAGCGGCCACGCACCTGGTAATCGACGGCCGGCAGGAGGCCCTGGGAGATCAGCAACTGCCCCGCCGCCACCTGGTCGGTGCGCCCGCGATAGACGACCTCGCCGGAAAGCGCGAGCCTGACCTCGAACTCCACCCCCTGCACATCTTGTACCTGGCCATACCAGCCAAGCAGGATCGCCGGGCGGCGCGCAGTCCCTGCATTGTCGGGAACGACATCCGGGTCCGCCGACCAGTCATAGATTGGCTGCGGCTGGGGTTCTATCGGCCCCATCGGCCCGACCGTATAGGGCAATTCATCGGTTGGCCGATTCCAGCCCCAATCGCCGGGGTCGACCTCCTTCAGGGACACCGCCTGATTGGAGTTCTCCAGATCGTCCATGGACGTGAGTTCGAAGAGCTTGCCCACATAGCCATTGTGGGCGCTCGTCCAGGAAACCGTGTCGAGCGGCTCGAGCAGGAAGGCCTCCGGCGGCAATGTGTGCCTGTGCCTGCGGAAGCGGCGGTTGTCGCGCATCAGCGCCGTCTGTAGTCGCTGCACCTGAATTGCAAAGGGCACGGTGTCGAACTGCACCGGCGCGATCAGCTCCCGCCCGTCGTCCGCGTTGATGAAATCCTGATCGATGCGCAGCGGCGCATCCTTCATCTCCCAGGCGGCTTCCGGTTCGGGATATGTGGCGCTCACGCCATTATAGGTCTGCTCAAGGCCGGGGAACGGGTCGAAGGACTGGTTTTCCGTGATGACGACGGCTTCATCGGTGAAGAAATAGGACGGCAGCGCCGGCGCACCGACGCGGATCTTGTAGACGCCGCCGATTTCGGCCATGCGCCCGTTGCAGCCGGCCAAGAGCTTGTCGATCACGTTGAGCGGCGAATGCTCGGCGGGCTTGATCTCATAGCCGCCACGGAACTGGCGCTCGCCGTCGATCAACCGGTCGCATTCGTTCATGGCGGCGAACCAGTTGGAAAGCGGCAGGCGGCTGGCGGGAATTCCGCCACCGAACACAAGCACGCCCTCATAATAGATGCCGCGCAGGATGTTGTAGATGATGACCGCTTTATTGTCCGAGAAGCGATACGTGGTGGGATCGCCCCAGCGTTGCGGGCCGGAGCCGCCGACCGTGTCATCCTGGCGAGGATCGTAAAGCGCGATGCCCTCGACCTGCCACACGGCCTTGGGAATGTCGCGGAACAGGTCGCGGTTGTATTCCGACGAAAGGATGACATGCGCAACGCCACGCCCGATCATGTCGTCCGTCCACGGACGTTCGGGATCGCCGCTGAAGACCTGACGCAACCGCCCATCGGCCTGCTCGGCACCGGCCAGACGGTATTTGGCAAAAAGCCAGTAGATGCCCGGATGTTCGCCTACGGTGAACTCCGGAAAGGGAAAGCTGTCCTCGCCGAACCAGGCATGGGAATCCGACTGCTCGCCGAGACCGGGATCGCGCACGATCTTTCGCCCCCGCATCCACACCTCGTTCGAGATGCTGGTGACAGGGATGTCGGATATGCCAATGACCTGGGCAAGGCCGGCATTTGAAGTGGTGCGCACCTGCCCCCAGGTGTTGGCGTAGATCAGATGACCAGCCGTCGCATAAGTGCCCACGATAAAGGACATGGACTTGACGCCGCCGACATCTATGGTCGTGCGCAAGCCCGGCTGTTCCGGCTCGTCGGTTTCGGTCATCGCCGCCTGAAGCAGCGACATGCCGATCTTCAAGGCGATGTTCAGGACCACCTTGCCGATGGCGGTGGAGGTGAGGAGCGGAATAAGGCCGGCCAGAGGCCCGGCATGGGCATAGGCGGTTCCGGCAAGCAGGAACCAGGCGGTCCAGAAGAAAATGCCGATCATGGTCAGACCCGGAAAGCGCGTGCGGCTTCGAGGAGATCGGCGGATCCCAGCCCGCCCTCCTCGCGCAACAAGATGATGCGCTCGCCCTGGACGATGCCGAGGGCGAACAGGCCAGCGTCATGCGCAGGCACAGCGGCGATATCTCCCACCTGCGCCTGAGAGGGATGGATTTCCGGCAGATGCGCGGCAGCGAGATCGGCATGGCTGGCAAAGCCGTCGCGCTTGAGAAGGCGCAGTCCGCCGGCGAGCGTCGTGTATCGGCCGCGATAGCCGGAGGCGATGTCCTCGCCCGTCATTGCGGCAACGGCGCCGGCGGCAAAAAGCGCACAATCGAACGCGCCCCAGGCGAAGGGCCGGGCCTTGTTCTCTTCCACATAGTCGAGCAGTGCGCTCTGCCAGAAGGAATAGCGGTTCATCCGATCGGTCCCGATTTCTCGCCCCAGGCGATTTCCCACTGCCCGGAAACATCCGTGAATTTGTAGAAGCGGTCGCCGCCGCGCTGGCGCTGGTATTCGTCGGATTTTTTGGACGGCACCTTCCTGGTGAGCACACGCGTGTGGGAAACCACCTCGAGGCGGATGGAACCTTCCGAATTGGTCTTTGGCCGCTCGATGGGCGTCGTGTTGACGAAACCGAGGAAGCGCGGCACGGCTGGCGCGATGGGCAGCCGGGTCTCGCGGTTGAGATAAAGCCTGTGCACCTCGACCGGCGCATGACGCGGGTCATATTCACGCACGGCCTTGAGAATGGCCGGATCGAGCTGGCTGAAGGAAATGGTGATCTTGCGCACCGTCAGATCGGATACGAGCGGAATGGCCGGTACGTTCTGAAGCCCGCCCATGCCGTAATAGGGCCGCGTGACCGTGGCGCCGGTTTCTCCGGAAACAACCGCGATATCGACATGGTCGGCCCCATTCCAAAGGCCGATGCTTTCCGGCGCACCCGTGGCGCGGTTCTTCGCCGTGATCCAGACAAGGTTGCGGCGAATGAGGCCGCCCCGAGCCTGCAGCTCGGCAGCGGTCGCCGCATCGACTGCGCGCACCATGGTCTTCTCCATTCAAAGCTGAAAAATGAAAGGTAAGAGGCTGAGCAAAATATGCCTGAAATAGACTTGCTCGGCGCTCACGCACCAAGATCAACACCAGAAATGCCGCAGCGCACTGCGGCGAACTGCCGGCATCGGCAACAGCTCGGTCCGACCCGCTGGACTCTCTCACATTCGGCTGCTTTGGTGCAGCCTGGATGGAGGGTCAGCTCAACTATGAAAATTCTCACTTCAGATATCGTGGTCGCGTTATGCGCACTCTTCGGCGCAATCAACGGAGCACTAGGCATCTACTTTGCGTACCGGGCGATTCAACTGACGACTGAACTCGAGACGTTAAAAATGCGCCCCTATATCGCGGCTAGGTATGAGTTCACCAACGATCCCTTCATATCGATCACAAATCACGGCCAGTTTGCTGCAAAGATCGAAAAAATCACTGTTCGATCATTCGGCTCTGAATTCGAGATTTCCGGCGATTATGACGAAGAGTCGTTCGACGAAATGTTCGGGCTTTCGAAACTGGTCAGGACCTTCGGTGAAACGGGCCTGGCAACCGCTTTTGTCCAGAACGGAACCTATATCGGCCCCTCTGAAGAGATAAAATTGCTGTTCATTCACCCGCAACTCTCGCCCAGCGAAGGTTACAGAACCGGTGCGAAGGACCTCCTCAAGCAGTTGATTTCAAAAAGCGACATAAGCATCGAATATTGCTCGATCGATCAGAAGAGCTGCGACACGCTGGTTTTCTGAACTCAGGGAACCAGCCGCTGGATGGCGGTGAAGGCAATCGAGACGGTCCCGAAATCATCGGCCTCGCTCACCGAGAGGCTTCCGGGCATGATCCGCATATAGGCGGCAGGCTTGATCAGCTCGACAGCCGCGCCGGCTGCCGCACCTGTTTCCAGATGCGGGCGAAACTCGAACAGCGGCGTCTGCCCCGTGCCGCCAGCCTCGACCGGAACCGAAAGCCGGTGCAAGGTTCGCCGTTCGGGATCGGCACCGTAGCGCAGGGCAAACATATCACCGCGGGACAGACGGTATCCGGCGGGCAGACCCTCGATGCGGATGGACTTGTTGTCGGCGCCGAGCGAATGGACCGTCGGCGTTGCCGCGCCGAGCAGCGTTCCATCCGGATCGAGGCGCGGAAAGGCTGTACGCGGATCGTAGAACAGGAAGGACTGCATGGAGCCGTCGAGCGTGTCGATCAGCGCCTGCGTCTCAAGCCCGTCATCATGAAAGGCCGGAAACAGGCGCACGGGCGCACTCCACAGAGGCGGGGCCATCTCATCGGCGAGAATCTGGCCGCTCGACAGCCCGGAATATTCTTCCGAGCGCTGCAGGCGAAAGGGAGCCGCCGCGACGTTGATGATGTCCTGAAACTCGGCAAGCGAGAGAGGAAAGGAATATGCCATCAGCCGCGCGCCCTCGGATCGTCACTGATTTCCTGCACGCGGTCGGGCAGCGTGCGGTCGAAACGGTCTATGGCGTTCCGGCTCACCTCCACAGCGACATTCTCGCTTTCGGCGCGGATGGTGGGGCGGAACATAGGGCCCTCTTCGCCAATCACACGCAGGGTGACGAGCCCGGCCCCCTCGCCACGCGATTCCGCCATGCGCTGCGGCATGGAGAAAAGCCCGATGCCGAGGCCCGTGTTCATGGCCTCGAGCAAGGGACGGTATTGCTCAGCCGGTCCTGCCTTCACGACAAATTCGCGATTGTGGACGATGCCCGCCGCGTCCTTGGGACTGCCGCTGCCGGTCCAGCCGCCGGTGTCAAAGAGGCCGACGCCAGATGACGCGAAGCCGAGACCACCGGGAAACATCTGCAATCCGCCGGAGCCGCCGAATATGCCGGCGAGCGGGCCGGTTCCCAGAAGAGCCGCCTGCGCTGCCGCAAAGGCAAGCTGAATGGCCAGGCGCTTGATGGCATCCTCGGCCCGGCCGGAATTGTCGATCATCGCAACGAGAGCGTCTTCACCCGCCTGAAACAAAAACTCGACAGCCCGGGTTCGCTCTTCCTGCGCAGCCTTCAGCGCCTCCTCGGCCGCACGCTGCGCCTCGATTGCGGTGACAAGCGTGGTAATTCGTTCGCCCTCGCGCGAGGCGGCATCTGCGCCGGCATTGCGAAGCTCGTTCGATATCCGCTTTTGCAGATCGGTCTTGCCCATCTGCTCCAACTCATATTCGAGCGCCGAGATGACCTTCGCGATTGCCTCGGCTTCCTTCTGGCTTTCCTTGGCCGAACCCTTGGCAGTGCTATCAGCTTCCTTGCGCGCCACGGCCAGTTCGGCCAGTTCGCGCGCCTGGGCTTCCGTCAGCGATGCGCCCTGCGAGGATGCCTCGTTCAGGATGCGCTGCGTTTCGGCGGCAATGGCGCGTTCGCGATTGGAGAGAGCGAGCTGTTCGTTGAACTTGCGGATGTATTCGACAGAGGTATCGATACGTGTGCGGCCCGTCGTGGGCGTCGAGCTGCTTTCCGCCCGATCCTCCAGAACAGCCTCGCGCTTCTGATCGCGCTCGGCAAGCCGGTCCAGCCCCTGCTCCAGCCGGTCAATGGTGGCCTGGATTTCCTTGCGCTGGAACTGATGGGCTTCGCCGGTCAGCTTGGACTGCCGTTCCTTCAGCTCGAGAATCTGGTTCTCAAGTTCAAGGCGCTTTCTGCCGTCTTCACGCGCACTTTCGGCGAGCGTGCTGGACTGCTGATCCTCGAATGCGTTGTAGCTGTCGAGGAACTTGAACCATGCATCGGTCGCATCGATGATCGCACGCTTCATGGACGTGCCAATCGTCGTGGTGATGACGTTGAACTTGCGGTCGACCTCCTCGGCCTTGCGGATCATCTCCGCATCCATCACGAGGCCAAGATCACGCGCCGCCGCGATCTGATCGCGGATGCCCTGCTCGCCCTCATCAATTAGTTCCACGAAGCGCTCGCCCGCAGACCCGCCGAAGAGTTCATCGGAAATGCGGATCCGCGCCGCCTGGTCGAACTGTTCCAGCTTGCCGATGATTTCGGTGAGAAGCGCAGAGGGGTTCTTGAGCTTGACCGCCAGTTCCTCGGAGGAATAGCCGAGCCGCCCGAAGGCCTCCGCTGCCGAACCGCGCCCCGTTGCGATGAACTCATCGGCGCGCAGGTTCAGTTCCTTCAGGCCGTCGGTCAGGATATCGACGCCGATGCGGTTCTGCTCGGCGACGAATTTCAGTTCCTGGAAGGATTCGACATCAACGCCGGCCTGTTTAGCCTGGCGACCGACTTCAGCAACCGATTCTGCCGTCTGGCGCACCTTGGCGACGACAGCGGTCGCGCCAAGGGCGGCAATCAGGGCAGGAACGGCCCGCAAGGGGGCCATGACGGATTCCACCCCCGAGCGCGCCTTACCCATGGCGCTGCCGATGCTCGCACCGGTCGCCTGGGCATCGCGCCTGATCTTGCCCCATGCGGCATCGATGCCGGAGGTGTCGCCACCAATCCGGTATCGAAGATCCTCGTTAGCCAATGCCGTTCCCCTGGTTCAAACGTTTCTTGTCGCGCGCAGCAAGTGCGGCCTTCGCGGCCTCATAGGCATCGCGTGTCGGCGGCTTTGTCTGCGCTTTCTTCGCTCCGGTGGAGATGGCCCAGCCCTCCCATGCCGCCCGGAAATAGGCGAAGCCGGTTTGCCAGAACTCAGCTTCTGTCCAGTGCAGCACGCCGCCGGCGAACTTCATCCATTCCCCGAAGGGGAGACGCTCGATTGGCCGATTGCGCGCGCCAGCAGGCCGAGCGCCATGGCCTGCAGTTCCCTCTCGCTTTCGGCCTGCGCTTTTTTTGCGTCGTCTTCCTCTGCCGGTGTCAGACCCGACACGGCGCCGGAAATCGCGACATACACCGCCGTCAGTCCGGATGCGCCATTCACCTTCGGCCACAGTGCATCCGCATTGCCGGCACCGAGCAGGATGGCGAGCGCCGCGCGCAGGGTGTCGGGCCGGCGCGCAAGAAGCGCCTCCTGCAAACCGTCGAGCGTGTCGGTCTTCGTCTCGGCCATGAGCCGGGCGATGTGATCGAGCGAAGCCTGCACGATGACAGGCTCCGCATCGGGCAAGGTGAGAGAGCGCTCACCGCGCCATGCGTTTTCGGCCATGATCAGACAGCCGTGTAGGCGATCTCACCCGAGGCCTGGACCTCGGCGGAGAAGTTCATGTCGTTGTCGAGATCGCCGGAGAACTCGAAGTTCGACACCAGCCAATCGCCGATGAAGTCGCCATAGCCGGGAACGAAGACACGATATCCGGTGAGCACCGTCTGGTTGACCGCCGCATCCGCAAGAAGCTTGCCGGCGGCGTCATCGTCGAAAATGCCGGAACCGGAGAAGTTCACGTCCTTGCCGCCATATTTGCGCACACGGATCGGCGGCTGTCCCCGGTCAGTGCAGTTCGCGCGCTTGGATTCGATGATGTCGTTAAGAAGGCGGAAGTTGGTGGTGTTGATGCCGCAGACGTTTTCCCAATCGTCCGGCGCGGGCTGGCCCGACGGACGCTGGATGATGAGAAGGCGGCCGAGCTGCGTCGACATGGCATGTTCTCCTTTGGAAAGGTCGGGTCAGGAGACCCGCAGATTGTAGGTGAGCGTGAGTTCCCAGACCGGCTGCTCGCCGCCGGGATAGGCAGCGATGGCGGTCTCGACATGGGTGCAGTCCTGGCAGACCCCACCGAGCGAAGGGTCTGCATCGAGCGCCCCCTCGATCCACAGGGACGCCTCGTCGCAAAGATCGTCGCCGCCGGCAGCGGCCGCGATATAGGCATTGATGCCGAGGCGCGGTTCCCGTCGCTTGCGCTGGGCGCCACGGCTGACCGGCTCGCTGGGTATCGCCACCACAAGACATGGGCATTCCGCAATATCGGGCAGCGGCCGACCATCGGCCTTCCGCACTGCCCAACCGGCAGGGGCTGCCTGTTGAAGCAAGGCGAGCGCCTGGTTGCGGATCAAGGTGCGTGGATGCGGCATCAGGCGCGCTCCAGCTCGCAGCGCACTATGCCTCGCCCGTCCGGCATGGGTTCCCGGACGATCCAGGCCACGCCTTTGAAGATGAAGCGGTCACCGTCCTTCAGCCCGGGCACATCGGCCTCTACAAAGGAGACCTTGGGCGACATGCCGTTGACGCCGGGCTCACCGAAGCCGCCGCCGGCAACGACCTCGCCGAACGGCCCTCGCACGACGGCGCGCACGGGGGCAGGAAGGCCAACACCACCAATCGTGAGTTCGCCCTCCTCTCCCAACGCATCAAGAAACGCATCGGGCATGTCGATAAAGACAGGATGTGCGGGGATCGTCATGCAAGCGTTTCCCGTCAGGATGCAGGTTCGGCGGGCTTCAGCGTAGCCGAAACGCCGGAAGGCTCATCAGACTGCCGCCCGAACCGCGCATCGAACTCGGAGGCCTTCTCCCGGCTCACCTTCGCAGGGTTGCCGGGCTCCACCCGCTTGCCCTCATGATCGCGCACGGCGACGGGCCAGCGGCCCGTGACGAGATCGGAATTCTTCGCCATCACGCCGCCCCTCCATTGGATTTCTCACCGGCGGCTTCCAGTTCCTCGATGCGCTCGGACAGGATCTGGTTGTCGCCCGCGAGCGTATCGCGTTCGGAAGCCGTCAGCTTGAGTTGCTCCTCCAGTTCCGCGACACGGTCCTTCAGCGAGGTGACCTCATTCTCGAAGGCGGCGGTGACCGCCTGCAGTTCCTTGTCGAAGGCGGCGCGCGCGTCGGCGGAACCTGCCTGATCGCCGCCCGTCCCGCTTTCCTTGCCCTTGCCGGTCCACGGCCCGAATTCCCTTTCGAATTTCGCGGCCTCTTCGGGCGAGAGACCGCCCTTGCCGCCAAGCGGCACTTCCGAACCGGGCGGATAGCTGCGTGAGCCGAGGGTGATCGTGGTGTTGAAGCGATGCGTTTTCGACATGGAATCGTCTCCTTCAAAAGCTTGTTGCGTGCCTCCCGCAGCCCTTCGCCGAACGGAACGGCCGGCGAAGGGTTGAAGGCGGCACGCGGATCAGCGCACCAGGGCGAAGAGCGAGGCGTTGGGCTCGGGCATGATTGGCAGGGGCGCGGATTGCGTCTGCACAATGGTCCGGCTGGGGTTCTTCTCCAGCCACATGTCGGGGAAGCGCTCCATGGAAAGCAGCGCCTCGTTGTCGAGGATGGCGCCATAGGCAAAGTGCCCGTTGAACCCGAACGGGTCGAAGATGCCGACACCATGGCTCGGCCAGAAATTGTTCTTCACGCCGCCGACCGTATAGGGCTGCGAATACTGCACGAAGGTGAGCTGGCCGATGGTGCCGAGCACCGTGTGGTAGACACCTTCGGCACCTGTCGACACCGGCCCCAGCTGGAATTTGCCGCCGTCCTGGCGACGGTTGTCGAGCGCATCGAGGAAACGCTGCGACTTCTTGAGCAGTCCTGCGGCGCCAGGTCCGAGCAGGACCGTACGGGCGGTGAAGCCGTCCGTATCCGCAAGAAGCTGAACCCAGGCCTCGATATCGTCATAGGGATCGACGCCCGCCTCGCCCCAGCGCGAAACACCGGCAAGAGCAATGGTGAGCGCAGGGTCACGCCCGAAATCCACCGTCTGCGTCGGATAGTCCGCGCCCTCGACGACAACCACGCCGGTGCGCAGCACCTGGCTGCACATGGCTTCCTCGCGTCGCGTAATGCGCAAATCCTGGTCGTCGACCAGCATGGCGAGATTGTAGGCGTAGCGCTGCGACGGTGTCATGTCGCCGGTGAGCCGCTCGCCGGGAATGCGGATCATGTTCTGGCCCGGACGCAGCGTGTTCTGCGGCTTCACATAGGCGGGCGTAAAACTGGTCACCTTGAAGCCGCGATTGCTGGAATCCTTGCCGGGCACGTCAGGATGAACAAAGGGGGCAAGTTCGCGGTCGGGGAGAATCCTGTCGAAGACGATTTCCTCCTGATCGGAAAGCACCACCGTGCTGAACATGGTGCTGCGCAGGAAGGCCTCCGGCCGGTCGCGCGGCGGAAGGACGGCAACCAGTTCCGCCGTGTTGAGAAGAATGTTGCTCATGGGAATGACCTTTTCGGTTCGGTCGGCATCCACGCGGCTGGCGCCGGCGGACAGGGACATGGGTTGAGGATCAGGCGAGCGTGCGTACGAAGAGCGGCAGGCCGGCTGCGCGGAATGCGGCCTCGACGCTGTCCGCATCGTGTCCGGCGCCGAAGACGAGCTTGCTCGCGTCAAGGCCGGCGGAGGCATAGGCGGCGACCTCAATGTCGCCGCCCGAGGCATCTGCATCGAAGGCGAGCACAAGAGCAGGCACTTCCGATCCGTCTGCGGAGGCCGCGAGGGAGATCGTGTATTTGTCATCCGCCGTGATACGGCCGAGCACGGTTCCGCGCTCATAGGCGCCGCCGGTCAGGGTGATGTTGCGCGTGATGACCGGAATGTCGGAGACGAGAAGGTCGTTCGGCGCAAAGGTTGCAGTGTTCATGACTGTCATCCTCGATTGATGGCCACATCGGGCCGTTTATGGGGAATCTCCGGCCGCAGCCGGATCGCTCATGCGTTGTCCGGCTTGCGCCCGTGCATCGACTGGATGGTGCGTTTCACATTGGCGACCAGAGCCTGCCGCTCATTGCCCGCGCCTGCGGCACTGCCCGAGCCGATCTTCGGGCTGCGCCCCTTCATGCGGCCGGCGAGGCTTCCGGTTCCGGCACTCGAGTGTTCGAGCAGTGCACCAGCCTCCCTGGCGGAATAGAAGCGCTCCCCGAAGGCAAGCTCGGCGGCAAGGCCCGGATTGGCATCAGCCTTGGGATGGGTGAGGATGGCGCGAATGCGGCCCTGCTCGGCACGGCGCACACGAGCGGAAGAGGCCTGCGGCTGATCATCTTCTTCCTCGGCATCCTCGGGGCGTTTGTCATCCTCGGCAGAGGTGTCTTCTTCCTCGGATTCGGCGGCGGGCTGGTCTTCGTCTTCCTCGGCGCCGGTCTCAACCTCTTCTTCCTCGAGGTTCTCCTCCGGTTCGTTCTCGAGGCGCGAGCCCTTCTTCCGTCCACGCACGGCGGCGAGGACGCTTGCAGTCAGCGTCGACATCAGTCTCTCCTTTGTCGCTGGTTTCAGCCGGCCAGACGGCCGAGCTCTTCTTCAAAAGCGGCAAGCACCTGGCTGGGCCGCGCAACCGCGTCAGCAAGGCCGAGGTCGACCGCTGCCTGACCGCGAAAACACTTCGCTTCCGTCGCCATGGCAGCGTCGAAGCTCAAACGACCGGCGCGGAAGCGTGAGACCGTTTCCGCAAAATCCCTGCGCATCTCCTCCATTTCGGCGAGCGCCTCTTCCAGCACATGCTTGGGGATCGGGCCATAGGAGTTGAAATCATCCTTTCGCGCGCCGGCCTTCATGATGGTGACATCGAGGCCCTGATTGGCGAGCCATTTGCTTACATCGACATGCATCGAGATCACCCCGATGGAACCTGCCTGGCCGTTCCGCGGAATGACGATCTGGCGCGCGGGAGCGGCGAGCAGATAGCCGGCGGACAAGGCATGATCGGTCAGGATCGCTATGGTGGGCTTTGCCTGCGAAAGCTCAAACAGGCGCTCCGCGCAATCAAGGGCACCGGTTACTTCGCCGCCGAAACTGTCCACTTCGACAACGACACCATGGATGGAATCGTCCGTCCGGCAATCGTCGGCCTGCAATCCAATGGCTTCATAGGTGGTCTGGCCGGAGGATTTTCCGATCCACTTGCCCTTGTTGATGAGCGTGCCCTCGACCTCGATCAGTGCAATCCTGTCCGAAAGCCGCTTCGGACCGCGATAAACGGGCTGACCCCATCCATCGACCTCATCGCGCAGAGTGTCGCCGACAACACCGAACTGTTCACCGCCATGGATTACAGCCTCGGCATCCGGCATTCCCAGCACACGTGGACCGAAGGCACGGGCAATCACATTGCCCTTTCCCTCATGCAGCATGAGCGGCGTGTTGAACATACGCGCCGCGATCTCGGGATAATGTGCCGCGTGGCTCATGCTGCCCTCCTGCGAATGGCGGGAATGCCCATCGGATGACGCCAGGCCTGCTTTTTGTCCGGCCCGTTCACCTCTTCCTCGATCTCCTCGTCGGGATCCTTGGTTTCGGTGATGGTCTCGCTCTGGGTGCGCGTTTCCGGCATCGCCGCATCGGGATCGAGGCCAAGCTTGATGTAGAAGTCGCGTTCCCGTTTCTTCTGAAGAGCGTTGACCTTCCAGTCGCGGCCCTGTTCGGCGGATTCCTGCTGCAGCGTCGACAGGTTCGAGGCGATGCGCAGGCCGGCCGCCTGGGCTTCCCTCTGCGGGTCGATCCAGCCGCGACCGGGTCCGATCCATTCCGCATGGCACCATGCAGCCGGGTTCTGATCGAACGGCACGGCATTGGCCGGAAGCACAATCAGACCCTTGTCGAAAATCTCTTCGAGGAAGGCTCGATAGATGCGCCCCATGAACTGCGCCGCGAAATTGTTCTTGCGGCTGGTCAGCCCCTTCCAGACTTCAAGCAGCGCCGCACGGGCCGAGGAATAATTCACCTTCGACCAGTCCATGGTGAGCTGCTCATAGGAAAGGCCCACTGCGCTCGCGATCTTGCGCAAGGCGGCATTGACGAAGGCCTCGAAATTCGCGTTCGGATGTTCCGGACGCGTGAACTTCGCGGTCTCGCCAGGCTGCAGCGTGTTCACCCGCACGCCCGGCAGGTTGATCGGCGCCGCGTCGTAATAGGCCTGCTGCGCCTCGGCCATCGCGCCATACATGCTGCCTACGGCGGACGTGCCGTCCGCGCCAAGCGAATCCATCAGTTCGTCCGGATCGAAGGGCGTTTCGATGAACGCCGCCATCACGGCATTGAGCAACGCCGCCTGGCTCTCGAAATCCTCATAGTCCGTCGCCTGCTTGATCGATCGGATCACCGGCGCCCAGTTCGATGCACCGCGCGTCATGCCCGCGCGCGCCGCCTCGAAGGCATGGACGACAATCGGCCTGCCCCATTCGGTTTCCCGCTCGACCCGGTCCCATTGCCACTGGTTGGGCATGCCCATGAACACGTCGCCGGGATGCGCGCGGCGGAAGTGATAGGCTACGGCAGCGCCGTAATCGTCGATCTCGACACCGTCGCGCAACGTCTTGTCATCCATCCGGCCCATGGGGTTTGAACACCGGCCCGGATCGACAACCTGCACCGCGGTCTGGAAACCCGGCGCATCGTCGCGCCAGATCAGGATGGCCATGGCCTCGCCATCGGCACCGAAGCGGTGACGGGCGGCAAGCCCGAGGATGCCCGCCATGTTCTTCGAGCGCTCGGCGTCGCACCACATGTCGACATCCTGCGTATAGTCCCGCCACAGGGCCTCGATCCGGTCGGCGACTTCCTCCGCCTCGTCATAGCTGAGGTTGAGCGAGGCATAGTTCGGCTTTGCCGACAGGATCCAGCCCGAACCGATGATGTTGTCGACGAGCCGCGTCACACCGGCGGAAGCCCAGCCGTCGTTTCGCGCCACATCGTTCAGCCGGTTGACCAGGCTCTCCCGGTCCCAGCGCAGGGCCGAATGACCCGACCAGGTGCGCGGCCTCCATTTGGCGAGCGACGGGTTATCGTAACCTGCCCCCTGATAGGCCGTGGACGCCATCAGGCGGTTGCGCGCCATCTGTGCCCGGGCAGCGCTGCGCATGGCAGCCGGAAGCGGCGCACCGTTCGGCCCCATCAAGGCAGGAGCCTCGCCAGATACCCTCGGTGTCATCCGAACGTCACCCCCCTGCTTCTGGCACGTCCGCTCGCGCGCTGCCCGAGCTGCGCCTCGAGGCGGCGGATAAAGGCGCGCAACGATGCCCGGTTCGCAGCCGAAAACGTCACTTGCTCGCCCTCATAGGAAACGCTTGCCGTGAGGCTTCCCGTTTCCAGCTTGAACTCGGCGGCGCGCGCCTTCTCGAGCTGCGCCTCAAGCGCCGCCCGCCTTTCCGGTGTCAAAGCCATGATGGTCCTATGTGTTGCGGCGCCTGGCGCGCTCTGCCCGCTGCCGCGCGGCGGCAATGAGTGCCTCCTTCGAGGCATGTTCCTTGTCCGCAGCGGTCGGGTGCTGTTCGCCCGCCACCGGGTTGATCAGGTCTTCGAGATCGCCCTGGACGGGCTTTTCCAGCTTCGACAGGCGCTCGGCGAGCATGTCCCACTCTTCGTCTGTCCAGTAGGTAACGCCCAGCCGGATCGCGCCGGCATGCGCCTGGTTCATCATGTCCAGCGCCTCGTTGCGCTGGCCCGAAGGCAGCTTCCAGACATAGCGGGGATGGCCGGAGCGCGTGCGTTCCTCGACGCGGATCTCAGATGTCACCTGCTGGTAGAAGTCATCGCCCAGCCCCATCGCAAAGCGGATATAGCCGGCGCGGTCCGGGTCTTCCTTCTTCAGGTCGCGATAGAGCCCGATCTTCATGATCGAGGCGTTGAAGTTGAAGAAGCGCGATGTCCATTTCTGCTTCTTCGGCTTGCCCTTCCGGTCGAACTCGCGCACCTGCGACAGAAGCCGCGCATTGTCCCGGTTGTCGCCGCGCACCATGATGACGCGGGATTTCGGGTGCTTGCGGACCCAGCCCCACACATCCTCGGTATAGGCGTTGCCGTCGATGGCCGCGATATCGGCTGAGCGCTGGTTGCCCCATTCGTCCGGCCAGGTCCGTTTCAACAGCCGGTCGAGCGCGGCGCGAACCTCCGGCTCGCTGATATGACCCGAATGCGCGCGATAGCCCGGAAGATGGCTCCCGGCCCGATAGTCGACCACGCCACGGTCGATCACGCATCGATAGCGGTTTCTGCCGTAACCGATCAGCTGCCATTCGACGCGGTCGCCCTGCACGTCCATGCCGAGGGCAAGAGCCAGGGCTTCAGCCGGGATCAGACCGCGCCTGAAGCCGGTCTCCTCGCCCCGGTCGCGCAGGTCTTCCCAGGCAACCGCCTTGTTGTCGGCCTCGAAAGGCAGGCCGAGCCAGTCGTTGAAAAAGACCTGCTCGGCCCCTGCCCCCTTTTCCTTGTCGTCCGGCCCACCCGACTGCACCTTGAGCCAGGCGCGCGCCAGGGCCTCCCAGCTTTCAAGCGGCGAATAGGCGACCCAGATGTGAAACGAGCGGTGATAGCGCGCCCGCTCCGGATATTTGGCAACCCAATGCGCCCCGTTCTCGGGTGCGACCATCCAGGCGCGATGGTGTTCCCTGATTTCGCATCCGCAATGGATGCACACGAAATGCGCATCCTCCGGGTGCTCGGGATCGATATGATCCCGCATGTTCTCCCAGCGCAGTTCCTGCAATTCGCGGCAGTGCGGGCACGGGACGTGATAGCTCTCCTGGGTGCCCAGATGATAGTTCGTCGTGATCCGGCAGCCGGGCGATACCAGCGGCGTCGATATCTTGAAGACCTTCCGGTTGAAGAAGGCCTTCGAGCGGCTGTCAGCCTGCGTTTCCGGGTCGCCCGCCTCGTTCACCGACCATTTGGCGAGATCGTCCTGAACCTGCTTGCGCGGCGAGATCATCGACAGGCCGGCCGGCGAATTCGCGCCCGCTGCCTGAATGGCGCCCCGCCCGTCGATCCGTTCCTTGTAGAGGATCGAGTTTCCGCCATCCCGGCTCGATTCGGAGAACAGGGCGCGGATCGCGTCCGTTTCCCGCACGAGCGGCATGAGCTTCGTTTTCGACCAGCGAGCGGCGTTTTCCTCGGTCGGATGGACGTAGAGGAAATCGCACGGGTCCATGTCCATGGTCCCGAGCGTGAAGATGTTCGCCAGGATCGTGCCGCCCACCTGGGCGGACTTCCCGAGCGTCACCACGCTGCACGGGTCTTCCGGCGAAAGCGCCTTCAGGATCTCCGAGAAGAACGGAAACAGCGCCTCGTTATACGGTCCCGGAAAGGCGGAGATGCGATCCGAGAAGACGATGTTCTGCTTGGCCCATGCCAGGTAGTCGACGGGCGGCGGCGGTGTCGCCGCATCGGAGAGCGCCTCATATTTGAGCCGCTCGGGGTTGAACAACATCGTCATGATGCAGACCGCAATTCCGTATCGTCCTGGTCGGCCACCATGGCCGGTGTCGCCTCGGCCTGTGTCCGGAAGGAAGCCGCAGCCCTGGCGCGGACCTCGCGGAACGCCTTCTGCAACACCTGCTGGGCATCTCGCTCGGGAATGGCGAACTCCGCCGCCAGGGCGTTTGCCATGTCGCGCAACCCCTGCTCCATGACCTTGAAGGCCTCGCCGACCGCCCGACCCATCTCACGGCGCGCGGCATCGGCCAGCATGTAGCGGCCGCACGCCAGCGCTTCCTCGCGCTCGGCCTGGGCGGTCTTGATCCGCTGTTGCTTCAGGCGCTCGGCAGCGAGTTCGTCATGCACGGGCTCGGCGGACGAACGCAGCGATGGTGCGGACTCCGCCTGCGAGCGAACCGCCGCGCCGTTGCCGCCCAGCCGCTGCGATGGTTCCAGCGATTTGTAGAGCTGGGCCTGGGCAATCTCCGGCCGGATGCGGGCAAGCCGGCCCTCGCCCTCGATGGCCTCGCCGAAGATTTTACCTTCCGCGATGTATTGCGAAACACGGCCGGGCGTGACGCCGACAAGGCGCGCGAAGTCGCCCTTCGCCATCGTCTCGACTTTAGCGGTTTCGCTCATCTTTAGGCTTCGACTTTAGGCTTTCAAAATCGGCTCAGACTGCCGAAACCCCGCGGCTCGAATTACTCGCTGCGCGGGGTTGGCCAGGAAGGACCCAAAGGGCCGCACGGGGGTGCCGGGGTGACCATGACGACTATCCGTCGAGGCAATCAGCGGTTCGGGCGGCGCAAGATCAGGTCGGCAGAGCGTTTGAAGTTGATGGGAAGGCGCGCCCGAGCGGTCTCGGTTGCCCAACGTTTCCAATCGAAGATGTCGGCGTAGTCCGGCGCAGTGCTGACGAACACGAAGACCGGCGTTATCGTTCCCCGCCTATCCCGCTGCCAGATACCCCGGGGAAGATTGGTCGGGCGCACCGACCCGATCCGGGGGGCGTCCTTTCCGTAGGAAACGAAATACCGCGCAGCACCCCGCCCCCGCTTGACAGCCTTGCTTGTCCGGCTCTCATTGCCGATGCCGCTGTCTCCAAGCTGGAGCTGCGCGAGCACTTTCGAAAAGACACCGCGCGGCACGTTGCCATAGGCATTGAGCTTCAATCCCTTGCCCGGCATCGCGTATTCGTTCGAACGCATGATGCCGGAATGGATCAACCGCTTTTCCCAACGGGTGTGCGGTCTCCGTCCGCCCCTGATCTGGGTAAGCAGGTATTTTCCCGCAGGTGTTCCTTTCGGCGCGAAATCCTTGAAATAGACTTCCGCCGAAAGCGTTCGCTTGTTCGCCGACTTAACGAATGCGGCGTTCAACGTCCACCGTGTAGGACGGTCGAACACCCGCATCATCCATTTGCGGGAATTCTTCTGGATGTCCTGCGCCGTCCAGGTTAGCGCCCTCGCCGCTGCAAACGGCAGATCGCGCCCCAGATCTCTCGCAAGAACCTCCTCGAACTGCTTTTGGTTGAAGGTGACCGACGTTTTCATTTTTCATAAGCCGCCAACGTTGCCAATGGCGTTCCACGACTGTGTGGAACCAAATAGGCGCGATAGCGGTTGTGTGAATGTTTTTAACGCTTTTGTTCGGAGAGGGAATTCAAATGGGTACAGCTGGTGTCGGCTGGATTGCCGCAATCATCATCGGTGGCTTGGCAGGATGGCTTGCCGAGATGTTCATGAAAAGCAACACGGGCATCCTCATGAACATACTGCTCGGAATAATCGGTGCCATTGTCGCCAACGCCCTTCTTGGGGTGTTTGGGGTCGCCCTTACGGGTTGGATCGGGTATCTGATCGCAGGCTTCATCGGTGCCTGTATCTTGATTGCCCTGGCGCGCGCCATCAGGCGCTGAATATTGACGCAGGGGCGAGATCATTCTCACCCCCGCTTCCCATGCGAAAGGCGAATGAAGACTGATATGTTTCAGAACTGTCTACGCGCAGCCGGGCTTGCATTACTTCTTGCCGCCGTCTCGCACATCGGCGCAGCCTTGGTCATGCTGATCGTTGAGGATCATCATTCCTTCACTGCGGCAGTGCTGCGGACAGTCTTTATTGCCGTGTTGTTCGCACCTGTGATTTTCCTTCTCTTAAGAAGGGAGCGCCAGAATTCTTCGCTGCGCAGCGGCACAGAAGACGGTCCTGTAAGCCGAATTTAGAGAATAAATCCCCATCGCGGCCAAGCTGAGATCGCAGATCAATCCGCTTGGCCTGGGCCTGATGGCGCTGCTCACCCGGAGTGCGGCTCTGTCAGGTCTCCTGTTTCGATTGCGTATTACGATTTGCTGAGATGTGCAAGATCGAGCTCAACGGGCACGATCCGACCGAAAATCATCACCTCGACCAGAGCGCGGCCCTCGTGTGGACCTTCTCCGATTTTGGTCATCGTACCAGGGTAGCCGGAGAAAGGGCCGCCCTCGACCGTCACTTTTTCGCCCTTCGCAAATACTGCTCCTGCATTCTGTGGCACGTCGCGGAGCGTTGCCAGTTCTGCCTTTATTTTCAATATGCTGGCATCATCAATGAAGAAGGGGCTTTCACCGTCTCCCAGCACTGAGAGTGCATGCTTGATCATCGCTAGGCCCGCCCATGCCTCGGCTATGTTGGGCACCTTCACGAAAATGTAGTTGGGCCATGCAATCACCCAAATCTGCTTTCCTGGGCTGCCGGTGCGCCTCCCGCTCATCGTTCGATCCGCCTTTCGAAGCGGAAGCCAATGTTCGATGAGCGCTGCAGACAGAGATTTATCCACATCATTCTCACGGTTCGGCGCCACTTTGATGATTGCCCATCGCTTTAGCGGGCCATCCATACCAGCAGCGGCAAGCAACGCCTGCTGCCGTCGGCTCACCCTCATCTGCTTGTCGGATTCAGCGTAGCACCTATCGAGATTGATATTATCCGCCTCACTCAGCTGCTTGCCGCGCGCCATCATCATTGCCTTCTGCCTCGTTTGCCCTGATTGCCGCCTCGAACTCGCTCAACCCTCCCGGCCCGCCTGCCGGGAAGAACACCACCGGTTGCTTTCCCGGATCGGGAAGCCAGAGCCACCCACGGCGCTCAAATTCCAAGCGCCAAGTCTCGAACTCCCTCGACCCGACCTGCACTGGCTCGAACGCCGAGCCGATGTCATGCCATCGCTTGGCAAACCTATGCCCCTGGCGCAGGCGCGCTCTCTGGTACAGCGTGGACACCAGCGGCCAGCCCTTTTCGGCCTCACCTTCTGCCGTCAGTAGGTGAGCCAGTATCCAGGCGCACCATGGCTTGCTGAAAGGCGTCGCATGTTCGTTGAAGGGCTGCGCGGCTGGCGCCGGAAGCTTCTCCCAACGTCTTTCCGCGAGGTAGACACCGAAGGTGCAAATCGTGGTGCGCCCGCCGACATTGGCGTGAGCGAGATAGTCACTGATCCTCTCGACCGCAGTCTGCCGCTCGTCAGGCGTCAGTCCGAAAGCTGCCGACAGAGCCTTGGGTTCGCTATCGGTCACGTAAGTTGGCCACTTTGGGTGCACACGCTTGAGCCAACGCTCCACCTGCTTTCTGTCTTCCAATTGCCCGCGCGATTTTTCTTCTTCGTTTGGTGGGGTCGTTAAGGAGGGGTCGTTAATAGGTGCCGGTCCAGGACCGGCAGGGGGTGCCGGCTCAGAACCGGCAGGGGGTGCCGATATACCGGCAGGGGTGCCGACCTGTCGGCAGGGGGTATCCGCCTCTTCAACCGTCGCGACGGAAGGGTGCACGGGATCGAGAACAACGCGATAGACATGTGCACTGTCGCGCCCGCTGTCACTCGCCTGCACGAAGCGCTCCAGATATCCGGCCTTGACCAGCCGCTTGATCGCATCAAATACGGTCGAACGTGCGCAGCCCATCTCGTCAGCCATCTTCACCTGGCTGCGGCGACACCAGCCCAGATCATCGGTATGACGGCCCAACACACAGAGCACCTGCAAATCACGCGGCTTGAGAGATCGATCGGTTGCCGCTCTTGCCGGGATAATTGAAAGACGAGGTCCGCTCATTCCGCCGCCTCCACCATCATGGCTTCATGCGCACGATCGCCCCACTGGGCGGCCATGGCGTCCGCCATTCCCGGAAAGAAGCGTGACCGCTCCTTTCCTCGATCCTTGCCGGGCGACATGCGCCAGACGCGGTTCCAGGCGCGCCATTCGTCGCTGCCCTTCTCTGGTTCCGGCAGGCGGTCAGTCTCGGTCAGTGGCATCAGGCCGCGCAGATACCAGCCCGTTGCCTTGTATTCGGGATGACCGAACCAGAATGGCTGCACCATGTGCGGCGCCGGCAGGTCCGCAGGCATCCGGTCCCGGGCGAGATCATGCATTTCCGGATTTTCGATTGCCACGCGCTCAATCGGTGCGCGCCAGCACGCCGTGAAGAGGTCGACACCCTCTTCGAACTCAGCTTTCAGGTCGTTCCAGCTGCGACCGCGCGGCAGCTTTTTGGGGGGCGTCATCTTGCCCGGCCCTGATAGCCAACGTCTGCCTGAGCGACATAATCGCGTGCAAGGCGGATGCGCCACGATCAGTAGATCCCAGCCATCCGTCAGCACGGGCCGCACATCACCGACGATATGCCTGTTGCTGCCATCTTCGGCCGGCAACAGGTCGCAAGACCAGGCATCGTGCCCGTGTTTGGAAAAGGCCCGCCGCACAATCCCCGAATATTCGCATGCCACAAGCACGCGCATGCCGCTCATCCCGCCTTCCTCCATGCCTGAAAATCCTGTCGCAGCGCGCGCCATCTGTCGGCGGCGGCGGTGTCCTGGTTGAGTTCGCTTCGCGAAGTGATGCCGAGTAAGGAGCGCAGCTTCTGGGCCGCGCGCTCATCCGTGAGCGGGCGTTCAAGCCCGTGGCGCTGTTCGAGAAAGGCCTTGAAGGCAGGTTCCGCGCATTTCATCGCGGCTTCGGCGGCATAGTCTGGCGCGGCCCCTTCCTGCCGGCTGCCCTGGCCGGTTTCCGCGTTTGGCGGCGTCTTGCGCAAGGCTTCTATCGCGCGATCGAGAAGGGCGAGAAGAAAGCTCACCATGGCAGGCGAAGCCGCCATGAACTCGACTTCCTCGAAGGTCGCCGCATCGCAGCGCATGAGCGTGATCAACGCGCCATGCTCATCCTCGCCGACGATCATCTCGCCCATGTCGTCGGCAGCACGCCGCCAATTGCCCGGCGCGACGGCGGCAAGCCTGGCGCGAATGCGGCGCAGCTGCTCGGCTTCGATCTGGCGCGGGTTCGGAGCGGCGTTCACGGCATCCTCCCATGCTTGCGCATGGCGCGTTCCAGCATCTTCGCCGCGCGCTCCAGCGCCGTCCGGGCCGGCACTTCACGAATGCCGGAGAACTTGGCCTGCATCAGCGCGTCATAGGCCTCGGCAACGTGCTGGCACGCCTTCATGATCTCCGCATCGCTGGAAAGCATCTGCCCGCGCAGGCTCTCCACCTCCTCCGACACCATCTCGCGGATGACAGGGGCAATGCGGGCGGTGATAAGCCGAGCCTTGTCGATTTGCATGTTCATGCCCCGCCCCCTTCCGCAAACGCGGCCATGGCATCGCAAAACCGCGTGAGCCCATCGGCAAGGCCTTGCGCAATCCGCCCCCGCTCATCGCGCGTGGCGCGCATTGCCGTGATCCGGAACAGCACGAAGCGCTCCCCCGCATCGAAACGCCGCCTGCGGCAGATGGCCGTGACGACTTCCTGATGCGTCAGAAGGATCGCGTCGGGCACGGCAAGCAGAAGCCGCGCGAGCGCGCGGTCTCCGTCAGCATCGTGCATCTGTCGCAGGATCGGCAGTATGGAATCCGTCATGGCTTCGCCTCTATTATTGTCATGACAATAACGCTTGCGTTCGGCCCGTTTATTGGGTAGACAATAATTATCGCAGGAGACGGAAGCGCATGCATTTCGAGTGGGACGAACAGAAGGCCGAAACGAACCTTGCCAAGCATGGCGTCTCGTTTGCTTCCGTCCGTTCCTTCGAGTTCGAAACGGCCCTCGTCTGGGAAGATGACCGAGCCGATTATGGCGAGTTGCGCATGGTAGCGCTCGGCCTCGTCGGGCCGCGGGTCCATCAACTGGTGTATACGATGCGCGGTGAGACGCTGCGTGTCATCTCGTTGCGCAAGGCCAATGCAAGGGAGACCAAAACCTATGTCGAAAACCTCTAAGACCGGCAAGGCAGCCATCGACGAGGCGCGGCGCCGCGCCCTTGAAAGCCTTAAGGAAATGACGGCGGAAGAAGATGCGGCGATCACCGAAGCGGCAAAGGCCGACCCGGACGCCCTGCCCTCGGACGATCTGTTTCGCCGCAAGCCGGGCCGTCCGTTTGCCGAGGTGACCAAACAAAAGGTCTCGCTCAGGCTCGATCCGGAAGTGATCGAGCATTTCCGGGCACAAGGTCCGGGCTGGCAGACGCGGGTTAATGACGTGCTGCGCAAGGCGGCAGGGCTGAAGAAGGCAGGCTGAAGCGTCATCCCGCCGCCTTCCCACCGAACATCTCGGATTGCGCCGGGTCGCGGCGATCCATCATCAACAGCTGCGTTTCGCCGGCATGCGCGCAGTCCCAGACGAACCAGCCATTGAGCATTGGCGGGGCACCCTGCCCCGTGAAATCTATTTTCCACCGCATGAGATAGACGCGTGCCGGCGGATGCTTGCACCACAGAGCGCCGAGCCCCGCAGCACCTGGCCAGGACCAGCTCATCAGCAATGCCATGTAGTCGACGCGCAAACCGTCCAGGGCGTGGTAGATCCAGCGCCCCTTTCCATCTCGCCAATTGCAAAGATTGAAGGGCGGATTTGTAACGATGGCGCGCGCAGGCCGCGATGTACGATTGAACTCGAAGAAACTCTGGATCAGCGCATCACAGCCGCGATCAACGAGGTCCGATGAAAACACCTCGAAGCCCACCGCCTCGATCTCACGTGCCATGGCGCCGTCCCCGCAAGCCGGCTCCCAAATCTTGTCGAAGTCCCGCAACCTGCCAGCTTCCGCACACAGGAAGGCACGCGTCGGATCTGGCGGCGTCGGATAAAAATCGTCAGTTGCCCGTTCCAACCCGTCTTCGAGCAAGGAAACTCCATCCCGGCCGATGACCGCCACAGGCTTGCTCTTCTTGCCGGTCGCCCGAAACAGACCGCGCGCAGACTGGGTCATCACGCCATCCCCAGCGCGGCTTTGTAGAGGTCGACCATGGCCTCCTCTTCCTGCCGGGTTGCCTGGTCTTTTTTCCGCAGGCGGACGATGGCGCGCATGGCCTTCGTGTCGAAGCCGGTCGCCTTCATCTCGGCGTAGACGAGCTTGATATCGTCGCCGATTGCCTGCTTGTCTTCCTCCAGCCGCTCGATGCGCTCCACGAAAGCGCGCAGCTGCCCGGACGCGATGGAATTGACCGTTGCCTCGCCGGTTTCCTCGGGCGCCAGCATCTCGTCTTCTTCGCCGGATTTGGGTTTCTTGGTTGCCTTGCGCGCCGCCGCCTTCTGCGCCTTGCTCTTTGCAGAATGCTCGGTCTCGCGCGGCGTCCATGGATCATAGGTCATGGCTCCACCTCCCTTCCCTGCCTCGCCGCCGCGCGGAGCTGCGCATCGCGGCGCGGGTTCCAGTGTTCGATGTCCAGAAGCGCGCAAACATCCGGGCAGAGCCGCGCGAGGCAGCTTCCCGGCATGCGCAGGTTCGGGCTGGGCTGATCGCTGCGCATCAGGTGGCCCCCGGCGTGATGGCGGCGAGCCACAGAAGCAGCAGCGCATAGAAGCAGACGACGATCAGCGCCGCCCGGAAGGCTCGGGCCGCGCTCATGCGTCTTCCTCCACCACGCTTTCGCACTGGAGAAGGAATTCGCGGTGAAAGGCGCAGTATCGGCTATGCTGCCCGCCGGCTGTCCAGCGCTCCGGCTCCACCGGCGCCGCGCAGAAATGGATGCCGCCAGCCACTTCCCGAATGGGAAAGCGGCAGGCCCGCTCGGCAAGCTCGGCCATCCGAACGCCCCGCCTCTTCCCATCCGGCGCTCGCGGTGCCTTGCGGCAGGCGATCATCTCTTCGATGGAGCGCTTCATGCCGCGCCCCCGTCCACCACGGAAAACCCGCCCGCCTGGCGCACCCCGGCAGCGTGCTTGCGGCAGGCGGCGATAATGTCGGAAAGCTCTCCGAGACGCCGGTCATAGGCCTGCGCCTCCGCTGGCGTGATCTTCCCATCGGCGAGAGCCGCGGCCATGGTGGCCATCATGTCGCCAGCCTTGCGGCAAAGCTCGGCATAGCCGCGCATGATATCCGCCTCGGCATCGGCCACTTCGCGCGGATCGGAGAGCCTCCGGCCTGACAATTCAGCCAGAGCGCCCGTCATCACCGGCATGGCGGTTTCGGCTTCCAGCACCCAGAGCGCGTCGAGCGGCATCAGCTCCTTGCCGTCGGCCTGGTTCCAGCGTCCGACCGTGGATTTGGAATAGCCGCAGATTTCGGATGCGCGTTCGATGCCGCCGGCAGCGGCGATCATGTCGCGCTGCGCGGCCTTCATGCGGTAGTGGCGGACCTGGGCATTGGGAACCATGGTTTCCTCCGGGCAAAAGAATTCCCGCGCCGGGAAAACCCGGCGTCGTTTCCCGTGGCGGGAAAGGGTTTGTGCTGTCAGTCTGCGGGCATGGAAAAGAAACCGGACACCCGCGAAATCATGCCGTCAGGGCGGCGACCGGAGAGCGCCCCTAGGCACGCCCTCCGGCCCCTTCACGCTGCTCTCACGGTGGTGGGTTTGCGCCCCGCAAGGCTGCGACCGCAGACCGCCCGACTTTTCGGGCGTGCCATCCGCAGGCCAGAGAGGCTTCGCCTCGCGCTCGGCCGCGAGGACAGATCGAAAAAGCCGCCGCACGCCGCATTCCTGGGCGCGTTCCTCGGCCATGTCGGCAATCAACCGCTCGATGCTCGAATGCCCGTCATGGGCGGCCAGCGCGCGAAGCAGGATCGCCATGGCCGGCGAAAGACGAATGGAAACGAAAGAAGCCGCGCCCGCCGGAACGCAAGACCCGAAACCGGCAGGCACGGCAGTTGCCGCGTTCTCGGGCGGGAGAACGTTGAGGGCAGATGCTTGGAGATGGACGGGACTCATTGGGCCGGCTCCGCTTGCGCTGAAACCGGCCCAATGCTCCATTCGTGCTGTCGAGACACGAAGAAGGATTCGCCAACATGCCGGATGAAAAACCCGACTACGAAAGGACGATCGTCCAACTTGCTGGGGAGGTTGCCGCGCTTCGCGAGATCGTCGCCAGCATCATTATCAACCTCCCCGAACGCGCCATGCACAACGTGGCGGCCGGTATTAGAGGGCACCTTTGCGATCTCGATCATAAGGTCCGCGAAACGCAAAACGACAATTGGCGCGACTACGCTGCAGCGGCTCATAATCTGGCCGCCCCCCTCGAAGACGCGATATCGATGTGGATTGATGATCTTATCGAAGGCTCGAGACTGCGCACGATCCAGCCATATCCTATCAATCCTATCGATCAGGTTGATCGGCAACGCGGCTATTGACGAATGCCAGCTCGGCACGCCGCCGCGCGCTAAGCGTCGGACTATCAGGATTGTTGGACCACGCCATGCGGCGTTCCGCTTCGCGTTCACGCCGCCGCACCGCATCCTTGCGGCGCTGCTGGAAGCGCCATGCGGCGCCTGGAGACACGAGTGTCCGCTCCCGGTTGAAAACGATTGTCGAGTGGTGCCGCAGATGGGTGGTGACCGATGATCGTTGCATGGGAAACTCCTTTGAAAAGAAGCCGTGCCCGCCGGAACGCAAGACCCGAAACCGGCAGGCACGGCAGTTGCCGCTTCGCGGGTCGCAACCACGACGCGGGCTTGGGAGGTGTTTGTTTTGGGAAGCGTGCTCATTCGGCAGCCTCCACGGGCGCTATGCAATCGTGGCGCCTTGCGACCAGGTTCGCCCTGTAGAGTTCTTCTGGGCAAGCGCCGGCCAGTTCGATCAGGATATGCCAATGGCGATCACGCACCCCGATGACCGGCCATTTGTAAACAGCATCACGGCGGATCGCCCCGCCGGACGCCTCTTCAATTGCCTTTGGGCCACCAGCGGCCTCTATGATCTCAGAAAGCAGTCGCATGACGCAATTCAATATGGAATTAAATTCCATAAATCAAGCGCGAAATTCCAGACATTCGGAATTAATTTCAAATTATGGTCCCAACATGACTTGGGATAAGCGCTTGAGAGAAGCCTTTAAGGCTACTGGATGGTCGAAGGCAGAGTTGGCGCGCCGCGCGCAGCTCTCATACGATAACGTCAACAAATACCTCGCAGGCGCTGTTAAGCAGCCTCGAGGAGACGCTCTAGATCGCCTCGCCGAAGCGCTTGGTATCGACCCCGTGTTCTTGGAACGCGGGATCGACGCAACCACCGGCCGCACAGAGGTCCCAATCATGGGATATCTCGGCGCGGGTGCTGAAGTGGAGCCTGAGTTCGAGCAAGTTCCGCCAGAAGGCATTGACCAGGTCGAAATCCCATTTCCACTTCCTGACGATATGATCGCCTTTAAGGTCCGAGGCGACTCAATGCTCCCAGCCTACAAGGATGGAGCCGTTATCGTTGTCTATCGGGAGCAACAAAAGCCACTCGCCTCGTTCTACGGTGAAGAAGCTGCGGTGAGAACTTCGGACGGTCGCCGCTTCATCAAGACTGTCATGCGTGGTAGCAGCGGCTTCGTAAACCTGCTCTCATGGAACGCAAGTCCCATCGAGAACGTCCATCTTGAATGGATCGGGGAGATATTTGCCGTCATTCCGCCCTCGGCACTAGTAAGTGTCGGGCGATCGAACGGCACGAACAAATCCTAGAACCGCAGTCGCCGCTCTAACTGTTGAATTCTGCGCGGCGGCAATATGGAATTTAATTCAAGATTTGATTGACATCGGAATTTAATTCCATATTCTTTGCCCGTTCCCCTCCCGCAGGGGCCGCATCGGGCAAGACGTCTCCGCCCGGTGCGGCCCACCTGAGAGGGCCAACCGAACGGAGCAAATTCATGATCACGTTTCAAAGCACTGTGGGCGGAAAGCCCGCAACGCCTACCCTTATCGAACCCGATCCGGTTTCGCGCATGGCAGATGCCATGCTGCACATCGCCGGCGGTGGCCGCACGGTGGACAAGGACGCTTTATCCCTGATGGGCTTTTCCGCCGCCGAGATCGACCGTTACGGCATCGAGGCGCGCGACCTGGCGAACGCCCGCGAGCAGAGCCGGGCGGCCTGAGCCGATGCTGGCCTTTCTCTCCCGGCCCCGCGTCAATGACGTGGCGATGATGCTGACGGCCTTTGCCATCGGCTTTGTCGTCACCGCCATTGGCGCAACTGCGTGACAGGCTGGAGGCGCCCATGTGGACTGCCTTTGCCGCCTTTGCCGGCATATCGCTCGGCCTGATCCTCGTCACCGCCTGGGCCGCCTCCCTCGCCCTCCGCGAACGCCCAGGCGACGACTTTCTCAACAAAGAAGACGATTGGGGAATGTGATGGCGGACAATACTTTTCCCTACATCTACCGCTGGGACCGCCAGGGACGCAAAGGCCAGCCGTGCCGTGTCACGGCGCGCGGACGGATGAATTCCATTCGCGTCGAGTTTCCCGACGGCTTCATCATGATTTCCAGCGGCAACGCAATTCGGAGGGCCGGCTGATGGCTGATCTCATCACCAGCGGCGCCCAAGTACGCGACATGATCCGTGAGGGCTGGGAGCTCTGGCACCTTTCGCCCGACATACTGCCTGGCCGGTGGGAGATGCGTCGAGGCGCCGAGACGCGCCGCGTAAGCTGGGATGCGATCGAGATCATCCGCAAACGTTTCCTCGGCTTCTTCCGCGAAGAGACAGAAGAAATACAGCAGGGAGCCAGAACATGGGTCTATCGCTCCACGCAAGCTGCATTTCCTTCCAGGGTCATCAACACCGGAACGAAGGCAAGCTGATGGCTGACCGCACTCAGATTGAATGGACAGATGCGACATGGAACCCCATCACGGGATGCACGGTCGTTTCACCCGGTTGCACCAATTGCTATGCCATGAGGCTTGCCGGCACCCGGCTTAAGCACACGCCTTCCCGCGCAGGCCTGACGATGGATAGCAAGGCTGGCCCAGTCTGGAACGGCAAGGTTCGCTTCAACAGCGAATGGCTGACCCAGCCTCTCCGTTGGAAGAAACCGCGCATGATCTTCGTTTGCGCCCATGGCGATCTCTTTCATGAGGATGTGCCAGACGAGTGGATCGATCAGGTGTTCGCCATCATGGCCGAAGCGCACTGGCACACATTCCAGGTGCTGACCAAGCGAACAAAGCGGATGCGGCAATATCTGGCCGTCAGGGAGCACCAGTTGGCCGCGGCATTGATGGCGTTGTTCAATCAGCGCGTGCCGTCGCCAGGGAGGTGGCCACGCCTTCCTCTACCCAACGTCTGGCTTGGCGTTTCGGTCGAGGATCAGACCCGCGCTGATCAGCGGCTCGCGACGATGGCGGCGCTCGCCGAGATGGGCTGGCTGACATGGGTTAGTTACGAACCGGCACTCGGCCCGGTCAATTGGAAAGGATGGGAATTTGCCCGCTGGATAGTGTCCGGCGGCGAAAGCGGCGGCAGCGCCCGACCAACGCATCCGGAATGGCACCGCGCCACGCGGGACTTCTGCGCCGCGCGCGAGATCGCCTTCTTATTCAAGCAATGGGGATCGTGGGCGCCGCGCCGACCATCGAAGAAGTCTGATCTCGTCGATGCCAGAATGTCGCTGATCCTGTCGCCGAGCGGGAGCATAACGTCTGGGCTGCTCAACTATCCCGATGATGCGTGGGTTGTTGACCGCATCGGCAAAACCCGCGCGGGCCGCCTGCTCGATGGACGCGAGCACAACGGCATGCCACAGCCGAGAGAGGTTCCAGCGCTATGAGCATCACTCGCCACAAAAGCCGCCTGCAGGTCTGTTGCGACCACTGCCCGGCAAGCTATCCGAACACCTACGAAGCCGAGGATTTCGACGTGATGATCTCCGATGCCCGCACGGCCGGCTGGCGCATCGTCAAGGCGAAAGTCGATGCAGGAACCGGAGACGACACATCCGACCTGTTCGGCCAGGCGCCGCGCGTGGCTGGCAAGAAGCCGGATCGGCATGGTTATCTGCACATCTGCCCGAGCTGCCAGCGCACCTCCGAGAACAACCGGCGGACGCTGGTATGATCCCGGCGGTCCTCGAGCACGGCAAGACGCCCGAGCAATGGGTTGATGCCTTCGCCGCTCGTGGCGTCAAGGTCTCGGCCCGAGAGCTGCGCGCCGCGGCACGCAGGCTTGGCGCTTGCCATATCTTCGGCAAGGCACTGATACTGATGCCGGAGCACATCGACACGATTTTTGCGGAAGGCGAGCGGAAATGCCCCTCACCCTCTACGAACGGGACGGCTGGTGGTGGTTCAAAGGACGGATCGACCGCGTACCGGACGGCCGATATTACCGGCAAAGCCTTGGCGCACCTTCAGAAATGCCGGAACAGGAAGCCCGCCAGCGGCTCGCGGAGTTCGAAACCAGGGAAATCAAACGTCATTACCTTGGCGACCAAAAAGCACTGACCTTTGCCGAGGCGGTGCTCCTGTATCCTGCCTCGGAAAAGGAAGCGGATTATCTCACCAGGATCGTTCCCGAGCTCGGCGAGCGGCCGGTGGCGGAGATAACGCCGCAGGAAGTGCGCAATCTCGGCGCGGTGCTTTATCCGAAGGCTTCCACCGACACATGGCAACGCCATGTCGTAACGCCTGTCCGCTCTGTCATCAACAATGCCCACGATCTCGGCAAGTGTCCGCCGATCCGCATCAAGGCCTACTCGAAGGTAGAGCGTTTGCGCCAGGACAGCGCGCGCGGCAGGCAAAGCCGCGTCGAAAGGGTTCCGGGCAGTTGGGAATGGATCAACAGCTTTCGCGAGCACGCAAATCCCTATCTGAAGGCGCTTGCCCTCTTCATGTTCGAAACTGGTTGCCGCATCACACAGGCTATTTCGCTCACGACATCCGATCTCGACCTGCAGAACGCGCGCGTTTGGATGCCTGAAGCGAAGGGCACCGAAGCACAGTGGGTGACGATCTCGATGGAACTCGTCGTTGAGCTCGCCAATCTGAAGCCGCGCCGGCCGCGCAAGGGGCCGCACGGCGCGGCCAGGCCGAAGGGGCAGCGCGTTTTCGGCTACGCGAACAGAAACGGTGTCTACGGCGCCTGGAAGACCGCCTGCAAGAATGCCGGCATCGATTCAATCATGCCGCATGCGGCCGGCCGGCATGGCTTCGGCACCGAAATGCTTGTGCGCCAGAGGCTCGATCCGGCGACGGTCGCGCGCGCCGGCCGATGGGCCGATATCTCCCTGATGATGCGCACTTACGTGCATGCGGAGGATCCGACAAGCAAGGTCCAGGAAGCGTTGCGCGCCGGCCGTGAACGCGCCGGTGGAAAAGGCGTCTCTCGTACAAATCCTGTACGCGTTGCCTCAGCGACCTCCAGCAAGCGACGGAAATAACACCGGAAACCACCGATTCAAACCTGCCCTTCACACGGGTGGGGTCGTAGGTTCAATCCCTACCGCGCCCACCATCAGCAAGGCCTGTAACCCTTTGATTTTGTTGATGGACTTAGAGATTTACACCATCTCCCTGAAATTCCTAAAAAATCTCTCCAGCGCACACCAGCAGAACACGGCGTGCGAATCCGGGAAGTGGTTTCTTTTACCGGCCACGTCAAAGACATTCATCGGGCTGGCTGTCGCAACGCGGACACCTAGGGCGTGAAGCAATCAGGCCAGTGAATGCCGACAAGGCATCGTCTTTGCAAATTGGTTGTGTTCGGAGAAATACGTTTCCTTGCCCCAAGGCGCGGCTCCTGCGATTCCAGTCGCCCAAACCACCAGGGGCCAGGCCACCAAGGAATTGCAATGTCGAGATTTTTGAAAGCGTTTGGCCCCGCCGTCGCCCGGACGAAACCCAGCGAAGCCTTGCGGGCGGGTGGCGGAGCGTTTCTCGCCCTCGTGCTTTGCGGACTTTTCGCCTTGACGCCAGCCGTCGACCTTAACTTGGGCCTCTATCTCATCGCTCCATTCGGTGCGAGTTCGGTATTGCTCTTCGCGGTCCCCAACAGCCCGCTGGCGCAACCCTGGTCGGCGTTCGGTGGCAACACGATCGCCGCTTTGGTGGGCGTCGCAGTCTGTCTCCTGGTGGGCGATCCAGCCTTGCGTATTGCACTTTCGGTCGGGTTGACGATAACCGCGATGATCCTCTGCCGTGCCGTCCACCCACCAGCGGGCGCGGTCGCGATGACGGCAGCGATGAACCCGGACGCCATTGCCGAACTCGGGTTCCGTTTCGCCCTCACCCCGGTTGCCGCCGGCACGACGCTCCTGGTCCTGATCGCCATCCTGTACGCACGCATGACCGGACGGCGCTATCCGTTTCGCCAGTTCGATGAACCAAACCGGCACGGGACAACCGACCGCCCCCCATTCGAACGTCTTGGCCTGACGAGCCAGGAGCTGACGGACATCCTCAAGCAGTACCGCCAATCGTTCAATCTGGGCGTAGAGGACCTCGCGCGGCTGATCGGTGCGGCTGAAATACAGGCCGCTACTCACCGGGTTACGCCTGTCGTGGCGGCAGACCTGATGTCGCGCGACCTCGTGACAGTAAGTCCACAGGCATCCCTCGCCGAAATCACAGCGTTGTTCGAACGGCACCGGTTCACCTCGCTGCCCGTGGAGACCGCCGATCGCCGATTCGTCGGCATCATCTTCCAGATTCACTTGGTCATCCAGGACCAGGGCACCGAAACACCGATCTTCAGCAGGCGGCGGCGACGTCTCAAGGCGCAGGATATTATGGAAACGACAAGTCCTCGGGCAACCCCCTCGACCCCGTTGGCCGCGCTGGTCCATCTGATGGCCGAAAGCGAGGTCGATGCCGTGCCGGTGATCGAGGACGAGCGGATCGTCGGTGTTGTCACCCGGACGGACCTGATTGCCACGCTCGCGCGCAACAGCCTGTCATAACGCGCCGCCCTGGGCTTGGTTGAGGGAGGTCGACCTCCCGCATACGGGCAAAACGGCCCTGGCAAGGTGCGCATATCCGATCCCGGCGACGGGCGCAGAAATGTTTCCGTCAAGGACTTTGGGGCGGAACCCGCCGTCAGGACCTCCTGTCATTCCGATCAGTTTCGCGTGGACTTCTTCCTTGGATGCTCTCTCGAACACCCCCACATTCTGTCAAAGGTCCCCTCCCATCCACCCGGTACAGGGACGGCTCACCCGTTTCGCAAAAGGCTGACGATGCAAGCGGGGCATGTGCAGCTTCAAGACGAAATTTGATCCTGCCGGCCTGGTAAAGAGCGATATGGCCGCAGGCACCTTGCCAAACCGTGCCCTCCTGCGAGACAAAGGCAATCATGATTGCGAGAACCCGCTGATGCAGCAACGACCCGACGTCCCCAACCAGCCCCCATGGCTGGGCGTATCGAGCTCCCAGCGTACCGCGCTCGTTCCGCCGCGTTCCGTCGCCCGCTGGCTTCTGGTTCTGATCGCTGCCGCGGGGATTTACTTCTTCCACGATTTCCTCGTGCCCGTCCTTGCCGCCGTCGTCATCGGTTTTGCAAGCTGGCCGGCCTACCGGGCCTTGCTCCACCAGCTCGGCGGCAACCGCGCCACCGCCGCGACCGTGGCAATCCTGCTTATCCTTCTGTTCCTGATCGTCCCGATCTTTTTTGCCGTGAGCTATACGATCAATGAAATCGGGCAATGGTTCAGCTGGGCCGTGGAAACCAACACCACCGGCGCCCCCACCCCAGGCTGGCTGGCGAACCTTCCGGCCGTCGGCGAGTGGCTCGATGCGCAGTGGACGACCTATATCGGCCATCCCGGAGCCATAGGCGAGCTGGTTCAGATCGTCAGCGGAGCCAATATCGGCAACATATACCGTGCGATCCTGGCAACCGGTTCGGGCGCCTTCGACATCATTCTCACCCTGCTTTTCATGATGATCGTGCTCTTTTTCGTCTATCGCGACGGCGAAGCATTCGCCCGGCAGGTGGATGTTCTGGGAGAACGGATCCTGCCCACGCGGTGGGAACGCTTTTCCCGCGTTGTACCCGCCACGATCAAATCCACCGTTATTGGCACCACGCTGATCGCCATCGGCGAAGGCATCGTGCTCGGCTCCGCCTACTGGATTGCCGGCGTTCCCTCGCACGTCACCCTGGGCGTGCTTACGGGTGTGATGGCGCTCGTGCCTGGCGGCGCCCCGCTGTCCATGACATTGGTTTCAGCCTATCTCGTGGCCAGCGGCTCGCCTGCCGCCGGCATAGCGTTGTTTGCCTGGGGAGCATTGGAGCTCTTTGTCGTGGACAAGGCGATACGGCCACGGCTTGTGGGCGGCCCGATCAGCCTTCCCTTCCTGCCCACATTTTTCGGCCTGATCGGCGGCGTGAAAACGATGGGGTTCGTGGGCCTGTTCATCGGCCCCGTACTGATGGCTCTTTTTGTGGCGATCTGGCGTGAATGGGTTCGGGAAGCAGAGCAGGACGAGATTCGCTCCCGGCAAGGCCAGTAGTTTCACCTCACCTGCACCTTCAGGCAGAGCCGGACGTCTCAGCCCTGTTGCGCCCCAGTTTCTTGGCTGTGTAGAGCGCCCCATCCGCCTCGAGCAGCAACGCATCGAGGTCGGCATTTATGCTGCTGGCTGCCGCAAGCCCCACGCTCACCGTGATGTCGAGCGCACCGGCCGGACAGATCGGCACGGGTTCCTCGGCGATGGCGTGGCGAATGCGCTCCGCAACGGCCAGTGCCTCCGAGCGTGTGCAATGGGGCAGCAGAATGGCGAATTCTTCCCCGCCGATACGGCCAATGACATCGGTAGGCCGCAAAAACGCGGCCGCACGCTCCGCAACGATACTGATAACGGCATCGCCGGCCGCATGGCCATGGTTGTCGTTGATCGACTTGAAATGATCGATATCGAGCATCAGAAGCGCGACCGGCTTGTCCTCCCTGCGCGCCGCCTTCAAACGAACTTCCGCCTCGCTGCGAAACGCCCTCCGGTTGAACAGGCCCGAAAGCGGGTCATGGGCCGCCAGATGGCGCAGCCGCTCCAGTAGCTCCGCTTGGCGGCTCATGACGCTCGCAAGCATGATCGGCGCAAGTGCGATCAGGCTCACACCCAAGCGGATTGAAATCAACGCCTGCTCATCCGACGCATCGACCGTGTTGGGAAGATACCCGGCCGAAAGGGCAAGCAGCGTCCAGAAGCTGAACGCAAGCGTCAGCAACGCCGTCACGAAACGCGGATAGACCAGCGCGCCCCACAAAAGTGCGGGCACCGGAAGAGCAAGCGCACCCGCACCCCCGATCGCGACGGCGATTGCGCAGGCAAAGACAAGGGCCAGCAGCGGCGCCGCGTAATGGAGGGTTTCAAACCGGTCGGGCCAGCGCCAGCGCGGCAGGGCCGCGGCGGTCAGGATCACCGGCAGGATGGCCACGTAGTTGGCAAACTCCGTCACGAACCAGAAGGTCAGCCCCCCAAGGGCGGTCCCGCCAAACAAGAGCGGATTTGCAACAGCGCCCGCCAACCCTGCGAGAAGGGAGCCGGCGGCAACAGCCAGAACCAGCCCAAGCGTCGATTCCGGTGTGCGCAGCTCGATCGCTTCGCGGGAAAACCGATTGAGAACGAAATAAGCCCCCGCAATCCCCACCAGGTTTGCGCAGGACAGAATGACGGCCTTTGACAGCGGCGCGCCGGTAAGCAAATCAGCTGCAAGAAACGCCGCGCCGCCCGCGAGCCAGCCAGGCGGCTTGGCCATTCGCGGCATACGCAGCATAAGGCCAAGCATTACCGCGTTGGCCGGCCAGACGGTGGCCAGAAAATCGACGGGCCTTGTGTAGATGCCGAAAAGGCAGGAGAAGAAGACGGCAACGCCCAGGAAGAGTGCGCAGGGCAGCACGCCGATAGCAGAAGCCGACTTGAAAACTGAAACATCCTGCGAATGTTCAGGCAAATTCAAAGAACCATCTCCTCAACTCGGAAACCAGCATAACCGGTATATTTAGCCGGGACGTTAACGGAACGCTCCGAGAACGACCCACCCCTGGTGCACGACGCTCATGGTTAATCTGGAGATGCAGATTTGATTAAAATCTGAGGCATATTCTTTGCGCATGATGAGCCCGTTGCAATTGTTGACCAGTCTCTTGCGCGCCGCCGCACTGCTGTCTCCAGCGGTGATCGCCATATTGACCTTCGTCTATCTCGTCCACGACGCCGACAATCCGCGCAACGCAAGAAGCGTTGATTACACGAGCACTGCTTCGGTGGATTGACGACGCACGACCGCCTCAGCTAGCACCCCTTTTTCAGAAACAGGACAGGCGGTCAGGCGAAAAGTGGTGCCTTGCATCAAAGTCGGGAGCACAACCTTACGCCGGCCAACCGGGTGAATCGAATGACCAGGCTTGAAAACGGCTGGGAAGAATCGGCTTCGGCGTGGATCTCGGATATGGGTGAAACCGGCGATTTTTCTCGCAGGCACATACTAGATGCTCCCATGCTCGCCCGCATCCACGGAAGAGGCTTCGTTCGCGCGCTCGATGTGGGCGCCGGTGAAGGCCGTTTTTCCAGAATGATGAAATCCGCAGGTATTGAGGCAGTCGGCGTCGAGCCAACCCCGAGCTTGCGCGCCGTTGCTGAGGCTCGCGATCCGTCCGGTCTCTATGTCGATGCCAAGGCGGAAGAACTGCCCTTCGAGGATGCCAGCTTCGATCTGGTCGTGAGCTATCTGACCTTGATCGACATAGACGGCATAGAAGAGGCAATCGGCGAGATGGCTCGGGTTCTCAAGCCCGGCGGGTCGCTTCTCATTGCAAATCTGAACAGTTTCAACACCGCAGGCGGATGGAAGACGGCGCCGGATGGAACCCGGCGCTTCGAAATCGACGACTACCTTACCGAACGAACCGAATGGGTGAGTTGGCGCGGAATATCCATCCGCAACTGGCATCGTCCCTTCCACACTTATATGCGACTGCTTCTCGACACGGGCCTGCGCCTGGTATTCTTCGACGAGCCGGCTCCATCCGCCGGCGACCCAGAGATCGTGGAACGTTACAAACGCTCCCCCTATTTCCACATCATGGAGTGGGAAAAATCCTGAGCTCCCCTCGATAGAAGCCCCACGCCTCCAACCCTGTTGCAATCCGCCGCGTGGTTCTGTCGGAATAGACCGTCCGATTCGCCTGGGGGTTTTAATGAACCGCACTCTGTCCGCTTTCCTTCTGGTAGCCGTCTTGACCGGCTTGCTGGTCGCTCTCAGCTTCGGCCTGCAGATCAAGGGCTATCCCTTTGGCAGCCTCGGGGTATCACGGCTCGATGGTCTGGCGAATGCGAAGACTTTCATTCCGCTTGCCGCGATTTACGCGCTTTCGGGAGCGCTGATCGTCATCCTGCCCATTCGAACGGCCGGTATGATACATTCCGGCGCCGCATCACCGGTTTTTTCCACGGCGGTGGTGCTTCTGGCAACGATCTTCGGCGTGCAGGTCGCCCGCTTTGCATTTGGCGTGCGCGATGCGCTTTGGATTCTTCTGGATTGGCAGTTCCTGTTTGCGGCCGCGATCGTGGTCGTGCATCTGTCGCTTGATGCGTTGCGCCGCAATGCGCTTCTACGCACATTGTCCTTTATCGGCTTTATCGCTGCGACGCTCGCCTGCCTCTACTGGACCTTTCGCCTCTAGAGCATTCTGAATGCCAGGCTGGATCGCCGGTTTTCCCAGCAAGCACGGGTATGAAACATTGCTCGGTTTATTGCGCGACCCGCACCAGACGCTTGTCGGATGAGAACAGGCGCACCTGGTCGCGGCCCGCATCCTTCGCATCGTAGAGCGCCCGGTCGGCGCGACGCAGAAGCTTGAACAGTTCCTCACCGCGATGAGCCGAACAGGAAAGGCCGATGCTCACGGTGGTCAGGAAGTGATCCGGCAACCCTTCGACACGCATCTCAGAGACGCGCTTGCGCAATTCTTCTGCAAAAGATCGCCCCTTGCCGGGGTCGACATTGGGAACGAGCACAGCGAATTCTTCGCCGCCGACCCGCCCGGCGACCATGCCGGGTTCGAGCATGGCCTGCAGCATCTGGCCGAAAGCTGCGATCACATTGTCTCCGACCGCGTGGCCGAAATTATCATTGATCCGCTTGAAATGATCGATGTCGACGATGAGCAGGACAGCAGCCTCGTTCCGCTCATTGCACGATTGCAACAGCGCGCTTGCGTGGTCTTCAAAGCCGCGTCTGTTGGCAAGGCCTGAAAGGACATCCGTACGCGCCTCTCTGGTCAGTTCCTCTATGAGGTCCATTGCCACCGCGACGAGCAGGATCAGCGCGATGGTGACGGAGATCAAAGCCTGCGTGAACTGAACCGTCGTCCAGTAGAGCGACTGCTGAAAACCGGCGTAATCCGCATAGTTGTCATAACCGCCCTGCAACCAGACGATCAGGATCGGACGAAACATGAAATTCGTGGCGGCCAGAAAGCTGACCCAGAACAACACCTTGTCGATGAATTTCGGATTACGGATTTTGCGCAGTTTGAACACGGCCGATGCGGCAATGATGCCAAGCCCGATATTGATGGAATAAATCCGGTTCGTAAGACTTGGCTGCACCACCAGAAACCAGCACAGGGCGGCAAGACTGACGCCCGCCACAATCAGCATCGGATAAACCGGCGCCTTGATCCGGTAACGCCACAGAACCGAGATCCACAGGAACAGTGCGGAGGTGATGAAGAAGAAATTCGAGGGGATGCGTTGCAGTTCCATCGGCATGCTCGGCACGATGTCCTGAAACAGGAAGCCAAGCGCCATCGTCGCATAACCGGCAGCAGCAAGCGCCACATAGGCCTGGCTGCGCTGGTTGAGCCAAAGAATCGCGAAGGCCATCGCAAGGATGATCCCGATCCCCGGATTCAACAGCGATATGAAAAGCTGCCCGTTCAATTCACCCTCTCCCGAAAGTGATGCGACCCTACGTCAGGAGCAGCGAAAAAGGCATTAACGAAACAGATTCAAATTTTACAAGCAATTCGCGATCAGCATCCCAACCTGCCGAATGCAACAACAAATGATTGAAATAAATGATGAAAACTCAATCATGGATCGCTACATCAAGAACGCACGCAGTGAAATTTTTGTTTGCCGGCCATATATTAGCCGCTTACTTGCCCGGAAAGCGCTTGTATGGTCTGCTTCGCGGCCTTTTCTGGAATCGAACAAATGGGAATCCGGAGACGATGCTGAGGAATGCTGCTGCAATTGCCGGGGCCCTGCTCCTCGCAACGCCCGCACAAGCCTTCAATGCAGGCATGAAGGCTTCATTGATGAAGCTCGACCCACTCACCCGGCTGGAACAACGTTGCGATGTTGCCGTGATGGAGACGATCCGGCACGATCAGAACAGTTACAACCCGGATCGGGTCGTAGCCTATACCTTCGAGGAACCGGACGTGGACGGCGATGAGATCAGCAGCCGCGGTGCTGCGTTCCGCAGCCGGGGACACTGGTATCGCCTCGCCTTTTCCTGCAAGACGGCTCCAGATCACATCGAAGTGCTTGCGCTGAAGTACAAGGTCGGCGACGAAATTCCCCGCGACGACTGGAAACGCCTCAATCTTTGGAAATAGCTCTCATGGGAAATAGCTCTCATGGCGCGCAGGCCACCGTGCCGCAAATGCCTCTCGGCGGGGTCATTATACCGGAAGCGGCTTTGGCACGCTCTGTCGGCCAGAAGTGCATTTGCCAGCATCTTGAGCGGTTCGTCATTTCCTGGAACCCCTGCCTTTCGATCTCCATGTTCTTCGGCGTTTAGCAGACATCAGATATTTTCCTCTGACTGCGAAATGCACCTGAACATGGAGAAACGCGCCCACGTATCAAGGACGCTGGAAGGATGGTCATTGCCAGATGCCATTCAGGCACCGCAGCACGGCAAAAGACGAAAGATCAGGAATTGAACCCCTGCGCTTCGGTCACCACCTCAAGACACATGCCCGTCAGATAGGAAAAGAGCTTCTTTTCCTTGAAGTCCTCTATCTCGCCTGCCAGCCGAGCTGCCTCGTGAAGGTGGGTCATGATCAAATTGTAAGAAGAAAAAGAAACTTTTGTCTCAGTTTCAAGAACGCCACTTTTAAGCATGAATCAGCCACCCCCGGTTCCATCAAAGCTTAAAACAAAAATGCTGGATATAGGCTGCATCCTAGCGCACGCTGAATTCGATTTCACCCCCCCAAATTTGGGGGTTATCTGATAATCCTGAACGCGATGGCCTTGCTAACGGCATGCGGCAGCGTCCGGCTGTTGAGTTTCTCGCGAGCCGATTTCAGATAATGCCGGACGGTATGTTCGGAGATTGAAAGAATTTCCGCGATGGCGCCTGCATCCTTGCCGCGCGCGATCCATTGCAGGCATTCAATTTCCCGCGGCCCCAGCCTCACGACTTCCTCAGCTCCCGATTCCCTGATCGCGTTCTCGTGCAGCACCCAGGCAATCTCCACCAATTCCTTGGCGACAGTCGAGATGTAGCGCTTCCAGTCCTCCGGCGACATGAAGGTGTTGAGGGAGATAAGCGAACGGCGCCCGAGCCGGTCATGAACCGGAATCGAAAACCCCTCCGGGCCCACGCCTCGCTGCACGGCATCTCGCATGATGAGATTCCAGATTGTCGTCCGCTCGAGATCCGACCAGAAAAAGGGGCGTTCCGTGGTAAAGCCATGAACGACCACCTGATCCCCGCCAATATAGCCGCGCGTCAACTGGTGTGCGATCCATTCGGCGGCATAAGTCGTTCTGATATAGGGAATGTCGAACAAGCCGAGTGGGGCGGCGGCAAGACGGACGGTGACGTGCTTGAGCTGATATAATCCACGTAAGAGATGGATAGCCTCTTCGTTCGAGGGCGCTTCTTTGATGATCTTCATCTTTTCGGCACGACTGGTCTCACGCCAGTGGGCCACATCAAGTAAGATGCGTTCGAGCAACCTTGTCCCCCTACGCGTCCGAATAGGCCAAAACAGAGCCTGAAGACGCAACCTATAACGGATTTGATTATGGCGGATGCATTTTGCAATAGCCATTCTCATCGGCACTTCTGCGGGGGGATATGACAGCAGCGCTCCGATGGAGCCGTAATTCCCGGCCTCATCCTTTCATCAAAACTCTGTCTGCAGGAAAGAAAAAGGCCGGTTTCACACGCTGATCAGGCTCTGGTTCCCGGCCAGTTCCGCTCTCAACTGGCCGCTCGTCCCGGACCAGGAAACCCTTCCTTTCTCCATCACATAGTGCCGGTCGGCGAGATCAAGAAGATGCGAAAGGTTCTTGTCGATCAACAGAATAGCCTGACCTGCCGCCTTGAGCTGGCGGATCACCTGCCATATCTGCTCGCGAATGAGAGGCGCAAGGCCTTCCGTTGCCTCATCCAGGATCAGAAGGCGGGGATTGGTCATCAGTGCTCGCCCGATGGTCAGCATCTGCTGTTCGCCCCCC
>SWCH01002928.1_pt1 | contig 97792 bp, 77 predicted proteins | sample 4690051 | NCBI WGS metagenome assembly SWCH01 (sample SAMN10267282, study PRJNA491770) | bioreactor metagenome | isolation source: DHS bioreactor inoculated with | place: Japan: off Shimokita Peninsula
CCCCCCGCAATCCACTCTGAAAGGTGGCACGCGCAAAAAGTATTACGACTTTCAGGAAGTACTGACCCTGTTCTCCCCGCGCTCCAAGGAAAAAGCCCTGGTACTGCCTGAAGAGCCCGCAGAAATCGACCTGTTGATCGGTACTGACTGTATCTCCGAAGGCCAGAATCTGCAGGACTGTGATTACGTAGTCAACTACGACATCCACTGGAACCCGGTACGCATCATCCAGCGCTTCGGTCGCGTGGATCGCATCGGCTCCCCCAACAGCAGTATCCAGTTGGTCAATTACTGGCCTGACATTTCCCTCGATGAGTACATTAATCTCAAAGAGCGTGTGGAAAGCCGCATGACCATTGTTGACGTCAGCGCCACTGGCGACGACAACGTGCTATCCGCCCAGGCCAACGATGTTTCCTACCGCAAGGAGCAGCTACGCCGCCTGCAGGATGAGGTGATCGAGCTGGAAGATCTGAAGACCGGCGTCAACATCACCGACCTTGGCCTCAATGACTTCCGCATGGACCTGCTCAATTACGTCAAGGCCCACGGCGGACTGGACAAGGCCCCCAACGGCCTGCATGCGGTGATCCCCGCAGACCCGCAAAAGGGCCTGCTGCCGGGCGTCATCTTCACCCTGCGCAACCGCAATTCAGGCATCAATCCACCGTCGCACCTGCCGCAGCACAACCTGCTGCACCCCTATTACCTCGTCTACATCGGCCGTGACGGTGAAGTCATTCACGACCACACCGAGGTCAAGCGACTGTTGGATCTGGCGCGTACCGCCTGCAAGGGCCAAGTCCAACCATTGCCGGAGGCGTGCCAATTGTTCAATCAAGAGACTGCCGATGGCCGGAAGATGCAAACCTATTCGGAACTGCTGAGCCAGGCCATCCGATCCATGATCGAGGTCAAAGAAGATAAAGACCTGGATAGCCTGTTCACAGGCGGCAAGACCACAGCGCTGCTGGATACCATTTCCGGGCTGGATGATTTCGAGCTGGTCTCTTTCCTGGTCATACAGGAGGTGGTATGAGCAGCCGGTCAGCACCTTCAGCGTTGATCAACTTCCCCAGACAGGCAGCATTTGGTCGTGTGTTGCCCAAGAACAAGATTTACGAGCACAGCCGAGCCAATACCCGGCTCAAAGACCTGTTTGTCACTCAGGTCGATCAAATCATCTGGCAGTACAAACTGGCGCCCGAAACCATCAAATTGCCGGCCAAGCCGGGAGTTCCAGAAATCCAGGTGTTCGCTATTCAGCTCAAAACGCCTCAATTGCACGAGGATGTACTTCGATGCATCGACGGGACGGTGCAATACCCCATTTTGTTTGAGCTGAGTCACGAGGGTCAGACGCAAACGAAAGCCTGCTACAAGCGTCCTAGCGAAGCTGACGGCAGCAAATGGGTAGTCAGTGACTACTTCGCGACGAAGTGGTTGGCTGCAGACACACCTCGTGCCCCCATGCCCATGGCGCTGGACCTGGCAGCTTTGTATGAACAGTTGCTGCATCGGCTGATTCCCTTGATTCCTCGTACAGGGGAAAGCCTTTCAGACCTGGTGGAGCGCTCTGCTCAGGTGCGCAGCAAGAAAAGAGAGGTTGATCAGACCCAGGTTCGCCTGAACAAGGAAAAGCAATTCAACCGCAGGGTGGAAATCAATGCTCAATTGCGGAAGTTGCAAACAGAACTAGAACAATTGAGGGGGAAGGGTTGCCCATGAGTGCGGTGGAGTTAACAAACGAGTCGAGGCAATATCTTGAAGGGATTGCAGACGATACCCTGGTCCACATTGCAAGCATTGCTGAGGCGGCTGAGGCAAAGCTTCACAGTGGCCAAGCTCAGGGAGCGGAGTCGCTGGCGAATGTCAATACGGTGACTTCCGAAGCAGCAATCCGGAACCTGAACCAAGCCTATGCTGCTACACGGGAGAGTTACCGGACATTATCGGACGAACCCGCCATCGCTCGCGTAGTAGTGATGGATGAGGAGGGGCAAAACCGTACCTACTATATCTGCCGAACCGCTCCGGTATCCGGCTTTCCCAACCTGGCCAGTTATCGCGCTCCAGTGGGTCGCCTGGCTTCCTTGGAGATCGGCACAGAGTTTACACTCCCCAACGGAACGATTGTTGAGGTAACAGAACGCGCACGGCTGAATCCTGGTAAAGATGCTGACGGCTGGGATTCACAGAATACCGTGGTTGAATCCGAGGATATCGGCCCGCTCACCATCGAGTCTCTGCGCGAGCTGTTGTTCCAGGTTGCGGGGGAAGCAGTTACCGAAGACATACTGGGCCAATTGCTGGCAGAAGAAAGCGAAAAAGCGAACATTATTGCAGGTTTTCGCCGCAGCTTAATCACCAAAATGGGGCTCAGAGACCAGCCCATCCTAGACCAGTATCAGGACGAAATATTCCGACTCCCTCTAGACAGGCGATTGCTGATCCTGGGTCCACCGGGTACCGGCAAGACCACAACCTTGATCCGTCGACTTGGCCAAAAGCTCGATAGGGAATTTCTGGACGAAGACGAACAGCGGCTGGTGGAATCGATAGGTACCACTCAAGGTGTTCCACATGCCAGTAGCTGGCTGATGTTCACGCCCACCGAACTGCTCAAGCAATACTTGAAAGAGGCATTTTCCCGTGAAGGTGTGCCTGCTTCAGACCAACGCATCAGAACCTGGAACGACTATCGACGTGAACTTGCGAGAAATACCCTGGGCGTGCTCAGAACAGCAACGGGTGGTGGCACCTTTGTCCTGAAAGATGGTCTGCAGAATCTACAGGATGAAGCACAAGCAAGTGCCATCGCATGGTTCGATGATTTCGACTCTTGGCAACGGGAGGCTTACCTGCGGGACCTGCGTGAAGCCGCAAATAAACTCCAGGAAGCACAGGTCTCCGAAGCGCAAGCCCTTGGCGCACGTCTCAATGATACCCTTGTACGTACCAATGATGTTCCTCTTGCCGCCATATTTGAGTCGCTAGCGACAGAGCTTCCTCAAGCACAATCTCTGGTTGCCACTCTGAAGGAATCCTCGGACAAGAAGGTCAGGGCTGCGCTTAACCTACAACACAACCGTAACAACAATTTCCTGGATGAACTGGCTACTTTTATCGACGGTCTCCAAGAAGCCCAATTAGTCGATACCGATGAGCCAGATGATTTGGATGCTGAAGAAGGAGAAGAGGAAGCCGCACCTGCTACTGGCAAACTCAAAGCAGCCAATGCCTACATGCAGGCCGTTCGTGCCCAGGCCCGCGCCGTTGCATCCAAACGGACGCTCAGCAAGACTTCCCGCAACGGCAGAATTATTGAATGGCTCGGCGATCGCGGCCTGACGGGAAGTGATCGTGAAGAAGTGGGAGCCAACCTGCTGGTACAGACCAACGCCCGCCGCTTCCTGAATCCTGTCAAACGCTACCTTGACGGGATTCCCAGGCGCTATCGCACATTCCGCAGAGAACGTCAGCAGGAAGGGCGCTGGTACCGAAAAGAAGGGGTCGAAGCTCGTGACATCCAACCCCTGGAACTGGATATTGTACTGCTTTCCATACTTCGAGCCGTGGGAAGCCTGCTCAGTAGGCCCGGCATCCAGCGCAACATCGACAGTCCGGCATGGTCATCACTTCAGCCCATCCTGGGTCACTTCCGTAATCAAATACTGGTGGATGAGGCCACTGACTTCTCACCGATTCAACTCGCGTGCATGGCGGCACTGATGCATCACCGTCTGCGCTCGTTCTTTGCCTGTGGTGACTTCAATCAGCGCCTCACTACCTGGGGCGCTCGCTCCTTTGATGACTTGAAGTGGGTTTTCTCCGATTTTGATATGCGGGAAATCTCCGTCGCTTATCGGCAGAGCAGGCAGCTCAATAAACTGGCACGAGCCATCATTCAGGCGGTTGGCGGTACCGATCAAACGGCCACACTACCCCCCAATATGGACAGTGAAGGGGTTGCGCCGGCCTTGCTGGAAGGTGCTGCAGATTTTGAAACCGTCACAGGCTGGTTGGCGGACCGCATTCGTGAGATCGAGCGCTTTGTTGGCCAATTGCCTTCCACCGCAATCTTTGTGAATGACGAAAGCGAGGTAGCACCTCTGGCTGAAGCACTAAATGCCAGCCTCGCCGAACATAACATCCAGGTAATTGCCTGCCTGAAAGGCCAGGCCGTTGGACAGGATAACGATGTGCGCGTTTTCGACATACAGCATATCAAGGGCCTGGAATTTGAAGCGGCCTTCTACATTGGCATTGATCGGCTTGCCACCCTGCACCCGGCACTGTTCGATAAATACCTGTATGTAGGTACGACGCGCGCAGCCACTTATCTCGGCATTACCTGTGAGACCACCTTGCCGCAAGCCATTGAAGAACTTCGCCCTCTATTTGGTCAGGACTGGCAGCAAGAGAGTTATTCCAGGTAATGAATGTAAAACGAATGAACTGAGGCATTGAGCCGCTGAACACCAAGGAATCTAACGACATGCTTGAATCTAATGACCAGGTCGCGCCTGAAGAGCAAGCCAAGAAGAAGACCAATATATTGAAAGTTAGGGATGACTCAAAGCCCTTGTACTTCACGACGACAGACACTGGCGAATTCGAGCTGTGTGATGGTTCCGATGCAGCATGGCTGAATGGCGAAGAACTAAACACCAAGGCTCTCAGAAAACATATTGAGCCTTGGCTGACGGCCTTGTTTCAATCTGAACACATGTCCGTTCTGGCTGGTTCCGGTTTAACTCACGCTGTTCATAAGATGGCCACTGGCGAGCTGGCAGCCGATATGTCTGGAGAAGTTTCTGACGGTAATTACAAAGAAAAAATTATCGCTGCAGCGAATGAATCAGCAAAGATTGCCGGCAGGGAGAAAAGCAATATTGAAGACAAGGTTCGGGTGGCTAACGAGCTTCTTCGTGGCCTGGAGATTCTCCAGAAGGCAGACGAGGCCGAGACTTTACGTACCGATATATCAAATGCAATGAGTGGTCTTGCGGAAGCCATTCTCAAAAGCGAAGAGAACATTGCCATTGTACAAGAGGAAAAGCGCGAACGTGCATTCAATGCGTTGACCACCTTCCTGATGAGCTTCTCTAGCCGGACGGGCACGCGTGACCGACTGAACATATTCACCACCAACTATGATCGCCTGATCGAAGCGGGGGCAGAGCTTGCTGGCTTGTATCTTCTGGACAGGTTTGTTGGCAACCTGATGCCAATCTTCAGAACATCTCGGCTGGATCTCGACATGCACTACAACCCACCGGGGATTCGCGGTGAGCCTCGTTACCTGGAAGGTGTGGCGCGCTTTACCAAGCTGCATGGTTCAGTGGATTGGGTGCAAACGAAAGACGATATTCGACGAGTCGGACTCCCGTTTGGTGCCGATAAAGTAGAACCGTTTTTTCAGATCCCGGGCATGGATGAGGTAACGCCACACCGATTGATGATCTATCCCAACTCCGCCAAGGACAGGGAAACCGCAGAATATCCCTATGTCGAGCTGTTTCGGGACTTGGCAGCCGCAGTATGCCGTCCCAACAGTACTCTGGTGACCTATGGGTACAGCTTCGGTGATGAGCATATCAACCGTGTGATCCGCGACATGCTCACCATTCCGTCCACCCATCTAGTGGTGATCTCGATGGATGACAGCCTCGGTCGTATCCAGACGCTTGCCAATGAAAGGAAGTCCCAGGTCAGTCTGCTCATCGGCCCGCAGTTGGCCAACCTGGAGACCTTGACCGAGAGCTTCCTGCCCAAAGCTGCCATTGATCGCACCACCTTTCGCATGGCTGAACTGCTCAAGCAACGGTATGGCATCGACGGACAAGGGAAGAAGACTGAGAAAGATAGTGAGGAGGGAGCACTGTGAGCCTTTCTCCACTAGCGTATGCAGACTCGCTGCGCGTAGGTATCGTGGACTTCGTCTCTCCGGACGAAATCAAGGTGCTTCTGGACATTGAGACGCCAGACGTCGTCGCTCTGAATACGGGAACCCCCAGGCCTTTTCCACGTATCAATGGCTATGTACTGATGCCCGGTGAACAAGGGCGCCTTGTCGCCCAAGTGGAATGGATTACTGTAGAGCGCTCACAGTATCCGAAACGAAAGGGAATGCAGGACTTCGGCCTGGTCGACTTGCCTTACCCGCTACGCAAGATGAGCCTCAACCCGCTCGGGAGTCTTGTCTACGAAGGCAAGGATGGGGATATCGAGCAGTACAGCTTCAAGCGAGGCGTTGAAGCTTATCCAACTGTTGGTGACCCTGTGCTACTGCCCACTGAAGTGCAGCTCAGGTCCATTGTAGAGTCTGGAGAGCACCGCCGAATCAAAATTGGAACAAGCCCGCTAGCTGCCAATGCAACGGTTAGTGTTGATCCTGATCGTTTGTTTGGGCGCCACCTGGCTGTGCTGGGTAACACGGGCAGTGGCAAATCCTGTTCGGTGGCGGGCTTGATTCGCTGGTCTTTGGAGGCTGCTGAGAAAGCACGGGGAAGCAAACCCAATGCGCGCTTTATCGTGCTTGATCCGAATGGTGAGTATGCCAATACCTTTAAGGATATGGGAAATGTTCGTGTCTTCGCTGTAGAGCCGGGCGAGCAAGTTGAGCCGGGCGAGCAAGTTGAGCAACTACAAGTGCCTCTGTGGTTCTGGAATAGTGCGGAGTGGAGTTCTTTTACCCAAGCTAGCGCAAAAACCCAGCGGCCGACGCTAATTCAATCCCTTCGTTCAGTGCGCGATGGTGCAGTGGAGACATTCGTCACACCAAGCCATGAAATGCGTCGTTTCCTTCGAACCATAGTGAGCGTAATTCAAATTGAACGGAATGCCGGGCGGCCGTGGGCGAACTTCCCCCATCCTAAGAATTTCCTCGAAAAGATAAACAAGTGGCAGGATGGATTGGTTGAAGATGCATCCTTCTCTCACGCAGAAAAGAATGCCCTGGATGAACTTAGGGACAAGATTTCGGATTTTGTCACAGCGCGAACACCAACAGCTGCCAATAGGTACCCTAATGGAGATTTTACGCGGACAGAAATAGACGAGTTCTTGTCGCTTGCTCAGGCTGCTCATTCCGCCTTCGGGGGCAGTGACACCGACACTCTTCCTATTGACGCCGATGTACCGCGCGCCTTTACAGGCGATCAACTCCTGCGCAGCGTGGAAGCCAACGCCGAGTTATTGAATGTCTCTGAGTACGTCGAGACCATGTTGATGCGTATCCGAACAATCCTCTCGGACAGCCGCATGAAGAACATCACCAGCGGTTCGGAGGATACCACTCTAGATGGATGGCTAACTAATTATATCGGCGACAACCAAGCCTCCAACGGCTCGGTTACGGTGATCGACCTCTCACTGGTCCCGGCAGAAGTGGTGCACATCATCACTGCCGTGATTGCCCGTATGACACTGGAAGCCTTACAGCGTTACCGCAGGATGAATCATGGCAAGACCTTGCCAACCGCGCTGGTCATGGAAGAAGCCCACACCTTTATTCGGCGTTACACGGACGATGCGGAAAACCAGAATTCTGCCGCTATCTGTTGCCAAGTCTTTGAGAAGATCGCCCGTGAGGGACGCAAGTTCGGCTTAGGACTTGTTTTGTCGTCCCAGCGCCCCAGTGAGCTTTCGCCTACGGTGTTATCCCAGTGCAATAGCTACCTGCTCCATCGCATCAGCAATGACCGGGATCAGGAACTGGTACACAGGCTCGTGCCAGACAATCTGCGCGGCCTGTTACGTGACCTCCCATCTTTGCCTTCGCAGCACGCCATTTTGCTGGGCTGGGCATCAGAGCTGCCTGTGCTCGTGAAGATGAATAGTTTGCGAGAAGAGCAGCGACCGAAGTCAGATGACCCGGACTTCTGGGCAGTTTGGTCCGGAGAGGGCTTAGAGAAGGATAATAATGGCCAGCCTATCGAAAGGTCAGTTGACTGGCAGGCTATAGCAGCAGATTGGCAACAGACACAACCAAACCAAACAGAAGAAGACACCGATGACTTGATCGGAGATGCCGGAGGGGATGACGATGACATCCCGTTCTGAAGTGGGTCAGCATCAAGTCGTAAAGCTGAATTACGAACTAAACGAATCACCCCGCTGATTCCAGATCAGCGGTAAGAGGATAGAGAATGGACAAACTGAAAATGCACTCCCTGGACCTTACGCAAGACAATATTGCCCGTATCCGCGAGCTGTTTCCCGGCTGCGTGACCGAGGCCCAGGGCGACGACGGTCAGTTAAGGCTTGCGGTCGATTTCGACCAGCTGCGGCAGGAGCTGTCCGAGTTCATCGTGGAAGGCCCGCAGGAGCGTTACCACCTCAACTGGCCAGGCAAGCGGGAAGCCCTGCTCACAGCCAACGCGCCCATCGTCAAGACCCTGCGCCCCTGCCGGGAAGAGAGCGTGGATTTCGACACCACGAAGAACCTGTTTATCGAGGGTGATAATCTGGAAGCCTTGAAGCTGCTCCAGGAGACCTACCTTGGCAAGATCAAGATGATCTATATCGACCCGCCATACAACACGGGTAACGACTTCATTTATGAGGATGACTACTCAGAGAATACGGATGAGTTTTTATCTCGATCAAACCAAAAGGATGCGGAAGGCAATCGGTTGGTGGCGAATACAGAGGCCAATGGGAGGTTCCATTCCGACTGGATATCGATGATTTTTTCTCGCCTGAAGTTGGCAAGAAACCTACTCAAGGAAGATGGATTAATATTTATTAGCATCGATGATGGCGAGGTTGCAAATCTACGAAAGTGTTGCGATGAAATTTTTGGTGAAAATAATTTCATTGCTCAGATTGCCTGGGAGAAGAGATACACCCGCTCAAACAATGCAAAGCGGTTCTATTCTTTAAAAGACACCATCTTGGTCTTTAGAAAGTCCGAACTACTTGCCGTAATCAAAGAACCGCGAACAGATAAGGCGGACTCAAGCTATCGCAACCCAGACAACGACCCTAAAGGTCCATGGACTACATCCTCATATGTAAATCCTGCAACAAAAGAGGCTCGTCCCAATCTGGTGTATGGCATAGCGAATCCTTTTACAGGAGAAATGGTAAACCACCCCACTCACGCATGGAAGTTCGGGCTTACAGAGCACAAGGCACATGTGGAAGATAAACGGCTGTGGTGGGGCAATGACGGTGGTGCAGAATTTCCTCGCTTGAAGATTTACTTGTCTGAGCAAACGGAGGGAATGGTTCCTATAGATGTGTGGGATTACAAATCGTCAGGAACAACTGATGAGGGTGGGGCCGAAATTAAAGAGCTTTTTGGCGCAGCAGTTTTCGACACCCCAAAGCCAACAAAACTTTTGAGACGCATGCTAGGGATTGCAACAGAAGTCTCTGAAAATGACATTGTTCTCGATTTCTTTGCTGGATCAAGCAGTAGTGCTGCAGCCGTCATTCTGCAGAACGCCGAGGATGGAGGAAATCGCAGAACGATATCAGTTCAGATTGGTGAGCCTTGTGCAAAAGGATCTATTGCTGATAAGGAAGGATTCACTTCAATTTCGGAGATTTCAAAAGAGCGTATCCGCCGAGCAGGTAAAAAGATTCTGGAAGGAAAGTGCCACGAGAAATGGAATAAAGATATCGGCTTCCGCGTGCTGAAAGTCGACTCATCGAATATGACCGACGTCTATTACACGCCGGATGCCATCGACCAGGCCCAGGTCGACGCCTTTGTTGACAACATCAAGCCGGACCGCAAACCCGAAGACCTACTCTTCCAGGTATTGCTGGACTGGGGCGTGGATCTTTCACTGCCCATCCGAAAAGAGACCATCCAGGGCAAGACCGTCTTCTTTGTCAATGAGCCGCCCTACGATCTTGTCGCCTGCTTCGATACCGGCGTGAATGAGGACCTGGTCAAGGAGCTGGCCCGGTTTGAGCCGCTGCGGGTTGTGTTCCGCGACACCGGCTTTGTCTCCGACGCCGTTAAGATCAACGTGGAGCAGATCTTTAAGCAGATGTCTCCGGGCACTGAAGTGAAAGCGATTTAAGGGGCTATACGATGAAGTTAAAATTCAAAGTACAGCCCTATCAGACCAGCGCGGTGGAATCCGTGGTGGACTGTTTTGCCGGGCAGCTTAATACCGCAGGTTTCACCTATCGAATTGATCCGGGGATCAGCAAAGCCCAGAAAAAAGCCGCCGCTACCGGCCAAAAAGGGTTTGCCTACGAAGAGGAACAACAAACCGGCTTCAAGAACGCCGATCTCCAGCTGACCGATGCCCAGCTGCTGACCAATATCCATGCCGTACAGCGGCGGCAGAATCTGCCCTTGTCCGACAAACTGGTGTCAAGCGCCGGATGCAAGGTCAATCTTGACGTCGAGATGGAAACCGGGACCGGCAAGACCTACTGCTATGTCAAAACCTTCTTCGAGATGAACAAGCGGTACGGCTGGACCAAGTTCATCGTGGTGGTGCCCAGCATTGCCATCCGTGAGGGTGTACTCAAGTCACTGGAGATTACCGCCGAACACTTCACCGAGAGCTATGGCAAGAAAGCCCGCTTCTTTGCCTACAACTCCAGGCAGCTGCACCATCTGGAAAGCTTCTCTTCCGATGCGGGCATCAACGTCATGGTCATCAATATCCAGGCGTTCAACGCCACGGGAAAGGATAACCGCCGCATCTATGACGAGCTGGACGACTTCCAGTCGCGCAAGCCTATCGATGTGATCAGCAGCAACCGCCCCATCCTGATCCTGGATGAACCACAGAAGATGGAAGGCAAAAAGACGCTGGAGGCACTGGCCAAGTTCAAACCGCTGATGATCCTGCGCTATTCGGCCACCCACCGGACCACGCACAACAAGATCCACCGCCTCGACGCCCTGGATGCCTATAACCAGAAGTTGGTGAAGAAGATCGCGGTGCGCGGCATCGCAGTGAAAGGTCTGGCTGGCACCAACGCCTATCTCTACCTGGAATCCATCGAAATTTCCAAGAAGGCACCAGTTGCCCGAATTGAAATGGAAGTGCGCCAGGGTGGCGGGATCAAACGGATCGTCAAACGACTGGAACGCGGCAAGGATCTGTTCGTTGAATCAAATGAGCTGGACCAATATCGCGGCTTCGTCATCGCCCAGATCGACGCCAACAAGGACGAGGTGGAATTCACCAATGGCCATGTGCTGAGTGCTGGCGATGCAACCGGTGACATTACGGAAATGGCTATCCGGAGGATTCAGATCCGGGAGGCGATCAAGGCCCATCTTGAGAAAGAGCAGGTTCTCTTTGCTCAGGGCATCAAGGTGCTGTCCCTATTCTTCATCGATGAGGTGGTCAAATACCGAGACTATAGCCAAGCCGATGAGCAGGGTGAGTATGCCCGGATCTTTGAAGAAGAGTACGAACAGCTCAAAGCTGAATATCTCGGTGAACTGGCTCTCGACAACGAAGCCTATCGCAAATACCTGGCTGGCATTCATGTCGGCCGCACCCACAACGGTTATTTTTCTATCGATAAGAAAGGACGGATGGTGGATACCCTTAAAGCCGCCAAGTCTGAAAAAGAGCAGAGTACCGATGTCGATGCCTACGATCTGATCCTTAAAAAGAAAGAACAACTCTTGTCTTTTGATGAGCCAACCCGCTTTATCTTCTCCCACTCCGCCCTGCGGGAAGGCTGGGACAACCCCAATGTCTTCGTCATGTGCATGCTCAAGCACAGCGATAACACAATCTCGCGCCGCCAGGAGGTTGGCCGGGGATTGCGGATCAGCGTCAACCAGCACGGGGATCGCATGGACAACCCGGCAACGGTCCATGACGTGAATATCCTGACCGTAGTCGCCAGCGAGAGCTACAAGGATTTTGTCGGAAACCTTCAGCGCGAGATCAGCGACTCCCTTTCTGCACGCCCCCGTAAGGCGGACGAAGCCTACTTCACCGGGAAGGTCATTACCACGGAAACCGGTACGGTGGAAATTACCGCAGGTCTAGCCAAGCAAATATACAAGTACCTGCTCAAGAACGACTACACCGATGACGCGGATCAGGTTGCCGAAGCCTACCACGAGGCAAAAGCCAACGGGACCCTGGCGGAACTTCCGCCCGAGCTTGCCCCTCATGCCGAACAGATTTTCGGCCTGATCGACAGCGTCTTCAGCGAATCCCAGCTACCCGACATGGGGGATGACCGCAAGCCGAAGACCAATCCTCTGAATGCCAATTTTGAGAAAAAAGAGTTCAAGGCACTCTGGAGCTGGATCAATCAGAAAGCGGTCTACCGCGTCGAGTTCGATTCCAGTGAACTCATCCGAAACAGCATCCGGACTCTGGACAAAGAGCTGCGGGTGGCTCCATTGCAGTACACCATCCAAAGCGGCCTCCAGGGCGATCAGATCACCGATGCCCAGCTCAGAAGCGGTGATGGATTTGCGCTGACCAATACCTCGGTTGAAACCCATAATGCTTCAATCCATTCCATGGTCACCTATGACCTGCTCGGGAAAATCGCCGAAAACACCCAACTGACAAGAAAGACAATCGCTGAAGTTTTGAGCGGCGTTCAGGCGCCGGTGTTCAAGCAATTCAAGCAGAATCCGGAGCATTTCATCGCCGAGAGTTCACGGCTTATCAATGAGCAAAAAGCCACGATCATCATTGAGCGGCTAAGCTACGACAACATCGCCGAGACCCACGATATCGATATTTTCACCGCAGGCCAAAGCAAGCAGGACTTCACCAGAGCCAGCGAGAAGCTGAAGAACCACATCTACGATTATGTGATCACCGACTCCAAGGTTGAGCGGGAGTTTGTGAAAGAGCTGGACACCAGTACCGAGGTGGTCGTTTACGCAAAGCTCCCCCGAGGGTTCCTGATTCCGACCCCCGTCGGCGACTATAACCCGGACTGGGCCATTTCCTTCAAGGAAGGCTCGGTCAAGCACATCTATTTCGTCGCCGAGACCAAAGGCTCCATGTCCAGCATGGAATTGCGGGCCATCGAGCATACGAAAATCGAATGCGCCCGCAAGTTCTTCGCGGAGGTCAACCGCAAGATTGATCCGGAGAACGTGAAGTACGACGTGGTGACCAGTTATGGGAAGCTGATGGAGATTGTTGGGGCTGGAACGGTTTCATCCGGCGGAGGGGCTTGTTGATGAGCGGCGAGATAAAGAAGATTGATTCGATCAAAAATATGGCGGTCTTTCAGGACTTTCGATGGGCTTCATCCGTCAGGGATGGCGGCAATAACATCGCTGAGTTCAAAAAGATCAATATTCTTTATGGCCGCAATTATTCCGGTAAAACAACTTTATCACGGATTTTTAGAGCTCTCGAAACCGGTTCGATCTCCGATAAATATATCTCGCCTGAATTTGAGTTGTCTTTTGACGGCGGTAGTAATGCCACGCAAAACTCATTGAATAGCCATGGCCAAGTGGTTCGGGTTTTCAATGAAGATTTTGTCAGAGATAATCTGCGCTTCATCGTTGATGACGAACAGACCATCAATTCGTTCGCCATCTTGGGGGAAGATAATACCAAGTTTGAGGAAGAAATCGAAAAGCATGAAGCGGAACTCGGGAGCGAAGAGGATAGGTCAGGACTACTTGGTGACCTCCTCGGTGCTGAGGATAAATTCAAAGAAGCCCGAAAAGCCCATGACGATAAGTCGTCAGAATTGGAAGGAAAGTTACGTGACAAAGCCAATAAGGCAGGCACCGGAATTAAGCACAATAAATCCTTTGGAGATGCCAACTACAATGTGCCAAAAATAAAAACAGACATCACGACTGTTACCAAAGATACTTACTCCCCGCTTATTGATGAGCAGGTAGGCAAGTTTCATGACCTCCTCAGAGAAGAACCTAAACCGGAGATTCCGGAATCATCATCTTTTAATCTTCAATACTCTGTGATCGCATCAAAGGCTAAAGAGCTAATTGAAAAAAAGATTCAGGCTTCTGACCCAATTCAGGAATTGTTAAACGATGCGGCGTTGGCGACGTGGGTGAGGACTGGTCGGGGACATCATCAAGGGAAAAGAGATAAGTGCGCGTTTTGTGGTAGCGATCTTCCTCCAGATTTATGGGAAAAGCTGGACAAGCATTTTAATCAGGAGTCTGAAGAGCTTCGTCAAGCATTGGATAACCTGCTTGGATCGATTGAACGTGAGCGATCCCGAGTTCCTAATTTGCTGAAAATCAAGAATTCGGGTTTCTACTCTAATTTCACCACTGACTTGGATTCGCTGGTAGAACAATTGTCAACCCAATCAGCTTCTTATTGTGCAAGTCTGGACTCCATTAAAGAGCAGATTGAAAAACGAAAAGACGACATCTTTACTCCTCTCGAATTTGATGAGCCTGAATCCTTTGAGAATGCTTTGAATGCGGTTAGAGATTCGTTTGAACAAGTCAGGAACGAATCAAATCAGTTCACTGCTTCGCTGAGTGCCGATCAATCGGAAGCTCGCGCTGCTCTCCGCCTCCATGAAGTTCATACATTCATTAACGACATAAAATATGAAGGTGAATGCACAGCCATTGATACTTTAAACGCGGCAATGGGCAAAGCAGAGGAAGCTAAGAATACCGCAAAGGAAAAAGTCGATGCCAAGCGAGCAAAGATCAATGAGTTGAAGGCCCAGCTGAAAGATGAAAGTAAAGGAGCTGACCGTGTAAATGACTATTTGAACAATTTCTTTGGGCACCAGTCACTTTCACTCAAAGCCATTGAAGAAAACCCCGAGGATGCTTCATCGGGATACCGGTTTGAAGTAACTCGCAACGATAAGAAGGCATTCCACCTTAGTGAGGGAGAATGCAGTTTGATAGCTTTCTGTTACTTCATGGCAAAGCTTGAGGATATTGAGACTAAAGGTAATCAGCCAATTATCTGGATCGATGATCCCATTTCCAGTCTGGATGCAAACCATATCTTTTTTGTCTACAGCCTTATCAATGCTGCAATTGTGAAACCGAAAAACTTTTTGCAGCTATTTATCTCCACACACAATCTCGATTTCTTGAAATACCTAAAGAGAATTTCCAATGATTATAATGGTAAAGGCGATAAGCGGATAAAAATACGTGAGTTTTTTCTGGTGGAGCGTTCGGACGATTCAAGTCAAATATGTCTAATGCCCGGATACCTGAAAAACTATGTTACGGAGTTTAATTATTTATTCCATCAGATTTATAAGTGTGCAACCGCTGAGTCTATTGATGATGGAAATTATCACGAGTTCTATAACTTCGGGAATAATGCCAGAAAATTTTTGGAAATATACCTTTATTACAGATATCCCAATGGCGTTGATGGCGACGACAAGTTATTAAAGTTTTTTGGTGAAGATAGCATTCCGGCAATATTTACGGACCGAGTTAATAACGAGTATTCACATTTGTGTGGCGGATTTGAGCGTGGTGCTTCTCCAATAGAAGTTCCCGAAATGAAGACCGTTGCTCAGCAGATTATTTCGAAGATCAAGGATGATGCTGATCAGTATTCAGCTCTTCTTCAAAGTATCGGGGTAAAAGATGATCTGATCGAGAAGGACTTTAATAAGACGCAGGAGGCTCAATGAAAATCCTCCACACATCCGACTGGCATATCGGCCGAACTCTTTACGGCAGAAAACGCTATGAGGAGTTCGAGGTCTTTCTGACCTGGCTGGCGGAGACGATTCAGGATAATGCAATTGATGCCCTGCTGGTGGCAGGTGATGTCTTTGACACCAGCGCTCCGAGTAATCGCGCCCAAGAACTCTATTATCGGTTCCTGTGCCGGATGGCCGCCTCATCCTGTCGGCATGTTGTCGTGGTCGCGGGCAACCACGATTCACCGTCCTTTCTCAATGCTCCCAAGGAGCTGCTCAAGGCCCTTGATGTCCACGTGGTCGGTAGTAGCACGGAATCCCCAGAAGACGAAGTGCTGGTGCTCCGTAATGAGCAGGACGCTCCGGAATTGATTGTCTGTGCCGTGCCCTATCTCCGCGACAGGGATATCCGCGTGGCGGAAGCAGGTGAGAGTGTCGAGGACAAGGAGCGGAAGCTAATTGACGGCATCCGCAATCATTACACCGCCGTCGCTGCCTTGGCCGAGCAGAAGCGCGAGGAACTCGGTGCTGATATTCCCATCGTCGCCATGGGACATCTGTTCACCGCTGGCGGAAAAACCGTCGACGGTGATGGCGTGCGCGAACTCTATGTCGGCTCGTTAGCCCATGTGGCAGCCGGGATTTTCCCTACGAGTTTTGATTACCTGGCGCTTGGACACCTCCACGTCCCGCAAAAGGTGAACGGTTCCGAAACCATACGGTACAGCGGATCTCCTCTGCCCATGGGGTTCGGGGAGGCAAAACAGCAGAAGAGCGTTTGCCAGGTTACCTTTGATCAGATAGAGGTGTGGGATGGTAATAAAGTTGGTAACAAGGTAAAAGAGTTGGTAACTTTGGAATAAAGTTGGTAACAGAGGGTCGGTGTGGCAAAGTTTGGCTATTCTCCTATGGAGCTCTCGGGAATGGCCAACTACAAACTCGACAAAAAAACTGAAAAGTGGATCAAGGAAAACCGTGGCAAAGGTAATGGTAAAGACTACCATCCATGGCTCACCGTCAGAGACCTACCCTCCGAGGGGCGTTCGCACCGGGTGATGGGCCACCTGACAGGGCGAACCCATCATTTCTTCTCTGACACAGAACTTGCGGCTTTTTTGTTAATTGAATGGAACCCGGATGTCATCGATATCCGTGAGCAGTTTCCGCTAAGAATAGAAGACACTCTCTCACTGGCTGAACAAGCGAAAATTCCTCATCCCGCAGCAAGCGGATACCACCAGATCATGTCCAGCGATTTTTTTGTCGACCTATCCACGTCGACTGGGCCACAGAGCATGGCCATCCAGGTGAAAGTCTCATCCGACCTAATGGATCCGCGAACAGTAGAAAAACTGGAAATTGAGCGTCGGTATTGGAAACGTAAAGGTATCCCCTGGTATCTGATAACCGAGAAGCAGATGCCCTCCACTGTAATGGCGAATCTTGATCTGCTTTATTCCGCGCGATTGCAAGATGAGAGCCTGGAGGTCCTATTTCAGAGTTTGCCGATCTATGTAAGTACGTTGTCAGATAACCCTAATTCCAGACTCCCGGATATTGGAATGCTGATTGACCACTCTTACTCACTTGAGCCAGGCACATCGCTGGCTAGGTTACGGGCGCTGGCAGCTTTGAGAGTATTAACGTTCGATATCTCCATTCCGTGGAACAAGCTGGTATCACGAGACCTGCATGTAGTAGAGGATATAGGGCTGCTGAGGGCGGGTTATGCTGCGAATCAATGACGTCTTCAAGCTCGGGCAGGAGCGGTATCGCATATTGGCATTGGCGGGCCAACACGCTATCTGGATGAATATTGACTCAGATAAAGCGTGGCCTGAGCTAGTCAAAGCCACAGAGATCGGGCAATGGATATTGGATGAATCACTTCGCCGGGTAGAAGATCCCTACTCGGAACTCGCCTCGCTAGCCGTGGAACAGGGCAGTAAAGCCCAAGTGATTCGGGATCAGCGGTATGAGTTAATAGCGCCTTTGATTGTTGATGAAGAAATTTATTACCGCAGTGGCAGGGGCCGGTTAGTCCAGTCTCGTAGTGACGAAACCGACAAACCCAGAAAATCGCTTTATAAAAACCTCCGTCAGTTTTGGCAGAGAGGAGCGGTGCCTAATGCCTTGTTGCCTGATTACCGAAAGTCCGGAGGAAAGGGCCAGAGAAAAGTATCCAGGAAGAAATTGGGTCGACCCCGGAAAATTTCGCCGGGTACCGGGATTACCGTCGATGGCGCCATCGGAAAGATGTTTCGTCTGATACTCGATCGCTACTACGTGAACGACAAGGGCCATAGCCTGCCATACGCCCATCGACGATTCATCGACATGTTCGAGGCTGCTAATCCCGATGTACGGCCAGAAGATTATCCAACACTTGATCAGATCAGATATTTCTACCGCAGAGAATATGAAAACGCCGATCGGATTCGCTTAAGAGCAAACAGAATTTCCTACCAGAAAGATATAAGACCGTTAACAGGGACCGCCACAGCAGGAGTGCTGGGCCCAGGCTCAAGATATGAAATTGATGCAACGATTGCTGATGTTTACCTGCTATCGGCAGACCGGCAACGGATCATCGGTCGTCCGACTCTGTATGTGGTGGTTGATGTCTTTAGTCGCATGGTAGCGGGCTTTTACATAGGATTGGAAAATCCATCCTATGTCACAGCCATGAGTGCTCTGACTACCTCCATGTCAGACAAGATTGAACTCTGCGCCCATTATGATCTGGAGATTACGCAAGAGCAGTGGCCAACCGTTGGGATCCCAAATGCCATCCTTGCGGACCGTGGGGAATTACTAGGGCATCAGATTGAATCCCTGGAGAAAGCGTTTGGCGTGCGTATTGAAACTGCACCGCCATATCGCGGAGATGCGAAAGGGATAGTTGAGCGTTATTTCCGAACCCTACAAGCAGAATTCAAACCGTTTACGCCGGGTGTCGTGACAGGGACAAAAGTCAGAAAACAGGGGGGAAAGGACTACAGGCTTGATGCAACACTCACGCTGGACGATTTCACCCAAATTATGCTCGCCTCGATCCTTCACCGGAACCAATATGCCGTGCTGTCAAAGTACGACCGCGATCCGGACATGCCAAACGATATGGCGTTAACCCCTCTCAACATCTGGAATTGGGGTATACAGAATCGAACCGGTCGCTTGAAGAACGTATCGGAGCACGCCTTGCGCATTGCTTTGTTGCCACGCCAAAAAGTTCACCTTTCTGATTTGGGGGTTAGCTGTTTTGGTGCTTATTACACGTCTAAGGAGTTATTAGCATCTGGCTGGCTGCACAGGAACGGAGATCGCAGAGTCACCGGCCTCCAGGCAGCTTATGATCCTGCAGTAGCTGATTATATTTATCTGTTCCTGGAAAAAGACAGTTCGGAATACTGGGTGTGCTCTCTAACAGATCGTTCGCGCCAGTTTCGCGGCAAGTCCATGTGGGAGTTATGGGCCAGTCAGGAAGAACAACGAAAAGCGATGAGCGTTGCCAAAGTGGCCGAGACAACCAGCAAACGGGAGCTGGAAAATCTGGTCAGCAACACTATCAAAAACGCTGAGCGTTCGCGCCCCGCCATAAATAAACAGCAATCGAAAGCCGCGACAGTCCGAGGCATACGTGATAATCGCAAGCAAGAGCGAGATGCTCAAAGAGCTGAACAAACGAAGGCGCGGCAACCTGACACTAGTAAACCGAAATCTGATGTAACCTACCTACATGGCAAGCCCGACGATGGCGCTTTCCCGGATTTTCTGGATGAGCTGTTTGGAGACGATGAATGACTTTACCTTCAGGCATGGTGAGGGCCGTTTACCAGGACACCGGGATACCGTCATATCATGGCAATCCACTGATTGAGGCTTTACCGCCAATACCAGACCGTAAACAGCTCATAGCGGGGCTCAGTGAGGCTATGGAGCTTCGACCGACAGAAGTATATCTGGACGGCCAGACACGAGTGCACATTATCTCCCAGCTTCTGGACGGTTTTTTTCAGCCGTTGGCGCGCCACATCGAGCTTGAATCAAAAATCTCGATCATGCTGCGTCAGGGATATGTGGGGCGCAATATTGCCACTGGTGATCTTTCGGCCCACCTACAAAACGGATATGAGCGAATCAAGAGCGGAGACTTGAAGGCATTTCGCTTTGATCACGTGGAGTCGACTGCGAAAAGCCTGGTGTTTATCGGATGCTCAGGTTCCGGGAAGACGAGCTCTCTAAACCGTATTCTGGCAACGTATCCGCAGATGATTCACCACCCGGAACACAATTTCACACAGATTGTTTTCCTGAAAATCGACTGCCCCCATGACGGTGCTCTCAAGAGCCTGTGCCATAACTTTTTCCGGGAAATTGATTCCATCCTTGGGACAGATTATGTCCGGCGCTATGGCGAAAAACGCCACGGCGTAGAAACAATGATTGCGTTGATGTCGCAGCTGGCAAACACCTATGCGATTGGCCTACTGGTCATTGATGAAATTCAGCACTTGAATGTTCGTGCCTCCGGCGGTGCGGAGAAAATGCTGAACTTCTTCGTAACGTTGGTAAACGAGATTTCTGTACCGGTGGTAATGGTCGGTACACCGAAGGCTCGACCGGTCTTTGAAACAGACCTGAGGTCTGCTCGGCGAGGGGCAGGATTTGGATCAATATTATGGGAACCCTTGCGCCAGCCTGCGCCTGAAGAAAACATAAATAAAACCGAATGGGGCGCATTCACAAAAAAGCTCTGGAGATACCAGTGGCTGAAAAAGGCCAGTGATACTATCTCGGATGACTTAAGGGATCTTTGGTTTGATCTGTCTCAGGGCATCATGGATGTCGTCATCAAGTTGTTCGTGTTGTCCCAGATACGGGCGGTTGTAACAGGCACGGAACGAATCACGCCCAATATCATGAAAAAGGTCTATCACGACGAACTGAAGCCGATACACCCGATGATGGAAGCTCTGCGTTCCGGAGACCCGAGCAAGATAGCCCAATACTCAGACCTCACGATCCCTGATGTGGATAAGAAGATTCTGGAACTCAGTGCCCTCTTGGAATCAAGTAAAGACCAGATCCGGAAATCCGTTCAGTACAACGGCAACGATCAGGCAATTCGGCTGCACAACCTGCTGGTCGATATGGGCCATGAATCAGACCTTTTGGAGCCGTTAATTCAACGAGCGTTCGAGGAGTACCCTGACTTACAGCTGAAATACCTGATGCCCATCATTCTTGACTGGTACCATTCTTCCGAAAAGACGCTACCGGTGACGGGAAAGCGAAAAATCAAATCGATTAAAGTGAAAGAATGGCACACCCTTGAGTCAGACGATTTGCGATTTCTGCACTCCCAGGCGGCAAACGAGGACGAAATGCTGGATGCCGCGCGTCAATCGGGTTTGGTTTTTAACAGCGACGAGTGGCTCGGTTCTGGTAACCAGGCATAGCTGCCATGTTGAACTTCCCGATTCCGTACCCTGAAGAGCTGATATATAGCACCGTGGCCAGGGCAGGTATTCGGAAAGGAATTGTCAGCCCCAAGGAATTACTGACCGAAATTTATGGCAACCACAATGTTATTGCAACGCTGGATTTGCCCAATCAATTGTCGAGGATTTCTCGGTGGCTGCCCCCTGATTATAGCGTTGAAGTGATTGCCTACTGCCACACTCTATTCCCCTTGTATGCCCCGTTTATCCCGGAAGAACGCCGAAAACGGTGCCTGGCATGGATGGCTGGAGAATCTCGAGGTGCGGTCCACCTGGCGATGGGTGTCGCTGCATCGCTTGTGAAAGTGCCTGGCCGTGTTCGATATTGTCCCGGGTGCCTCAAAGAGCAACAACGTACCTATGGAGAGTATTTCTGGAAGCGGGAGTGGCAGATAGCCGGAGTGGACTGTTGTGAGAAGCACGGCGAACTCTTACATACGGCCATTACCCGCCCCTTAGTCGATCAGCACCGCTACCATGACGCCTCGCCAGCCACTTGTCCGATATTCCCTCAAAAACCTGCTCGTAACGAATCAAAGATGGTTCTGACTCAGGGCAGGGAGCTATTGGAACAGCGACCGGCCATTTCACCGAGTTATGACCAGTGGTCTTCTCACTACCACCGATTGGCTCAACAGTCTGGTTTTATTCGCGGCCAGGTTCACATTGACCATGCCGCCATTGCCAAGTCTGTTTCAGATCACTGGCCTGCGAGGTTTTTGCGCCGATATGGTTTGGGGATAGATCGGAATTCGGATTACTGCTGGCTACGAGCGATTTTCCGGAAGCACCGGAAATCCTTTAGCTATCTGCAGCACATCGTTGTTCACCAAGCGTTGATCCCTGAGTGCTGGTCTATTACCGATGTTATTGAGGGTGTCAGAGAGTTGCCCTTGCCCGCACCTCCAGAATCATTAGAGTCAACCGGAGAGGCACACATTGGGTCTAAAGATGGTTTGACGCCAGATCAGAACGACTGGATTAAAATGCTGGCAGACCGGTCACCGAAAAAGGCCCGTGTGGCGGCCCCGGCACTTTACGCCCGGTTGTATCGGTACGATCGATTGTGGCTGAAGCAGGTCAATCAAGCTCAACCACGAACACAGGTTCTTAAAAGAAAACCGAGAATTGATTGGCGGCAGCGGGACCGGCATTATTTAACCAAACTGCGGGAAATTCTCAGGTTTTTGCGTGCGGCCCCACGCGGCCCCCGGCATTCACAAACGTATTTGCTGAAACAACTGGGTAAGCTCTCCACGCTGGAAAAGGCACTCAATCGGTTGCCGCGAACCCGGCGACTGCTGGCACGTTATACCGAAAGCGTTCCCGAATACCAGGTACGGCGGCTGAGAAATGCTTGGTGGGAATTAAAGCAGGAGTTTCAGTACCCACCACGTTGGCGTTTGATCCGTATCGCCGGGCTAAGTGAAACACGACTTACAGACCAAGCACGGAAATACCTGCATGGCCTCGAAGAAAACGAAGAAGACACCAACGTTCATGGGAATCAAGGACAATAGCCAGGTTAAAGAAATCGGCTCAATGGTTCGTGATCTGCGAAATCCAAACTGGTACATCGAGGTGAAGCTGGATCCGGCCCAAGACAAGGAAAAGTTTGGCTTATCGCAGCTGGGTCTGATACCGAGGCGACGTGTATTAAATGTGACACACGCCGGAGCCTCCAAGGTCGCCGGTTATGAAAAGGGCTTAAAGATAAACAGTACCAGCACCTGGTCACATTGCCGGATAGCCGACTGTCCAATAGTCAACATTCGTAGGCAGGGAGACCGGCAACAATGGTGTTTTAGCTTTAAAGCCGGCGATACACAGTTTTTCCTGCCACAAATAGAACTGGCCCGGGCTCTTTTTTTCCATTCGGCCTATCTGAACCGCCTGGCATTGAATCCAAATGGACTAGACGAGGAGTTCGACGTTCAGATGGGTGAGAACCCGAATAGGGCAGAGATACATATCTTGCCAAGTAGTTCTCTGCCCATGTTAGTGCGAGGTAACCCCAGCCAACGCAGAATTCTGGCGTGGCTGTTGTTGAATAAAGAGGTCCGGAACTCGTTTCAAAGCATCGCCCAATACCAGCTGACAGAGGGCGAGATTAGGAATGGGCGCCGGTACTGGCCGTTCCGTTTTGATCCCCCTCCTTTGGAAAAGGTGAAAATGAAGGTGCGAGGTCAGTACGTCAAAGAATCCGAGCTTTTCTTCGTGTATGAAATCCACAGCCTTACAAACCTGAGTAGCCAGATCCCGAGAGAGATTGAGTTCATTGATCCGAAATTCACTGAGCAAAAAACAGGGAAAAAAGGAAATTCTATAGAAAGGAGGAGATCGGATGGCCCGCCTGAGATTAATGATGACGAGATGCCAACCACGGATGCAGAGGAGTATGTTCTGGACGTCCCAGAAGTAGAATTGGAGTTCTCCGAACCTGCTTATACCACCCGCAAGTCTTCGGATGGCAGACGCCGGTCTGGCACCAGTAAGGGACAATCAGAGGAAGGCCTTGATGATTCGACTAATAGCCAAACGGATGTCAGTACTGATGAGCCAACCGTTCGGGGAGAGATACCAGCCGGCGTTCCTGATGGCATTGATGACCAAAGTGACGATTCACATCTATTCACCCGCAAATTTGAAGCATTTATTGCCATGAGCAACCTATTGGAAATCAAAGGTTGCCGAATCGTGGCTGAAGAATTGATTCCGCTACCGGCGTTGAAAGGACACTCGAAACATCGACTGCCAGATGGTAACCCAAGATACTTGCTTTACCGTGTGTTCAGATATAAGAACCAGAATTATGCATTGGTGGAGGTTGATACCGTAGGCTCTGAAGCAAGACTCTCGACACTGCTTCTGAAGCAACCATCCGGAAAATACGATTGGCACCCAAAGCTTTCGACTATGGGCTGGTCGTTGGTGAAGACTTCCTTACGTTGGCCCACCAATAAGAGGCTTGAAAAGGACTTTCCTGCCGGGTTTCGTCGAGTTCCTCATCAACAAAACATCCAATCAAGACTGGGCCGAAAAGACACCGCTACACTGAGCCATTGGATGGGCCGGCTCTATTCTGCACTTGCTGATTTACATACTACTCAGTTGCTCTAGGTACACTAGTGTGCGGTTCGGTTAATTCGCGCGCTTATTATCGATTAAGCTCAGCTTTGCCCGCGCCGCCGATGTCATAATAGCATCGGCGCTTTTATGCCACCGGAATGGCTTGGCCAGTTCTTCGTTCTTGCTGCACCGCTCTCCGAGGTCTTTCAGATCCAGGGTGATGTTCCGGTAACCGTACACGCCACCACTTTCGAGCCAGGCCTGTTTGATCAACCCAACCAGTCGACGATTGGCCTTGGCGCGGGGGCTTTCAGGGCTATGCAGCCAAGCATAGAAACCACTGAAGTGGACCTTCAGCACGCGGCACATGACCCGGACCCGGAACTCCTTCTGGTGAGCCCTGATGAAGCGATACTTTCCTCGGACTCCTTGGCAAAGAACGCGGCGGCCTTTAATATGTCGCGCTCCTCGGTCACCCGGCGCAGTTCGGCCCGCAGTTGACGAAGCTCATCCTGCTGCTCCGTGATGTGCTGGTGCTGGCTTCCCGGATCCCCATACAACTTGATCCACTTGTACAAACTGCCGGATGTGATCCCAGCCTCCGGGACACGTCGGAGACGTTGTAGCCGTGCTCGATAGGATGCTAACAGGTTCCGTCAAAGTGATCGTCCGATCAGCTCCTTCATGATCTCGTTGGTGCCACCGTAGATTTTTTGCACCCGCGCAGCGGCGTACATCTGCGCGATTGGATACTCCATCAAATAACCATAGCCGCCGAACACTTGCAGACAACGGTCGATGATGGCGACCTGCTTGTCGGTACCGAGCAACTTAGCCATTGAAGCGGTGGCAGGGTCGAGATCACCGTCCATGTAGCGCTGGACGCAGTGATCCATAAAGGTTTTCGCGGCCAAGACCTCGGTCTTGCACTCGGCAAGCACGAAGCGCGTGTTCTGAAAATCCAGGATTGGCTTGCCAAACGCCGTCCGTACCTTGGCATACTTGATCGCCTCCAAGACTGCGGCTTCGGCCATCGCGACACCGGCAATCCCGATAATCAAGCGCTCACGGGGTAGCTGTTCCATCAACTGGAAGAAGCCCTGGCCTTCTTTGCCACCAAGCAAATTCTCCGCGGGTACGCGCATGTCGATGAAGGCAAGCTCGCGCGTGTCCTGGCCGTGTTGCCCAACCTTCTGCAGCACCCGTCCGCGCTCATAGCCCTCGACCTTGTCCACCTCGACCACGAATAATGAAATACCACGGGCGCCTTCTGACGTGTCAGTCTTAGCCACCACAACCATCAGGTCAGCGTGGGTGGCGTTCGAGATGAACGTCTTTGACCCATTGATCACGTAGTGATCACCGTCGCGGATCGCGGTCGTACGCACTGCCTGCAAATCCGAACCCGTGCCGGGCTCGGTCATAGCGATGCCAATCACCTTATCACCGTTCGCCATTGCCGGAATCCAGCGTTGCTTCTGAGCCTCTGTTGCATAAGCCGCTATGTAATGGGCGACGATGGTCGAGTGTACGCTGAATCCGAACGCAGTGTCTCGGGCCAGCGCCAGCTCCTCTTGGACCACGGCCTCGTGGCCGAAGTTGCCACCACCACCACCGTACTCATCGGGCAGGCCAGTACACAATAAACCAGCAGCGCCGCTTTTGTTCCATAACTCACGGTCAACCTGGTGCTGCTCAGCCCATCGCTCCTGGTTAGGCGTGACTTCGCGGGCGAAGAACTTGGCCGCTTGGTCGCGCAGCAACGTGTGGTCCTCGGCCTCCCAAGGTGCCTTATAATCGGGAAACAATTCGCTCATCGTGTTTACTTTCCTGTGTAGTGAGGTGCTCGCTTCGCCAGAAAGGCGGCCTGACCCTCGTGGCTGTCGGCTGAGTGGATTGCCAAATGAAAGTTCTGCTTTTCATACTTGAGACCTTGGCTGAGTGATGTCTCAAAGGCCTGCAACGCCGCGTCTTTGGCCAGCGCTACGGCCAGCGGCGAATTGGCGGCAATATGTCCAGCCATTGCAAGTGCTTGGTCAAGAGCCTCGCCCTCTGGGACCACACGGGCGACGATGCCATCGGCGCATGCGTCAGCCGCACTGATGTAATTCCCAGTTAGCAGCATGGTCATTGCCTTGGCTTTGCCTACCGCACTTACCAAACGCTGCGTGGCGCCGCCGCCGGGGATGACGCCGAGTTTAACCTCGGGCACCCCAAATTTCGCGGTTTCAGCTGCGATGACGATGTCACAGGCAAGGGCAAGCTCACAGCCCCCGCCCAGGGCTAGTCCCTCTATAGCCGCGATAACGGGCTTGGGAAAGCCTGCCAAGTCATCCCAGAACGTACCACCAAGGGCTTTGTGTGGGCCGATCAGCGCATCTTCACGAATACGGTCAAAGGCAGTGATGTCGGCTCCCGAGCAAAAGTTCCCAGCGGCACCGTGGATCACTACGGCACGCACACTGTCGTCGTACTGAAAAGTCACCAGCGCCTGTCCCAGTGCGCTTAAGACTTCTTCGTTAAGTGCATTGCGGGCTTCTGGCCGATTGAGTTCGAGGATAACGATGGATTCGTTGCGGCGAATATTGAGAATAGCCATCAGATGTCCTTGTAGATATCTTTATAAGTGGCGCGAATAGCCTTCTTGTCGAGCTTGCCGACGCTGGTGCGTGGCAACGTTTCAAGAAACAGGGCAGTATCTGGCAGCTGCCACTTGGCGAAATTGGGTGTTAGAACTTCGTGGATCTCGTCCAGCGGCAACTCGGTGCCGTCGTCGGTAACCAACAGGGCGACAGGGCGCTCCTGCCACTTGGGATGCTCAATGCCAACAACTGCGGCATCGCGGATGCGTGGGTGTGCGATCAGCGCATTTTCCATGTCGATGGAGGAGATCCACTCGCCGCCGCTCTTGATCACGTCTTTTAGACGATCGGTCAGCTTGAGGTAGCCGTGCTGGTCAATCGTGCCGACGTCACCGCTCCGCCAGTAGCCGTCGAGGAAGCGATCTCCATCGTCCTCAAGCTTATGATACTTCTCGATAATCCAAGGTCCTCTTAATAACACCTCGCCCTGGGAAATGCCGTCGAAGGGCACATCCTTACCGGCACCGTCAACAAGTCGGAAGTCGACGCCGGATACCATCAAGCCTTGGCAGCGCTTGCGGTTCCATGTTTGCTCGTCGCTCAACACTTCGCGCAGCGACGGTTTAAGCCCCTTGTTGACCGTGACCAGCGGGGTGGTCTCTGTGGCGCCATAGGCATGAATAATGTCGGCCCCGGTGAGATCATAAAAGCCACGCATCAAACTCAACGATGGCTCGGTGGCACCGCTCAGCAGCCTCGCACGGCTGAAGTCGGGTTTGTTGTCCAGTGTTCGGATGTACTCCAGCATCGGTGTAAAGATCGCTGGCGCACCGTTAGCTACAGTAACCTTTTCTTCTATCATTGCGTCGACCAAAACCGACGTATCCTCAGCGACGTAGCGGCCTGGCAGGACGACTTTAGCCATCGCCTGGACGGCGGCCTGCGGAAGACCCCAGCACTGACCGTGGAACATCGGCGTAATGAGCATGGCGGTGTCGTCACTGCTCATGCCGATCACACTGTCCATCGCCAAGGTGTGCAGATATATACCGCGGTGGGAATAGTAGATTCCCTTGGGCCTGCCAGTGGTGCCTGTTGTGTAGCAGGCACTGTAAGCCGACGTCTCGTCCACCATCGGCCAATCGATGTGTGTGTCTTCAGCCTGGAGCAGATCCTCGAAGTGATGCACGTTTGTGAGGGTGGTGTTGATCTGCGACAGCGGACGATCGGTCATCACGATCCAGCCTTTGACTTGAGGCACCAACGGTGCGAGCTTCTCTGCAATTGGCAGCAGAGATTCGTCAACTAAAATCCAGGACGCCTCACTGTGGTCGGTAACATAGCCTAGGTCTTCGGGCGCCAATCGAAGATTCATCTGCAGCATGACGGCAGCTAGGCCGGGGATCGCCCAATAGAGCTCGAAATGTCGACGACTATTCCAATCCAGGATGCCAACTACGTCCCCGGGGCCGACGCCGAGGCTGCGCAACGCGTTGGCCGCTTGACAGATCCGGAGGTAAGACTCTCCGTAGGTATACCGGTCCCAGCCGCCATCGGCGGTACGGTAGACGATTTCTTGTTCTGGATAAGTTCGGGCCGCGTGCCGAATCATCGTCGTTGTGTTGAGCTGGTAGCTGTCACCATGGGTGGAGGGACGGCCCTTAGTAATATATGTCGATTGCATATCTTTCTCCTCAGATGCGTTCAATTATTGTTGTGTTGGCAGTGCCATGGGCTTCACAGATAGTCTGTAAGCCCAACTTCTTCCCTGAGCGTTCAAGTTCACAAAGTAAATCAGTAAGCATACGGGCACCGGTTGAGCCCAGCGGGTGCCCGATTGCGACTGAGCCACCGTTGACATTGAGCTTGTCATCCGGAATATCGAATTCGCGCTGAAACATTAGCGGTACGCCTGCAAAAGCCTCGTTGACCTCGTACAGATCAATGTCCGCCGCGCTTAGTCCCGCTATTTTTAGTGCCTTGTGGGTAGCCTCAAGTATCGCGGTGAACTGGATCACGGGGTCCGCACCAGCGACTGACATAGCACGAAAGCGGGCGCGTGGTTTAAGGCCTGTTCGCTCAGCATATCCACGATCAGCGACCAGCAGTGCCGCCGCACCGTCGCTAACCTGAGATGCGTTCGCGGCCGTCGTGCGGCCATTTTTCGCAAAGACCGTCTTCAGGCTCGCCATCTTCTCCGTGTCGAGATGCTCGCGAATGCCTTCATCAGCGGTAATACATGGACCGTTGGGGTCTTGGGGATCGGCAGTGATTGGCACCATTTGTTTGACAAAAGCACCAGCCCTGGTAGCAGCGAGGGCCCGCTTATGACTTCGAACGCTGTAGGCATCAAGTTCCTCGCGACTAAGCCCAAAGCGATCGTTCATGAGTTCGGAACTTGGCCCCTGTGCCATAAGTCGACCGTCGTAGCGCTCCAGCTCAAGCGGTCCGTACTGCGGGCCGAGTGGCGCACCTGGCTGAAATGCTGACGGCATAGTCACCTGCGACATCGATTCAACCCCACCTGCGATCACCAGATCATAGCTACCAGCCATGACACCATGGGCGGCAAAGCTGACTGCCTGCTGTCCGGAACCACATTGGCGGTCCACAGTTACTGCCGGCACGGACTCGGGTAAGCCGGCGGAAAGCACGGCGTGGCGGGCGATGTTGGAGGACTGTTGATCGTGCTGCAGCACGCAGCCAGCGATCACGTCGTCGATTGTGGATGGATCAACGCCGCTGCGATCGACAAGATATCTTAGAGTGCAGCCGAGCAGGTCGGCAGGATGCCATTGGCTCAGTACTCCACCACGTCTGCCGACCGGGGTTCTTACGGCATCAACAATGACTGCTTCACGATTAATCATTTGTTACTCCGGAAGTAGGGGCCTTGACTTCGGCCAGAGGAATATCGAGTTCGCGACCGATCGCTTCCCAGTCGCTTGTCGTCCGTGTTTTGAAAGTGGACTCGAGCTCCTCAATCGTACGACCGATATGCTCTGTAACCCGGGCGGCGAAGTGGGGCTCGAGCGCACCGAGAGCGACATAGCCGTCCAAAGTGGGATAAATGCGGTAGGTGGGTAACGCTCCCCCCAGAGGCGTTGCAGGCCCCATCAGACCGTGGCGAACTGCGGCACCTGCCATCTGAGCGGCATGGTCAAGTACTATCTTGTAGTGGCCACCCCTACCAACGCGCGTTCGACTCAGGAGTCCCGCGACCGCAGCAGAGACCGCACGCTCAGCCCCCAGCAAGTCCGCCACCGGAACGAGTGGCATGGTCGGCGGGCACAACGTGCCGTGTGCAGCCTGATAGGTCAGATCGTGCCCGGGAACTTCAGCCGCATCTCCGTCGTGGCCGACTATTTCGACGTGAACCAGAGCAGGATGAGTCTCGGAGAGTCGGTGCAGGTCAAGACGACTTAACGCAGACGGACGCATGGCCGTTATTAGGGCATCAGCCTCTGCAAGGTAATCATCGAGACGGCCTCGCTGCTCGGACTGCTTTAGATCCAGGACAACGATCTCTTGATCAGCCACAAGCTCGTTGTACCAAGCTCGGGCCACTGCAGCAAGCGGATCACCAGCTGGGGGCTCAATTTTGGTGACCTGTGCACCCATGCTAGCCAGTTGCGCGGCCGCGATGGGGCCTGGCAAGTTGGAGGCGAGCGAGACGACCCGAATCCCGGCCAGTGGTTCCGGTGAGGAAGCGCTCATTAAAGCAACCGATTTCATCATTCTGACCTGTCGAACGCATCAAGGCTATACTTATGTATAGCATAATATACGAAGGTACAATGTCAACGTTTCTGGTAACCTTATACGTCCCGACAGATCGTGGCTGCTTAGCGTACAAAGCCAACCCCAGCGTGATACTCCGGTCGTGTTCGAGGAACTACGCAGACTCAGCTATGCACAGGAGTTAGATAGTGAAGAAAATGGTGGGAGGATCCCCTAAATTGAATAGCGACTTGACTGCGAAGGCACGCATCCGCAATGCGGCATTAGCCCTGTATGCGAACTACGGAGAGGACGCAACCTCGATGCGTGCCATTGCCGACGCGGCGGGTGTAACGGTTGGTTTGGTGGTGCACCACTTTAGAACTAAGGACGGACTGCGCGAGGCTATCGAGCAACAAATTGTGGATTTGTTCTTCGGCGCGATCGCGCAAGTCCCCCTCGAAGGAACCACGGCGGAGATTGCAGCTGCTCGTGACGAAGCGGTCGCGGACATGCTCTCTGATAACCCAGCGGTAGTCGGTTACCTCAGGCGGGCTTTGCTCGATCCCATGGGACACCGCGGTCGTATTCTGGAGATGCTAACCGATCTCACTGCCAAACAAGTGGCGACTTTGCGCAATGTCGGCGTTGCGTCGAAGGCACACCGTGACTCAAGTCAAGTAATCGGCGTCATGATTCGCCAGCTCGGGCAGCTCTTTCTTCAACCCATGGTCGATTCTATGTGGAATCAATTGGCTGGACCGAACGCGGCTGAAGATGACAAGCCGCACTTGGTGGTCAAGGTTCAGGAGGCTGAAATAGAAAGATAGGTGCCATACTGGTAATCCGCTTGCCTTTGGTTTTGCTCAAGAGCGTTATTAGGGTCGGCTATTTGCTATTTCGCCTAGCGGAAATCCGTTAACATCAATTTGCAACCATACCTTATGGAGCCTCAATAGTGCCTGCACCAGCTTCGTTTGCCGCTTTTGGCTTGACCCTTGTGTTTCTGCCGCTCTCCGCCACAGCCGATATTTTCAACATCTCCTGGGATAATGATCTGTTTACCGGTAGCGATCGTGGCTACACCAACGGGATAGGCCTATCGTATTTGACATCATCAGCCGAAACCTCCGACACCGGCTCTGCCCGCCTGGCTGTTGCCGCCCGGGACCATCTCTCCTTTCTACCCGGAGTTGGCTCAAACAGCCGTGACCATGCATTGAGCTTCAACCTGCAACAGTTGATGGTAACTCCAGAGGACCTCAGCCGGACAGAGCCTCAATTCAATGATATCCCTTACGCTGGTTACCTCTCAGTGGGCGCCACGCTCTGGAGCTGGGACGCCGAAAGGATAACAGGGTTTGGTGCCCACATCGGGGTCGTTGGCCCCGAAAGTGGGGCTGAAGCCAGCCAGAAGTTGGTGCACAAAATCACCGGGAGCGAGCCCCCCAAAGGCTGGGAGAATCAACTTGGGACCGATGTCGTTGGTGGTCTGACGGCGGAACATGGACGCAAACTGTGGCAGTTCGGGCAGCCCGACGGCCTTGAACAACAGTTTTCAGCCGTTGGGTCCGGGCGACTTTCCAGTTTTCAAACGTCTGCGTCGGTTGGCGCCATCTGGCGAATCGGCCGCCACCTGTCGGACAATTTTATTCCGGATTATGCCGGCAGTTCCTCTACCATCGCGTTGCCGGGATCTTTTAGCCGCTCAAGGACCGCCTGGTCAGTCTTCGTAGGGCTGGGGGTTGAGTACATTTCCTATTCCTATCTGGCAGACAATTCCGGACCTTACCGGTTCAGTGAGAGCCCCCTTCTAGCCCGGATTTCTCATAGCGGATAAAAGAAAGCGGCTGAAAGTGTTATGATTTCAAGCTCCTACACACAAAACCATCACCAACAGCCGCTTCCAGAATGGTACCTGAAAAACTGACCTTCTCGCCACTCGCACGCCGCCAGATTGAAGCCGATTTCTCCGGTGGCCACATCACGTCCGATGCCGGATTACTGCTGCTCCGTGAAGTCGACAAGCAGCATCGACTGACTCGTCGCCTGGCCTCAGTACTACAAGATCCACGGACACCGGAATTGATCCAGCATAAACTGAACACCATGGTTTGCCAGCGGGTGTTCGGCGTGGCTGCCGGCTATGAAGATTTGAATGATCACGAAGCCCTGCGCTTTGACCAGGCCCTGCAAACGGCGTTGGGCCAGGACGACGATCTGGCCGGCAAATCCACGCTATGCCGGATGGAACAACGGGCGGATCGGCAGGCCGTGGTGCAGGCCCACGAAACGCTCTGGCACCACTTTATTGAACAGCATGACGAACCGCCGAAGGAGATCGTGCTGGACTTTGATGGTACCGATATTCCGGTCCACGGCGAGCAGCCGGGCAAGTTCTTCAACGGCTACTACGACCACCACTGCTACTTCCCGTTGTACGTGTTCTGTGGCCGCCACCTGCTGGTCAGTTATCTGCGCACCAGCAACCGCAGTGACAGCCGCCACAGCTGGGCCATCCTGGCACTGCTGGTGCGGTTCATCCGACAGTATTGGCCGGATACCCCCATCGTGTTCCGTGGCGACAGTGGTTTTTATCGCCCCCGGATCCTGAGCTGGTGCGATCGGAACAACGTCGATTACATCGTCGGCATCAGCAAGAACAGCCGCCTGCTCAGAGAAGTGGATGTGCCCATGATGCTGGTTCGTCAGGCGCACCGGCAAACCGAGGAGAAAGTGGCCGAGACGTTCCGCTTCCAGTATCAGGCCAAGTCCTGGAAATACCCTCGCTGGGTGGTGGCCCGCCTGGAAGAAGGCGAACTGGGCTCCAATCCCCGGTTTATCATCAGCTCTCGTTACGATGACGGCTTCAAGCTCTACTACGAGCAATACTGTGCCCGGGGTGACATGGAAAACCGGATCAAGGACCAGCAACTGAGCCTGTTTGCCGACCGCACCTCCAGTACCCACTGGTGGACCAACCAGTGGCGGCTAATCCTGTCGGGCTTTGCCTACACCTTGTTCGAGCGACTACGCACCTACCTGAAGAAAACGCCCTTCGAGCGGATGAGTGCCAGCACCCTGCGACTCAAACTGATCAAGGTTGGTGCCGTTATTATCCGTAATACCCGGCGAGTTCGCGTGCTGATGAGTGACGGCTACCCCTACAAGGATGAACTCTCGGCCCTGGTTAGACGACTGGTGCCGAACTGAATGCCCGGGCTCCCCCGGCCCGACGCAATGGGGGTAAGGGGGCGGTGTGTCTGGATGACCGGCATTGATCGATAATCAGGCAATCATGGCTGAAGCAGAGCCGGTATGGCGGTCATGCGCCCAGTCTGAGAGGATTGGCGACAACCTATGAGAAATCCGGGCTAGGCCAGATTGGAGTCGGCGCGACCAGACAATGGAACAACCTGCAACTGGCGCTGGTTTTTCGAGCCACAACGGGGGAAAAACAGCGCAACCAGAAGAATTTCAGCTTTGGTACGCTTTCTTTCAGTTGGGCTTTGTAGTCCCTGATCTAACCGCTATCTCTGCACACTTTTACTGATCACACCGTCTATGGCGATCTGCCAGATTAAATCACCGATGGCATCAAGAGAATGGGTCCCGCTCGGGTCGAACCAGGTTGCAACCCAGTTGAGCGCCCCAAGGCCGATCAGGCGGAGCAAACGGCTGTTGACACCCTTCGGGATCACCCCCTGCTCAATCATGGTTTCTAGGATCTCGGACCACAAGGTCTTGTAATCCCCCCATTTTTAATCGCCAATTTGAGTAGAGGGTTAACCGGTTTGTAACAGCCGGGCCGGCGGCACGCCGCCGATAGCCGAGTTCGGTCGCTCGTGATTGTAATGCCAGAGCCATTGAGTCGCTAATAGCTGGGCGTGAGCAACGCTGGTGAACTCATGTAGATCCAACCATTCGTGCCGTGCGGTTCGGTTGAACCGCTCAATGTACGCGTTCTGGGTCGGTTTGCCTGGCTGGATGTAGATCAGTGTAATCCGCTGCCTGTTGGCCCACTCCACCAGCGCCTGCGAAATATATTCCGGGCCGTTATCACAGCGTAGGGCAGCGGGCTTTCCTCGCCATTCGATGATCTGGTCAAGCGCACGTATTACTCGTTGTGCAGGCAGTGACAGGTCAACTTCAATACCGAGCCCTTCGCGATTGTAGTCGTCGAGCACATTGAATGTTCTCAACGATTTGCCGCTGACCAGTTGGTCGCCCATGAAATCCATCGACCAGACCTGATTCGGCGCCGTCGGCACCGCCAATTCGCCCGGATAACCCCGCTTGATCCTCCGCCGGGGCTTGATCCGCAAGTTGAGTTCCAGCTCCCGATAGATCCGATACACCCGCTTGTGGTTCCAGGCATAGCCTTTCACGTTACGTAAATACAGGAAACATAACCCGAATCCCCAGCGCTTGTGGGCCTGCGTGAGCTTAAGCAGCCAGTCCGCAATCAGGGCGTTTTCGCCGCTAAGCTTTGCCTGGTAGCGGTAGCAGGTTTCACTAATGCCGTACACGACACAGGCGAGCCGGACACTGATACCGTGCTTGGCAACGCCCTTCATGGCCATCTCCCGGCGTTGAGACGGCCTTACAACTTTCCCTCCAGTGCTTCCTGGCGCAGTTCGGCTTTGAGGCGCTCCTCAGCATACATCTTCTTCAGACGGGCGTTCTCGGCCTCCAGTTCTTTCAGACGCTTCATCAGCGAGGCGTCCATGCCGCCAAACTTCGAACGCCACTGGTAGATCAGCGCTGTACTCACGTTGTGTTCGCGGGACAGTTCCGCCACCGGAACTCCGGCTTCGTGCTGCTTCAGAATCGCCAGGATCTGGCTGTCGGAAAATCGAGACTTCTTCATGTGTCGCTCCTCAATGCGATCAGTGTAAAAGTCTCTACTCAAAACCTCGATTACTTTTCGGGGGGATTACAGCTGGTTCTCCTCCTCCAGCTGCTTCAAACGCCTCAGTTCGGAAGGTCCTAGCCCTCCATACTTCTTGCGCCAGGCGTAAAAAGTGGCGTCAGAAATACCCATCTTGTGGCAGACCTCCGGAACCGGCGTGCCCAACTCCGCCTGCTTCAAGGCGAAGGCAATCTGCTCTTCGGTGTAACGGGATCGCTTCATGGCATGATCTCCTGTTCAGGGCTCTATCATGCCGGATTTTCCAGTTTTAAACGGTTAAGAATTCTGGGTCAGGGTCAAAATTCATCGAAGCATCGTCGATTCTGACGATGCTTGGGAACACACTGCAGACTATCGTGAAGCACAACCAATAAAAACAGCCTCTTTATAATGTTGGACGACGACAGTGGAGTATACAGAGATGAGTCATGTTATGATTGAACCCTACCCCCACTACCTTGGGGGCCACTGCGGCTCAGGCGCCCTTCGGGACCTGCTGCACTGGGCTGACCTCGGCTGGGAAGAGCTGCCTGGCCGGCTGCCGGGTGAAGGCCTGGTCTTCGGCCTGGGGGGCGGCCTGTCGTTCATGTACACCCGCTATCCCGGCCTGACACCGCCCATGTACCTGGTGGGTCGTAACGCCGATATGGAGCTGGATTTCTGCCAGCGACTGAACATTGATACCCGCCGTCAGCAAACCGAGGATCCGGATGAGGCGTGGCGCTGGGTAAAGGCGGAGATCGACGCTGGCCACCCGGTCATGGTCTGGTGCGATATCGCCGAGCTGCCCTACCTGCGGGTCAGGCTTTCCAATACCCGCCATGATGTGGTCATCATCGGTTATGACGACGACCAAAACACGGTCTTTATCGTGGACAACGACCGGGAAGAGGTGCAGGAAGTCCCGATGGACGCTTTCCGAAGCGCCCATGGCTCCAATGGCTTCCCGGGGCCCAACCACTTTGCGACCTATCCCATGCGTTTTCCAGCCCGGTTACCCGACCTGCTCACCTGCGCCCGTGAGGCGGCGGCATCGGCGGCGCGGGTACTTGGTGGCGAAGACGCCCTGTTGTTCGATGTATCGACCCTGCCGAAAGGCAGCCTGGTCGCATCCGGCGTCGAGGGCGTCCAGGCATTCGCCGATGACATCATCACCTGGCCCTACCGCCTGGATCCCGAAGAACTAACCGCTGCCGTGAGAAGCATACCGGTGTTTGTGGAAAAAGCTGGCACTGGTGGCGGCTTCTTCCGCCGTCTGCAAGCCAGCTTCTGCCGGGATGTGGCGCAGGCCACCGGCGACCCTGACTTCGCGACCGCCGCAGACGCCTGCCAGCGCAGCGCCGACGCTTGGAGTGCTCTCGGGGAAATCTCCCGGGACGAGCAACTGGACATCCAGGCAGTCGGCGAAGCAGCTTTCCCGCTTCCTGAGTTGGAAAGCGCCATGCAGAAGGCGCTGGAAATCGCTGGCCGGGGCAGCACGGGCAAGTGGTAAACCAAAATTCCTGGGTGGGCAAACGTTATTTCTATTTCGGTCGCGGCCTTTTCGCCCAGGATTTTCTTGGAAGCACCCTTACCTCGGCGCTTCCATATATTCATACGGGTGACTAGGCTACCCGAACTTTGGATGCCGTAGCCACATGCACCAAATAGTTCAAGATCCATGCTTCGATGGCTCGAGAAAAAATGAATCTGCCCAGGAAAATCAGACGGCAGTTGAGCAAGTGCTAATGGGCTCAAGCGACACGCTGCTGACGAGTCAAATCATATGAATGCAGATATGGGCCAGCTCCATCAGTGGCGGACTGAACCCTGGGCTGGGGGCAGACGGTAGCAAGATTATCAGTCCTAAAGGAGTGCTGGTTGGTCTGAGTTATGCCCCCTGGCTTCATGAATAAGGGCCTGACAATAGCGTTAACGCGGACTGGCTTTTCGATTATGCTCCACGGTCAGTCGGTTTCGCTTTGCGACAGTTTGTACCCTTTTAGAACCTCATTAGGGGAAGCTCAGATCGTTTACTGCGAGTTTGCCACAAATAAGTTACCAACTTTATTACCATGATTTTCGAGGGATTTTGCTCTGGGGCCTTCGAAAGTTACCAACGTTATTTATCTTTATGGTTGATGAATTGCTGTAAAGTTGGGCTTGGGAAGACATTTTGTTACCAACTTTATTCCAAACCCACAAGAGGGCCACAGCACGGCTGCATCCGTACAACTGATCGACGTGCCGGTGTTTCAGAAACTCGAGCGCGTCAAGGGAGACTGGGACGACATCTCAAACCGCATCCTCGAATTGTCGGCAATGGGCTCCCCAAATGAATCAGGAGTCTGGCTCGAAGTCATTTACGACGGCATTGAGGTCATTGGCGACCTGCGTGAGCGCCTGGAAGCTGCGATTTCCGGCACCCAAATGGAAATTCTCCGGATAAAGAACAACCGCATCATCGACCGCGTGCTGGGACAAATCCATGAAGAGGAAACACTCGACGATCTGAACGTGAACGACGTGTTCGAACGATGCCTCGCTGTCCATGACGTGCCCGAAGAGCAGCGGCCTGAGCTGCTTCGGGCCTATCAGGAAACGGTCTCGTCTCTCTATGAAGACGACGTGCAGGCGGAATAGAGAGGCTGTCCATGAGAATACTGCAGGTACGCTTCAAGAATCTGAACTCACTGGTCGGCGAATGGGAAATCGACCTGACGCACCCGGCCTTCGCCTCTGACGGCATTTTTGCAATCACCGGCCCCACCGGCGCGGGGAAGACCACGATCCTCGATGCCATTTGTCTCGCCCTTTACGGACGGACGCCTCGCCTGAACAAGGTCACCAAGAGCGGAAACGAAATCATGTCCCGCCAGACCGGTGAGTGCTTTGCCGAGGCGACCTTCGAAACCCAGGCCGGTCGCTACCGCTGTCACTGGAGCCAGCACCGGGCTCGCAAAAAACCGGATGGCGAGCTCCAGGCCCCGAAACACGAAATTGCCAATGCCGATTCCGGCGAGATCTTCGAATCCAAGATCAGAGGGGTAGCCGACCAGATCGAGTCGGCTACCGGCATGGATTTTGACCGTTTCACCCGGTCTATGCTGCTTGCCCAAGGTGGTTTCGATACGTTTCTCAAGGCTGAGGCGGATAAACGGGCTCCGATCCTGGAGCAGATAACGGGCACAGAGATCTACAGCCAGATATCCATCCGTGTCCATGAGCGCCAGCGCGAAGAGCGGGAAAAACTGAACCTGCTCCAGGCCGAAACGGCAGGAATCGTGATTCTTGAGCCGGAGCAAGAACAAGAGATTGGGCAGGCCCTCGAGACAAAACAGAAAGAAGAGACCGATCTTGCTGCCAAAACCGCCGACACCGGGAAGGCCATTGCCTGGCTCACCACCATTGATGGTCTGAAGAAGGAAATCGTCAACCTAGCCGATGAGGCGAACAAGCTGCAAAGCGATATCGAGGCTTTCAAACCGGATCATGAAAAGCTCAACCAGGCTTTGAGTGCCGCCTCACTGGATGGAGCATACGCAACGCTCACAGCCACCCGTAAACAACAGGCGGATGACAGAGCAGCATTGAAAGCTGAAGAAGAGGCTCTTCCTGGATTGGAATCCTCCGCCAAGGACCAGGCCGAGGCACTGAAATCGGCTGAGCAACAAACCACTCGGGCCAAAGAAGAGCTGAAAGCGGCCGCGCCTACATTGCAGAAGGTTCGCGCCCTTGATCAGAAACTTGCCGATCAGAAAAAAGCTGTTTCGGAAGGTGATGAGGGCTGTAAGAAGGATGCGGCAAAGATTGATGCAGACAAAAAAGCCCGGATCGAGGAGCAGGAAAAACGTTCCAAGGCTCATAAGGCGCTGGAACTTGTTGACGGTTACCTCAAGGAGCATGCACAGGATGAATGGTTAATCAGCGGTCTGGCTGGCGTTGAAGAACAGTTCGGCGGCCTGCTCTCTAAGCAAAAAGAAATCGTTCAAAAAGAGGCTGAGCAAGAAACGGCCACGACGGCTCTGGAACAGGCGACAAAGTCACTCGACGGCTGTCAGAAACAATCCGGCATTCGGAAGCAGGGGCTGGAGGAAACCTCAAAACAGATTCAGCAGGGCAAAGATGCATTGAGCCAGTTGCTGGGAGACCGCTTATTGCGAGAATACCGCACCGAGAAGGAAACCCTGCTGCGTGAAATGGCCTTCCTGTCGAAAATTGCGGAGCTTGAAGATCACCGGGTAAAACTGGAAGACGGCAAGCCTTGTCCACTCTGCGGCGCAACCGAACACCCCTTCGCGGAAGGGAATGTCCCTGTCCCCGATGAAACCGAACAGAAGATCGACGCCCTGACTAGGCTGATTAGCGAAGCCGAGGATCAGGAAGCCGCCATCAAGAAACTCGAAGCAGCAGAAAGCTTGGCCCGTAAAAACCTGACGGAGGCTGAAAAGCTGGAGTCGGCAGCGGCTCATGACAAGACGGCTGTCGAGAAAGCCCTTGGCGAGGTGAAGGACAGCTTGGAAAAATTCCAGGCTGATTTTGCCGAACGCCGTCAGGCCGTTACTACCAAGCTCCTGCCGTTTGGTATCGTGGACATCCCTGAAACGGACATTTCATCACTGATCGAAACCCTCAGAGTACGGCTGAAATCATGGCAAGCCCAGGTCAAGAAAAAGGCGGACATCGAGAAACAGATTGCCGACATCGATAGCGAGGTGAAGCGACTGGATGCGGTTATCGAAACCCAAAGCACCGCCTTGGCTGAAAAGCGGGAGCGCCTGGAGACCTTGAAAAAGGAACTCGCCACCGGAAGTGATGAGCGAAATACACTGTACGGCGACAAGAATCCCGACGAGGAGGAGCGCCACTTAAACAAGGCGGTATCTGACGCCGAAGGGGCCGAAAAGCAGGCCAGAGAACGGAACAATGAACTCCAACAAAAATGGAATACCGCGAAGGTCCATGTCGAATCTCTGAAGAAACGCATCGACCTACGAGAGCCGGAACTGAGAGGTCTGGAAACTGAATTCGCCGCAGCACTTGCGCCCGTGGGCCTTCCAAATGAAGAACGGTTCCTGGCGGCCAGACTGCCCTCTGAACGGAGGAGCGAGCTGACGGCCAAGGCCAAGGAACTGGATGAGCGTCAAACAGACCTGAAGGCCAGGCAAAAGGATCGCGAAACGCGCTTGGCCACGGAAATGGCCCGCAAGGTCACCGACAAACCTCTGGAAGAACTCGAACCCCAATTCAAGGAGCACGAGGAAGCCCTGAAAGAGCTGCGGGACATCATTGCCGGTCTCAAGCACAAGCTGAGCGAAAATACGGCCGCCAAAGAGCGGATAAAGGAGAAGCAAACGGCTATCGAGGTCCAGAAAAAAGAATGCCGAAGGTGGGAAAGTCTGCACGAATTGATCGGCTCTGCAGACGGTAAGAAGTACCGCAATTTTGCCCAGGGGCTGACCTTCGAAATGATGATTGGTCACGCCAACCGGCAACTGCAGAAAATGACCGACCGCTACTTGCTGACCCGTGATGACGATCAGCCCCTGGAACTCAATGTGGTTGACGACTACCAGGCGGGCGAGATTCGGTCCACGAAGAATCTTTCCGGCGGCGAGAGCTTTATCGTCAGTCTGTCGCTGGCGCTGGGGTTGTCCCACATGGCTAGCAAGAATGTCCGGGTGGATTCACTGTTCCTGGATGAAGGCTTCGGCACGCTGGACGAGGAAGCCCTCGACACCGCCCTGGAAACCCTCGCGGGTCTGCAGCAGGACGGCAAGCTAATTGGCGTAATATCGCACGTACCAGCCCTGAAGGAGCGAATCAGTACGCAGATCCAGGTGACGCCTCAAACTGGAGGCAGAAGTCAGATATCCGGGCCTGGATGCGGCAGGTTGAGCGCTGCAGAACCGGCCGTAGAAGCAGGTTAACTTGAGAATGTCAGACGATTTCAAAACAGCCAAAACCGCTCTCGCCAAGCTCCATCAGGATATGGAGGCCATCAACCGACTCGCCAGACCGTCCTACCTCGGTGTGATAGAGCAAATGGAGCGCACGCTGGAACCTATCCGTCGTCAGCATTTGGAGGTCAGTCGCGTTCTAGAAATGTCTGGAGCAGCGGCCCGGATGCAGGAGATCATCAGCGCCAATCAACATTGGCAGGAGTTAATAGAGCAGACCACTGCGGCAAGTCGTATTGCCGATAGCCTTGCAGCTCATCAATCCTGGCTTGAGCGTCTTGATTTCGTCCAACATGACTTCTCACACATTTCACAGCTGCAAGCATCCGCCAAGCTGGCCCTGTGTGATACATCCCTGCAACTTACAGCTACAGAACGGCTTATGGCAGGAGTCGACTTCGAGGTAATAAGGAATCGCTTTCAAATCGAGATGCCTGTCATTGCAGGGTTGGAGAGCTCAATAGCCCATGTGGCCTCCTCGTACGGGAGTTTGGCAGAGTCGTTGCGGGAGATCTCGGACATCACGCGCCTGCCTGCCTTCGTTTTGCCTGGGGCCACCCGTGAAATCTACACCACCAGCTTCGCGCTCGAGACCCTTCGTCCCTGGGATGAACGGGATGAGGAAGAAGTCGAAACGGAAATTCAGCTTGTCGCCGAAGCGGAGCTGGAAACATCGGGCTGCATTGCCCTCTTGCAGCAGGTAGATCCAGGGCTTGCACGGCCGTACATCGGCGCTCGGGATGCCTTGCATGATAAAAATGCCGACCGGGCAAGGCATATTCTGAGCTCGCTCAGAGAGCTGTGGAACCATCTACTCAGGCGATTGGCACCCGACGATCTCGTCGCCGCATGGATTCCGGGGGTACTCAATCAGAAGGACCTGCTACATGAAGGCAAGCCAACCCGTCGAGCCAGGGTACTTTATGTCTGCCGGGAGCTGAACAACGATCCGCTGACCGACTTCTTGATGCACGACACCCGGGCACTGGTGAAACTGATCGAGCTGTTCAACCGGGTTCACGAGTTGGAGACTGATTTGACCGACGAGCAGCTCAGGGCCATTCTCCTCAAGACCGATTCGTGGCTGATGTATATACTCCAAATTTCGGCTGGAAATTTTCACAAGTAAACAGGAGGCGACCATGCCAAAAAAATCCGGATCACACCATGTAGTCCCCAGCGCCAATGGCGGATGGGACGTCAAGAAGGACGGCGCGACCCGTAGCAGCGGCCACTTCGACAAGAAGCAAGATGCCGTCGATGCCGGGCGCAAGATCAGCCAGAATCAGGGTACCGAGTTCTACATCCACGGCAAGGACGGGAAGATCCAGAACAAGGACAGCCACGGAAACGATCCGTATCCACCCAAGGGCTGACGCAAGCAATCATGGCAGGGACTGGCCTCTGGTGTGGGGGTATTAGTTGTTAGTTGAATTGAACCTCGGCCTTGTATGATTATTTGAGCGTGCATGCTTCTCAAGTATCATTGGGATCACCCATATCGATCCGCCAGTCATCTTTGTCGTACAGACCGGCACCTGAATGGCCGTCTCTGAGTTCTGGCTGTTTCTCTTCGCCCATATCGGTCTGCTGGACGAGCCAAGCCGCTACCAGTAGAAACGCCATAAGCAAGGCCAGCCAGAATGCCATGTACAGCAATACTCCGAGCACGACGAGCTTTACGCTCCAGAACAACACCTTCCCCAGTTCTTCCGGTAGCCCCTTCTTCGCCAGCCATTGAATAGCTCGCGATTCCTGTCGCGTGAGACTGCGCCACGCAAGGCCCAGCCATCGGCCGGCGCGCTCGGTTTTCGTGATCGTCGGTGTCGCCTTCATCGCTTTTTCCTCTTGGAGGATTATCGCTTCTCCTTCTTCGACCAGTCGGATCGGCTTGCTGTCACGAGACTTTCCCAGTCATCCGGTGGGTTGCCTCGCTTGAGCATCTTTTCGAACACCGCGTAGGGGTCGGACTTGCTGCCGGATGACCGTAATGTCTGATCATCGTTGACCCAGGCAAACACGATGGTCTTCGACCTGGAGTCGTAGCGGAAGAACAGCCGGAAGCGCCTTCCGATCTTAGCTCGCCGCCAGTGCCGGTGCTCTGGCCCTAGCGTGTTGCCCTGCCGGTATTCATCTCGCCCTGGATCACTGGGCACGATCTCCAGGATCAACTGCGTCAGCGCCCTGAACAATTTGACGTTGGCGTTACTCTCGTAGCCTTTCGGGTCACTCCGCTGTGCACGCTCGGCGGCTGCGTGCAGCTTCTGCAATTGCTCCACGATGCAGTCATGGAACAACAGTATCCATCCATGGCGCTGCATCAAAGGGCTACTTCGCCTTCGATGTCCTCATTGATATCCACCGAGTGTTCCAGATTCGCCAGCATGGCCTGGGCAAGATCGTCCGGCAGGTTGCCAACGTGCTTACCCTGGCGGATGTCCTGCTCCAGCAATCCCAGGAAGGCACCGATGGCCGGGTCTTCATGTTTGGCGTCGGCACGGGTGACGATCACTTCGCCGCCGCGCAGTTCAAAGGACACCTTGCCCCCGGTGGTCACACCCAGGGCTTGTCGAATTGTCTTGGGCAAGGTGATCTGCCCTTTGGAAGTCAGGGTAGCTTGTTCATTGATGCCAGGCATGGTCGGGCTCCTGTCGGTGATACTCATGCCTATAGGGTAAGGATTATTCCTTACCTTGTCAATCCTGGCTTCCCCCGGTGTATTTTGCGGTCGCATGTCCCTCTCCTGTTGTTGCTGAAAGCACCGATGGTAGACAAGGTACAGCCAGCCTTCCGCAAACAATACGGAACCGCACGAATCCTATTTATTGTGGCTGGATACCATGGGCTAACTTATACCCTAGGGCTCATTAAGGGCCAAAGGGCTGGGAAGGGGCAAGGGAATGGTAGGAAGGGGAAAGGCTCTACCCGAAAAGGCCAAAAGGCCCCAGCCCGGTCACACTGTTCGGGGTTTCAGATGTTTTCCCTGTTCCAACGTAAAAGCGTCCGCCTGACCGCCGGCGAACCACAAGCCCCCGTCTCGGAGATGCCCAAAGGGCTGACGCGACCTGAGTCGGCCGCGTCTCTGCTGGCAACGCCTCGCCGGCGGAAACTGCTGGAACACATCTGGCAGCGGACGTCACTATCTCGTCGTCAATTCAACACTCTGTACCTGGCACCCCTGGAACGCTACGCGGAACTGGTCCAACAATTCCCGGCCTCTGAGGGGCATCACCACGCCTATCCTGGCGGAATGCTCGACCACAGCCTGGAAATCGTCGCCTATGCGCTCAAGTTGCGACAGTCCTACCTGCTGCCCGCCGGTACCACCCCGGAGACCCAGGCCGCCCAGGCGGAGGCCTGGACCGCGGCCACCGCCTATGCGGCGCTGCTGCACGACATTGGCAAAATCGCCGTCGACCTGCATGTGGAGCATACCGATGGCTCCCTCTGGCACCCCTGGCACGGTTCATTGCAGCGGCCATACCGGTTTCGTTATCGCAAGGACAGGGAGTACCGCCTGCACAGTGCCGCTACTGGACTCCTGTACACCCGGCTCCTCGATCGTGAAATCCTTGACTGGCTCAGCCAGTATCCCGATCTGTGGGCTGCCTTGCTGTATGTCCTGGCCGGGCAATATGAGCATGCCGGCACCCTCGGCGAGCTGGTAATACAGGCTGACCAGGCCTCGGTTGCCCAGGAACTCGGTGGCGACCCTGGCAAGGCGATCGCCGCGCCCAAACATACCCTGCAGCGGAAACTGCTGGATGGCCTGCGCTATCTGCTCAGGGAAGAGTTCAAACTTAACCAGCCCCAGGCCTCCGATGGCTGGCTGACTCAGGATGCCTTGTGGCTGGTGAGCAAGACCGTTTCCGACAAGCTGCGCGCCTATCTGCTGTCCCAGGGCATTGAAGGCATACCCTCCAACAACACTGCTCTGTTCAATATCATGCAGGACCACGGCATCGCACAGCCCACACCGGACGACAAAGCGATCTGGAAGGCGACCGTGACCAGCGATGGGGGCTGGTCGCACAGTTTCACGTTCCTGAAGCTATCACCGGCTGCAATTTGGGAAGCAGCCGACCGACCGCCTGCATTCACGGGGAACGTTGACGTCGATCAAGGGGAAGAGGATACGCCTGCACCCAGCGAAGGGAATGCCGGCCATCATGTGCCCGACGCCGATCTGGATCAGTCTGGGCCGACAGAATCAGTTATGGCAGACGATGGCGTAAACGCGCTGCTCAACCTACTGGATGACTCCTCGGCACCTACAACAGCCGACCCGCCGCAACCTCCAAAAGAAGAAGTCGTCGCTCCAGTGCCGGATGAGGAGCCAGAGCGGAGAAATGCCTCACCTTCCGGCGAACACTTCATGGAATGGCTGCGTCAGCGCATCCAGGCTCGAAAACTCATCATCAACGACGCCAAGGCGCTGGTACACACCGTAGACGGTACCGTGTATCTCGTCAGCCCGGGGGTGTTCCAGCGTTATGCCCAGGAGCATCCCCAGATAGCGAAGCTTGCCAAGACAGAGAAGCTCTCAGACTGGCAGTGGGCTCAGAAGAAGTTCGAAAAGTTGGGACTGCACCGCAAGCAAGACAATGGGCTGAACATCTGGACTTGCGAAGTCACCGGGCCACGCAAGTCGCGGCGGTTGCATGGCTACTTGTTGGCAGATGGCTCGGTGTTGTTCAACGAACCAATTCTAAATAATCCGTATTTGACGCTTTCGGTTGGCGAAGCTCAGTCCAACAGTGGTGCTACATAAAGCTTAGCCCGCTCTGCGAGCACGAGCACCAATCTTCTTGGATGTCGGCTTGGAAGCTGACTCAGATGTATTTACAGCCGCCTCTTCTGCTGCCGAAAGATAATCAGCCCATGCCTGCATCATTTCACGGCGCTGGGAGAGCAGGATTGCCTTATTGTAAGTTGCGCGCACCTTGTTGCTTTCGACGTGGGCTAGCTGGCGCTCAATGGCATCGGGACGGAAACCCTGCTCGTTGGCCCAAGTGGAAAAAGTGGTTCGCCAACAGTGGGGTGTTGTTCTCGGCCCCAGATTCATGTCACGCATGGCATACGACAATCTGTTGGGCGTCGTGAACCCCTTGCCGCTACGGTGAGGAAACAGATAGCGTCCACCTTCGGTAATTGGCCGAAGGTCTTCGATCACCTGGATTGCCTGATCAGAAAGAGGGCAGACGTGGTCGCGTCCGGCTTTCATCTTCTCCCCCGGTCGGCGCCATACTTGTTCCTCAAAATCAAACTCGTTCCACTCTGCATCGGCTGCTTCGCCGGGTCGGCAGGCAGTTAGTGCAATGAGTCGCAGACACAGGGCAGTTTCTGGGTAGCCACGGTAAGCCCGAAGCTCTCGATAGAAGGCGCGGGTCTGCTCGGCGGTCAAGACGGCCTTGCTTTGGCTGGGAGGTATCTTGAGCAGTCCGCGCAGCGTTGGTATCGGGTTGGCGTCGGCCAAGCCCCGTACGATTGCATACTCAAAAATTGCGTTCAGGTCGCCCTTCACATGAATCCCGGCCCAGGCACCGTGGGCTTTGCAGGCCTCCAGGACGGGACGTATCTCTTTGACTCCGATCTCACTGATTGGAATCTCGGCCAGCTTCGGTGCGAGGTATTTCCGGATACGGCTTTCCTTGGCGCGGTACGAGCCTGGCTTGTAGCTCGCTTTCACCTCAGCCAGATAAGCAGCCGAGACTTTGGCAAAAGAGCTTTCCATGGCTCGCTTGCGTTCTTCGAGTGTCTCGATATTGCGCCGCTTTATCTCTTGGCGGTCGTGCGATGGGTGAATGCCTTGCTTGACGAGCTGCCGTGCCGAGTCCCGCTCCGTTCGGGCATCTGATAGGCCTACATCAGGGTAGGGGCCGATAGCGTAAAGATTCTCCTTGCCATCAATGCGGTACTTCCAGCGCCAGAGCTTGCTGCCATTTGGTTTGACCAAGAGGAACAGGCCGCCGCCATCACTGAGCTTATACGAGCGTGATTCCGGCTTCGCCGCCCTGACTTTGAGTTCGGTAAGTAGATCCTTTGGCATTGGCACCTCCAGGATGGGGGGGGGGTCGGTACCCCCAAAATTTTTGAGCAGTACCCCCAACTGTACCCCCAAAAATCCTGGAATGCAAAATCCAACAGTAGACGTCGGCGGCTCAGAAGACCCAGGCTTTTTCAATGTAAGCTGTTGATTTTACGTTATATGCTTAGTCTATGGGCGGCTACTAACGTCTACTGAGGTATAGGAGAAATGATCAGACGTTGAAGCGGAAGTGCACCACGTCGCCATCCTTGACCACGTACTCCTTGCCTTCCAGGCGCCACTTGCCGGCGTCCTTGGCGCCCTGTTCGCCGTTGTAGGCGACGTAGTCGTCGTAGGCGGTGACTTCGGCGCGGATAAAGCCCTTCTCGAAGTCAGTGTGGATGACGCCGGCGGCTTGCGGGGCGGTGGCGCCGATCTTGACGGTCCAGGCGCGTACTTCCTTCTTGCCGGCGGTGAAATAGGTGTGCAAACCCAGCAGGCTGTAGCCGGCGCGGATCACCCGGTTCAGGCCGGGCTCTTCCATGCCCAGGTCAGCCAGGAAGTCGGCTTTTTCATCGTCGTCCAGCTCGGCGATTTCCGCTTCTATCTTGGCGCAGATTGGCACCACCGAAGCGTTTTCCTTTTCTGCCAGTTCCCGTACCGCGTCCAACAGCGGATTGTTGTCGAAGCCGTCCTCGTCCACGTTGGCGATGTACATGGTGGGTTTGAGGGTGAGCAGGTTGAGGCTGCGCAGTTGTTTGCGCTCGTCGTCGCTCAGTTCGGCGGCCCGGGCTGGTTCGCCTTCGTTCAACATCGGCAGCACCTTGTCCAGTACCGGCAACAGTGCCTGAGCTTCCTTGTTCTGGCCCTTGGCGGCTTTGGTGGCGCGCTGATGGGCGCGTTCCACGGTGTCCAGATCGGCCAGCGCCAGCTCCGTGTTGATGACGGCGATGTCATCCAGGGGGGACACCTTGCCGGCCACGTGGATCACGTTCTCGTCATCGAAGCAGCGCACCACATGAGCGATGGCGTCGGTCTCCCGGATGTTGGCCAGGAACTGGTTGCCCAGCCCCTCGCCCTTGGAAGCGCCGGCGACCAGGCCGGCGATATCGACGAATTCCATGGTGGCCGGCAGCACCCGTTCCGGATTGACGATGGCGGCCAGCTTGTCCTGCCGTGGGTCGGGGATGGGCACCACGCCGGTGTTCGGCTCAATGGTGCAGAAAGGGAAGTTTTCGGCGTCGATGCCCGCCTTGGTCAAGGCGTTGAAAAGAGTGGACTTACCCACGTTGGGAAGTCCCACGATGCCGCACTGAATACCCATAGCCATACCTCCACGTTCGAGGGCGCAATGCTACTCAAGCCGTCGGCAAAAAGCGACCGTCCCGGCGGGTTGCCAGGGAGCCGGGGCGGCCAGGCGCTGGCGCCGGGAGGCCGGCCGTGGGGCGCCGCTAGACTGGTCGGTCAGAAAACCAAGAGTCTGATGATCATGCGTATCCTTTACCAGTTTCCCATATCCCATTACTGCGAGAAGAGCCGTTGGCAATTGGAGCATAAGGGACTGGCCTACGAGACCCGTGACCTGCTGCCCGGGGCGCACTGGCCACGGACCCGCTGGCTGGCCCGGATCGGTACCGTGCCGGTGTTGCGCGACGGCGAGCGCAGGGTGGGGGATTCCACCAAAATCGCCTACTACCTGGAAAAGTACTATCCCGAGCGCTCCCTGATTCCCGAGGACGCGGCTCTGCGTCACCGGGTCATTGAACTGGAGCAGCAGTTCGATCGCCTGGGTGTCCATCTGCGAACCTGGATGTACGGGCATGTGCTGGATCGCCCGGAAACCATGGAGTTACTGCTGGCGCCGGCGGGAATGGCCCCCTGGATAACGCGATTGCTGGCGCCGCCATTGCGTGAAGCCATCCGCCGCAAATACGCCATCAATCCGAAATCGGTGGTTTATGCCGGTGAGCGGGTGGAGGACGGTCTGACCCTGGTGGAGACGCTGCTGGTACAAAACGGGGGAGACTATCTGGTCGGGGATCGTCTGACGCTGGCGGATATTACCGCCGCCAGTCTGCTGGCGCCGATGATGGGGATCGCCGGCACCCCCTGGGAGGGGATCGAGGTTTCCAGCTTACCGGAGCCGGTCCGGCATCAGTTCCGGTTGGTCCGTGAACGCCCTGCCGGGCAATGGGTGAAGGAACGCTACCTGCGCGATAGATAATGGGAGGCTGGCTTGGGGCCGGCGGTCAGGCGCGAAAACCGTTCAGGTGGTTCATGGCGCTGTTAAGGTCGCCGCGCAGCAAATCGGGGGTATAACGCACCGCTTCGTCGATGGCGTGTTCGATAAGCGTACGGTCGGCGGTGGAGGGTTTGTTGAGCACATGGGGCGTGACCAACTGGGCGCTGCCCGGGTGGCCGATGCCGATGCGCAGCCGGTAAAAGTTCCGGTTGTTGCCGTGGCGGCTGATGATGTCCTTGAGGCCATTGTGGCCGCCGTGCCCGCCGCCTTGCTTGAAACGGGCGGTGCCGGGTGGCAGGTCCAGTTCATCATGGGCGACCAGGATTTGCTCGGTGGGGATCTTGAAGAAGTTGGCCAGGGCGGAGGTGGACTGCCCGCTGCGGTTCATAAAGGTGGTGGGGACCAGCAGGCGAATGGTTTCGCCCTCGAAAGTAAAAGTCCCGGTGACGCCGAAGTACTTCTTTTCTTCGTTGAGGTGAACCCCATGGGCGCGGGCCAGCGCGTCCACGTACCAGACGCCGGCGTTGTGGCGGGTCTGCTCGTATTCCTGCCCCGGGTTGCCGAGGCCGACGATCAGTCGAACCGGTGCCATGTCCCTATCCTGAAATCATAAAAAACGGGGGCCGAGGCCCCCGTTTTGTCTCGGGCCGATTATTCCTGGCCTTCGCCTTCTTCCGCTTCGCCGCCTTCTTCGGCGTCGTCGCTACCGCCGCGCACTTTCGGCTTGTGCACCGCGGCAACCGGCTGGTCGTGGCTCTCGCCGTGGCTCAGTTCGACCAGGGTCACGCCTTTCGGCAGTACCAGATCGGACAGGTGAACCACCTGCTCCAGTGCCACCTCGGCCATGTCCACTTCGATGAATTCCGGCAGGTCCTGCGGCAGACAGCTGACCTGAACCTCGGATACGTTGTGGTGGATTTCACCGCCTTCCTTCTTCACGCCCACGCAGGTTTCTTCGTTAATGAAGTGCAGCGGAACGGTCATGGTGATGGCATGGCTGGTGTCCACGCGCAGGAAGTCAGCGTGGATCGGAAAGCCGCTGGACGGATGGCGCTGCAGATCACGCAGTACCGCCTGGTGCTCTTTGCCTTCCAGTTTCAGGGTCAGCACGTGGCTGTAGAAGGCTTCGTTTTCCAGGGCTTTACGCAGTTCGCGCATTTCCAGGGACAACATGGCGGGTTCGGCGGTACCACCGTAGAGAACGGCGGGAACCCGGTCTTGCAGACGACGCAGGCGGCGGCTCGCACCTTTCCCCTTGTCGCTGCGTGCTTCAGCGTTCAGTACAAACTCATTGCTCATGAGTGTTCTCCAGTAAAGCTCCGCGGCACCCCGCGACCAGGCGCACCGGGAGGGATCAGTCGAATAAAACCGGCAACGGGCCGGAAGGGGGCGGATTATGCCGGAAAAGCCCGCCGGACGCCAGATGCCCCGGCCCGCGACGAAAAAGGCCGCCCCATCGGGCGGCCTCTTTTTATCCTTTCGCTGTCAACTGTCCACCATCAACTGTCGGCTGCCTTCACACCAGTTCCAGGCGGTCGAACATGGCGGAGAGGGACTCCTCGTTGTTCACCCGGCGTACCGTTTCAGCCAGGATCGGCGCCAGGCTGAGCACGCGGATGTTGGGGCAGGCTTCGCCTTCCGGGGACAGCGGGATGCTGTCGGTGACCACCAGCTGATCCAGCGGACTGTTGCGGATGTTGTCGATGGCCGGGCCGGACAGCACCGCGTGGGTGCAGTAGGCGTAGACCTTGGCGGCGCCATGGTCTTTCAGGGCCTGGGCCGCCTTGCACAGGGTGCCGGCGGTATCGACGATATCGTCCACCAGGATGCAGGTGCGGCCTTCGACTTCACCGATGATGTGCATGACCTGGGATTCATTGGCTTTTGGGCGACGCTTGTCGATGATCGCCAGATCCAGGTCATTGAGCTGCTTGGCCAGGGCGCGAGCGCGAACCACACCGCCCACGTCCGGGCTCACCACCATGGCGTCGTCGTACTTCTGGCGCTCGATATCGGCCACGAACAGCGGCGTGGCGTACACGTTGTCCACCGGGATATCGAAGAAGCCTTGAATCTGGTCGGCGTGCAGGTCCACCGTCACCACCCGGTCGATGCCCACCGCGGTGATCATGTCGGCCACCACCTTGGCGGTGATCGGTACCCGCGCTGAGCGCACCCGGCGATCCTGACGGGCATAGCCGAAGTAGGGCATGACGGCGGTGATGCGGCCGGCGGAGGAGCGGCGCAATGCATCCGCCATCACCAGCACTTCCATCAGGTTGTTATTGGTGGGATTGCAGGTGGACTGGACGATGAACACGTCCTTGCCGCGCACATTCTCCTGGATATCCACCGCGACTTCGCCGTCGCTGAAGGTGCCGACTTCGGCATCACCCAGGGGAAGGCTGAGGTGTCTGGCCATGGCGTCGGCGAGAACCGGGTTGGCGTTACCGGAAAAGATGACGAGTTTGGACACTGGCGTCCCCTAGGATGTTGAAAGTACCGTTTTGAAGTACTACAGGAAAGATGGCTGGGGTACCAGGACTCGAACCTGGGAATGACGGGATCAAAACCCGTTGCCTTACCAACTTGGCGATACCCCAACACTAACTTGCTCAGGACGTTCCTGAATTCTGTCTGGCCCGAAGCGTTGCCAGTGCCTCCCGGAGTGGGGAGATTTGTTTGCTTCGTGCCACAAAACCTGTCCAGTGCTGTGGCAACCTCGGCAGTAATTGCCGGGCTGCTTGCTCACCGGCAAGGCGTGCGAAACAGCAGGCGCCGGTGCCGGTCATACGGGCGTTGCCCGCTTCCCGCTGGAGCCAGTCCAGGGCTTCCGCTATGGGCGGAAAGTGCCGTTTGGCCACGCTTTCACAGTCGTTTTGCAGACTGTCCAAGGAGCCCCTGTCCAGCGAGGCCGGTACTGTAATGGGGGGTGTGTGCCTTGTCAATTCCTTGTCGCTGAAAATTCGAGCGGTCGGAACGGCAATGCCGGGATGCACCACCAGAAACCATTCCTCGGGCATGAACACCGGGGTCAGGCGCTCGCCGACGCCTTCCGCCCAGGCGCTGTGGCCGGCCACGAACACCGGCACATCGGCACCCAGTTTCAGCCCCAGAGTGATTAATTCCGCCTCTTCCAGGTTCAGATCCCAAAGCAGGTTCAGACCGCACAAGGTGGTGGCCGCGTCGGAGGAGCCGCCGCCGACACCGCCCCCGGCTGGCAGCCGTTTTTGCAAGCGCAGGCGCGCGCCCTGGCGGCAGCCGGTGTGCTCCTGCAGAAGCCGGGCGGCCCGCAGTACCAGATTGTCATCATCGGTGGGCAAATCGGGATCGTCACACTGAAAGTCGAGATGAGAGTGCGGTTCAAAGTGGAGGCGATCGCCATGGTCCAGCATCACGAACAGGGTTTGCAGCTCATGATACCCGTCCGCCCGGCGCCCGGTGATATGCAAAAACAGATTCAGCTTGGCCGGAGCCGGCAAATCGAAGGTGGTCATGGCAGGGGGCGCCAGTCGCGGATCAACAAGGTGAACCGGTTACCGTCCTGCTCCGCCTTGATGCGATGGGGCAGGGTGACCCGGCCCACCGGCTGATAACGGTCGAATTGCAGCTGCCAGCCGAGTTGATTCAGGGTGATCAGATTGCCGGCTTGATCACGGTCGCTTTGCGCCGGCGCGCCCGGCCAGACCAGACCGCGGCTCCAGTACTCCAGCGCCGATACTGGCAACCAGAATCCGGTCAGATGCCAAGCCAGCTCCCCGGGGGTGCGGGCCTGCCATTCGCCCTTGGCGGTGCGCAGGTGGGCCAGTCCCGGGTCCCAGCGCAGTTCGGCGCTGCCGAAACCCAGAGGGCCGGAAAACTGGATCTCCCCCTGGCGTGGCGTCTGATGCCAGTCGAAGGTGGCGGAGCCGCCGTCGGCTTCGGTGCGGTAGCCCAGTTTGCCGGACATGCGCCACTTCAGGATCTGGTCGGGACGGGTGAAATCAGTGCTGACCGGCTGCTGCTGACAGGCGGCCAGCAGCAAGGCCAGTGCCACGGCGGCGACGCGAATCATAATGACACTCCCAGGCGTTGCAGGGTGCCGTGCAGCAGTTCGCTCTCCGGGTCGTCGGCGAGGGCGTCGCGCCAGACCATGCGGGCTTTGTTGCGCTGACCGAGATTCCACAATACCTCGCCGAGATGGGCGGCGACCTCGGCGTCCGGAAACTGGGCGTAGGCCCTCTGCAGATACTCCAACGCCTGTTGAGGACGCCCCAGCCGGAACAGCACCCAGCCCATGGAGTCGAGAATAGCGGGATGATCCGGCTCCTGTTCCAGGGCCTGGCGGATCATGTCGTGGGCCTGATCCAGATTGATGCCCAGATCCGCCCAGGTGTAGCCCAGGGCATTGAGAGCATCGGTGTTGTCCGGTCTCAGCGCCAGCACCTTGCGCAGATCACCGGTGGCCTGGTCCCAATCCTTGAGCAAGGTGGCGGTCATGGCGCGGGCGTACAGCAGATCGGGGTCATCGGGTTGCTCGCCGACCGCTTCATCCAGCAGGGCCATGGCTCCGGGCACGTCGCCGGTATCGGTGCGGATCTCCGCCTCGGTGACGTACAGCAGAGAAGTGTGAGCCGGATGCTGTTGCACCAGACTGGTCATCAGGGCGTGGCCCTTGGCGGTCTGGCCGCGCTCGTACATCAGCCGTACCGCCTGGACCCGGGCGGGCAAGGTCTGAGGGCCCTGTACCTGCATATAAAGGTCGATGGCCTGGCTTGGCACGCCCTGTTGTTCCGCCGCCTGGGCCAGCTGCATACGTACCTCGTCCGGACGGTAACCCTGATCCAGCAGGACCTGGAGGCGCTCCTGTGCCACCTCGGCGGCGCCGGACTCCAGCGCCATCAGGGCCAGGGAATACTGGAGATCCAGGTCGTCCGGGTCCTGGGCGGCGAGAATCTCCAGTTGCTCCTCGGCGCGTTCATGCTCGCCATCGGCCAGCAGCACACGAATATAGGCCAGGCGGTAACGGCGTTGCTCCGGTGCTTTTTTGACGATCTTGCGCAGATGCCGCTGGGCGCGCTTTTGCTGGCCCATGTCGTGCCAGAGCTGGGCCTTGAGCAGCAGTGCTTCGTCATGATCCGGGTTGCGCTTGAGGGTTTTGTCGGTGGCCTCCATGGCCCCTTCCAGATCGCCTTGCTCGCGCCGCTCCAGAGCCCGCGCGTACCACAGCGGGGCATGTTCCGGATAACGGTCGGCCAGGCTGGACAGGGCATGCAGTAATTCGCGGTTGCCTTGCTGGTCCAGGTTCTGAGCCTCCGCCACCAGCGGTATCAAGGCTTCGGTGCCGTGATGGGCCACCAACTGGTCCACATGAGCCGCGGCGGCGTCGCCGTCACCAAGTTGGATGTCGGCCAGGGCGGCCAGGCGCAGCGCGTCAGGGTCTTGGGGGGAATGCCGCAGCCATTGACTGGATAGTACCCGGGCCTGCTCGAAGTGGCCGAGATAGGCGGCCAGTTGGGTGGCCTGGCCAAGCACCCCGGGGTCGCCGGTGCGCTCCGCCACCGGGGCGTAGTAATCCAGGGTCAAATCCAGCGCCTGGCGCTGGGCGGCGGTTTCCGCCACCAGCAGGTCACCGATATCGGTGCCGTTGTACTCGATCGGCCGGTTGGGGGGCGCGGGCTCGGCGGTGGCGGCGGGATCCTCGACCCGGGGGGGAGGGCTGGCGCAACCGCCAAGTAAGAAGCTGGCGATCAGCGGCGGGATCGCGGCATAAAACGGCGAACGTGGTTTCATCGAACTCGCTGTCACGGCACGGGTGAGCGGCTATCATGGCACAGACATTTGCGTCACCCAAGGGGCGGACCGGCAGCGACCCGAAGGCCTCCGGAGCCGTGCTGATGAGGGCACCGGTGAGGCTGGTGGCCGCGGCGCCCGGGTTATAACATTGTTTCCGCGTGCTCTTTCGCGCAAAATGCGTGGCCCTTGCGCGTGTAGCTAACCCAGGCCGGGTCGTCCTTGTTTCTTATGAATCTCTTCGCAGTCGGGGTCAATCACACCACCGCGGACGTGGAGTTGCGCGAGCAACTGGCGTTTTCAGCGGATCAGGCCGACCAGGTACTGGCCGTCTTGCGCGATGAGCTGCCCGGCGTTCGCGAAGCGGCGCTATTGTCCACCTGTAATCGCACCGAACTTTATTGCCTGGTGGACGGCCCCATCCCCGATTTCAGCGACTGGCTGGCCCGTGCCCGGCGCATGCCCTCGCAGCGGCTGCGGGACGTGGTCTACCAGTATCGGGACGAGCAGGCGCTGGAACATATGATGCGCGTGGCCGGCGGGCTTGATTCCCTGGTATTGGGTGAACCTCAGATTCTCGGGCAAATGCGTGAAGCCTACGCTCGTGCTCACGAGGCCGGCCTGCTTAACAGCGATCTGGGACGAGTGTTCCAGGATGTTTTCTCGGTGGCCAAACGTATTCGCACCGAAACCGGTATAGGTGCCAACCCGGTGTCGGTGGCCTACGCCGCGGTTTCCTTCGCCCGGCACATTTTCTCCGACCTGAAGAAGAGCCGGGCCTTGTTGGTCGGCGCCGGGGAAATGATCCAACTGGTGGCCCGGCACCTGCATGAACAGCAGGTGCGGGAGATCGTTATTGCCAACCGGACACTGGATCGGGCCAGTGAGCTGGCAGCCGAGGTGGCCGGGCGCGCCATCGGCCTGGAAGAATTGCCGGTGGCGCTGGAGCACGCGGACATCGTCATTTCCTGCACCGCTTCGCCACTGCCGGTGCTGGGCAAGGGCACGGTGGAACGCGCGCTGAAACGGCGCCGGCACCGCCCCATGTTCATGGTGGACATTGCCGTGCCCCGGGATATCGAGCCGGAAGTGGGTAAATTGGACGACGTCTATTTATATACGGTGGATCACCTTCAGGAAGCCATCGAGGAAAATGTACGTGCCCGTCAGGAAGCCGCGCGCGAGGCCGGTGAGCTGATTCGCGAGGCGGTGCACCGTCATCGCCGTTCGCGCCGTGAGCAACGCGCCGCCGGTGTGTTGCGGGATTACCGGCAACAGCGTGTGGCGTTGGCGGACCAGGAACTGGAGCGCGCACTGTCGCAGCTGCGGAACGGCACGGATCCGGAGGATGTCCTGCGCCGCTTCAAGCACAACCTGGTTAACAAATGGCTGCACCAGCCAAGCGTGTCACTGCGGCGGATGGCCGCAGAAGGTCGTGTGGAGGATCTGCGCACCGCCCGGGAACTGCTGCTCGGCGACGAGCCTGATCAGACCTGACGCCGCGTCGCCCGGTCCCTCTTTTTCAACATCGGAAACCTCTATGAAAGCTTCGCTGAGCGCCAAGCTCGAGAAATTGACGGAACGTTTCGAGGAACTGAGCGGCCTGCTGTCCGATCCGGACGTCATTGCCGAGCAGAAACGCTTCCGTGCCTTTTCCAAGGAATACGCGGAGCTGGAACCGGTGGTGCAGGGATTCCGGGAGTACCGCTCCACCGAGGCGGATATGGACGCAGCCCGCGCGCTCGCCGAGGACAGCGATCCGGAAATGCGCGCCATGGGGCAAGAGGAACTGCGCGAGGGGCAGGCGCGTCTGGAGCAACTGGAAAGCGATCTGCAACGGGCCATGCTGCCCAAGGACCCCCGCGATAACGCCGGGGTTTACCTGGAAATCCGCGCCGGTACCGGCGGTGATGAAGCGGCTTTGTTCGCCGGCGATCTGTTCCGCATGTATTCCCGCTACGCTGACCAGCGGGGCTGGAAAGTGGAAACGGTAAGCGCCAGTGAAGGCGAACACGGTGGCTATAAGGAAGTGATCGCGAGGGTGATGGGCGACGGCGTCTATTCCCGTCTCAAGTTCGAATCCGGCGCCCATCGGGTACAGCGTGTACCCGCCACCGAATCCCAGGGCCGTATCCACACCTCCGCCTGTACCGTGGCGGTGATGGCGGAGGCCGAGGAGGCCGGTGATATCGAGATCCGCAACGAAGACCTGCGCATCGATACTTATCGTTCCTCCGGCGCCGGCGGCCAGCACGTCAATACCACCGACTCGGCGGTACGCATCACCCACTTGCCCACCGGGGTGGTGGTGGAGTGTCAGGACGAACGCAGCCAGCATAAAAACAAGGCCAAGGCCATGTCCCTGCTGAAAGCTCGTTTGCTGGACGCTCGCGAAAGTGCCGCCCAAGCGGAACAGGCCGCTCAGCGTAAATCCCTGGTAGGCTCCGGTGATCGCTCCGAGCGTATTCGCACCTATAATTTCCCTCAGGGCCGCCTCACCGATCATCGCATCAACCTGACCCTGTACCGTCTCAACGAAATTGTCGCCGGTGACATGGACGAAGTGCTGGACGCTCTGCTCGCCGAACATCAGGCGGAACAGCTGGCGGCGCTGGCGGACGCCGGCGGCGCGGAGTAACCGGTGCGCATCGATCAGGCGTTGCGCGAGGCCCGCTCCCGTTTGCGGTCCTCGCCCAGTGCGGCGCTGGATGCCGAGTGTCTGCTGTCCCATGTGCTGGCCCAATCCCGCACCTATCTGTTCACCTGGCCGGAGCGGACCCTGAGCGAATCCCAGCAACGGCGCTTCCTGGAATTGCTGGCTCGCCGTGAAACCGGTGAGCCGGTGGCTTATCTGATCGGCGAGCGGGAGTTCTATGGGCGGCTGTTCAAGGTTACCCCGGATACGCTGATCCCGCGCCCGGATACCGAAACTCTCATCGACATCGTGTTGGAACGGCTGCCGGAATCGCCGTTGCGGGCGGTGGATGTGGGCACCGGCACTGGCGCCATCGGTATTACTCTGGCGCTGGAAAGGCCTGCCTGGTCAGTGTTGCTGGTGGATATCAGCGATGCCGCCCTGCGGGTGGCGAAGGACAATGCCAGAGCTCTGAACGCGGAAGTCGGAGTCGTCGGCGGAACCTGGCTGGCGGCGTTGCCAGGCCCGTTTGAGTTGATCGTATCCAACCCGCCTTATGTCGATCCCGAAGACCCGCATCTGGGGCAAGGCGATGTCCGCCATGAACCGCGTACCGCGCTGGTGGCGGCGGAACGGGGGCTGGCGGATATTCGCGTGCTTGCCGATCAGGCCATAACGCGTCTTGTGGAAGGCGGTTGGCTGGTGCTGGAGCATGGTTATGATCAGGGAGAGGCGGTTCGCACCCTTTTGCAGGATCGGGGGTATGGCGAGGTGGAGACGCTCCGCGATCTGGGAGGACAGGATCGCGTTACTTTAGGGCAAAAATAGCGGCGCGGCCCCTGGCCGGAGCCGACGACAGGCGGAGACACCATGTTCAACGACGACCAGTTAATGCGCTACAGCCGCCAACTGCTGCTGGCGGATTTTGATCTGCAGGGTCAGGAAGCGTTGAGCCGCGCCCGGGTGCTGTTGGTGGGGTGCGGCGGTCTGGCCAACCCGGCAGCCCTGTATCTGGCCGGCGCTGGCGTCGGTGGGTTATTGCTGGTGGACGACGACCGCGTGGAAGTCTCCAATCTGCATCGTCAAGTGGCTTTCCGCGCCGATCAGGTCGGGGAGGAAAAAGCTCCGGCCCTGGCGGCGCAATTACGTTCGTTGAACCCCGATGTGCCGGTCACGCCAGTGGTGGCCCGTGTCGACGCTGGCTGGCTCGATCAACAGCTGCCGGAAGTGGACCTGGTGCTGGATTGCACCGACAACTTTGCTACCCGGCAAGCGGTCAACGCCGCCTGCGTGCGTCATCGTAAACCGCTGGTAAGCGGCGCCGCCATTCGTCTGGAAGGGCAAATCGCCGCGTTCGATCTGCGGCAAGCCGGCAGCCCCTGCTACGCTTGTTTGTTTGGTGACGGTACCGAGGGCGATTTGCTGTGCAGTGAGGCGGGAATCCTGGGACCGGTGGTGGGTACCGTGGGCACCCTGCAGGCGCTGCTGGCCATGCATTTGCTTACTGGCCAGCCGGTGGCTCCGCAACTTCACGCCTTCGATGGCCGAGCCCTGAGCTGGCGGCAATTGGCACTGCGCAAGGACCCGCATTGCCCGGTGTGCGGCGATCCCGTCGCCGGGGAAGACGGATGATCAGACTCCGGAGACATGGATTGGCGTTGTATTCGCAGCCAAGGCGACTTCCCACGGCGGGAACTGCAAAGTCACCGTGGGAAGCGGCTTTGGCCGCGAATGGAGGGGATGCTCAACGATTACGGATCAGAGCACCTTGGTCGGAAAGGCGCACAACGGGCTGCCGGAGCAGTTTTCCGGGGTGACGAACAGCAGCCGTTCACCAGTGGGGTCGTTGACCGGATCATTGCTGATGAAGGCCACGAAGCCGAAGAAGTAAATCCCTTCCGCACCCTTGGCGTTGGCATCCGCCACCACCTCCGTGTAAGTGTCCGCCGACTGCATTAGCTCATAGTTGAAAGTGGCCTGGCTGTTTTCATCCTTGATGTAGAGATTGGCGAATTCCGCTGCGCCGTTGGTATTGACGAACGCAAAAGGATAAATCCACAGGTATCCTTGATCGCCTTGTTCGGAGACGGCGGTCAGGAACTCTTCCTCGGTTTCTTCATAGTCGGCTGGCGTCGACCGGTAGCTGTAACGGGCCGTGCCATTGACGGCGCGCTGCCAGAGGTAGCCGGCATTGCCGTTGCCATCCGTGATGGGGCCCAGGAGCAGATAACCGTCCTTTCCTTCTTCATTAGCCGCGTCGATGAGTGCCGAGGCGCTGGTTGCAAGACCCGGCGTCACCTTGGTTTCGTAGGTGGTATTAGTGCCTTGTTGGTGCATGTAGACGGTTTGAATGGTGGTGTCGCCATACAGACTGATATAAGGAGCACTCAGGGCAAAACCCTCTTGTCCCTGAGCATTGGCCTCGGCCACGAACTGGTCCAGCGTGGGTTGTTGCGGATTGATCCGGTACTCATAGGTGGCTTCCTGGTGGCGGCCGAACAGCAGGCCCCCCACATCCACGTCGGAGCCCAGTTTCACTGGTCCCAGGAACACATAACCTTCGGCGCCCATGTTGATGATTTGCGTGTCGGAGAACTGAGTCCCGGGCAGGAATTCGTAATGGTATGTGCCGGCGCCACCATCACCACCGCCGTCACCATCTCCCCCACCATTGTCGCCGCCACCATTGTCACCGCCGCCGCTGCTTCCTCCACCGCCGCCGCAGGCGGCCAGAGTGATGGAAAACAACGTAACGAAAAGAAATGTGAAGATACGTTTGAACATAACAGCGTCCTTGTTCATGCATCGCGTTGGCCACCCCTGTCGTCAGACCAGGGGTGGAAGGTAAAGAAACAGTAATAAACGATGCTTCCCGATCCGGCGCTCCCGGGGAGGGTCGGTCGAACAGCGATCCGTCAGAATTGGCAATCAGTCGTCGTTTTTGCCGATGGAAGTCATGTCATCCTTGGTGTCCTGGACCGCCTGGCCAGTGTCTTGCACGGACTTAACCGTGCCTTGCACGGCATTGGTGGCCTTGTCGGACGTTTCCTGCACCTTGTTGATGGCGTTGGAAGTCTTGTCCAGGGCGTCGTTCATCTTGTCGAGGAAGCCGGCCTGAGCATTCACGGACAAAGCCAGTGCGCAGGCGGTGGAGGAGGCGATAACCAGGGCTCTAAGCGTCATTGTCGGTCTCCGTACGGTTAACCTTCGTTCATTGAAGAGGTCCGGAGTGGTCATGTTCTCCGGACAACTGGAAAAAATAGGCATCGACGTGGAGAACCCATACCGGTTCCGACGCCGGGTGTCGTAAAATGGGGACAATACGCTGGGTTGCTTTGCCGTGGCTCTCGGGGAAGGGAACACTCCCATCAATGTGTTCCCTGCGCAGCTTTCAGTGTGTTGTCTCCCGGGTAAATGAAAGCTATCGCCGGTGCCCGGTCTGAACCACCCTACCGTGGTAGGGTTTTCAGCCGTCGCCAATGGCCTAGGATGGAACGGCGAATGAATGAGGAAGCAGGGCTTCACGGGAAACCGGAAGAAGGGAAGGGAAACACCGGGTACGCCCTGGTGGTGGATGACCACCCTTTGGTGATGCGCGGTGTCGCGGAATATCTGATCTCACACTGCGGCTATCGTTCCGTGCACAGCGTCGCGGATGGTGATGCCTGCATGGCATTTATCGCCGATAACGGAGCGCCCAATCTGGTCATTATTGATTTCTGGCTTGCCGATGGCGCCGCGCCGCCTCTGGTGAAAGCATTATCAGATCATTGTCCCGCAACCCGTCTATTGGTCATGAGTGGTGATGATGGGGTCGGTATCGACGCTCAGGCACGGGACGCCGGCGCTCACGGTTTCATCCAGAAGAATGAATCGCCGGAGACCTTTGCCCGGGCGGTGGCGGCGTTGCGCCGGGGGAAAACCTGGTTCGCGGATGCGGACCCGGCGTCGGCGGCAATACTCCGGTCCCGTCGTGAACTGCTGATCAGTCCGGCGGATCTGGGATTGACCCGGCGCCAGGGCGAGGTGTTGGCGATGATGCTTAAGGGACTGCCTAATAAACGGATTGCCATGGCGCTCAATGTCACCGAGCAAACGGTGAAGGAACATGTGTCGTCCATCCTGCAGAAACTCGGCGCCAGTAATCGGGTGGAAGCGATCGCATTGCTGCACGGTCGACGCTTGCGGCTATGAACGCCCGGCCCGCCAGAGGTAACACCGCGGCACCTTCCATGGCCAGTTTGAGCGCCGATGGCCGCGCCCGCTTGTTGGACATTACTCGTGTCAGGCTGTTTTACAGCGCTTCGGTAACGCCATTCGCGGGCATGGCCTTTATCATTTGGTTTTATCTTCTCGGGCAGGACATTTCCTGGTTGCTTGTGGAGCTGGCCGCGTACTTGCTGGGCGTCTGGCTGCTGTTCGTTTTGCGTCGGCGTTACCTGGCGGATAGGGCGTCTCTTGATAGCGAGAAGGTGCTGGAAAAATGGCTGCCGGTGGTCAAGCGCATCGCTGTTCTGCATGGCTTCGGACTGGCCTTGGTGGTGTTCCTGACGGCGGGAAAGGTGACGTTTGAGTTTGCCGCCGTGCTGCACATCACCTTCGCCGGTACCATCGCCGCCAACGCAACGCATCAGACCCCGGTGTGGGGGGTGTTCCTGCGGTTTTTCCTGTGTTGCTGGGTGCCGGTGGTTTTAATGATGCCCTGGACGGTTCCCGAGCACTGGCATTTCGTTTTGCCGATGGCGGTGCTGTTCGGTATCGCCATGTACCGTCACGGGGTGACCTCCCACCGTTTTTTCGTGCAACAGATCAAACTGGAAGAAGACAGTGCCGCCCTGGCGAAGCGTTTTCGCGACGCCAAGGAACAAGCGGAGCAGGCCCTGCAGGACAAGAACCGGTTTCTTACCACCGCCAGTCATGATTTGCGCCAACCAGTGCATGCCATGGGGTTTCTGATTCAGGCCATTGCACATCGCAATCGCGATGAAACGCTCAGGGAACCGATTCGGGATTTGCAACAGAGCGTGCGTTCGGTGGATCTGATGTTCAATTCGCTGCTGGACCTTTCGAAAATGGAAACCGGCGCGGTTACCGCGCAACGCACACCGGTATTGTTGGACGCCATCGTCGAGGACGTGGCGACCACGTTTCGCGAGGAAGCCAACAGCCGTGGCCTGGATCTGCGTATTCGCATCGCCCGCAGAGAGGCGGTGGTTCTGGGCGACGCCAGTCTGATTCGCCGCTGTTTGATCAATCTTACCCACAATGCTTTGCGTTATACCCCCCAAGGTGGTGTGCTGCTGTCGGTACGCCACCGTCAGGGGAGCTGGCTGCTGGAAGTATGGGATACCGGAATCGGTGTGGCGCTGGAGGAACAAAAGAATATTTACACGCAGTTCTATCGCAATGCTTATTCCTGGGGAATCGACAGCGCCGGCCACGGCCTCGGACTGGCGATGGTGGCACGCAGTGCAAAAATAATGGGTGCCGGCTACGGTCTGAATTCCGTGGAAGGGCGAGGATCCCGATTCTGGTTGTCATTGCCAGAGATGAAGCAAATGAAAACCGGTCATATGGTATCGGGCAATGCCATGCGCTCGTCATTGACCCGACTCGTGCCACTAACGGGGAGTTGCCTGGTCATCGACGACGATCCGCTGGTCACCAAAGCCTGGCAGAGCCTGATGGAAGCCTGGGGCGTGGAGGTTCGCTGTGCCGCGTCCGGTGCCGAGGCGTTTGAGTTGTTGCGTGGCGGCTTTCAACCTCAGGCCATTCTTTGTGACCAAAGATTGCGCTCCGGAGAAAGTGGTTTCGAAGTTTTTCAGGCGCTGCTGGAAGCGTGCCCGGAATCCGGTGGGGCCATGGTCAGCGGTGAATTTCACTCTCCCGTGCTGGAGCAGGCGGAACGGGACGGCTATCTGGTGTTGCGTAAACCTCTACAACCGCCGCAACTGCACGCCGTGTTGTCGCAATGGCTCGAACCGGCGGAGGCGGCCACCGAAAGTGATCGCTCCGAGTCAGCCGGATAGGGCCACCACCTGATGATTGAGCCGGGTGATTTGCCGTGCCATATCGGTCATCAACCTCTGAATCAGGGTGGGATGGGCCCGGATCAGGTGATGGAACTGGCTACCGGGCACCCGCACCGCGGAACAGCGGGTGAGCGCCTGTACCGTGGCGCTGCGCGAGGAGCCGGTAAGCACGGCGATGGCGCCCAGTACCTCGCCCTCGCCAACCCGGCCCACGGCCACATTATCCACCAGCACATCCGCTTCACCTTCGAATAAGTGATAGACGTCAGTGGCATGCTCCCCCTGACGGATCAGTACCTCTCCAGGTTGAAAGTAGACGAAGGCGGAGTGGGCGTGGTGGTCTTCTCCGACTCTGGCCGCCAGCATGTGCAGCAGAAGACGTTCCCTCAGATCCCGCAGGCGCTCCCATAAAGCTGCGAGATGGGGCTCTTTTCGCAACCTCTGAAGCACGATCTTCCAGGGATAGGCGGCCAGCAGCACGGCGCTATCCGCCTTGTAGCTCAGTCCCGAATCCCGTGGCAGTACGTCTCCTTCATCACACAGGAACAGGGGGCTTTCGCCGTGACGGGCCACCACCATGCCACCACGTACCACATGCAAACATTCTTCGTGGAGCGGCATCTTGTCCGCCGGAGGTTGAGGGCGAGGGCTGGCCAGATCCGCCAGGGCCACGGTCAGTTCACTGCCCAGTCGCTTGTAGTCCCGTGCCAGCGCGGCAAAGCCGGGAAGAGGGTCGCCAAGTGTCATCATGGTGTTCTTTCGTCCACGGTAGCCGAAAAGTAACCTGTAGTTGATCAAGCAGGGGTCGTGCCATTCCCGAATGTCCTTAATCATCGCCTCTGAGCGTTATGGATAGACGTGAACGCAGGCACAATACTGTGCAAAGTGACAAAAAAAGTCAGGGAGGAGTGCCGTGGGATACCGGATCCGCATGATGACAGTGGTGTTACTGGCGACCCTGGGCCTGCTGGGACTGGGGTTGATTGCGGTGGGGATGATAACAATGGGGGATTGTCCGTCCCGCTCCGATTGTCTGGCCTGGCGCATGCTGGGCGTCGTTATCTGGCTGCCCACGTCACTGGTGCTGTTGGGCACCGCGCTGTGGCTCTGGCGCTGGCCCTCCTGGTGGGCGCTGACGCCGCTATTGTTGCCGCTGTTGCTGATTGGTGTCTTTATAGCGGGCTGATCCGTCACCGGCGCGGTGAAGCCATCCGCCGCAACGTGTCGTCATGGTCGATGAAATGATGCCAAAGGGCACCGGCCACATGGATGCCCACCAGGGCTAAAAGCACATACCACAGCAGGTCCTTGTGCAACCAGGCCAGTATTTCGGCTATTTGGGCGTTGGGCGTCAGTAGTTGAGGCATGGGACCAAGCCCGAAAATCATGGTGCCTTTGCCAGCGAACTGACGCATCAGAAAGCCCGCTATGGGCATGGCGATCACGGATAGGTAGAGCCCAAGGTGCACCAGTTGGGACAGCCCGCGCTGCCAAGGCGCACCAATAAACGGTGGTGTGGGATGACGGACCCGCAGGTACAGCCGGAAAAGCATCAGGATCAGCACGGTGACGCCAAAGGAAATATGCAGCATTACCCAGCGGTCGCGCCATGGTGCCCCCTTCTCCACAAACTCGTGCAACTCCACCGAGGCCCAAGTCATCACCAGAAGAATGGCGACCAGCCAGTGCACCCCTTTGAGGGTGCGGTGCCAACCGGTACTCGTTGCCATGCTCGTCTCCCGTACGGATAAAACAGGAGTGTCTTTTGAATCCAACAAGGGGGGTTTGATTTATATCAATGAATCCTATATCACCGGGGCTATGCCATGGAGTTGATCATGTATAAAAGCCGTGTCGATAACCCTCTCACCGTACATCTCGGGCATGAGGAGCTGGTGATCCGCCGCCGTTATGAAACGCTCAGTATCGCCAATGATTTCCTCATCGCCATTTGGTTTCTACTGGGCAGTATCTTTTTTCTATACCCCAGCATGGAAACGCCGGCAGCGTGGTTGTTCGTGGTGGGTAGCTTCCAGTTCTTGATCCGGCCCACGATCCGTTTGTGCGGGCATATTCACTTGAAACGTTTGCCGGGCAATCAATGGGAGGAATGAGATGCGGATCCGACCGGGGCACAGTGTGCAAAGATAGAACCGGGGGCAAAAGTTTGTAACCTCATATTGTCTGGTCTTGGCATGGCCATGGTTTTGTAGAATTGTCAGAAACGATCCCCCTTGGGGCAGCACTCTCCAAGCCGGCGGGAAGTGCCCGGGTCAGGTACGGTGGAGGCAGTACAGGGAACCGAGAGCCAGGGAGCAAGGATGTGATGGAAAGAATCCGACTTCTTTTCCTGTTAATAGTGTTTTTGAGCGCTTCCGTTCAGGCCACCCGGCCTCCTCCTCATGGTGGTGAGTGGCCGGTTTGTGACCGGCTGGAGATGAGCTTTTTTATTGTTGCTTCACTGCGCTATGAAGACGGCCAGTCGCTGAATTGGGTATTGGAGGAGTTGGAGAAAGAGAATACGGAAACGCCCGTGGAGAAGGCGCTATTCGAAAAGATGGTCCGTCGGGTCTATGAATTGCCCGACAATCCGGAAGACCTGGCCGAAGAGGGCCAAGAGGTGGCCGTGGAGGATCTTGTCGGTGATATCCTGGACGAATGCGGCGAGCAATTCCCGTAACACCTGAAGAGACCAGGCAAAGAACCTGAAGGGCGGAAATGGAATGACCACAAAGGGTGAGGATGCCATGAGCCCGAACCGTATACCCCGCTGGCCGCTTGCATCAATGGTATTCATGGCACTGGCTGGCGCGCTGGCGGGTGGGGCCGTGATGGCCTTCGTGGCGATGCTGCTGGGAGTTCTGAGCGGGTCCTGGATCGCGGCGGGCATCTTGTTCGCGGTGTTGGGTACCCTCGGAGCACTGACCGGCTTCGCCATTGTTCTATTGGTGCTGATCCGGGACCGGGTGACGGCCAGCGAACAACGGATCCTGGCATTGCTGGCATCGGCTGATGGGGCGCCTTCGTCTCGCGCCGCATTGCCATCAGCGGCGGCGCCGGCACCGACGTCCGTGGAAACGCCAGTGCCTCGTCCGCCAGAATCACCGCCGCCACGGCAGCCACCAAGGCAACCGCAACCGGAGCCGCCGCCCGGACCGCCGCTTGCCCCGCCAGAGCCGTCCCTGTTTTCACGGGGCTTTCAGCGCATTGGTGCCTGGCTGAAAGGCGGCAATACCATTGCCCGCGTGGGCGTTCTGGTGCTGTTTATCGGCGCGGCGCTGTTGGCCAAGTACGCGGCGGAGAGCGGTTTGTTTCCGCTGGAGGTCCGGCTGGCGGCGGTGGCGGTACTGGGGATGGCGTTATTGGGGCTGGGCTGGCGGCTGCGCATCCGGCATGTGGGCTATGCGCTGATTCTGCAGGGTGGCGGCGTGGCGATACTGTATCTGACCCTGTACGCCGCTTTCCGCCTGTTCTCGGTGATCCCGTCCGGGCTCGCGTTTTCTCTAATGGTGGTGGTGGCGTTGGCCGCTGCGGTACTGGCGGTGGCGCAGAATGCGCTGATTCTGGCGGTAATCGGCTTTGCCGGCGGTTTCCTGGCGCCGCTGCTGACATCCAGCGGCGCAGGCAGCCATATCTCTCTGTTCAGCTATTACACCGTGCTCAATCTGGGTGTTTTCCTGGTGGCCTGGTTCCGGGCCTGGCGTCAGCTCAATCTGCTCGGCTTCCTTTTCACGTTCGGCATCAGTGCTCTGTGGCGTGGAGGGGGCTATTCGCGGGAGCACCTGATCAGCACGGATCTGTTTCTGGGCCTTTTCTTCTTGATGTATGTGGCGGTGTCCCTGTTGTTTGCCCGGCGCCAGGCGAAGGCCGATCTGGGGTATGTCTCGGGGACGCTGGTGTTCGGGTTGCCGGTGGTCACTTTCGGTCTGCACGCTTCCCTGGTCTCGCATCTGTCCTACGCCTTGGCCTGGAGCGCCTTGGCTTTCGCGCTGTTTTACCTGGGGCTGGCACTGATTCTGTTTTATCGGCGCCGATCGGAATGGCGCCTGCTGGCCGAGGCCTTTGCGGCTCTGGGGGTGATATTCGGCAGTCTGACGGTGCCCCTGGCGCTGTCCGGAAGTGCCACCGCGGCGATCTGGGCCGTGGAGGGCGCTGGGCTGTTGTGGCTCGGAGTGCGTCAGAAGCGAAAACTGGCGCGGGCTTTCGGGGTGCTGTTGCAAGTGCTGGCGGCGGGGCAGCTGATGATCGCCATGCCGGATTACCTGCAACCGACCATGCCGCTCTTCAACGGAGTCTTCATGGCGGCGTTCGGATTGGCGGTGGCCGGATATGCGAGCGGCGTGTTTCTGTCCCGGCTGGGCGCGGCGCGGGCCTCCTACGAACGAGGGAGCGCCCAAATCCTGTTGGCGTGGGCGGTGTTCTGGGCTTTGTTTGCCGGTGGCGTGGAAGTGGGCGAGTACGCTCCCTTCCATAGCGAGGCGGGCTGGTTACTGCTGGTGCCAACCCTGATCATCCTATTGCTGACCTGGGCCGGACGGTGGCTGGCCTGGGAAACCAGCATTCGCGTCGCGCCTTTGCTGGGCGCGGGTTTTGTCGCCATTGCCAGCCTGACGTTGTTGACCCTGCCTCATCCACTGGCGGACGGTGCTCTGTGGGGCTGGCCGGCGCTGTGGCTGGTGTATTACCACACACTGTGGCTGCGGGACCGCAGAGAGGAAACGCTGCTGGCCGCGATGACCCCCTGGCTGCACGCCCTGGGACTATGGAGTCTGGCACTGGTGCTGTTGCCCGAGTTGTCGTGGCGGATCGGCAATGTGCTTGATGGCGTCTGGCCGGTGCTCACCTGGGGCCTGGTGCCAGCGGCGCTCATCACTCTGTGTGCCCGCTCTCCGGGTGTCTGGCCCTGGCGGCGGCACGCGCCGGCGTACCGCTGTCCAGGGGCCCTGCCCCTGGCGGCGTTGGCCGTCGGCTGGCTGATCTGGATCAATCTGTTCCACAACGGTGCTCCGTCGCCGTTGCCGTATTGGCCGTTACTTAATCCTCTGGATATCAGCGTGGCGCTGACCATGCTGGCCATTATCGGTTGGTGGCGGGAGACGCCCCGGCCGTATCCGGTACCCGCTGTATCGATGCTGGCGGCACTGGTTTTCCTGTGGTTGAGCGCCGCCCTGGTGCGTGCTCTGCATTATGGCGTGGGCACCCCGCTTGATGCCGCCGGAATAGTGCATTCGGTGACAGTGCAAATGGCCTTGTCCCTGTTCTGGGCGCTTTTGGGGCTGGCCGCCATGATCACTGCCACCCGCAAAGGATGGCGCCCCGTGTGGATTCTGGGAGTGGCCCTGTTGGGCGTGGTGGTGGTGAAACTGTTTCTCATCGATATGGCGGGCACGGAAACCCTGGCCCGTATCGTCTCGTTCCTGGGCGTCGGGCTGATACTGCTGGTTGTCGGCTATTTCTCGCCATTGCCGCCCCGGGGAAAGGAGTGTTCCTGATGCGTCTCTGGATTCTGCCTTGTTTCATCGCCGCGCTCGGTTATGGTTCCGCTACCCTGGCGGCGCCGCTACCGGATGATTTCGCCGAGGGCATTCCGATCACGCCGGTGGGGGAAGGGCGGGCCTATCAGTTGTCCTTGCCGGAACCGGTTTATCAGGTCAGCACCCGGGCCGATCTCGGTGATGTCAGGGTCTTCAATCGTGACGGCGGTGTGGTGCAGCACGCTTTCTGTGAGATCGAGGATCAGACCGAGCAAAACACCGTGGCGCATCCGGCGGCGTTGTACGGCCTGCCACCGGGGCGCCGCCCGGCCGAGCATCTGGGCGGTCAACTGGCCATCGACACCGCCGATGGGCTGAGCATGCGCTGGCAGCGGTCGGAGCCGGAGGAGGGCGCATCGGCGGAGGCCGGTGCCTTTGAATACATTGTGGATGCGCGTGGGGTGGAACAGGCCATCTCCGGAATTCGACTGGACTGGCGCTGGCGCTCCCCGGAAGGACGGCAGGAACTGCCGATTCGCATCGCCGCCAGCGACGATCTGGATCAATGGAGAACCGTCGTCACGCGAACCACATTGTTGCGGCTGGACGGGGAGGCGCTGGAGACCGTCGCCGTGGCGTTGCCGGAGCATCGCTACCGGTTTCTGCGCCTGATCCCCGAGGATGAGCGGGCCCGGGACTGGTTACACGGCGCACAGATTCTGACCACGCGCACCGAGGTGGAATCCGTTCCCCTGATATGGGCGGAGACGGAACGGAGCGCGGGCGATGCCCTTGATGGCCGGTTCCAGAGTTCCCGCCCCGCGCCAGCGCGGCAATGGCGATTGACCCTGCCGGGGCCGAACCGGGTTCTCAGAGTCCGCCTCAGTTCCCGTGCCGATGACACCGCCGCCTGGCGCGAGCGCTATCTGGGTTCCGTTGCCTCCGCTGCCGGCAGTGGTGAAACCGAAGCACGGACAATGACACCGACCACGGACCCGTTATGGCGGGTGCAAGTGTTGTCCGGAGGCGAGTCGTTGGCGGGAGAGCCGGTATCGTTGCACCTGGGGTACCCGCCGCTACAGCTGGGCTTCCTGGCCCAGGGTGAAGGGCCTTTCCTGCTCGCCTACGGCAGTCGCCGGGTGCCTCCCGCTCAGGTGTTGGACTGTGATGCGCTGGGGTCGGAGCCGGCACCGGCGCGGGCGGAGCTGGAGCAGCGGCGGGAACTGGGCGGGAAGGCGGTCCTGCAACCACTGCCGGAACCAATACCCGCACGGCGTATCGTGTTGTGGGGCGTGCTGATCCTCGGTGCGGTCCTGGTGGTCATCATGGCGGTGGGTTTGCTGCGCAAACTGGATAACCGTTAACCGCGAGATATCGCTTATGCCTCTGGCGCGGCCTGGGTCAATTGCTGAAATGCACGGGACGGGTGACCCCCCGCGGATTCTTCCAGGAGCCCCGGAGGGTGCCGTTGTGATCCGGTTCCAGCAGAAAGCGCCCCTGGCCGTCCGGCCCGATCAACTCCAGGGGGGTTGTCAGCCGCCCTTCAAGGGGCCGTAGAGAGCGGTTATCGGATATCGAGTAGGCGGCCTGGTCGGCATCGGGACCCATGCCGATAATCAAGCTGATCATTTCCCCCTGATGAACTCGTCCCCGATAGGCGCCGGGATGAGGGGAGGTTCGTTGGGGGAGGGGACAGAACGAATCCGGCTCATGTTCAAACAGGCAGTGGCCGTAGTCGTTCAGCCAGGGCTTCAGCGTTTCGCCGGAGTAACTCACTGACAGTTGTCCTAAATCGTTCAGGGCGCGGGCCACCCTGGGAAACGGGCAATCGCGAGTCAATGTCAACCGCCCTGCTTCCAGGACCATGGTGTCCGCGGCGCTTTCATCGTTGAGTATTGCTTCCAGACACTGAGAGTAATAGTCGCGTCGCGATGCCTTCTCGTCATCATTGAGAAAGTCCGTTGTCTCGTTCGCCAGCGCGGCCATGAGCATGGGCTTCCATTGTCGGCGCACGTCCTGATTCAGTGCTTGCCGTCCTTCGCTGCTGAACAGATCCTCCAGGGTCAATGGCAGGCCAGTGGCGCTGTCGAAGCTGTAGGCCCAGGTAAAGGGGGTGGGATAGCCGCCGGAATGCTTGCCCTGGAGAGTGAGTGAAACAAAGGCGGCGGTATTGGCGAGGACGGCGTAATCCAGGCTGGTGATGCCGTGGGAGTCGCCCGGGGCGGGCCAGACTTTTTCGAACAAGGTGCGGTCCTGAACCGGCAGTTGATTGAGGGCGGTGGCCTGGAGCCAGGTGTTGATCCGCCATGTGACCTGCCAGATATTGCAGCGCGCGGTCGGTCCGCAGGAAGAGCCCGTGATCCAGGGGAAACGAAAGAGCGTCTCGAGATCAGGATGGGTGGCGGTGATCGTCGCAACGGACAACCGTAGCCGCCAAGGCGCTTCCGGAGCGGCGGAAAGAGTGGATGCGGTAGCCAGAGCAAGGGTCAGAATCAACCCCCGCGAAATCTCGCAACGCGCGGTTCGGCGCTGGTCAGGGCGTTTTGATTTGACAGCAGGCAAGCGCTTCGACTTCAAGGGTGTAAAAGCCATTTCTCCACCTGTCATCCGAGTCGCGAATGATGAGCTCATAGTCACCGGGGGCTCTGAAAAAGACGTCCAATTTTTCGTTGGTATCGTCACCACTGTCGATCGACTTGTAGTGGCTGCCCTGATCGACCATAAGATACGCGCTGAAATCGTCGGAACCGAATCGGATTCGGTATTGGCCGATGGTATCGATACGAAGCGTATGGGTTGTTTTGAACCCCTGCAGCCAGCCCTTGATAGCGGCACCGGGCACCAGCGGATCAACGGTCTCCAGTTCGATGGTCTTGAGGCTCACGTGGTATCGTCCCAGCGCGCGGCTTGAATTGCTACCCACCGCCAGGAGATAAGAACCGCTTTCTTCTATTTTGTAACTCAGCTGTCCATGGTAGCTGTATTGGGCGGTCTCGCTCTGGTCGTTCTTTTCATGCCTGAGCAGTTCGCCGTTGGGAGCGAACAAAGAGAGATAACTGTTCGGTTCACCGGTGATATCGAACCGGGCCACCTGATCCACTTCCAGGCCGACACGATAGAGATGGTAATAACTGCCGTCGTTGAAGTTTCTCGGGGCATCGGCGGTCAAGGTGTCCTCAATGCCTTCGCCGGGTTCCAGAGGGCGCGGTGCGTCCGCCATGGCTTTCGGAGTCTGGAAGATGGCGAGCATCAGCCACATCAGGCTCAAGCACCAGAGAGGCCCGAGGTGGTAAGTCGTCCTTGTGACTTTCTTGGGGCGAATGACCATGTCTTCGGTCCTTGTTCAATTGCATTGAGGCGCCGTTGCGGAGATCAGCGCCGACGCTTCCGATAAGATTCCAGTAAAAAGGTATTCAGACTTTGAGCGTGCCTGCTCAGTTTGGCTAAGTTCCAGACGAAGTCGCCCCACATATTCATCACATACTCGCGGTCACGGGTGGTCACGATCAGCTTGTTGGGCCGGATGGGTAGCGCTTTGTAGCTGAGGGTATTGTCCTGAGCGGTTATTCGCTCTATCCACTCAACGGGAATGTCGTAGAGCAACCCATTGCGGTCGGATGACAGCGTCAGGTGGGCGTCCTTGCAGAGTAACAGCTTGCCGTCGTCGATAACGCGGTGAACCAGCCAGAGTATTGCCGTGACGACCGGGAGTGGCCAGGCGATGAATAGATCCAGACCCTCGAGGGACGTGTCGGTATACAGCGCGAAGCTGATGACAACGATTGCGGTCAGCATGAAACCGCCGCAGCCGGCCAGAGCGATGAAAAACACCACCCGCCAGAAACCCGCGTAGTACCAGGAAAATTCGGGACAAGCCGATTGAGGCGAGTGGGTGGGTGTGGTCATCACTCATGGCTCGAAATGAAAGGCGTTGCGGGAGCTGTAAAAATCTTCCAACGCCTCGGTTCGCTTGTTGCGGTAGTTCATATAGTAGACCACGTGGGTTTGGCCAAGCCGGGCGTAGCGCACCAGATGCCAGTCTTGTTTGGACTCAAAGATCAGCCCGCTGTCGTCGGCTATCAGAACGCTTTGATCGCCAGACACTCTGTCAGCATCGAAGACGAAGCCATCATCATCTCGCATATAGATCCCGCCGGATGGACGTTCGAATTCTGACTGGCTCGGTTGCAACGGAACCTTGACTCTAATGTAGTCGCTTTTCCCGTCGTCGCTTTGGAAGACCATGTTTTCTCCGAGGGAAAGCATGTAATAGCCGCTACCGGACCAGTGTTCGGCCGTATAGCCCTGAGGGAGGGTCATTTCCGCGCCCTCGAACAGGGAGACGGATTGCGCCGGCGAGAACAGGCCGAGAGTGTTGTCCATGTAGCTGTTCAGACTGACGCCGTCGTCCGCGCCGGTGGTCCGGGCGTTATTGACGATGACGCCGAACCGTTTGACCTCGTCCATATTCCTCAAGGTGCGGGTGGTGATCAGCAGGGTGCGCCCCTGGCTCAATGGAATCGTCCGATACAGGTCATAGCCCGCGAGATAGGCCTCATCCTCGACTTCGTCGTACTCGGTGAAGACATCGACAAACAAGCCATCTTTTTCATACAAGCGATGCGCTCCGGGCCAGCGGCTTTCTTTCGCGACGTCTTCCGGGGGCGCGTCCTTGATCGTCAAGGTCAGGTCCGGACTCACCTGATTGAACAAAGGCTGGTTGGTCTCGGGCTCGGCCAGGCTGAACAAACGCCATTGCTTCGGTCCTTCCTGGTGGACATAAAAGCCCTTATCCCCCGACGGTAGGTTCAGGGTAAAGGTCTCGGGGAAAACGACGGTCGCACTGCCGTCTGCCTGAGCCGGAATTTCCAGGTCGGCGTGTTTTTCCGCTTCTTCCCGTTTCATCGTCTCGATGTGCTGGTGCCGCTCATTCAAAGCATTCTTGAACCCGGCTTCGCCGTCCAGCGCATGGGGTTTGATGAAGAAGATGTTTTCACGACCGTCGGACATCAACAGTTTCAACTGGCCGTCAATCAGCTTCGCCGTCAATTGTGTCTTCAAACGCTTCATGCGCTTGTCGTCCGGCTCGGGCAGCAGAGCGAGCGGTTTGTCCGGTTTTTTAGCGTCATAGGCGACCAGGCTGCCGTCTTCGTCGTCATAGACGAAGAAACTCGACTTGCCGAGCCCCGCCAGGGAAAGAGGGGACAGCATGGCGGTTTTGAGAACGAACCTGGTATCGTCCGGGCCTTGCACCCGCCAATAGCTTTTTTCCGCCAGGGCCGCGCCCGGTGCCACGGTCAACATGGTCAACAGGCCGAGCCGCAGAGCAGTTTTAATATTCGTAGCGGTCATCATGGAAGCTCGGTAGCTCGGAGTCGTAGTACAGGGCGAGGATACCGCCTCGCCCTCCCTTGGGGCGTTCGTCACCGGACCAGCTCGATGCCAGCTCACACAGACATTCGTTCTCGATACTCAGGCGCACGGCGCCGTTGTCGAGCCGCCAGAAATAGACCTTGCCGCGATGGTCTTCCTGGCTGGCGGTGACGGGACCGTATTCTTTCTCCAGGCGGGTCTTGAGGGTCATCACCTGATCGTCATCGAACACGTCCAGGGGCTTTTCCCCTTTCACACCATCGTGGTTGCCGACCCGCGAGGTGATGATGTACAGGGTGTCGTCCTGGTCAGTAAGAAAGGCGGGGGCCCAAAGGGGAATATCGTGGAAGTAGACGTTGGGTCGGGCGGTTTCCTCTTCCCAGTCGATGGAGAAGTTGCCTCGCAGGATGTCCTTGGCCTGATACTGTTCACCAAAAAGAAACACCTGCAGGTTCATGACCTCATTGGAGGGTTCCCGGGTATAGGGAATGTGGTTGTCGTCGAGCAGTGGGCCGATGGCGGTATCGCTGTCCAGAGCATCCAGATCCAGCCTTGGGGCACGATCCGCACAGCCGCTCATCGCCAGTATCGCTCCCAGGCAAAAGCACGCGGGCCGGAGCAGATCTCCGTTGATACTCATGAGTACATCCTTTGCAGTTTTATCGGCATGGTGATCCCTCCATGCTTGGTCAAAGTATAGGCAGTCCTGGTCTAACCCGCAAAAACCGTGGCCTGGGGACAGGCGGTCAACGTAACAGCCCTCGCTTGGCGCCGGCCACGGTCAGCGCCATCTGTCGCGGCAGCCAGGGCATGCGATACATCAGCGGAAAGGCGACGTCACGTAATGCCGGGATCCACTTGCCATGAGACTGGAACAGAGGCGTCAGCCAGCGGCTCATGTTCTGGTAGAAGCGGATCGAGCCGGCCCGCCGCCGCTGGAAGCCGGCCCACACCTGGGGCCACTGATCCGCCTCCGCCATCGCCTGGCCCAGAGCCTGGGCATCCAGCAGCGCCATGGTGCCGCCCTGGCCCAGTTGCGGGCTCATGGCATGGGCGGCGTCGCCAATGATGCCCAGCCGGCCCTCGCCCCAACGGTGCAGAATCACGTCTCGATAGGTGGCCTGAAGCAGATCCGCGGAGGAAGACAGCCGTGCCAACAGTGGTTTGAGATCCGGCCAGAACGCGGCGGTTTCCTGTTTCCACTGCTCGAACGGATGGGCGCCATTGCGCCAGTGGGGCATGTCGGCCACCGGCAGGCTCCAGAAAAAGCTCAGCAGCGGCGTGTCGGGGGCGTCCGGAGTACGGCCGGTGGGCAAAACGCCGGCCATGCGATGGGCGCCCTCGTAACACTGGCGCAGCCAGCCACCGTCGAAACCGGCTTCCATGGGCATAATCGCCCACAGTGCGCCCCACGGATATTGGCGGTCATAGCGCACCCAGTCGGCGGGACGCAGATGGCTGTTGCTGCCGTTGGCGATCAAGGCGGCGTCGAAGCGATGTTCGCCCTGGTGAGCCCCGGCGCCCACGGCCACCGTGACCCCCTGAGGATCATGGCGCAGGGCGTCCACCCGGGTGCCCAGCCAGCGTTGATGGGGGTAGCCATCCAGACTGTTGCTCAGAACGTGGCAAAGACTGGCCCGATGCACCCCAAGCCCCTGCACCCCGGGACCCAGCAGGTGATACCGGGTATCCATCAACACCCGCCCGGAGCGGGTCACGCCATGGAGGCCGTCCACCGGGGCGCCCAGTTCGGCAAGGGCCTGATAGCAACCCAGCTCCTGAAGGACCGACAGGCCAGTGGGCTGCAGCAGAATGCCCGCGCCCACCGGTGCCAGCGCCGGTGCCTGCTCCAGCAGGGTGATGTCGTGTCCCTGGGCGGCCAATACCCGGGCGCTGGCCAGTCCGGCGGTGCCGGCGCCGATAATGGCTATGGATTGCGACTTCACAGGTGATGCTCCCCCGGTGATCAGCTTGGCATTATACGCACCCGGCACCCTCGTGCAGTGGGCTGTCTGGCATTGAAACCGTGCCTGTGCCATGATTTTGGCCGTCATCAAGGACGTAAGAGCCTCTGGACAGGCTCTGAGACTGAATGGAGTCAGACCATGCCCCCCTTTGACGAGCTGCGGGACCTGTTGGCGTCCGCGCTGTCGCTGAAAGACCATCGCCGCCTTTATCGCTTCTCCCTGGACGACGACGCCACGCCCTTGCTGGTGGAACGCTGGTGCGGTGACGAAGCCCTGTCCGCCCCTTCGGTGTGGTGGGTGGATGTCCTTACCGGTAATGCCCAATGCCCGTTGGGAGAGTGGCTGGGTCGTAAAGCGACCCTGTTCACCCGTCTCGGCGATGGCAGCGAGACGCCCCGCACCGGTCTGGTGGAAGAAGTGACCCTGCTCGGTGCCGATGGCGGCCTGGCCCGCTACCGCTTCACCCTGAGACCCTGGAACTGGCAGCTCAGTCATGGCCGCCATAGTCAGGTATTCCAGGACAAGAGCGTGGTCGATATCGCCGGCGCCGTGTTCGGGCGTTACGGTGAGTGGGCCAGTTGGCGGCAACGGGATGACGTGGCGCCTTTTCTGCAAGCCGTGAGGCCGCGCAGCTATTGCACTCAATACCGGGAAACGGACGGTGATTTTATCCTTCGTCTGCTTGCCGAGGAGGGGCTGGGGTTCCGTCTGATCGAAGCCCGGGACGCTCCCGCTGGACATCAACTGGAACTGTTCTCCGACAGCCGCCTGTTGCCGGAGGACGCCACCTCCGAGGCTCAGGGCGGCGTGCTGGTGCATCGCGGTGATGCCAGTGAAGAAGGGGATGGCCTGCACCGCCTGGGCCGCCGCCGCCGCGCCGGGGCTCAACGGCTGACGCTGCTCAGCGAGGACTACAAAACCCGTCAGGCGACTCCGGTACAGGTGACGCTCGCCGCCGGCGGTGAGCGCGATCAGCCGGTGGAACAGTACGACAGTGTGGGGCAGTACGCCTGGAAGGACGCTGACGAAGCCCGCCATTACGCGGAATTGCGCGCCGCCCACGCCGAAAGCGTGCGTGATTATTGGCAGGGTGAAGGCGCCGTGCGCACCTGTCGCGCCGGCACTTTCCTGCGGTTGCGGCAGCCGCCGCAAGGGCTGGCGGTACCGGAGGCACTGCTGCTGACCCGGGTCCGCCATCTGGGCATCAACAATCTTCCGGCCACGGCCCGGGAGCAAGTGGCGCATACCCTGGGAGACGCGCCTCCCTGGCCCGATGCGCAGGCGCAGGCGGCCAGTGAGCAGCTGGCGGAACGGGCCGCGCAACTGGGCTACGCGAATCTTTTTGATGCCCAGGATCAGGGGCGCCCGTGGCGGCCCCGTGCCACCGATGAGCAAGGCCGCTGGCGCGGTCGCCCGGTGGCACGGGGCTATCAGACCGCCCGGGTGGTGGGGCCGGATGGTGAGCCCCGGGTGAGTGGTGGCGAGGAGGTGTTCAGTGATGGCCTCGGACGGGTCAAGGTTCGTTTCCACTGGCAGCACGGCGACAGCGAGGACGATCGTGGCACCTGCTGGCTGCGGGTTGGACAGTGGCAGGCGGGGCCCGGCGCCGGCGTGCAGTTCGTGCCGCGCATTGGCCAGGAAGTGGTGGTCGGGTTCATCGGCGGCGACATCGACCGGCCGGTGGTTCTCGGGGCGCTCTATAACGGTCAGGGTGAAGGCGGTATAGCGCCGACGCCAGGCGGGACCGGGGCGAGGGAAAGCAGCACGGAGGTTTTCGCCCGGGCCCATGATCTTGCCGCCAGCGCCCGTGCCAATCACGGTGGCGGCGCCGCGCCGCCCTGGCATGGGGCCAGCCCCGATGGCGCCGGTCACGGCAACGCCGCCGCCTTGTGGGGCGTGCAGTCCAAGGAGTGGGGTGGAGATGGCTATAACCGACTGGTCTTCGACGACAGTGACGACCAGTTGCGGCTGCAACTGGCCAGCAGTCATGGCGACAGCCAGCTCAACCTCGGTCACCTGATCCACCAGGCCGGTAATTACCGCGGCAGCTTCCGGGGTGAAGGGCTGGAATTGAGAACCGATGAGTGGGGCGCGGTCCGGGCCGAGCGGGGATTGTGGCTCAGCGCCTGGGGGCGGGAGGATGCCGATACGCCCGCCGGCGACGTGGAAGAAGCCGCCGTTTTGCTGGATCACCTGCGGCAACTCGGGCGAACCCTGTCCCAGGCCTGCGCCCGCCATGGCACGGCGGTGCTGGCCGCCGCCGAAGGCTCCGACCGTTCCGGCGCCTCCTGGCTGATCGATCAGGAAGCGCCTCTGAACGCCCTTTATACCAGCGCCTCAACCCGGGTTACCGGCGCTGATTGCGGCGCGGCTCTGGGAGAAGCTCCCCAGCACAACACCAGCGGCGGCAATGACCGGGTGCCCCACAGTAGCCATGCCTTGTTGGGACTAACGGCCCCCGCTGGCATCGGGGTGCTGGCGGGCCAGAGCCTGACCTGGAGCAGCGCCGAGACCCTGGCTCTGGCCAGCGGGCAGGACAGCAATCTGGCGGTGGGTGGCGATTTGCGTCTGCACAGCGGCCAGTCCCTGGGGCTGCTCGCCGCCGCCGAGGGTGTTGATGGCGATGCGCTGACCCTGGTCAGCGCGGAAGGCGAAGTACGCTTCGAAGCCCAGCATGAACGCCTGCGCGTGCAAAGCCGCGATGACCTCAACATCACCAGCGCCAACGGCCCGCTGGAACTGGCCGCCGGACAGTCCCTGCACCTGGCCACCAGCGCCGGTGCCCGGCTGACCCTGGAAGGCGGCGACCTGATCGTCAGTTGCCCCGGCGAAATCAAGGTGGAAGCTGGCAAGAAGTCGTTCCTGGGGGGGACCCAATTGAGCCGGGAGATGAACAGCTGGCCTTCGTCGAGCCTGTCGCCGAGCCAATATAACGAAGCATTCAAAGTACACTTTTCGAACGGCCAGGCAGCGGCCAATCAGCGTTACCGGCTGACCCGCAAGGATGGCGCGGTAATCGAGGGTATAACCAACAGTGACGGTGAAATTGACTTGCAGCAGGGGATCGGGGCGGAAGTCACTTCGTTGACCCTGCTGGGGCCGGCGGACCAGGGAGGGAGTTCCTGATGCGCGATACTTCCACGGCCCGCCGCGCCCCGGTCCGGATCGACCCGGTGTCCGGTTACCCCGCGATTCAATGGAATCTGACGCCGCCGGACCAACGCGACAAAGTGCAAGTGTGTCTGCCAGAGCCTCAGCAGGCCCGCATACTCTACCCCGTGCGCTATGGGATTACCCGAGCCCCGTTCCCTGCCGGTGATTTTCCCGATATGGATCTTTCCGGCTATGAAGGCTTGGGCGAAGGCTGGCATTTCGGCTTGCGCACGTTGCGCCCTTTGACCTATGTCTACCTGCTGGCGCAAGTGAAGGAAGAATGGCGTATTCGTGTCTGGCAAGTCGCGGAAGATGGCTATTTCAATCCTATTTCCTCAGTCTCTACTGAGGAGGCATCGCAACCTCCCTGGCAGGACATGCCAACGCTGCCAGAAGTTACCGCGGCACTGCCTTATATCACAGCCCCGCTACCCACTCCCGAACTGGACGTCGGAGAAAGGGCTTGGTTACTTGTCAGTGATTCCCGTCTTACTCGTGGTGTTCTGGATGCCTTGACATCGGATCAGGATGGTCTAAGGAGTCAACTGGCCACGGAAATTCGCCTCACCGATGATGGTCCACAATCGCATACGGGGGATACCGCTCCTCTTGCTGACTTGCCGGGCCTGAATGGTGATCTTAATGCTTTCGTATGGAGCGAGAGCAACTCACCTGTCACCCCGGCTAACCAGTTACTGAGCTTGCTGGACGCCAGTGTCAGCCCCCGTTGTGGTGTTATGCAACAGCATCCCGCGAAGGTTGTGGCGGTGCATGACACCACCGGTGTGATGAGTGAGCTGGGACATCTGGCTGGTATTGAATTGGAGGCATTGCAGAGCTACAGCGCGGATGCTGCCCGCAAGCTCAGAATCTCAGAGTGGATCGATTTGCTTGGGGAGATGAAACGCCGGGAAGTGGAGATGGATACTTTTCGCAACGATCCGGTGGGAAGTGCGTTGCCGGGCGGTGTCGCTGGAGGTGCTGCAAATGCAGCCCGGGATCGGGCCTACCAGGAAGGGTTGGATGCGGAAGCAGGAAGGTTGGCAATGGTGCGTAATGAGGAGCGCCACCAATTTGTCAATGATCATCCAAATAATATGGAACGACTTGGCGAGGCGGTAACCCAAGCGGCATCAGCAGCCACACAGGTCTATCGTTCGATAAAAGCTCGCCATAATGCCACGTTGATGCTTTACGACGAGACCGATCGAGAAAGCTACTTGGCATTACGTCGTGTCGTCACTTTCAGTCTTGGGGTTTTGACCTTGGATGATGAAGGTGTCAATGAGGTTTCCGGTGAGCTTGTCGAGAGCGGCCCAACCGGGATTATGGAGCGAGTTCTGCTCGGCCATCCCCAAATATCGGAGTATGTGCGCTGGCGTAGTAGTGCGGCTCGCTTTGCCCGAAATGTGGTGGGTGAAGTGATTGAGAAGCTGAATACAGTAATATCCTCGTTCCCGGCGGATAGTGCCTCTCGACAGTTGAGTCTGGTGGTTGGAGCTCTGGTGGCGAAGGGGCGTTTGGGCAGTATCAATGAATTGTGGCGCACTCCATATGGACCCGCCCTGGAAATTCTCAGTGGCGAGACTGGCGTTAAACGCCAAGTGCCGCTGAGCGAGGCTGGAGCATGGTTGCGGGACCGCACCGGAGGACGTGGGGTGAATGGTTTCCGGCCGATTACCGTGGCCCGTGCGGCCAATGAGGTGGTGGAACTGTATGAGAGCCGGCAGGTTCAGGCCCAAATAGAGGCGGACCAGCGTGGATTGTCACAGAGAATGCATTTCTGGCACGGCACCAAACTGGGAATTTCCGGGCTTGGGATATGGTGGTCTCTGGAAAACGCCGCCGCGGCTATAAAGAAGTTGGGCCGCGACGACGGTATGGTGTTGGCGAATTCGCTTAATCTAGGCAGCGCCATGCTGGCCACCAGTGCTGGTGTGACTGGGGGGATACAAGCGGTGCTCGACATCCGACGCAACCAGGCAAGGATAGCGGCTGACCAGGCCTTGGAACAGTCGATGGAAAAGCAAGTTGACCTGCTTGGTAATTGGGCCCTCGGGCTTGCCGCCGGAGCAGCACTGGTCACATTTGTCAAGGATGCCGTGGTCACCCCCATTTTCAATGAAGACGGCAACGAAGCCGCAATAAGCATGACGGGAGGAATATTACAGTTGGGTAATGCCTCTCTGGGTATGCTGCATTTGACCGCCCGGTTGGCGGATCAGGCGGAAAAAATGGGGGCCACTGCGGCCCGTGGCAGAATCACTCAAAGCGCGACTCAGGTCATGTCCCGTTTGGAATCTGGAGGTGCGGCATTGCGTGGGCTTGGCCGATTTGCCCGGGCAAGCAATTGGGTGGGCTGGGTTATGCTGGCGGTTGAAGCCAGTTATGTGGCGGTGCGCCATTGGCACGACACCACTGTGGAGGAGAACAAGGTTTTGCGCTGGATGGCCGGTAGTGTATGGGGAAATGGCTCTATCCCCGCCTGGTTTGGCCTCAGTGACGAGGAAGTGACCACGTTGGATGCAGATGCTGAATTGAAAGAGTTCTACCGGATGTTCCGTGAGCCTTCCATCGAGACTAATACGGATACTCTGAAGTGGTTGTCAGGGAATCTGCCGCTAGTCAGTTCCTATCGCCGTTGGACGACGGGAAGTCCATATCCAGAGGGTGTTGAACAGATCGCTATTCTTCTGCCAGGTTGGCAGGCTCAGGTCAGCAGTGTTCGTGTTACCGTGTCGGCGCCACAGACAATTCCACCGGTGGAAGATCAGATCTACACCGAAGAGAATGCTTCGGTATCGGTGGAGCGAGGTTTGGGGATTATGATGATTGATACCAATAATCCGTACGTCAGTGTGAAGGTGCGGTATTACGTTAACGGCTTTAGTGATCCGGAACTGATGTACGAAGTGGAAAATTGATGACGCGATCCAGAAAGGAGTTGGGTGCTTCCCCAGGTCAACAGAGGTCTATCTGGGAACAGTCGCTTGAGCGGGCCCGCCGCCACCCCGATTATGGACTGGCTGACTTCCTGGCACTTTTGAAAGAGGAGAAGAAGAAAAAGACCTTTGCGGCGCTTCCCCCTCTGGATGTGGCTCTTTGGCCGGAGGATGCCTTGAAGCCAAACGATTTGGATATTGAAAACTCGCGTTTGTTTAACGAGCGCTACATTGAGCTGCCGACTGTTGAAACCGTTGGGGGGAACGGAAAGCTGCACTGGTTGCCGCGCCTTTTCCTGTTGTTTCATAACCTGGCCCTGCTTTTGTTCCTTGGTCTTTATGTGGCGGCTTTCGTGGATGAGAAGCTTGATGTGTGGTCGGCGATAGGGTTGTTTGCGGGTTATCTTTGTGCCGGCGGAATTCCCTTTTTGTTCTTTTATTTCCTGTCTCCCTTCTCACCGATGATGCGCCATGCAGAGAAGAAAGGGTCCGCTCGCTATAATCGACAAGCCCAGCTCGTTCACATCTCTTGCGGGGGGGATAAGGTCCTGCATGTGCCTTGGCGTCACGTAAGAGCATTGGTTGAATTCAGTGTGATGCCGGGCAGTTTAGGTGGTACTGGGTTGGTTCTGACAGCTCCGCGCCCGTGGGTGTTGGATGAGCTGGATCGTTTCTCGCCGCGAGGGAAGCCACAAAAGGAACTGTTCTCCTTACCCTACGGATTCTGGACCGGAGGTGATCGGAGTATCCCAGGAATACTGCGCCGTTGGGAATTTATCAGACGATATATGGAGAAGGGACTGGAGGCGATTCAACCGGATCCAGACTTGAAAAAGGGGGGCTTGCTATATTCGCCGGGTGCGGAACCGACCTCCACCAGAGAACTGGGACATGTCTATGCCCTTGTATTTCACCCCTTGGAACGTTTGGGGTACTTTCTGACTTTTGGAGCCTGGCTGGATCGTCAGGCTGCTGTCGCAGAGGAAGCGCTGGATGGGTTTGAATGGCCCGAAGAGGTGGAAGAACTGTGCGCTCCGAGTGCCGATGTTGCGGCATTCAACCACCAACCCATACCAGCGCGTACAGATATATACTATCGATTTGCCGGCTTTAACGGTTACGAGTACGTTGATAGTCGTGGTCAGCCGGCTTCTGGAAGGCATGGCATTGATGAACTGATGGCTGAGGCCAAAGAATGGCCTTCAGGGAAAGCGAAGCCTGTCAAAGATGATTGGGAGGGAGCAGGTTAGTCCGGACTTCTCTAGGAGTGTTTGTGAAAAATTACACTTTCAAACTGAGTAAAGTAAAAGAGAGTAGTCTTCCTCTCATCGAAGAGGTGCTATCGCCATATGGGGAGGATTGGCGACGTAGCGGTGATGGTGACAACGTGAATTTGATTGCCTGGAAAGGAAAGCCGCTGCTCGAGCATCAGGGGGAGCGCTTGTATGTGTACGCCTCTCTCTCGACCAGGACACTGCTTAAAGAAATTCTCATAACACTTGATCGCAATGCTGCCATTCATTTCCCCAGTCCTTCCCAGTGGGTAGTGGCGTTTATAGTGGGAACACTGTTTTTTTTGGTTCGATTTCTCGGTATGGCCACTTCGAGCAAAGATTTTCTGTTTCTTTATGTCGTCTTTGGATTGAGTGGCGTATTGATGAGTGCGGGACTGGTCCTGGGATCTCGGACGACCCGGCGGAGTTGGCGGTGGCTGTTCGTGGTGGCCTGGGTTGTGTTGGCGGGGCTTTCTGTTCTGGGATTGTACGCTATGAGCCGAGGCGCGGAAGGGGCTTGGCTGTTGTTCCTGGTGCCCGTTCTGGTCGGGGGCGTTGGTTGGTTCGCATATCGTGATCTGATGGCCTGGCATTATGTGAAGTGGATATTCGCGGGGGAGGGGATGTCGCAGGAATGCGGCTCGGGTGAGGTGTATCAACCCACCGAGCCTTCTCGCGACGAAGTGGCGAAAAAGAACTTGATCAACTCCGCGATCTTCTTGGCGGTTGGGACGTTGAGCCTGCTTAGCGGTGAAAAACTCGTGGCTTTGTTGGCGACGTTCATGGCAGTGGGGGCATTTGTGGTGGGCACGGTCAAGGGCCAGCAAAAGGGCGGGGCCTAGCCGACCCGATATTTTTCTGGTTGTTACGCTATATAAAACTCAGTAATCCCGCTGTCGCGGCCCGAACCGCGGTGTTTCCTTCTTGAAATTGGCGTTCATTGCCGTGCGTTGATTACGGCTGCGCAACAGTTTGAACTGCAGCCGGGATTCGCGCAGAAAGGCCTGTTCCTCCGGGGCATTCCAAGTGTCATGGAACAAGGCCTTGGCGGCACTGACGGCATCCGGGGACCGTTCCAGCAGCGCCTCGGCCAGTTCCCGGGCGGTCTGCTCAGGCGTCTCGGAAACCCGGGTGACCAGGTGCAGGCGCTCCGCCTCAAGGGCGTCGAAGCGGCGGCCGGTCATGGTCAGTTCCTTGGCCACGTCCAGGGGTAACAGCTCGCGCAGGGTGACGGTGCCGGTCATGTCCGGGATCAGTCCCCATTTGATTTCCATTACCGAGAATTCGCAATCCGGCGTGGCGATACGGAAGTCCGCGGCCAGCGCCAGTTGCAGGCCGCCGCCGTAGCAGTAGCCATGCGTCACCGCGATGACCGGCATGGGTAATTGCCGCCAGGCCCAGCAGGCTTGCTGGAACAGATTGGTTTTCTTGATGCCGAAGCGGGTGAAGGCGAGCAGCATCTTCATCGGAGTCTTGGTGACGCGGCCAAAATCCAAGCCGGCGCAGAATGCTTTGCCATCCCCCTTCAGAATGACCACCCGCACCTGGCGGTTCTTCCTCAGTTTTTTCGCGCAATCGACCAGGGCCTGAAGCATCTCCAGATCCAGGCCATTGTATTTTTCCGCCCGCGCCAGGGTGACGGTGGCGACGTGGCCGGCGATGTCCAGGGTCAGACGATCCCGAAAAATGTCGGTCATGGTGGTGCTCTCCTATCGCTGGTCAGCGGCCGGGGGCAGGGATGCAGGAGGCTTCCACCATCTCCCATCGTTTACCGTCGCCAAGCCGTTCCAGCCAGCAGCGTTCGTTATCGAGCAATAGCCGGAAAGTCTCCGGCCGTTGCAGGTTCCGACCATTCAGCGGCGGATGTCTCAAATCCCGAGGCGAAGCGCGCTCGATCACCAGCAGGCTGTCTCGCGTGAGCGCGTCATCGGCCAACAGGACCGGTCTGTCCGCCGACAGGGCGTCCCGGATCTTTTCCCGCAGTTCCTTGTGGTCCGCTTCCGTGCCGGACAGCAGCGCCGGAGTGTCGCCGACCGCCGGTTGTGACTGGCAGGCACAGAGCAGTACCAGAATGCCCAGTGCCAGTGTTGTTTTCGCAGGGCTCATGGTATCACCGGGTCGGAGTCATTATGCGGTTTTCTCGCCACGGTGCCTTGTGGACACGGCCATCGCCGATGGGCGGCGCGGTCAACGATTGGCGCAAGGACTGGCGGCTCGCCGATGGTTGGCAATACCCATTGTCGATGTAGTGCAGCGCCGTGGCCAGGCGTGCTTCATCGATGTCGCCAAGATCATGATCGTAATCGTCCGCCACCTGGCAACCCTGCACTCCGGCCTGGCCGTTGTCGTTACCGGGTACGAAGCCGTCCGGGTAATCACCGAAGCCCTTGGCATTGACGCCCTGGAACTGGATCGTGAAGTAGGTGGTGCCGCAATTGTCGGTGGGATAGAACCCGTAGGGTTTGCCGCAGGTGCGATCGCCGATCTGAATCACCTCAACATTCACTCCGCGTAACCCGTTGATGAGGGATTCGCTGGCGGAGCAAGTAGTGGCGCCAGTGAGTACGAACACTCGCGGCAGGTTCAGACTGGGCAACGGCTCTTCGGCCGGAACCGAGAAGCCCAGGGTGATGTTGTAGAACGGTGTCGCAGTCAGGGGCTGGCCTGTGACCGGGTTGGTTTGCGGATGCTGATCATTGAACCGGGAGATTTCGAAAGCCTGACCGGCGGTCTGTTCAGGACCGGCGATCATGTATGAAAGCTGACTGGCCAGCGCCAGATAACCTCCGCCGTTATAGCGCAGGTCCAGTACCAGATCGTCGATGCCATTGCCTTGTTGCAACTGCTCAACAGCGTCCCTTAGCGCTTTCTCCGCGGTGGCGATGTGGTCGTTGAACAGCATGTAGCCCACTCGTTTGCCGCCGGTGCTGGTCAGCACTTTTACTTTCTGTACCGGCTCGGAGGTGATGGCTTCGGCGGTAAGCATGATGGTATGCAGGCTGTCATCGGGATATGCGAACTTGAACTCATGTTGCTCGTCTTCTTGGGTGGGAAACAAGCCCGCGTTCAGCGTATCCACGTCATTGCTCCATTCCATGCTGACGCCGTCGACGGACAAAATCCGGGCACCTCGTGGCGGCAGGCCGGGGCGGTCTTGCTGATCGTGATAGGCCACCCGCACGTCCCGTGGCAGGTCGGGATCGACGATCACCCACTGCATGCCGTAACCCAGTGCCACGCCGGATTGGGATTGCGCGTTCCATTCGTCGCTGGGCATGGTGAAATGAAATTGATCCTTCGGCGTGCCGCTGGCGGTGATGGCTTCCGTTTTCAACAGGTCGAAATAAGCCAGCGGGTTATCGTAATTGCCAGGATTGCGATCCAGGATCTCGTCGTACCAGAGATAGGTCTCGTGGCTCCAGGCGCGCAACCAGTTGTTTTCATCCAGGACTGATCCCGCCACATCGGGGTACTGGTTGCCGCCGCGCGGTCTGAGGCACTGATTGGCGAATTGGCCGGCGTCAGCGAACTGGCCGGCTTGCCAGGTAGTTGCTGGGCTGCTTGAGCCACCACCGCCACCTCCTCCGCACGAGGAAAGAAGGACGAGGGCAGACAATAGTGTGGCGTAACGAAAACCTTCCATGGTGATTTCCTTATTATCGTGTTGTTGTGTGAGCGCCGGGGCGGCCCATCCCGGGCCGCAGCGTAAACCGGTTCCTGTGACGGTTTGATTAAGGAACCTCTGAAAACACTCCGTCATCCCGGGCTTGACCCGGGATCTCCCTCGACAGGGTGCATGGCTCCGTGGAGGGAGATGCCGGATCGAGTCCGGCATGACGTTTTTCAACGGCTCCTCAGCCGTTCAGCTTTTGTTGCAGCAGTTGGTTCAGTTGCTGGGGATTCGCCTTGCCCTGCGTGGCCTTCATCGCCTGACCGACGAAGAAGCCGATCTTTTTCTTCCGTTTGGCTTCATCGGAGCCACGGTAGTCCTCCACTTGTGCCGGGTGGTTGGCGATGATGTCATCGACGATCTTTTCCAACTCGCCGGTGTCACTCATCTGCTTGAGGCCTTTGCTCTCGATGATTTGATCCGGGCTGCCCTCGCCGGCCCAGCAAGCGTCGAAGACCTGCTTGGCGATCTTGGAGCTGATGGTGCCGTCCTTGATGCGCAGGATCAGTTCGCCAAGATGCCCGGCGCTCACCGGGCTTTGCGCGATGCCGATGTCATCGGTGTTGAGACGCGCGGTCAGTTCACCCATCACCCAGTTGGCCGCCAGCTTGGCGTCGCCGCCCTGTTTGGCCGCTGCTTCGAAGTAGGCAGCGGTGGCGAGATCGGCGGAGAGCAGGTCGGCGTCGTATTCGGAGAGCGCGTAAGTTTCAACGAAGCGTGCTTTGCGGGCGTCCGGCAGTTCCGGCAGCGCGTCGCGCAGTTCGTTGATTTCCTCTTCACTGACCAGAACCGGCAGCAGGTCCGGGCAGGGGAAGTAGCGGTAATCGTTGGCGTCTTCCTTGCTGCGCATGGCGCGCGCGGTGTTGGTTTCGCCATTGTACAGGCGTGTTTCCTGCACCACTTCACCGCCATCCTCGAGCACATCAATTTGCCGTTCCACCTCCAGTTTGATGGCTTTTTCCATGAACCGGAATGAGTTCAGGTTCTTGGTTTCAGTACGCGTACCCAGCGGCTCGCCGGGACGGCGCACGGAGATGTTCACGTCGAAGCGCATGTTGCCCTGGGACATATCGCCGTCGCTGATGCCCAGGGAGGTGACGATGGCGTGCAACTTGCGGGCAAAGGCCACGGCTTCTTCCGCATTGCTCATGTCCGGTTCGGAGACGATCTCGATCAGCGGCGTGCCGGCCCGGTTCAGGTCGATGCCGGTCATGGCCCGTCCGGTTTCGTCGGAGAACGCTTCATGCAGCGATTTGCCGGCGTCTTCCTCCAGGTGGGCGTGGTGAATGCGCACGCTCTTGCGAGTACCGTCCTCCAGTTGCAGCTCGACCACGCCGGCGCCGACGATGGGCTCGGCCAGTTGGGTGGTCTGATAGCCCTTGGGCAAATCCGGATAAAAATAATTTTTCCGTTCGAACACTGACCGGCGGCCGATTTCCGCGTCAATGGCCAGGCCGAAGCGGATTGCGTGACGGATTGCTTCACGGTTGACCACCGGCAGAGTGCCGGGCATGGCCAGATCAATCAGACTGGCGTTGCTGTTCGGTTCGTCGCCGGTGCGGGTGCTGCTGGCGGAGAACAGTTTGGAGGCGGTGGCCAGTTGCACGTGCACTTCCAGGCCGATGACGGTTTCCCAACTCATGCGAATGCTCCCGGAATCCGTTGATGCCAGTCGGTGGCCAGTTGATAACGATGGGCCACGTTGAGGATGCGGCCCTCCTGGAAGTAGTTGCCGATGACCTGAGTGCCCACTGGCAAGCCGTTGACGAAACCACTGGGCATGGACAGTGCCGGCAGCCCCGCCAGGTTGACGGCGATGGTGAAGACGTCGGCCATGTACATGTTGATCGGGTCATCCACCTTGGCGCCGATCTTGAATGCGGTCTCCGGGCTGGTTGGCCCCATGATCACGTCCACCTCGGCGAAGGCGCGGGCGAAGTCGTCGCGGATCAGGCGGCGGACCTGCTGGGCGCGGCGGTAATAGGCGTCGTAGTAGCCGGCGGACAGGGCGTAGGTGCCGACCAGAATGCGGCGTTTGACCTCTTCGCCGAAGCCCTCGGAGCGGGAACGCTTGTACAGATCCAGCAGATCCACCGGATCGTCACAGCGGTGACCGTAGCGCACGCCATCAAAGCGGGACAGGTTGGAGCTGGCCTCCGCCGGCGCGATCACGTAGTAGGCCGGCACCGACAGTTTGATGCTCGGCAGCGACAGCGGTACCAGTTTGGCGCCCTGCTTTTCCAGCTCCCGCAGAGCGTCGCGGCTGTTTTCGGCAATGGCGTTGTCCAGAGTGTCCGGGAAGAATTCTTCCGGAACGCCGATCCTGAGACCCTCCAGATTCTGGTTCAGGTCGCTGAGATAGTCGCCCACCGGCTCGTCCAGGCTGGTGGAATCCTTGTCGTCGTGGCCGGCCATGGCGGCCAGCATCAGCGCGCAGTCGGCGGCGCTCAGCCCCATCGGGCCGGCCTGATCGAGGCTGGAGGCGAAAGCGATCATGCCCCAGCGCGATACCCGGCCATAAGTGGGCTTCAGACCAGTGACGCCGTTCAGCGCCGCCGGCTGGCGGATGGAACCGCCGGTGTCGGTACCGGTAGCGGCCGGAGCCAGGCGCGCGGCCAGAGTGGCGGCGGCGCCGCCGGAGGAACCGCCGGGCACCCGCTCCTGGTCCCAGGGGTTCTTCACCGGGCCATAAAAGCTGGTTTCGTTGGAGGAGCCCATGGCGAACTCGTCCATATTGGTCTTGCCCAGCATCACCGCGCCTTGCGCCGCCATCTTCTCCACCACGGTGGCGGTGTAGGGGGCGATGAAGTTGTCCAGCATGCGTGAACCGCAACTGGTGCGGACGCCTTCGGTACAGAAGATGTCCTTGTGGGCCACGGGCAGGCCGGTAAGCAGTCCACCCTCGCCCCGGGCGAGGGTGGCGTCGGCGGCATCGGCCTGGGCCAGGGCCTGCTCCTCGGTGACGGTGATCAGACTGTTGAGCTCACCGTCGAATTGCCGGATGCGGCGCAGAAAGTGTTCGGTCAGCTCGCGGGAGGAGAATTCCCGGGCAGCCAGGCCGGCTCTGAGTTCGGTCAGGGTCTTGGTATGCATGGCGTCTTATTCAATGACTCGGGGGACCAGGAAACAGCCCTCTTCGGTGGCCGGGGCGATCGGCATGACCCGTTCGCGCACGTCCGGTTCGGTAACTTGGTCGTCGCGTAGCGGCTGACTCACATCCAGGGGATGGGCCAGAGGCGCGACGCCTTCCACATCGGCCTGCTGTAACTGGTCCACCATGGCGAGGATGTCGTTGAGCCGTTCGCTCAGCGCCGCGGTCTCGTTGTCGTCCACTTGCAGGCACGCCAGGTGGGCGACTTGAGCAACCACCTTGGAATCAATGGCCATGGTTCTCTCCGTTCTCTCCGTAGAATTGGCACACCCCGTGGCATCAGTACGCCGTGGCGTCGGCACGGGATCGGAAATCGGCTTCAGGAAGGCGCAAAAAGTACCACAGACCGGCCTCGGGGAGCCACTGAACCGGTATCCGAGGGGGGTAAATCCGGGTGCTTGCCCCGGTGATTACGGATGATCGCCTCCCGGTACGACCAAAAGAGGGGCGCCGATGGCGCTTGCGCCGATCCGCCGGCCTTGCCGGATGGGCCCGCCGTTGCTAGAGTTGCGCCATCTTGCCGTCGCCTGTGAAAACGGGATCAAGACGGCGCTTTCCTCTCGACGAGACTTCAGGAAACTGGCCAGGATGTCCGTTATCAAACGTATTCGGGGGATGTTTTCCACCGATCTTTCTATTGATTTGGGGACCACCAACACGCTGATCTATGTGCGTGGTCGGGGTATTGTCCTCGATGAGCCCTCGGTGGTGGCGATTCGTCATCACGGTGCCCAAAAGAGCGTGGCCGCGGTTGGCGCCGACGCAAAACGGATGTTGGGTCGTACCCCCGGCAACATTACCGCCATTCGTCCGATGAAGGACGGGGTAATCGCCGACTTCGACGTCACCGAGAAAATGCTCCAGTACTTTATCAAAAAGGTGCATGACACCGGCTTTTTCCCGCCGGCGCCCCGGGTGCTGGTTTGTGTGCCTTGCAAATCCACGCAAGTGGAGCGCCGGGCAATTCAGGATTCCGCCTACGGCGCCGGGGCCCGTGATGTGTTCCTGATCGAAGAGCCCATGGCCGCCGCCATCGGTGCCGGCCTGCCGGTGGAAGAGGCGCGTGGCTCCATGGTGGTGGATATCGGCGGGGGCACCACCGAAATCGCCCTTATTTCCCTGAACGGCGTGGTCTACTCCGAGTCCGTGCGCATTGGCGGTGACCGTTTCGATGAGGCCATCGTCGCCTATGTGCGCAAGGAGTACGGTTCACTGATCGGTGAATCCACCGCGGAACGCATCAAGCACGAAATCGGTACCGCTTATCCCGGTGGCGAGGTGCTGGAAATCGACGTTCGCGGACGCAATCTGGCGGAAGGGGTGCCGCGCCAGTTCACCCTCAATTCCGAGGAAATCCTGGAAGCGCTCAAGGAGCCGCTGGCCGCCATCGTCAATGTGGTGCGCAATGCCCTGGAAGCCTCGCCTCCGGAACTGGCTTCCGATATCGCCGAACGGGGCCTGGTGATCACCGGCGGTGGCGCGCTGCTGCGTGATATCGACCGGCTGCTCAGCGAGGAAACCGGCCTGCCGGTGATCATTGCTGATGATCCGCTGACGTGCGTGGCGCGCGGCGGTGGCAAGGCCCTGGAAATGATGGATACCCACGGGCTTGATATGCTGGCCATGGGTTAATCGACCGGCGCCGCCAAGGCGCCAGTGTCCTGGTAACCGACGGCCATGTCCTCTTCCAACCCAACTTACCGTCTTCTCATCGCGCTGGTGCTTGCCGTGGTGTTGATGGTGCTCGACCAGCGCACACCGTGGGCACAGCCGATCCGCTACGTGTTCGGCTACCTCACCGCGCCGGCTCAGTACCTGGCCCATCTGCCGGTGGATACCGCCCGTTTCGTTTCACGCCAGACCCAGAGCCGCGCCGAACTGCTGGAAGATCAGGAGCGCCTGAATCGTCAGGTGCTGATTCTGGAACAGCGGGTGCAGAAACTGGCGGTACTGGAGGCGGAAAACACCCGCTTACGTGAGCTGCTGAACTCCTCGGCGAGCCTGGAAGGGTCGGTGCTGGTGGCGGAGATCATCGGTCTGGACCCGGATCCCAACCGCCAGGAAATCGTCATCAATAAGGGGGCTCGTGAAGGCGTGCGCCGTGGCCAGGGGGTGCTGGAGGCCCAGGGGCTGATCGGTCAGGTGGTGGAAGTGGGGCCGCTGGCTTCACGGGTGCTGCTGATCACCGATGCCAGTCACGCCATGAGTGTGCAGGTGAACCGCAACGGGGTCCGCGCGATTCTGGCCGGCACCGGCCAGGGCAATACCCTGCGTCTGCTGTACGTGCCGGATACCGCCGATGTGCAACAGGGCGATTTGCTGGTGAGCACGGGCCTGGGGCAACTCTATCCCCGTGGCTATCCGGTGGCCGAGGTGGTCAGTGTGGATCACCGCTCCGGTGCCGCCTTCGCCGATATCCTGGCCCGCCCCAAGGCCCAGATTGATCGCGCCAGTCACGTGCTGCTGGTGGAATCCAAACCGGTGGAACCCGCCCCCGCCGATCAGGACGAACCAGGGGACGCGCCGCCGGATGGGGCGGAGGAGGAAGGCCAATGAGCAAGGAGAAACCGGCCGGCACCGGCGTGATCCTGGTGACGCTGTTCCTCGCCGGTCTGCTGGAGGTGGTACCGCTGCCCGAGGACCTGAACTGGTTGCGTCCGGACTGGCTGTTGCTGGTGCTGATGTACTGGGTACTGGCGTTGCCGCATCGGGTCGGCGTGCTGTGGGGCTTCGTGGTCGGGCTGTATCACGATGTGCTGGTGGGCACCACGCTGGGTCAATGGGCTCTGGCCTATAGCCTGGGGGCCTACTTCATGTTGGCCGCCTACAAGCGTATGCGTGTCTTTCCGGCTTTGCAGCAAACCGCGGTGGTGTTCCTGTTGGTCGGCTCCTCGAATCTGCTAGCCTATCTGGTGCAGGAATCCGTGGGGCGCGCTTATTATCCTCCCTATACGATCCTTTACAGTACGCTGGCCAGCGCGGTGCTGTGGCGGCCGATCGTGGCCGCGCTGCGCTGGGTGCAGTTGCGTTTTCTGGTGCGCTGAGAACGGATCGACCAGGCCGATGGCAGGACGACATGACGGACGTTGTTTTACCTCAGCGGGGGACGCCGCTGTTTCTCGCTTCCGGTTCGCCCCGGCGGGCGGAGTTGTTGACCCAGGTGGGCGCCCGCTTTACCCGCCTGCCGGCTCCGGGCGTGGACGAAACACCCTTTCCCGATGAACCTCCCGAGCAATACGTGATCCGTTTGGCCCGCGCCAAGGCCATGGCCGGTGATGGCTCGCGGACCTCCTCCGGTGCGGTGCTCGGCGCGGATACCGCGGTGGTGCTGGAGGAGCGCATTCTCGGCAAGCCCGTCGATGATGAAGATGCCCTGGCCATGATCGATGCCCTGTGCGGCCGGGAACATCGGGTGCTCAGCGGGGTCTGCGTGTTGTATCAGGGCGAGGCGCGCACGGCCATGTCGACAACCCGGGTAAGGTTCCGGGAGCTCACCGCGGCTCAGCGGCGCGCCTATGTGGCCCACGGAGAAGGCCGGGACAAAGCCGGTGCCTACGGCATACAGGGGCTGGGTGCCGCGCTGGTGGCGTCCCTGGCCGGCAGTTACAGTGGGGTGGTGGGACTGCCCCTGGAGCAGACCCTTCCTCTGCTGGAATGGGCGGGGGTTCCCTACGGTATCTCCGTGCCCGCCGAATAGGGCGCGAAGGTGGTGACGAGGCCAAGGTGAGCAGAAAAAACGACAGGCACGGACATGCCTTCTGGCGCGACTGGCTATGGTGGCTGGTGGCCATTCCACTGGTGTTGCTGGCGGTGTACGTGGTCGCCATGCGGCAGTTCATGGCGGTATTGCCAGAATACCGGACACAACTGGAAACGCTGGTGGCGGAGCGCTTCGGCACCGACATCAAGATCGACCGCCTGGAAGGCGAGATGGAAGGGCTGTCACCGCGCATCCGGCTGTTCGGGCTGAGTCTGCCGGCGGTGGAAGGCGGGTCTCCACTGACCCTGGATCGGGTGGACGTCAGTGTTCGGGTTCTGGCCTCGCTACTGACCCGGGAACCCCGCCTCAACGAACTGCGTGTCGAAGGCGTGGATCTGCATCTGGTTCGTGACGAGCAAGGCCGGATCCGTCTGCGTGGTCTGGAGGCTTTCGAGGGCGGTGAGCCGCAATGGGACCGCTGGTTGTCGCTGCTCTATCACCAATACCGTATTGTCATCGACGACGCCCGCTTCTCTCTGGAATGGCCGGATTTGCCGCCGCTGGCATCGTCTTTGCGTCTGGCGCTGGTCAACCATGGCGACCAGCACCGTCTGGCGGTGAAGCTGGAGGCCCGTGACCGTCCCTTTTCCGTGGACGGGCGGCTGCGTCTGGACGGCAACCCGCTGCGCTGGGAGCAGGTGAATGCCGGTGCCTATTTGTCGTTGGATGGAGAGCGGCTGGAGGAGTGGCTGCCGGACACCCGTGAGTGGCCTCTGGACCTGCAGAATCTGCAGGGCAAAACACAATTGTGGCTGGAGGTCAGGGATGGCCGCCCCACCAGCGGCAGTGCCCGTCTTTCGGCGCCACGATTGGTGCTCACCGATGGCGAAACGCCCTGGGCGATCAGCGACCTGAATCTGGACGCGCGCTTCCGCTACGACCCGCGACAGGGGGGAGAGGTGGTGCTCTCCAACGTGCGGGGTGAAACGCCAGCGGGTGATCTGGCCCCAGGGCCGTTGGCGGCATCCTGGCGTGAGCCAGGAGAAGGCCAGGCACGATCATGGGCGGCCCGTGGTGAACGGCTGCGCTTGCAGGCGCTGGCACGGCAACTGGCGCAGTGGCCATTCGCATGGCCGGCATCGATCTCGCCGCTCCGGCAAAAGCTCGAGGCATTCCAACCCCAGGGACAGTTGCGGAGCCTGTATCTGACCGGTGAGGGCACGGCTTGGCGTTCACTCCAGGCTCGCTTCAGCGACCTGCAGGTGCGGGCGGTGGATAAACTGCCTGGCGTCTCGGGCCTCAACGGCTGGCTGACGGCCACGCCGGAGGGGGGCTTGGCGGATCTGCGGGGCGACGCGGTTGGCCTGATGCTGCCGGAATTCTATGACCATGCCCTGGAAGCGGCGTTCACCGGTGCGCTGCGCTGGTCGCTGGAAGAGCAGTCCTGGACGTTGGACACCGGCGCGATACGAGCCCGCAATCCGGATGCCCGGGGCGTGGCCATGGCCCGGGTGCGGGGCGGGGCGGAACACATTCCCGAATTGCGTCTGCTGGCGGATCTGTTCGATGGCGATGGCGCCCGTGCCAGCCATTATATTCCGCTTGGGCGTCTGCCCGACGGTCTTGGTAACTGGCTGACGCAGGCGTTCCGGGGCGGTCATCTGGATCATGGCCAGTTCCTGTACCAGGGGCCGGTGAAAATCGATCGCCAGCGCCAACAGGATCGCACCTTCCAGATGCGCTATCAGGCCCGCGATGTTGCCTTGTCATTCCTGCCCGACTGGCCGGTGGCCACCGCCGCGGACGCGGAGGTGCTGGTGGACGGACGGCGTTTGGTGGCCACCGCCGGCAGCGGCACTTTGTTCGACAGCCAAATCAGTCAGGTGGCGGTGGATATTCCCGAGCAGGGCGGTCAATTGGTGGTGCAGGGCAAGGTCAGCGGTCCGGCCGCGGATGTTGATCGCATTTTCCATGACACGCCGCTGGCCGCCACCCTGCCGAAGGAACTGCTGGATTGGCGCTTTCGCGAGGGCCAGGTGCAGGGGCATCTGCTGCTGGATGTGCCGCTTAAAAAAGGTGAAGGGCGGCAGGTAACAGTGGTGGCGGACGGCAGCGCGAGCGGTGTCACCGTGGCCAATGAGGCACGCCGGCTGACCCTGACCGGGGTGACCTCGCCGGTGCATTTTCACAGCCGCAATGGATTGAATCTGCCGGACCTCAAGGGGGAAGGGCTGGGGGGCCGCTTCAGCGGCGCCTGGACCACCCGTGACGCTGACAGCCGTCTGGTATTGACCGGTGGTTTGCCCGCGGCGCGGTTGCGGCAATGGCTGGGTTTTGACTGGCTCTCTCCGGTGTCCGGGACCGTGCCGGTGGACATTACCATGAGCATGCCCTGGCGCGGGCGGGGTTTCCATCTGGAGGCCTCGTCGTCGTTGCGGGGGGTGGCTGTTAACGCGCCGGCGCCGCTGGGTAAATCGGCGGACAGCAGCCGCCGCCTGTGGCTGAGTCTGGATCCGGAACGGCAGGATCTGCGTGTGGAGTACGCCGGCGTTGGCCGTGGACGGATCCGCATCGGCGATCCGGTGGCCGGGGTGATCCGGCTGGGCGAGGGGGATCTGCCGAACATGCCGTCCCGGGGCGTGACTTTCCTGGGGCATGTGGACCGGGCCGATGCCAATGCCTGGATGGAGTTTATCGGCAGCCTTGCCGGCGGCGGCGCCGGTGGCGGACAGAATGCCCTGGTCAACCGGGCGGTGTTCAATGTTGGCGAGTTGACGCTGGCGGGACAGCGGTTCCGGCAGGTCCGTTTTTCCGCCATGCCGGCGGGGTCCGGCTGGGAACTGGGGCTATTGGGGGGTCAGGTGGCGGCCTCGCTGCAGGTTCCCGGCGGCTTCCAGGCACGGGGGCAACGGCCCCTGCTGTTGACGGTATCCCGTCTGTATCTGCCGGAGGGGGCCACGGGTGGGAGCGATGGCGGTGCCGGCAAAGCGCCGATTGCCCCTTCCACGCTGCCGCCGCTGGACGCGACGATCAGCGATTTGCGGCTGGGGGGG